>Ga0209427_10004708_pt1 | contig 15730 bp, 12 predicted proteins | sample DeeMarSWOR136_30_FD_187465 | JGI IMG/M metagenome (GOLD analysis project Ga0209427, IMG submission 187465) | Marine sediment microbial communities from White Oak River estuary, North Carolina - WOR-1-36_30 (SPAdes) (version 2) | ecosystem: Environmental > Aquatic > Marine > Intertidal zone >...
AGAGCTTTTACCAGTTTCTCCTTGAGGCTCGCCGTCAGACCGTCTCCAAAGGCCCAGGTCGACGAAACATTAATCCCGATCTTCCTGGGATTCAATTTCTTGATGACTTCGGCCAGGCTCTCAAACTGCTTTTTCTTTTTATCCAGCCAGGTGCTTTTATACCAATTGCCCAGGCCGTAATAACTCCCGGACAACTTCTCTACTTCGAGTCCTTCGCCCCGGTCGTAAAAAATCAGGATCGATGTCCGTCGCGCGGCCATGGTCGGCTCAGGGACAAGAGTCATATAGACAGGGTCTTCGTTGTACTCCCGGTTGATGATGAGCCACATGTCAATCCCTTCCCTTCTCATCAATTTCGGGATGATATTGTCCAGCCTCCGCCTTAACCATTCGTTCATCACCCTGGCCCGCTCTATTTCGGGCAAAATCTTTGCGGAATCATTGACCGCGGCTGCCCCGTGATCCTGGGTGAAGGAATCCGCAGCCAGCAAAAGAATGAAAAGCAGAGGAAAAATCTTTAAAAAACTGCTTAGATTTTTGGGAAACATTTCTCAATCCTCCTTCAAATCACAGCCTGCAAAAAACAATATATTAATTCTTAAAAGTATTCAGCAAAAAATAGGCGTCAAAAAAATCAGATTTATGCGGTCTATATTTCCCCTGAGACGATAATGGAATAGGCCCGGTGATGGATGAAGCGACCAATGAAAGAGAATCATTTGGAAGATCTATTTTCCCTTAAACATCCCTTTCCTCTTCTCCAGGAAAGCAGCAACTCCTTCTTTCTTGTCCTCGGTGGTGCAGGTCAGGGCATGAAGGTAGGATTCGAGGGCGAATCCTGAAGCCTTATCCCCTTCCTGGCTTCTGTTCACCGCTTCTTTGGCGTACCTGACGGCTAAGGGCGGCCTCGAAGCGATCTTTTGTGCCAGTTCCATGGCTGCGTTCATCAATTCCTCTGGAGGCACGACTTTATTGACCAGCCCGATCCTGTACGCTTCCTGGGCATCGATAAAGTCCCCGGTGAGTACCATCTCCATGCCCCGGCCCAATCCTACCAGCCGGGGCAGCCTCTGGGTTCCACCGTCTCCCGGGATGATGCCCAGCTTGACTTCAGGGGCCCCAAACTGAGCCTTCTCCGAACAGACCCGGATGTTGCAGGCCAAAGCCAGTTCCAATCCTCCTCCGAGGGCATAACCGTTGACTGCGGCTATAACCGGAACGGGAAGATTCTCGATTCGGGAGAAAATCTCCTGCCTATCGCGGGAGACGCGCCGCCCCATCCTGGCGTCCCGGTCCACAAGCTCCTGGATATCCGCTCCGGCCACAAATGCCTTATCCCCGGCTCCGGTGATGACCAGCACTCTCAACTTATCATCTTTTTCCAACTCATCCATAAGGCTGCTCAATTCAGAAGTTAACTCATTAGAAATGGCGTTCAGTTTATCGGGACGGTTGACAGTCAGAATGCCGATATCATCCTTTTTTTCATAAAGGAGTGTTTTATACATGACTTTCTCCTTCTATCTCTTTCCTTTTAAATTTCTTCGATGTTTCCTTGAATTTTTTAGGTGAAGGCTTTGATGCCGAGCTCGAAGGCTCCGATGATGAGCTGCTGGATCTGGGATGTACCTTCATACAGTGTGTTGATCCGGGCATCACGGTAAAACCTCTCCACGTCGTATTCGCCGGAGAAACCGTATCCACCGTGAATCTGAATGGCTTTGTAGGCCACGCGGTTGACCATCTCGCTGCAGTAGTATTTGGCGATGGACGTCTCCCTGGTGTTGCGGACTCCCTTGTTCTTCATGTCACCGGCACGGTAGACAAGCAGGCGTCCCGCCTCGCATTCAACGACCATATCCGCGATCATCTGCTGTATGAGCTGAAAGCTGGCTATCGGCTTGCCGAACTGGATCCTCTGGGTGGCATATTCCTTGCAGATATCGATACAGCCCTGGGCTGTCCCCACACAGCCTGCGGCCACGGTAAAGCGGCCGAAATCAAGCGTGCTCAGGGCAATCTTGAACCCCTTGTTCACCTCGCCCATGACATTCTCTTTGGGAACGCGGCAGTTCTCCAGGAATATCTCGCCCGTGTTGGATGCGCGGAGCCCCAGTTTGTCATGAAGGTCTTTGGTGGAAAAACCCTCCATCCCCCTCTCTACTAGAAAGGCGGTGATGCCTCGAGCTTCAGCCTCCTTGTCTGTTTTTGCGTAGACAATAGCCAGATCCGCTATGCCGGCATTGGTGATCCATGTCTTCTGGCCGTTGAGAACATAATAATCGCCATCCTCGACAGCCGTGGACTTCATGCTCGCCGGGTCGCTTCCCGCGTCCGGCTCTGTCAGGCCATAACAGCCCATCCACTCTCCGCTGGTCAGCTTGGGGAGATATTTTTTCTTTTGTTCCTCGCTGGCAAATTTAAAGATGGGGAGCTCGACGAGCGACACCTGGACAGAATACGTTCCCCGCATGGAAGAATCCACTCTGCCTATCTCCTCGGCGACAATCGCGTGGCTGATGTAGTCAAACCCGGCACCTCCGTATTCTTCAGGAATGGGTGTGCCCGCGAATCCCAGCTCCGCCATTTTTTTGAAAATATCCCGGGGGAATTCTCCCTTTTTATCGTTCTCGCTGGCCACGGGTGCGATAACTTCTTTGGCGAATTTGCGGATGGTTTCCTGGATCATTTTTTGTTCTTCACTCAAATCAAAATCCATGGCTTGCTCCTTTTTATTTATGATTCATTAAATTCTTGATTTGGCTTTAAAAAATTGAAAAGAAGAGATGACATGATCTCCGCCTAACAGTTGCACAATTGTCTCATTGAACAGGCTTGAATAAGATGTGAGTCAACAGAAATCCTATTATCTCCAGTTTCCTGCGCTGTCTTCTTCTGTTGTAACGTTCTTCAATACTTATAAAAGCCTTCGCCGGATTTTTTCCCCAGTTTGCCCTCAGCGATCATTTTCCTGATGATATCCGGCGGCTTATAGCGTTCGTCCTTCAGCTTCGCGTACAGAGTTTCCATCTTCGCCAGATGGATATCCAGTCCGATCATATCGATCAGAGCCAGCGGTCCCATCGGCAGTCCGGCTCCAAGCTTCATCGCCTCGTCGATGTCTCCGGCAGAGGCAATCCCATCCGCAAAGACTGTGGCTGCCTCGTTCAAAAGCCCGGCCAGAACGCGGCTGACGATCCCGGCTGGCGCTTCTTTAGCGGTCGCTATCGGAACCTTTCCCAGGTCTTCGGCAAACTTCTTTGTCGTAGCGATTGTCTCATCAGAGGTCTGGTTTCCGCGGATTATCTCAACCAGCTTCATGATCACAGCCGGGTTGAAGAAATGCATACCGATCACCTTATCCGGTCGCTGAGTGGCGGAAGCAATATCGCTTACAGAAAGAGCTGTGGTGTTTGTGGCCAGGATCGTATCGGGAGGACAGATCGAATCCAGCTTCTGGAACACTTCTTTTTTTGTGTCGATGTTCTCGATAATGGCCTCAACGACAAAATCGGAATCTTTTGCCTGCTCCAGGCCTGTGGACCAGTTCAGGCGGGAAAGGACTGCATCCATCTCTTCCTGGGTGATCTTTCCGTTCTCGACCCTCTTGCTCAAGCCTGCCGTGACTTTCCCTTTGGCCTTCTTGACCAGCTCGTCAGAGATGTCGACCACTATCACATCATATCCCTGCTGCGCACAGAGCTGGCCAACACCAGCACCCATGATCCCTGCGCCCACAACAAAAGGCTTTTTCACTTCCATTGAAATCCCTCCATTTTAAAAAGAAATATTGGTATGTCTTAAATTTTTTACCATTGTCACTGCGAATAATTGGGGACTGTCCCCAATTTATGCCTGCAATGACATATTATTTAATGCATCTGTTTTTAATTCTAATCAGCTGAGCCGCTCGACCACGATGGCGACTCCCTGCCCTCCTCCGATGCACAGGCTGACCAGTCCCATGGTTTTATCATGGGTCTTCAGAGCATAGAGCAAAGTCGTCAATATCTTGGCACCCGTAGCACCCACAGGATGACCGAGAGCGATGGCTCCTCCGTGGAGGTTGACTTTAGTCCGATCCCACTTGAGATCCTGCTCCACTGCCAGAATCTGGGCAGCGAAAGCCTCGTTGAGCTCGATGATGTCGACATCCTCAAGCTTGAGGCCTGCTTTCTCCAGAGCCTTATTCACTGCAGGCACAGGCCCTATGCCCATGATTGCCGGGTCGACTCCCGCATGGGCGTAGGAAACGATCCGGGCTAAGGATTTGACACCCAATTCCTTCGCTTTTTCTTCCTTCATGACCAGGACTGCTGCCGCTGCATCGCAGAGAGCGCAGCTGTTTCCGGCGGTAACCGTCCCATCTTTCTTGAAAACGGGAGTGAGCTTGGCCAGTTTCTCTACGGTGACTCCCTCTCTCGGAATCTCTTCCGTTTCAAACATCATGGTCTCTTTCTTCGATAAAGACACCTCGACAGGCAGGATCTCCTCCTTGAATTTGCCTTCTTTTACAGCCTGAACCGCTTTATCCTGGCTTTCTTTGGCGTAGGTGTCCTGCTCGTCTCGGCTGATATTGTATTTTTCGACAAGCGTTTCTGCGGTCACTCCCATCAAATGTCCGGCCAGAGGACACATGAATCCGTCCTGGTGCATGAGATCGACCAGCTTGCTGTCTCCCATTCTGTTTCCCCATCTTGCTCCGGCCGCGATGTAAGGAATCTGGGATGTGTTCTCTGCTCCACCGGCTAAAACGACTTCCGCATCTCCGGCTTTAATCATCTGAGCTGCAAGGCTGACTGCCCGCAGAGACGAGCCGCAGCGTTTGTTCACCGTAAAGGCCGGGACTTCATGCGGAAGCCCTCCTTTGACAGTGGACAGGCGCCCGATATTGGGCCCGAGACCCGCCTGCCAGCCGGTTCCGAAGACCACCTCGTCCACCTGGCCGGGTTCTATTCCGGCCCTTCTGACCGCTTCTTTTAAAATAAGCGCTCCCAGTTCCACGGCTGAAACATTCTTAAATGCACCGCCAAAGCTTCCTCCAGCAGTCCGAACAGCACTGCCTATAACGATCTCACTCATGGATGACCTCCCTTCTTTTTGCTTTCACTTTTTGTAAGATATTCACGGATTTGAGGATTCACCATTATAGTTATCACTTCCCAAAGCTGTCAATAAAAAAACGGATTATTTTTCTTTTTTGGGTCGACGGAAAAGCTTGAAAAGGTCGGACAGCTTGCCTTTGATGTATCCTTCCCGGACAAAAAACGGTCCTTCCTCGGGTTTTATCCACTTGATGTACTTGCCCCTTTTCAGGCCCTGGGGATCTCTTGCCAGGCCGATCCGGAAATCTCCGTCTCGTGTCTGGATGATGGCCACGTTGACCTGTTCATCTTCTGGGGAAGTGTACTGAGTAGCGGCAATGATCCTGTCCTTTCGCGGGATTTTTTTATAAATGAAATATTCATCAGGGATGGACCGGGGAAGGTTTTCCTCTTTCAGGCCTTCCCGCTTTAGAGACGGTTCTGCCCTCTCCACGATCCCGACGATGCAGGTATTCCCGAATCCGCTCATGTTGAACCAGAGCCCGTAGTTCAGGTTTTTAAAACCTTCTTCGAACATATTCTTGTACTGGTCGTGTCCGCGGAGCTGCCAGACCAACTCCACTAGCTGAGCTCCTCCGGATGCACCCAGGGGATGCGTTCTGGCCAAAAAACCCCCGGATCGATTGACAAAGACTCTCCGGCCTTTGACGTTTTTTTCCTCGAGGACGAATTCATGGCCTTCTCCTCTCTCCGCAAGGGCCAGGTCCTCGGCGGCAATCCAGGGAACGGATTTGAAAGCATCGTGGAGCTCGAACAGGTCTATCTCATGAGGATTGAGGTCCGCTTCTGTGAAACACTTTTTGCCGGCGATGACTGCTGCTTCCATGGAAATCAGGGTTTTTCGTTCTGCTATCTTGATGTGATCAAAAGCAGATTTGACACTGGTCAGCTTGATATCCGTCGGATCCGGAATGAGATAGACTGCGCCGGCACCGTTGTATGAGCCGCTGCAGTCATACTTGGTGAGCGGACGGGCAATGATGCGGTTGATCTCGGGATCGTCGTACTCCTTGCGGGTGACAGGTTTTTTGAAATAGGCGTACTGATTCAGGGCTCCATACTCAAGGTATTTCCTGCTCATCTCGTAGCAGATGTTCCGGAATTCCTTCTCCGAAACTTTATAGGCATCCATGTATTCATAAGAAGCCAAAGCGGCTACTGCTGGCATTTCGCCCAATCCCCGCTCTCTTTCTTCCTCAGCGATCACGGTCGAAATCTGAGAAGGGATGTCTTCGTTCTTGAGCTTCCCCTTCATCTTCTCGCCGAAACAGACCAGGACTTTGAGTCCTGAGGAAGCCAGCCTCTTGCCCAGCTCGACAGCAGCCGCTCCTGTTGCAGAGCCTAGCTCGACGTGGTAGACCTCTGTGTCCCGGGCAAGCTTCATCTCGATCCCGACAAGAGAATCGAGGCCAGTCTGCCGGGCAAACCCGATGGGGTCCATGCTGCCAATAACAAGGCAGTCCGGGACCAGGTCTAAGGTATAATGATGGGAGTTTTGGAGCGCCTTCTGGCAGGCATCGGCCAGGATGACCCCGATGGGCCTGAAGTCCTTTCCGAATGGAGTCAAAGACGCTCCAGCCACATAAACATCAGACATGAAAATTACAGCTCCTCAATTTCTTTTGGGAAATCTCCCTTTTCTGTCATACAAACGATTTAAGATAAGCACTTGCCTCGCTTCTTTTTTATTATCTTAAATAGAATCAAGCCAAGTCAACCTTGGAGGGGGAACTGACTTCCCCCTTCCAACGCTCGCTCGCTTTCTCTCGACTCGCTGCCTCCCCTTCTCGGGCTAGATATCGATCTACGCCCTGCGACCAAGGGATCATTCCCCCTTGGATCCCCCGACGATCGATCCGATCATCAACCTTGGAGAAAGCGCATTCTCTTGATTTGACTTTGCCCCGAAAATATTTTAGCTTTAGGTGTCTCCATGCAAGGAATCCCAGTAATGGCAAAGAGTAAAGTCATCTTACTCATCTTCATTGCCGCAGCCTCTTACAGCCTGTTCTCCTGTGGCAGCAGCCTCAAAGTGCCAGAAAGAGTCCAGTCAGATCCTTCTTTCTACTTCAACATTCAGCCGATTTTCACCCAGAATTGTGTGGCGAACGGCTGTCATAACAGTGCCGCCCGGGGAGGGCTGGTCCTTCTCCAGGGACCGGCTTATGTCAACCTGGTCAATGTCCCTTCCACCCAGGAGCCAAATAGAATGCGTGTCCTTCCCGGAGATGCCGAAAACAGCTACATGATCATCAAGCTTGAAGGCAGCCAGACAACCGGGACACGGATGCCTTTGGGAAGGGATCCTCTCGACCAGGTTCTCATCTTGAACCTTATAAACTGGATCAACATGGGAGCCAGGAACAACTAGGTTTCAATCCTCTTATTTTTTCAAAAGACAAACCCGGCTTCCCGGCTTCGCAGGTATAAAACGATCATCCGCACGGCCATGAAGATTATGCCCCCAGCCAGCAGGAAGGCATAAATCGAGAGCAGGATCGTATTCAGAAGAGGTATTTTTCTATAGGTGACCTGGGGAAACAAGAGGTCGTATACGGTCTTTCCGAAAAATATGATCATCAGGGCAATTCCAAAGGCTGAGCGGTAGATGTATTCCTTGGCGTTATCCATGTCCACCGAATCGAGGTTGATCAAAGGATAAAGCAGCCAGGCGGTAATAATCCATAGAACCAGGACAAAAGCATATAATGGTATCTTTTTCAAGCCTGCTTGCTTTGTATTATCCATCTTCAATAATCCCGGAGCGAAGCTGAAGGTCTTTGACTTCTCTCCGGTCTGTATGAGGCTTTAGTCCACTCATTCTTGCCTCATCTCGATGAGCTCCCTGGCAAATATACATACGCAATTGCACTCATCTGAGTTTTGCACTTTTAGGGATTTAAAAATCAGGTTCTTCTTTGCCTTTTATGGAGCTTCTGGAAAAACCACCATAATGGAGTCCATTCTAATTTGAAGGCTGAAGCGTGACTCCCAGATGAGGATTGATCACTCCTTGGTCCTGCTCATCATCGATGATCATCCTTCCCAGATCTTCTCCATATTTTGTCAATTCCTCGGTTTTCGAGGTATCATCCATCTCGATATGTTCATCGAGGTCGACCTGAAAGCGCCGGAAATCCAGGTCATCGAAAAAGCGCTGCACGAGCCTCACCTGCTGGTCATTGGCATCCAAAAGAAACATATCAAACATCGGTTTGATCCATTTCAACTGACTGTATTTATTCGCTTCGTATGGTTTTAAGCCCTGCTTAGCCCGCCCGGTCCCGATACTGATCAAGGTCGTATCCTTAAGGTCCCAATTCTTTAAACAGAATTTGATCTCATAGGCAGCGATGTAACAGGGGTTGGAAAAGGAACCCACCCCGCCGTCCACATACTGCCCGTCGACAACAGGAAAATAGGTTGGAACAGTGCAACTCGCCAGAACCGCTTTCCAGATCTTCCAGGTATGATATTCGGTTTTCCAGGGTTTGATAAAACGGGTGCGGTTCTCAACCAGATCTCTGACGGTGATGATTATGTCCTTATCAGGATTAGTGTCATTGAAATCTTTAAAAGTCATCTCTCCCAAATTCTTTCGGAGCGCTTTTTCAAGAGTGCGGTTGGAATACATGTAGCGGAAGAGATAAGAAAAGGGCTTGGTCGACCTCAATCTCTTCTTGAAAACTTCCCCACCTAGATCGTTGTATAAATTATAAATTTCGGAAGCTTTCTTTCCTGCGCTGATTCCGCCCGATATCAGGCTGCCTGTGGATGTACCGGCTGTCAGGCTGAAAATCTCCGGGCAGCTCTTTTTAAGATGATCTTCCAGTATCCATAAGGCTTTAGCCACCATTATTCCTCTGTATCCTCCTCCATCGATGGCCAGGGCGACGTTTTTTTTAAACTCCTTTTTCATCGCTCAATTCTCCTTCTTTAAATAAATAAAGATAAAAAGTGTGTAATAAGAAGTCTCATCTTCGGAAAATAATAAATTTTCCCATTTTTCCAGTTAAATCCGGATCATTCCTTGTTCATTTAGATGAATCCGAAGCAATGCATCTCCCTTTACATCCCCATGAACCAAAATCGCCCAACTCCCTTTGTACTTCTCTTTTTTTAATAAATCCAGGAGGTCACTTGCAGCAAAAAAGCGAATAGCAGCTGAAGTTCCGAACTGAGACACTCCTGCTAGAAGGATAATTCGCTTACCTCTTCTATTAGGATGAGCCTTGAAGACAATCATTCCAGCGTGGGGATCAAATATTTCTTTACCGTTGAACCATAATGAATTCGCATTTTTTGAAAAGCTTGCCGTCTTACCCATGAACTTACTACAAAACCAATCTGTCACAATATTAGAAGCTGAACTTCCTGTAAGTATCAGATTATTGGTATCTCTTTCCTGCTCATGTAAATCATCCTCCCTATAGAGAAGCTCCAGACTGAAATTGGAGAGAAACTGCGTAAGCAACATTAAAGATATGGCATGTTGAGTTCCCGTAACAAAATTTGGATGAAACTCTTTTTTTAATCCCTCCACTTTGTAGATCAAGGATTTTGCTTTAAAAGAAGAAGGAACGATAATGATCTTACTGTCCTTTTTAAAGACTGAATAAAATCCTTTTCTTTTATCCTTAGTGATAACCTTTTTTAAATTCAATATACCGAATTCAGCTACTTCAATTGCGCCCTTGACCAGGAGTGCTGATACAATTTTTTCGACTACCATTTAGAATCCTCCCTTAGGATAAAAATATGCATTATGATAATTCCCATTTCCCCCAATATTCTTTCTTTTTCACCTGTGAGGTGCTTATAACACAGGAAAATTTTGATGTCAAAAATAAAGAGATTTGTTGAGAGATCTGCTTATTAATTCTTCCGAGCTCCAGGCTATCCTCTTTAAACTGAAGTCTTCCCTTCCAGGAAACCGATCAAATCCTCTTCATTGATCCACCACTGACGGCCTATTTTCTGGGCCTTGATCCTGCCCGAACCAACAAGCTTAAGGGCAGTCACCTTGCTGACCTGGAGCTTTTCCTGGATGTCCTTAAGAGAATACTGATTGATGATTTTACTTCCTAGCCAAATCGTTCTCATTTTTCTTAATATACTTTTATTTATTTATTTTTACTTTATTATACTAAATTAGAACTTTATTTTGTCAAGAAGTTTTTAAACTTGTTATTCCCTGCTTTATTGTCTGAGTAATGAGACAAAAGTCAGCGCCGAATCAAATTTTTCCAAAATAACGAAATCCACGCGGAAAATCCGTTTCGAAGTAACATATTGTTGGGGTCAGGTTTTTTCAGGAAATCAAAATTAACTTGGAGGGGGAACTGACTTCCCCCTTCCAACGCTCGCTTCCGCTCGCTGCCTCCCCTTCTCGGGCTAGGAATAAACCTACGCCCTGCGACCAAGGGGACATACCCCCTTGGATCCCCCGACGATCGATCCGATCGTCAAAAATTGATTCCGTTCTTTTAGCAACACATTGAATAAGGCCCGCCCCCGGCGCAAGCGCCGAGAAGAAGGCAGAGGGAACGGAGTTAAAATCTGAATGCGGCGATGCCGTTTATTTCTATCTTGGTTGTGAACTTATGCGATCAAAATTGAAGTGAATTTTTCAAGTTTACTTTATCTTCACCCAGAATACAGAATGATTGATCAGGACGCCATGCCTTTAAAGGTATTTTTTAGGATTGAATTGTCCGGAAAGAACCCCACCTTTTTGGTTCCCATCCCCCCTTTTCACCGAGGAGGGAATAATCTATTAGTAAACCAGCGGGCTTAGTGCCTTGTTGAGCACTCATCAAAAAATATTTCACTCAAAATGCCTCTTTTCCGAATTTATCTCGAGAAATTCACTCTACTGATTCCAAGCACTTGAGCTAGCTTAAGTACGGAGGCATTTCTCCATTCCCTATTATAAAATTGGTTCATTCAAGCAAAATTTTCAATAGAATCGGGCAAAATGTCCTTCTTATACCCTTTTTGACCTTCTTTTACCATTTATTAATGACAATATTTTGTAAAAAATGGTATTTCAGTGCTAAGTTTTAAAATTTTTGTATTTTCCAAAAAGTCCCCTCTTAGACATTTTTATATAATTTTTGCAGGGACAACTGCGATTAAAAAAATAGTAAAGAAAATAGTATAGAAATAGGTTGAAATTATGAACTTTTTATTTAAAAATATTTACAGGCCATCACAGAAGGTCGAAATGACGGATAAAGAAATCCTGGATTCATGGAAAGCTATCTCCGAATTTCTGGGTAGAGGCATTAAAACGTGCTACAGGTGGGAAAAAGAACTTGGGCTTCCGATTCACCGCATCAACCAGGACTCTCCATCTTCCAGGGTGTTCGCCTACAAATCCGAGATCAACGAATGGCTGAAAGAGAAAGCGAACCATATCGAGCTAAGAAAGCCCTTTCTGGAAAGGAAATGGGTGCTTCCTGGTCTGGTATCAGCCATTGCGTTATTGTTGATTGCGGCAGCCGTGATCTATTTTTCCTTCAGAAAATATTCTTCATCCAATCCCCAGGGTCTGGTTATAGCCGTTCTCCCGTTTGAAAGCTCCAACTTCTCGGAATATGAACAATATCTCCCCGAAGGAATAAGAACATTTATTACCAGCAGTCTATCCAGGATCAAAAACCTCAAAGTCATTCCTTCAGCCGTACTGGACAGGTATGATGATTCCTATAAAGAGTTGAAAATTTTCAGCGAAAAACTGAAAATCACTTATTTTTTAAAGGTCAAGCTGGAAAAGAATGAGAATATGCTGAAAATCTGCGCTCAGCTCATCAAACCAGAAAACAATACAGTCAACTGGAACAAGGAATCAAAAGATCGATTGGAACACATTTTTTCCATACTGGAGGATATATCCCAGGGAATACACAAGAGGCTGAATCCAGATGTAAGCTCGGGCTCTATCCTCTCCTTCAACGATAAGCTGACCCAGGATTATGCAGCTTTTGACAGCTACCTCAAAGCCAATTACATCCTGAACAGCTCCAAACGTGAGGATAATGATCCCATAAAGCTCTATAACCGCGGAAAATACTATCAGGGAAAATGGACTAAAGAGAGCAACGCCCTGGCTATCAATCTTTTTTCCCAGGCCCTCGAAATAGATAAAAATTTCGCTCAGGCTTACATCGGATTAGCGCGCTGCTACGCCAATTATGTCAATTTCAACTGGGATTATAATAAGAAATGGCTGACCAAAGCTGAGGAGCTTCTTGCCAAAGCGGCAACGATCGATCCTGAATGCCCCGAATACTACTCAGCTTTAATTAATGTGTATCTCATAAAATATATGGCTTTTGACGAAAACACAAAAGACAAAGCTTTCGAGCTGGCTCAAGAGGCCGTTCAAAAGTATCCAGGTCATTCGAACCTGTATGCCCAGGTCGGATATTGCTACTATTTGAACTTCGGTGAATTCGGGGACGAGTCCGACTTCATCAAAGCCCTGGAATTCAATGAAGAAAATTACCTGCTTAATCCCGTCCACATTAACAATATTATTTTTGCCGAGCTTTTGATGCTGAATCAAGAATATGAAAAGGCCCTGGCTGTCTGTCACGGAATTCAGGGAGGCGATTCATCTATGATGGCCAACTACCGCAGAGGTGAGATCTATTACTACATGGGCGATTTGGACAGCAGCGAGGCCTTATTCCTGCAGTTCGAGAGTTTAGATGACATTCATGCTCAGATTTGCTCTTTATTCAATCTGGGCGTGATCGCGGCCCAGAGAGGAGACAAATCTGAAGTGGAGAGGCTATTGAAAAAGATCGAAGTCATCGCTCCAAAAAAATATGATTTTTTTGAGGATAAGTTAAAACTGGCCTCCATACACATGGGCATTGGGGAAAAAGAGCTGGGGTACACATTCCTGGAAGATTTCTTTGCTGAGGAAAGACAAAACAAGGTCAAATACATTTTTTATAAATACATCGACATCGACAGGAATTTCGACAGATTCAGAGAAGAAGATAGATTCAGGAGTATCGTGAATCAAACGGAAAAAAAGAGCTAACCATTCATCGCCCCTTCCCTTTTAGATGAAATTGTCTGCGCTTAGAAATTATGGCAATTTTAAATTTTCTTCGACAAGACGTAGCTTCCTTCCCAGGGCAAAATCACTCTGATTGGAGACGCTTCGGGTAACAGGCTTTCGATTATAGGATCAAGCGTCTCTCCAAGATATCTTTCAATACCGTCACGCTGGGATTCTCCGATTGACGCCCATGTTACCAACAGCTCATAATCCTTTAAGGCCAATATGCTTGGCCTTTCTCTGTCCTGGTGCAATCTTTCTCTGATGCTGCCCTGGCCGACTTTGACGACAGTAGGAAGATATTTTTTCTGCCAGTACCAAATAATATAGACACCTTCCAGTTCATCAAAATGTCTGCTATCCAACCTGACATCGAACAAATTACACCATCTATCTCCCAGGCATTTCATCCATTCCAAGATCAAAGGCATGATGGCAGCTCCTTTGTGTTCCATAATAATGAAATTGAAACATCAAATTCTAAAATATTACGATAAATCCTCCTTTCATGTTTAAAAATAAATCTTATCGGCTGAACCAAGCAATATAATCAGGAAAAATGTCCGATTTTGCCCTTTTATGCCCTTTTTTTTCAGATTGATAAGGCGCTCTGTTGTGTTAAAATTGTAAAAAAGAAGCAATCAAATGGACTTTCCCAAAATTTTAGTTTTACCATTTCAGTCTTTTTTTATAAAATACCATTGAAATAATATTTTTCTCCCATAAAATAATAAACACACCCTGATTCCAAAAGGGTTAGCATGAGGAACAAAGAAATATTGGATTCCTGGAAAGCGATCTCGGTCTACTTGGACAGAGATATTCGAACCTGTGCCCGGTGGGAAAAAGAACTGGGATTGCCAGTCCACCGCTTCGATGAGGATTCTCCCCGTTCCAAGGTTTTCGCCTATAAATCAGAAATCGACGCCTGGCTGAAAGAAAAGAAAATCCATAAAGACATCAAGAAAATACCTTTCCTGGAAAAAAGGTGGGCGATAATCGGCCTGGCAGCAGCAGTGACTCTAGTAATGGCTGTCTCTGCATCCATATACATTGCTAACGGAAAATCTTCCCCCGCCTATCCCGAGAGTCTTGTTATTGCCGTCCTGCCATCCGAAAGCAACAATTTATCAGCATATGAGCAATACATTCCTGAAGGAATCTGTAACGAAATTACCCACAGCCTCTCCAGAATCAGAAATCTCAGGATCATCCCTGCCGCTTCATTTCCAAAAAGTGAGGATCCCGATAAGTATCTTGATAATATCAGGGAAAAATTCAAGGTGAACCATCTTCTGAAAACAAAAGTAGAAAAAAACAACGACAAGCTGAAGGTCTGCGCTCAACTTGTCAGGATAGAAGATGAAAAAGTCATCTGGAACCTTGAATCCCAGGACAGGCTGGAAGAAATCTTTTCTTTAAAGGAAGACATCTGCCTGAAGATCCGCAAGAAGCTGGGTCCAGCCATAGAGGCAACGTCTGTCCTCTCTTCTGATGTTTTGGGAACTCGGAACAACACAGCTTTTGACAGCTATCTCAAGGGAAACCATATCCTGAGCAAAGCAAATTCAGAGGACGGCGACCCCTGGAAGCTCTACATCCAGGGAACATACTATCAGGGAAAATGGACCAAAGAGAGCAACGATTGGGCCATCAATTTTTTCTCCAGGGCTGTTGAACTGGATGACAATTTCGCCAAAGCCTATATCGGACTGGCCCGCTGTTACCTGAATTACCTCAATTTCAACTGGGATTATGATAAGAAATGGCTGAACAAGGCTGAGGAACTCCTCAAAAAAGCCTCAGCCATAGACCCGGAATGTCCCGAGTATTATTCCACCCTGGTCCAGGTTTATCTGATAAAACATTTCATCTTTGAAGAGGACACCAAAGAAAAAGCTTTCGAATTGGCACAGCAGGCCATCAAAAAATATCCCGGTTGTCCATTTCTATGCTCGCTTCTCGCGTTCTGCTATTATCTCCGGTTCGGCGAGAGCGGAAACGAACTGGACTTCATTGAAGCCCTGGAACTCAACGAACAAAGCTATTATCTCCGTCCCTATCATATCAACAATATAAGATACGCGGAGCTTTTGATGCTGAACAGAGAGTATGAAAGAGCCCTTGCGGTCTGCAGCGGAATCCAGGGAGGAGAGGCTGCTTTGATGGCAGATTTTCTTATGGGAGAAATTTATTATTTCATGGGTGATTTGCTTAAGAGCTATTCAATGTTTCTTAAATTATCGACTGTGAATGACTTCAGTTCTCAGATAGCCTCCTTATTCTATCTTGGAATGATCGCAGCCCAGGAAGGCAATGCCAGCGAGGCTGAGAGAATTTTGAAAAAAATCAAGGTCATCGCTCCAAAAGAACTTGATTATTTTAGTGATAAACTTAAAATGGCTTCCATATGTATGAGCATAGAAAAAAAAGAATTGGGATACGGATATCTGGAAGCTTTTTTCAACAAGGATAAAACGTATAAAACCCGCCATATCTATCTTAAATACATAGAGCTCGATAGGAATTTCGACAGCTGCAGAGATGA
>Ga0209427_10004709_pt1 | contig 15728 bp, 12 predicted proteins | sample DeeMarSWOR136_30_FD_187465 | JGI IMG/M metagenome (GOLD analysis project Ga0209427, IMG submission 187465) | Marine sediment microbial communities from White Oak River estuary, North Carolina - WOR-1-36_30 (SPAdes) (version 2) | ecosystem: Environmental > Aquatic > Marine > Intertidal zone >...
AGATTGGTTGTGCCCATATCTTAGCGAAGATTTCAAAACAGCAAAAATTGGCAAAAGGGGTGCTGAGGATATGTACTATTTCGATGGAACTATTGATGATGTTAAATTATATAAATATTTAGTGTCTCCTCCAAGTCCTCCAAAAATAGAGGGTCCAAATAAAGGAAGTGCAGGCACAAAATATGATTTTAAATTTACATCAATAGATCCAGAAGGCCAGGATGTATCCTATAAAATTGAATGGGGAGATGGCGACAAAATAGATTGGACAGCATACCAAGCATCTGGTACACCTTACGAAGCTAGTCATACATGGGATAGTGATGGAACATATACTATTAAAGCTTGGGCTAAAAATGAAGATGGCCTAGAAAGTATAGCGTCGACAAAGAAAATCGAAATTCCACGAAGTAGATCAGTTAACATCCACTATGTACTTCTTAAATTCTTGGCACAACAGCCAAACCTGCTCCCAATACTAAAATTTTTATTGGGACTATAAGAGAGTAAATAACTCTCTTCTCCTTCTTTTTTTTATATTTATAAATTAAAAATAAAATCATTATACGTACATTAATCTTATTATAATTGATATAAAGAATGAAACAATGACCGACAGCTTTATATTATACTAATAGTATAAAAATATCATACTCTCTAAAAAATGAAAGGTTGATTACAATATGAAGAAAATCATCATTACAATATGTGTCATTGCTTTAATGTTAATACCCTCTGTATTGTCTGATAATGTTGTTCATAGGACAAAAATTTCAATAGAATCAGATGATGAGTGCACTACACTTATAACGCAGTTTGGTTTAAATGACTCTACTAGTTGTGTAATTGAGGTAGATATGGAGGGCAATATTATTTGGGAAAAGTGCGGATTACGCAATCCTCATGATGCAGAAAGGCTCCCCAATGGTAACACGATTATAGCAGAGAATGGTCTTAGACGTGTAATTGAAGTCGATAGAAATGGCGATGTTGTATGGGAACAACGTTTTGGGTTAATTCTACCAATGGATGCTGAAAGACTATCAAATGGTAACACGATTATTTCAGATTTTATTAAAAGATATGTAATTGAGGTTGACAGTAACGGAACTATAGTATGGAATAAGACTGATCTACCAAAGGCTTTTGATGCTGAAAGACTATCAAATGGTAACACGCTTATTGTAGAAGCAGAACAATATCCCGATGGTCGTATAGTTGAGGTTGACAGTGAGGGTAATGAGCTATGGAATATGACCGGTTTTAGTGGTCCTGTAGATGTTGAAAAATTAATAAATGAGTCCACTGGTAATATAACTTATCTTATAACTGAGCATGTCGGTAGAAGAGTATTTGAGATTGATGAGGAAGGTACTATTATATGGGAAAAAACCGGTTTACTTATGCCTAGTGATGCAGAAAGGCTTCCTAATGGTAACACGCTTATAGCAGAGTGTGGTGCCAATCGTGTAATCGAGATTAACGAGAACGGTAAAATCGTATGGGTAAAGGGCGACTTGAATTATCCAGTGGATGTAGAAAGGCTTTGTGATAAACAGCCACCCTCGATAGAAATTATAAAACCTGAACAGGGATATTTATATCTTAGAGGGATACCAATGTTCAAAGCCCTCAACCGAACTATTGTCTATGGCCCTATAAAAATACAGGCAAACGCAACCTCTTCTGGTGAAGTTGAAAGAGTGGAGTTTTTTATAAACAATAAACTGAAAAAAAATGTTAATGAAGAACCTTATGAATTCAAATGGGCACCTCTACTATGTGGCCGATATAGTATAAAGGCTATTGTTTATGATAATACCGGACAGAACGCCACAGATAGCATCAATGTATTTAAATGGAGAGCTCACCCTATATTAATTCTATCTTTTTCTTTACTTATACTAGGTATAGTAAGCCAAGGGTAAGATTATTCAGATACATACTTCTTAGAATTAAATCTATAAAAATTTATTAAATAATAATTAACATTTAAAAAATTAATAGGGAAGTTAGACTAAGTTCTCTTAAATATGTTAACGATAATAAGATATTTACTATGAATCTAAAACAATATTAAATAGAGATACTAAAACTCCTTTTCTTGATTTTCAATTTAAAATTAAGTGAATAAAAACAGTATATTGTAATTGAATTATATAATGATAGTTAAATTTATATTGAAACATAATATAATAATATTATAGATATTCAAAAAAGTTAGTAGAGAAAAAAAGTATGAAAATAAAAATAGTAAGTATATTTGTATTTGCTTTGTTGGTTATTTCAGTTTTATCAGTAGAGGCTAATCAAAATTTTAACGAAAATGAAGCTTCATCTAGTGGACTTGCTAGTATGCAAGCATTTAGTGAGATTGCAGAAGTTAAAGTCCAAAATAATATAGAAGGGTTAAACGAAAGAGGTTTACCTTTTTATGGATATTGTGCAATGGATCCTACAATTGAATTAATACAAGGTCCTGTTTCTTTCAATCCAACAACACCAGAAATCATAAAACAGATTGCACCAACAAGTTCTAATGAGTTTATCTCTGGAGCCACCTGGGCTGTTGGAAAATGGTATGGTTGCGAATATGGTTTGGGTGAAGGTAATCCTTTGATATGGACAATAAATCCAGTCATTGGTGAAATGACACAAGTTGGAAGTTATGACTCTGAAGGAACAAATCTTAGCTTCAATGGTTTAGCATATAATTCTATTTCCGGCATCATGTATGGATGCAGTAATACTGATCTTTATAGGGTCGATATGAACACTGGTGCATCATCATGGGTAGGTAACTTCGAAATTTCTGGAGGAATAATGATTGCTATAGCATTTGATGGCTCAGGTAATCTTTACGGAATTGAATTGGTCACTGATTCTCTTTATTCCATTAATCCTGCAAATGGCTTAGCCAAACAAATTGGTGATGGACTTGGTATCGATATAAACTATGCACAGGATATGGCATTTGATATAGATACTGGCATATTGTACCTATCTGCCTATACTATTGCTCCAGTAAAAGAGGGTGCATTATATACCTGCAACAAATACACTGGAGTGGCAAGGAAGATTGGTACATTCCAAGGTGCTGCTGAAATAACAGGTTTTGCTATTCCATACTGTGGCAATCCTTACATAGTTACAAAAAGTATTAAAGGTGGAATTTTTAAAATCGGTAAATCAAAAATTCAATTAACTATAAAAAATATAGGAGGTTTATCTTGTACAAATGTAACTGTAAAAATTGCCTCTAATAGAGGTTTAATCCTGTCTTTTGGAACAAAAGAAATAGTCCCATCCCTTTCTCCAGGTGAAACAGTTAATATAACCTCATCTATGATAATTGGTATCGGATTTCTAACAAAAACACTTACTATTACTGCTACTGAGGATTCTTGTTGGAAAAAAAATAGCATAACAAAAAACGCTTTGGTATTTGGTGTTTTATGGTGGTGTTAAACCTTTATCTATTATTAAACAAAAAATAATTATAAATCATAAGTTATATGAATTATATACATTAAACCCAGTAAGATTTAATAAATAATTTATTTGAAATTGTCATGGACGCAGAAAAAATGTCATCGATTAAAAGCAAGATACCTTTGATTGTGTTGATAATATTAATAATCATAGTACTTTTTTTTACGATTATTGATATAATCTATGAAAAACAAATATTTAGATTATTTGATTTTATAATAATGAGACAATTTCTCCTTAGAACATTGATCCTATATGTAATTTTAATAATTTTTGTCATAGTTTTCCTATTCTCACAAAGGACAAAAAAATCTAAAGAGGTTTCATATATTGATAAAATATTGAAAAAAATGCTTGGAAACAAATTGCAACATTTTAAATGCCCTAATTGTAATGAATTTTTCACAGTTAAAAATTTAAAAGGAAATGAGGGTCGATCGTTTGTAATAACTTGTCCTTGTTGTGGGGAAATTGGAAGAATAAAGCTTAAACCAAAATCAAAAGAAATCAAATTTAAGTGTGTAAATTGTGGAGAACAAGTATCACTATGGGCTGAAAAAACTAGGTCACCCAATGAATTAGTAGTATATTCCTGTCCTTATTGTGGTGAAAAACAGTCCATGAAAAGCATCTAATTTTTAACTGATTTTTTTTTTTAAATCCCTATTAGTGAATCCATTAATTGGATTTATGTAAATGTGGTGGTTGATTGCTTTTCTTCTACCAATTCTTCATCTAAATATAGTTTAGTTTTAAAAATTGTAGAAACTCCTTTTGGTACATTTAATTTAAGAGAAACCTGTTTTTTTTCTTGAGGTTGTAAATATGATATTTTTATTTTTTCTTGATTGTATTGGACATCATTTGATGAATAAAAAGCCCCAGTAATAGAAATATTTTCTGCATAAGTATTCCCTATATTTTCAACAATTAATTTTAGTTTGACAAAATTTAATCTACCGTCTACTGAAAGCCCCTCAGCGTTTTTCCACTCATGATTAAGAATGGGCCGTGATGTTAAAGGGTATATAAGTGCCTCTTCTGCAATTTTACTATAGAGAAGCGGAACCTCTCCAAGAACCAGGTTCTTATCTATTGTTTCTAGATAATAGTATTCATCTATATAAAAATCATAATCTGTTAAATTCTCATTAAGGTGAACCCCGATTGCCATATGCTTAGGAAGGCTTAACAATGAAACATTGTAGTCCATAAGCATCAAAACGTTTCCTACAAAAATTGCTCTGTCTTCACAATCACAAGTCTGATTACTAAGTACTTCAATTGGATACAGAGGATATTCATACAAAGAATTAAGAGGATCATCTTCTCCATATTCTAAATTTTGAACAAAGGATGCAATAAAATTTATTTTTGAAATTTCATCAATATCTCCAGCAATTGAAAAAAAAGAGTCTATAAAAAGTGTAAGGTATAGTTCATCATATGGGTCAAAAACGTATGCTGCGTAATCATTAGTTTCAAGTCTTTCAAGTTTGCTATAGTATTCATATAAAAAACTTGGAAAAGGGATGCTGATTTCTTTTTTTCCATTATAATCCCAGCTGAAATGATTTACAGATATATTTTCTTGTGGAATTACTAAAAAAGTTGAATTTGCAAGTCTTCCACCGTTTTTATCATAAACAGACACGTTGCAATTGTACTCATAATCCTCTAAATTATCAATATAAATAGAACAATTAATAGGTCTTGTTTCTCCTGGTAAGACAACAACTGGAATTATATTTGCAGATGTTGATTTGTTATCTATACTGAATTCAAGGTAATATGGATATGCTGGAAGATCACCTTTATTTGTTACAGTTAGGGTAATTCCAATTAGTGAATATTTTGAATCTTCTATATTTTCCTTCCACCAATATCCATTAAAAGAGATAATAGTTAGATTAATCCCATTAAAACTAAAAGTTTCATTATAAATTTGTTTATCGTTTTTATCATATACCTGAAATTTGTAAACACCAGGTCGAGGATTATTTTGATAGGATGTTAACTGAATTAAAATTTCACTTTCACTAGAATAAAAGGAATCAGTAAATGCAACTTGTCTATCCGGGTCAATTAGATTAGCTTTAATAATATCATCTGCCTTAAAATGAAGTGCCAAACTAGGAAAACCTTGATCGTCCATAATTGCTTTCGAAAGCATGGTAAATGTAGTTTCTTCAGGAAACATACATCCTGAATTTATTAAGAGTAATAAAATTATGAGAGTAATACTCATGGTTTGTTTTTTAGTTAACATCAAATAGATATAGAATATAACAAAAACTTGATAAAAAGTTTTCTTTCTTTGTAATTTTACTCCTTATAAATAGAAATATTTCTTGAGAACTGTAAAATGTAACCTCTAAATTATGTCAAACGAAAATATATAATATTTAATTTTTTAAACAATTACCCCCTGAAAACCTTATTTCAAAATATTTATATACAATGACGAATATTATAATAGATACATAGTAAATTACAAAATTTATAGTATTATACTAAATAGTGTTACACCTTAAGTAACATATAACTATACGAGGTATAGTAATAATATGAAAAAGAATATAAAAAAATCTAATTTAATACTAAATTTACTAGTTATAGCTTTCTTCACTGTTTCTATATCCTACATCATAGACTTAAACTCAAATGGTATAACACCACAGCCTCCTATAGAAATTGAAGAGCATCTTGATGTACCGATTACCCATGGTGACGATCTATGGCCATACAGCTGTTCTAAATGCCACTATGAACCAGTAATGGGTGAGTGTACAGATTGCCATATTCCCGACTATTGGATTGGAGAGAATAATTCTACTTATCACGCTCATCACGATTTATCCTATACAGGTTTTATGGATTGTTGGTCAGCCGATTGCCATGATCCAGATCCAAATGACGTTAGATTTGTAAAAACAGATCTTGTTGAAGGTGATGATGAGGACGCTTGGCATGAATTCTGTGATACTTGTCATGGGGGCGGTGACCACAATTCACCATAGTAATAAAAGAAGAGAAAAATAGCCCCTAAATATCATTTATTTTTTAAATTTCTTTTTTTTCAATATTTTGAAGGGCATCCAATTTGGATTTTTTGTGATTCAATATGCCTATTATCTGAAAAAAAGATTCCAGAGATGATAACTGTCTCATTATTACCAAAATTTTCTGGAAATACTCTAGTGTGTGTTATATTAATACCTAAACTGCTATCAAATGAGTCCACAAGAGAAAAGTTATTGGATGAACCTTTCCATCCTTCTACAATGCCTATAATATTTACTTCTTTACCATTGAATTTTTCTTGGTTAGAAAGAACCTCAGAAACATCATAGGTTTTCCCAGGGACCATTCCCCAAAGGAGAATACTAACAACTATAACAACAATTATAACAACAGCAACGATTTTAATTTGTTTTTCAGAGATTTTTCTAGGTTTTTTTTCCATCAATTATCTCTCTTAATCTATTTATTTCACTCTTGATTCTTCTTTGAGTCATATGTAATTTTAAAAGGTAAAGAAATACTCCTGTCCATATTATTGTATATGCAGCATAAAGATAAATCAATTCAGACATTTAAACCACCTAACTTTTGTTTTATTTTTTCTAATTTTTCTTTCATTATTTCAATATCTACCCTTATAAGTAAAAGAGACATATATAAAAATGTAAAAGCTAACACTGCAAAAACAAGGGCAAGTGCCATTGACGCCTGTAGGCTACCTCCTGATGAAGCAATTACAGTTGGATGAAACTGTTGCCATATTCTATTTGCACCTAAACTGATAGGTATACAAACAAAGCCGATTATGCTAAATACTGCACTTAAATTCGCTTTACTTGTTCGTGATTTAGCATTAGCCCTTAAAGCTAAATACGCTATAAATACCAGCCAGAGAACAAGTGTAACGAATAGTTTAAAGTCCTCCCAAATCCAAAAAACACCCCATACAGACTTAGCCCAAAGAGAACCTGTGATAATTCCTAAGGTACAAAATATTATTCCAATTTCAGCCGAACTAAAGGCTATTGTATCCCATTTATAATCTTTTGATTTCAAGTATAGCAGACTTGCAACAAACGTTATACCAAATGCAAGATAAGAAATCCATGCGGAAGCAACATGGAAATAAAATATTCTCTGGACATCGCCCATTGTCTCATGTGGTGGTGTATAAATAAGGGCAAGATAAATAGAAATAAGTGTAAAAATGACTGCCAACCCAAACACAGCAAATTTCAAGTTATTTTTTAACATTATTTCAATTCTCCAATATGTAATCAATCAATAGATATCCAACTGCAATAAAAACAACATCAAAAGCTAATATAAATCTTGCTTCCTGCATGATATCAAGGAGATAAGCCCCGGCAAATACATTTGATGTGACACTGATAGAAGACATTACCACAGTGAAAAGTAGCACTGGTACTAACAATACAGGAAGCATAACTTCACTCTGAGAAAGGTTTGATGATATTGCTGAGATTATGTTTCCTAGGGAAACAATACCAATTGTACCAATAGCAACTATAGTTATAAGAGAAAAAATATCTGGAATACCAACAGGGAAGAATACAAAGAATATTAGCATAATAAATAGTTCAAGACAAAAAATTATTAGAAGATTGGCAAGTAGCTTACCAAGATAGATAGATGAGGAAGATATTGGTGCAAGCAATAAACCCTCTCTTGTACCTTGCTCAATTTCCCTTTTATATATAGGTGAAAGAGAAAACATACCACCAAAGAAAAACGATATCCAGAGAATTGGTGAAGCGAACTGAGATAATGAAAAATCTATAACAGAAAAAGCGAATCTAAAAGATGCAATAATCATTAAGGATAATATAAGATAACTGTTAATCATCTGCTTGTTTCTGAATTCCACCATCAGCTCTTTTATAAATATTGCTTTTACAGCGTTCAACCGGTTTCCTCCTTGAGTATATCTCTGTACTTATCAGGGAAGGTTTTCTTTTCTTCACCCTCAACTTCATAAACTATTTGACCCTTAGAAAGAATACCGCTTCTATTTGCAATATCAAAACCCTTTCCTATGTCGTGGGTTATGAAAAAGAAGGTTTTTCCTTCCTGATTTAATGAAAGTATCAGATTATTCAAAATATCCTGGGCTCTTATGTCTAAACCTGCATATGGTTCGTCCAAAAAAATTATATCAGGTGAATGAAGTATTGCTCTAGCAAGAGAAAGCCTCTGTTTCATGCCTCTTGAAAAAGAACCTACTCTATCATGTGACCTGTGATAGAGACCGACCTCTTTTAGAAGACTTTCAATTCTTTTTTTCTTGTCTTTTACAGAATAAATATTACAATAGAAATTTAGGTTTTCCCATGCTGATAGTTCGTTGTATAAGAATGGTTCATGAGACATAAACCCAATACTAGTTTTTATATCCTTAGATCCTCTTTTAATCTTCTTTCCAAATAGTATTAAATCGCCAGAGTCTGCAGGTAGAATTGTAGACAATATTTTCACCAATGTAGTTTTTCCTACTCCATTGGAACCAAACAAAATGTATCTGTCCCCTCGGTTTATGGTGAGATTAACTCCATTAAGGACCTCTAAACATCCAAATGATTTATAGATGTTACTAGCTTCTAATACCTTTTCACGCATCCATCTATGAAAGAGTCTTTAATTTTAATATATTTCCCTGAAAATTTAAGATTTGTAGTAGACAATTATAAATAGGAATAAATCATAATAATTCCCCCTAATTATCTTTGAAAATAATTGATAAATAAATTACATTGGTTTTAATAAATAGAACTGTTAAAGGTTAAATCTATGAAAAGATGGTTATGCAAGCAAATATTTATATTTTCAATATTAGCTCTGTTATTAACTTCCTTTAATTCAGTAGGAGAAGATAACACAAAAATTACACCTTTTAAAATAGACCGACATTGGATATACATCTCTCAGCAAGATGATTTTAAAACATTTGAAATCAATGAATATTTTTATGTAAATAACACAGGTGAAACTACATTTAATGGTTCTTTTTGTATATGGATACAAAACAACAGTATAATTGGGGCAGAATGTTGTAACTACCATCCTAATATGGCTTGCAGATATAATGAAATTGGAAGCGGAGAATGTTTTTATCTGAATAAAACTGACGACAATAATCTTTTTTTAGGCAATCCATTTTTAAATGGAAATAGGCTTTCATATTATGGACAAAAAGAGACATTTTCAATAACTGCATTTTCAACTATAAATACCTCTCTTAAAAAATCTACATTACATTTTAATGCAACTATTGGTTTTCCATCAAGGTCTAGAGAAAAAGAAAATTTTCAGGGTAGAGGAGTTCATTTAACATCTGAAAACCTTGAAGTTGGGATGTTACCTGAAATAGACCCATTTATGCCTTACAACATTACTTCAATTGAGAATATAACTATTTTTAATAATGGGACCAATACTGAAATTATAGGTTTTAATATTAGTGATATACCAAAAGGATGGACTGTTGGGATATATAACAATACTGAAAAGATAAATAACATTTCACTCTCTCCACAAGAACATGCAAATTTGATTCTTATTATAAAGGCTCCGTCGTATCTTGCATCGATATATGTAAGATATACTACACAGATAGATATTAATGGAAAAGAATCTACAGGTACGTTTAAGAAAAGATACCTTTACGATACAAAAAAATTAACTTATGAAGTTTTTTTATTAAATAAAGATGATTTGGAAGTTAGCGATGATCTTATTTTAGTTCATGATGAGCTTTACTGGCTAGAGGAATATGGGAGATACTGGTTTTATGCTAAAAATGATGACATTGAATCTAATTCCTCTACTATAATTACTATGAGTTTGATAAAAACCCCAGATAGTCAGTCAAATCTTTACACTATATTGCTGTTTCTCATAGTAATTTTTATTATAGTTATTTTAATTTTAAAGAAAACAGATTTTTTTAAAGAAAAAGATGCATTGCAAAAAAAGGATAATTCTTCAGAGAAACTAAAGCCAAAACTTATTAAAGAAAATAAAGAAAGGAAAATAAAAGAACTCGAGGAGCAGAAAAAAGAAGTATTATCTGCTATAAAACGAGTTGATAGAGAGTTCAATGATAAGATTTTAAGCAAAAAGGACTATGAACGTTTCAGGGCATCTTATAAAAAACGAGCTGTTGAGATACTCAAGGAAATAGATAGATTGAAAGAATAGAAAATAATTGTAAAAAACTTTATTATTTTTTCATTTTTTTTATAAATATAGCATTTTAACAACACTATTATATTCCGATTTACTTATAAATAAAAAGATTATCGCAGTATTATGAAAACAACACATGATGCTAAATTAAAAGCGAAGGTTTTTTGGGAAGGCGGACTAAAAACCCGTAGTATTATAAGGGGTTTCGAGGTAGAGACTGACGAACCAAAATCTAAATTTGGAACAAATATGGCTCCAGCTCCTATGGAGGTTTTTATTTCTGGGATTGGCTCCTGTCTCCTTTCTAGCTTTATTGATACTATTTTGAAGGCAAGAATAAATATTGAAGATTGTGTTGTTGTCATACAAGGTCATACTACTATCCGTGAAAAAAAAGAAAATATTGTTAAAGCTGAGATTACACTTACTGTTTGGGCAGATAAAAAACATAAGAAAAAGTTGGAACAGTTTTTTGAAATTTCAAAAAAATTATGTCCACTAACAGATGCAATCTCGTTTCCTTTGGAAAGTATGATGCAATTCAAAGAAGAACGCTAATAAATTATTCTATTCTACAAAAATAGAGTTTATCTAATTTATTCTGTCGCGGTACTTACCATTATTGATATTTGATTTGTTTTAAATCCTTTTTGCTCAATTGCACCAGAGGGACAGGTTGATACACAGCTTCCACATCCTTTGCATAGAGCAGCATTTATTTTGGCTTTTCCTTCCAATAATTCTATTGCTGAATAAGGACAAGTTTTTATACAAAGACCACAGCCACTGCAAATATTTTCATCAACCTCTGATACAACTGCTTCTGATTCAAGTTTATCCTTAGATAATATTGTGGTTGCTCTAGCAGCAGCCGCACTTGCCTGCGCAATACATTCTTCTATATATTTAGGGGAATGTGCCTTTCCACAAAGAAATACACCATCTGTAGCAAAATCAACAGGTCGTAACTTCATATGTGCCTCTAAAAAGAAACCATCCCTAGTTGTAGGGAGTTTAAACATTTGTGAAAGCTCCTTTGTACCATCTTGTGGAAGAAACGCATTACTAAGAACTAACATATTAGGTTTAAGTATAATTTGTCTTTCAAGAATAGAATCCCAAATGGAGACTTGTAAACCTTTTTTATTTGTAACAACAGGTTTATTTTCATCATCATATCTAATGAATATTACGCCCTTTTCTGCAGCTTCATTATAATATTTTTCTCTAAACCCATAGGTTCGAATATCCTTATATATTATGTATATATTTGTTTCAGGGCTAACCTCCTTAATTTTTAAAGCGTTCTTAATAGCATCTCCGCAACACGTTCTACTGCAGTACGTTCGTTCTTCGTTTCGACATCCCACGCACTGTATCATAACTACATTTTTAGCTGAAAAACGTCCTTTAGCAAGTCGCTCTTCAAGTTCCCATCTTGTCAACACATTTTTATCTTGTCCATACAAATATTCTATAGGTTTGTAATTCTTTGCACCTGTAGCTATGATTACAATTCCATGTTCAAGTTCTTTCTCTTTCTTTCCATCTAATAAGATACTTGTTTTGAAGTTACCTGTATAACCTTGAACATCTTTTATTTCTGCATTGACAAATACATGAATCTTCTTATTATCATTCACCTTTTTTATAAGAGATTTCAATAGTTTTTGAGGATCCTCACCACCTAATAAGAAATATGTTTTTTGTAAGTAACCCCCCAACTCGTTTTCTCGTTCTATAAGATACGTTTCAAAGCCTTGCGCTGCTAATTCCAATGCAGCAGTCATACCAGAAACTCCGCCTCCAATTACTAATCCGTTTGGAATAACGGGGTATTCTTCTCTTTTCAAAGGTTGAATCAGCCTAGCTTTGCTAACAGCCATCCTAACCAGATCTTTTGCTTTATCAGTAGCTTTTTCTGGTTCTTCCATGTGAACCCATGAACATTGATCTCTTATATTTGTCATCTCAAAAAGATGCGGATTCAACCCTGCCTCCTTAAGAGTGTCTTGAAAGAGTGGTTCATGAGTCCGTGGTGTACATGCTGCAACTATAACGCGATTAAGTTTGTGCTCTTTTATAGTTTCAATTATTTTCTTCTGTGTATCTTGGGAGCAAGTGTACATAAATTCCTCGGAATGAACAACATTTGATAGCGTCTTTGCATATTCAACGACAGAAGGTACATCAATATATGCACCTATGTTAATTCCACATCTGCAAACAAATACACCAATTCTCGGTTTCTCACTAGTTGTATCCCTTTCAGGCGGATATTTTTTAACAATTACTAATGAATGCCTTTCAGAAGAAATATCACTTGATGCCTTTGCAGCAGCACCACTCCCATCTGTAACAGTCATTGGAATATCTTTTGGCCCTGAAAACGTACCGGTGACATAAATTCCTGGTTTATTAGTTTCGAATGGCAAAAATTGATTTGTTTTACAGAAACCATACTCATTCAAATCTATATCAAGTTTTTCACTCAGTTCTTTTGATTTCTTTGGTGATTCCAATGCGCATGAGAGAATAACCATATCAAATACTTCTTGTTTCTTTTCTTCGTCCTCAAGATAATTTATAATTAAATCCTTTGTTTTTGGATCTTCATCAATGCAAGGAACCCTACATCTAGTAAATTTTATCCCATGTTCCTTCTCTGCTCTAATATAATAATCATCGAACTCCTTACCAAATGCCCGCATATCCATAAAAAAAATGTTTGCTTTAAGGCCAGGGGTGTGCTCTTGGGCGATAATTGCCTGTTTAATAGCGTACATGCAACAGACACTTGAACAATATTCATTTGTATGTTTATCTCTAGATCCCACACATTGAATCCATGCAATCTTTTTAGGCGTTTTTCCATCAGATAAACGTGTTATTTTACCTTTATGTGGTCCTGAAGAAGACAGCATTCGTTCAAACTCAATACTTGTTATAACATTTGGATACATGTTATAACCATAACTATTATTTTTAGGTGGTTTATAATTATTAAAACCTGTAGCAATAATAATTGCACCGACATCAAGTTCAACTGTTTCTTCTTTCATATCATGATTTATAGCATTTGCCTCACAAGTATAAATGCACTCATAGCACTCAGAGCACCCACCGCAATTAAGACAACGCCTTGCCTCCTCTATCGCCTCCTCCTCAGTGTAACCAAGCTCAACCTCATTAAAATTATTTATTCTTTCCTCAACTGGAAGATATCTCATGGGAACCTTATGTTTCCTTTTAAGTCCCTCAACAGATGGTTTTGCAATTTCAGGTTTTTCCTCTCGGCCTTCTCTCAGATCCTTCCCATTAATATACCTATCAATGCTAACCGCTGCTTCCTTACCTGCACCAATTGCTTCTATAACTGTTCCTGCGCCCCAAACCGCATCACCACCGCTAAAAACACCCTCGATATTAGTCTCAAGAGTAACAGGATCATAATTTATAGTATCCCATTTTGTTAATTTCAAATCATCAATCCCGTTTTTTGGAAAAGAAACAGGATCAACCTTTTTAGAACTCCAATGGGTCATTTCAAGATCGATTTCTTTAGAAAGAAAACCAGTATCAACCTCTTGTCCTATTGCAAGAATAATACTATCAGTCTTTATCTTGAACTCAGAACCATGGATTGGTCTAATCTTTCTTCTACCGCTCTCATCCTTCTCATTAAGAAGCTCCATCCTTATGCATTCAACTTCCTTTACACGACCCTTTTTATCACCAATAACTCTTGTTGGTGCAATAAGATACTCAAGTTTTACACCCTCTTTTTCAGTTTCATCTATCTCCCAATCTGGTTCAGCTGGCATCTCTTCCCTTGTCCGGCGATACAAAATTGATACATCATTTGCACCAAGCCTTAAAGCTGAACGAGCAGTATCAAGAGCTGCATTACCACCGCCTATCACAAGTACCTTTTTACCGATCTTTGGAGCAATATCTCGAAAACCAGATAATTTAATAGCCTTTGAAGGGCAAACAGAAGCACATTTTCCACAACCCCTACAAAGATATTTCTTATAAACAACTGGATTTTTTTTCTTCGGGTTCTTCTTATCATCTTTAAGCTTGATCACACCATAATAACAAACATCTGCGCATTTACCACAACCAACGCAAAGGTCCTCATCAATCTCAATAAGCGGTGTAGTTATAATTCTACCAAGATTAATCTCTTTTAAAAAATCTATAGCCTGGAAAACCCCCTTTAATTCCTCACCAGGAATTTCCATTTTTTTACCTTTTTGAGCACCCACTGCAAGAAAAACAGCCTTAAATCCACGATTAAACAAATCAGAAAAAGTAAGGTCTCTACCTAGTGCTGTGTTAAGATGAACACGTACACCAAGAGCTAAAATATCAGATATCTCCTTTTCAAGGATCTCTTTAGGAAGTCGGAATGGAGGTATGCCAAATCTCATCATACCTCCAAGTACTGGTGCTGCCTCAAAAATAGCTACGTGATAGCCCTTCAATGCAAGATCATGGGCACAAGTAAGTCCAGCAGGTCCACCACCAATAATTGCAACCTTTTCAGCTCTAGTTTCAATAGGTGGGATTTCAACAGCTGGAATCTTTAATTCCAAATCACCAACAAATCTCTTAATATGAGCAATCTGAATAGGGTCATCAAGCTCTGCTCTTGTACAAACCTCCTCACATGGCCTATGACAGATACGACCGCAGATTGATGGAAATGGAAGACGCTCTTTTATAACCCTAAGAGCCTCATAGAATTTACCACGACCAACAAGTGTAAGATAACCAGGAGCACCTACACCTGCGGGACATGCATCCCTACAAGGATGCTTCCCACGCTTATCAATCGTTGCCTTCAGGGGTACTGCCTGAGGAAAAGGAGTATATATAGCATGCCTTGTACCCTGCCCCTCATCAAACTCATTAGGCAACTCAACAGGACATCCATTAAAACATTCACCACAACCAGTGCATTTCTCTGTATCAACATATCGTGGTTTCTTTTTTACCTT
>Ga0209427_10004713_pt1 | contig 15721 bp, 15 predicted proteins | sample DeeMarSWOR136_30_FD_187465 | JGI IMG/M metagenome (GOLD analysis project Ga0209427, IMG submission 187465) | Marine sediment microbial communities from White Oak River estuary, North Carolina - WOR-1-36_30 (SPAdes) (version 2) | ecosystem: Environmental > Aquatic > Marine > Intertidal zone >...
CCGGACCTTTATATTAATAGCGGGAAAAGCATTCATAGAATTAAAAAAAAATTAAAAAAAAGTCTAAGTGGGGAATCAATTCAAGATGAAGAACTACAGATGGAAGAAAAAAATGGCCAGCTATTGTGGGTAAATCTAACTGTAAAACCAATATTTGATGAAGATGGAATTGTAAAAGAATCTCGTGCTATGGTTGTAGACATTTCAGGACGTAAAAAAGCTGAACAAGAACTAAAAAAAATAGACGATCGACTAAAAAACCTTGCATCTTCAGGTCCCGCAATTATTTATACTGCTAAATCATCAGGAGACCATGGTGCCACCTTTATTAGTGAAAATGTGAAGGATTTGACAGGGTATGACCCAAAGCAATTTATTAAGAATCCTGAATTTTGGATTGATAATATACATCCTGAGGATAGAGACTTAGTTTTATCCAAACTTTCAAGGATAACAAAAGAACAAAGTATTGGATATGAATATCGATTTAAGTTTAAAAATGGGCTATATCATTGGATGCGTGATGAATCTAAATTAATTTACGATGATAAAGGAAATCCTCTTGAAATGGTTGGGTCATGGTCAGATATTACTTGGAGTAAAAAAACCGAAGAAAAAATACAATATCAAGCGAAATTAGTAGAAAATGTTTCTGATGCAATCGTTTCTACTGACTTAGACTTTAATATAATTACTTGGAATAAAGCTGCTGAACTAATATATGGTTGGAGGGCAGAAGAGATAATTGGGGAAAATATCAAAGATACAATTAGAGTAAAATATCCTTATGATGATCCGAAAGATTTCGTAAATCAAATCTTTGAAGAAGGCTTTTGGAAGGGAGAAGTAATTCAACCACGGAAAGATGGTACTCCTATAAATATACTTACATCCGTTTCTTTAATCAAAGATATAAATGGAAGTGCTATTGGAATCGTCGCGATCAATCATGATATTACAGATAGAAAATTAGCAGAAATACAATTAAAGGAATCAGAGGAAAAATTTAGAAATATTGCAGAACAAACTTCTCTGGGATTGGTAATTCAACAAGATGGATTTGTAAAGTTTGCTAATTCCGCTGTAGCAGATATGAGTGAATATTCTCTACAAGAAATTAATAGCTGGACAATTGAAGATTGGAAAAAAATCACATATAAGGAAGATTTACCACTCATCATTACAACATTAAAAAAAGTTGAAAGAGATGATTTTGACGATTCTGAACTATTTGAATGCAGAATAATTACAAAAACAGGGACTATGAAATGGATCGAAGTTATTGCCAAACCAATGATTTATTTGGGTAAAAAAGCCATATTTGCATCACTTGTAGATATTACTGCTAAGAAAAAATTAGAAGAAGAACTGAAAGAAATAAGCAGATTAAAATCCGAACTACTTAGTAGAACTTCACATGAATTAAAGACGCCTTTAGTTTCAATAAAAGGGTATGCTGACTTATTGTTAACTCAACATTATGAAGAACTCGATTTTTATACTATATCTGTATTGCATGAAATTAAGCAAGGTTGTTCTCGACTTGAATCGTTAATTAAAGATTTATTAGAAACTTCAAAACTTGAATCTGGTGAAATTAAATTAATTAAAACTGAAGAAGATTTGGCATTTTTGATTAGATTTTGTATTCGGGATTTAAAGGGACTATTAGAAATTCGAAAACATGAATTAATCTTAGATTTGAATAATGAAATGATAACATATTTTGAAAAGGAGAGAATCTATGAAGTTGTTATGAACCTCATAAGCAATGCAATTAAATATACTCCTAAAAATGGCAAGATCATTATTCGATCGGAAATTCAAAACGAGAATTATATCATATCAGTTAAAGATACTGGGATCGGTTTAACTTCTGAAGAAAAGACAAAAATTTTCAAAAAATTTGGAAAAGTAGAGCGTTATGGGCAGGGTTTAGATGTCGTGTCTGAAGGTTCGGGATTGGGTCTTTACATTTCGAAAAAGATTATTGAACTTCATGAAGGCAATATGTGGGTTGAATCCGAAGGAAGAAAAATGGGTTCGACATTTTATTTCTCTTTACCTATAATAAAGAATTACGAAAAAAGATAGTTTTAAATTTATTTTCTTGTGTTTTTTTTTTTGTTTTAAAAGAATTCAAATAATCAAAACCTATTATTTTTATATAATCATTTTTGCTAAGATAATGAGAAGAAAAGAAAAGACTGATCTCTAATGGTATACATTGATAAGAAAAAGTTACAAGCTTTATTTAAATGGTATATGCAAGAAGTGGGGGAATCATTAATTTCGGTGCTTGTAGTAGGTCGTGATGGATTAGTAGTAGAAATTTTAACTCGAGATCCTGAAAATGTAGATGAAAAAAAGTTTATTGGTGCTTTTAGTGCTTTAGTTGAATTAGTTCTTAAGAAAATAACTCAAGATTTTGATATTGGTACATTTGGTGCCGGTACTTTTGATACAGACAAATTTCGCTTTATTTTTTGTGAAGCAGGGATAGATCATGTCTTAGTGTCTATCCTCCATCCTAAAGCCTTTGTTGATGATATTTTTCCATATACATATCTAGCAGCAGATAAAGTTGCCCGAATAATTGAAGGAGAACTTCCTGTTAGTCCAGTTATTCCTAAAATTAAGAGGCAGAATGAGGTAGAAAAACTTAAACATAAGCTGGAATACTACCAAAATGCACCTCTTTCATCAAATTATGTTTATAAGTTAAGTTTAATAGGTGATGGCGGTGTGGGAAAAACTAGCATGGCACAAAGATATGTTCACGGAATATTCAAAGCAGATTATAAGGCTACAATTGGAACCTTTATTTCAAAAAAAGAATGCGTGTTTGAGGAATTAAAAACATCAGTTAAATTCATGATTTGGGACTTAGCAGGACAAAGTCAATTTCAACGCCTTTGGCCAGATTATCTAACGGATTCACGTGCTGGGATAATAGTTTTTGATATAACTAATCGAGAATCATTTAATAACGTGAAAAAATGGTATAATATTATTAAAGAAGTAGCTTTTGAAAATATAGTGTTGATATTAGTGGGAAATAAAGTAGACTTGGATATTTCGAGAGAAATTACTACAGAAGAAGGTATGAATTTGGCAAAAGATTTAGGAGTCTTTTATATGGAGACTTCTGCAAAAACAAATGAAAATATTGATGATGTTTTCGAATGGATTGCACTCCAAATAATTAATACGAACATTGAAGAAGTAAAGGATACTATACTTGATAAACAAATTGAAGAAGGTAATAAGTTTATAATTTCAAGCCCTCAATTAAAAATTCTAAACCAATATTTTACTAAACAGTTGGACTATTGTATAGGTAAAAGTGATACTAAGGAAATTATAAAATACTTAGATATTCTAAAGAGTATACAAAAAAATAAGTTATAAATTATTCAAAAGCTTTTACACTTCGATATATAACCCTGGTTTAAATGGTTTTGATTTATTAGATCTTTTCTTTGGGTCGAATTCAGAGTTAATTATAAGTGAAGAATTTAATCGTTTTTCTATATATGATTTATATTGTTGCAGTAAGGATACCTCGTCTATTTTTGGAAATTTTTTCTCCCATATTCGCTCTTTTAATTGATTTTTAATGAAAGGTATCAGTTGTTTATTATTCATTAAATTTCCATCTTTTCTCATTTCAGAAATAATCCCATCGAAATTATTTTTCTTTAAATTTATTATATCTAAAGCTTTGTACATCCAAGCAGGAGCAGTATATACGTATACAATATTTGTTTTCTGATTTTTCACAATTTTCTTTATTTTTAATATATCTTCAATAATAGTGACGATATACTCAAATTCAATTTCAAGATCGTTATCAATGTAGCTTTTATTAAAAACATCCCAAACTTCTGTCGATAGAAAACTTTTATTTCCAGCTATTTCCCACAATTCTTCAGATATGTGTGGTATAGTTAAGGAGAGAAACTTTAACCAATCTGGATAAATAGCCTTGAATATAAATAAAAAGTCGTCTTTGATTTCAGTATCTCTACAAAAATCCTGTATTAAATTGAAAATTTCATAAAATGAAATTTGTAAGTATCTCCTTATATTAAATTCTTCTAAAGCTTTATCTGCTTCTATGAATTTTTTAGTAACTTTTGATAGTACTACTTTTGAATACTTAGACTTTATATTTTCATATTTTAATTGGATATCTTTTGATTGCTCAATTTTTTCAGAAAAAAATACAAAGAATTTCTGAATATGATTTCTTACAATCTGGATTTTTTTCTCGGCCCAATCCACTTTTACATCAAAATCAGCACTGTGAGAAATATAAAATCTAAATAAATCAGCTCCATAATTTTTCTGAATCTCTGCTAAAGGAATTACATTCCCTTTTGATTTACCCATTTTCTCTCCTTCAATTATCACTGGTTCAATTAGCGATATAATTTTTGGCCAATTTTTTTCCGGAAAAATTGCTACATGGTGAAAAATATAGAAACTTAAATGGTTGGAAATGTGCATTATTGCAGTATGACGATGATCAACCGGGTACCAATATAGAAATTCTTTTTGTAGGTCTTTAAGGATTTCTTCATCTATACTTATCTTACTTGATAACTTTTTTACTTCACCTCTTTCTAAAAAGACGTAATCAAAAAATTCTGGAATTAATTGCTCTGGTTTAATCCTATGTTGGATTAATTTATGAAAGATTGTATAAAATGCCATATAAATCGTAGAATCACTTAAGGATTCTATTACCCATGTTTTATCAAAAGGTAATTTAGTACCTAATCCACGTTTTCGCGCACATGGCCTCTTCTCTAACCAATTAAAGATGTTTTCAAAATTCAATCTATACTTTTTAGGTATGATGTTCATATTATTTAGGCATTTAAATGCATTTTTCTTCCAATCCCCTGCTTTATAATTGATAAACCATTGATCTTTTAGTACAGAAACGATTACACTGACTCCACATTTACATTTAAGGTTTTTGGTTACAGGAATATATAACTTATCTGCTTTATTCTCTTCAATTAAATCTTCAGAGACTTGTTTGGCAGCATCACTTACTTTCAATCCTTGATATTTACCACATTTTTCATTAAGCACCCCATTATAAAATTCATTTTTATAATTCTCACTGGTTGCTAAATCTAGCTTCTCAGCTTCTAATTGTGAATTGACATTATATTTTTCACAATAAATTTTAGCAGGTAAATCCTTATATCCCTTTAAATCAATAATTTTGATAGGATAAATCAAATCAATTTCTCTCTCATCCAAATCAAAATTCTTAATTAATTTTTTATTTTTTTGCAAATCTATAAGAGCAATATAATCATAAGGAGCATGAGCTGGAACAGAATATACTACTCCAGTAGCTGTAGATGTATCTACAAAATCTCCAGGTAGAATGGGAATTTCCTTTATGCCAAATACATCTAAAGCTTTTTTGCCAATCAATATTTCTCCTTTAAAAGTCTTCAAAATCTTAATATCTTTATTTTGATTCTTTAATAAAATAGCGGCTTCCTCAGAAATAACCCAAATTTCCCCATTTACAGTGACTTTTATATAAATTCCATCTGGTCTAATCCATATATTTGTAACTCCATAAATAGTTTCAGGTCTTAATGTAGAAGCAACAAGAAAACCATCTTTAAAAGGGAATTTAATACAAATAAATTCATTTATATTTAGGTCTAACTCATCCCCGCTTGAAATATCATCTTCTCCTACAGCATTTTTATCTTGAGGGCAATATAAAATTGGGTATTCTCCTTTTTCAATATATCCTTTGTCGTTTAAATGAAAATATTGCCATTCAATAAATTTATTATATAGTTTATCTCCGGTTGTAAATTCTCTTCTCCAATCATTAGTCATTCCGAATGAATTAAAATCAATTTTAAATGTTGGTGAAAAATAATTTACAATATTCCAAGGATCATTAAAACTCTCTACAATATTTTGTATGTTGTTTTTATCCTTGGTATGCAAAGATACATATTCTTTCATTCTATCTAATGTTGCCTGATCTTTTCTCTCTATAGAAGAAGAAACTGCTAAAACAGGTGTAGCTGTAATATGAAATGCCATAGGATACAAGACATTATATCCTTTTGCTCGATAATACCTAGCAAATATATCACCGTTTATAAAACTCCTTCCATGACCGATATGTGATGGACCAGATGTGTATGGATATGGGCATGTAATAAAGATTTTCCTCTTGTTTGGATCTGGATTCGCTTCGAAAATTTTAGCTTGCTCCCACTTATCTTGCCATTTCTTTTCTATTTCTTGAGGATTATACATTTTGTTTCCCTTAATATTGGTTTTTTATCTTCAATTTTTCTTTCTGTATTAGTAAATAAAGCCCTTATAATCTCTCTCAATTAAAAAGACAATCCAAGCGTAAAAATCTATGGAACGATTAATAGAAAAAGAAAATAAGGATTTTTTCGCTTATAATAATAAAACTGCAAGTAAATCATCTAAGAAAACTTTTTCTCTTAGATTAGAACCGGAAGCAGTTTTAATTGAGAACATTATTATTGAGTATATATTCTCTCTACTATTAAAATATTTCTAAGTTGTATTGCTAATATACACAACTTTTGCAATGAAAATTGTTAAATATAATCTATTTTTTCTAAAGTTTACACTTAATGAACTAATTTAATTACTGGAGATGAGAATATTCTGAAAGTAAATATTGAAAGTTATAAATTATTAGAAGACGCTGAAGAAATGTATAAAAATATCATCAGTAACCTGATGGATATAATAATAGTATTAGATTTAAAAGGAAATTTCCTGTATGTTAGTCCTCAAATTTATACCATATCCGGATTCAAACAAGAGGAACTACTTAGCAAAAGCGGATTTAAATTTATGCAACCTGATGATATAAAAAAAGCCGTTGATGTATTAAAGGAAGCTATAAAAAGGGGAAATATAGTGTATATTGAATATCGAACAATATATAAAAAAGGACACTATATAGATGTGGCTGCAAATGGGAGAATTGTAAATATGGAAGGAGAAGATAGAACCATAGAAATTGGATCTGAAATTAAAAATAAGACTATTATAGTTTCAATCAAAGACAGTGGAATAAGATTAAATAAAGAAGAGAAAGTAAGATTATTTACTCAATTTGGGAAGATTGAAAGGTATGGTCAAGGGCTTGATATAATCTCTGATGGCTCTGATCTTGGATTATACATATCGAAAAAAATAGTAGATTTACATGAAGGAAAGATTTGGGTTGAATCTGAAGGCAGAAATAAAGGATCAACTTTCTATTTCAGTCTTCCAATAATGACATAAATTATTCGCTAATTTTTCCCCAATTTTAGGAAATAGTTTTTAAAAATTTTTAAGAAATACTTAAATTAATTTGGACTTTATATGAGTTTATTAGTACTTGGAGAAGATTTTAGCTCTAAGAACTAATTGGGTTTTAAGTAATTTGATAGAGGCGATAAAAGAAGTGTTATTTATTACATATTGGGAATTGAATCCAGATTTTGATCCTTCAGAATTAGCTGACCTTGCTCAAAAAATATTGAGTAAGGGACTTTATCCTACTGAAGGTGTTAAACAAATTGGATGGTATGTATCTACAGGAGATTTCTGGGGAGTCACAATATCAGAAGCAGACAATGAAGAACAGTTGGTTAAAGACTCTAATGTGTGGAGATTGGCCAAACCAGGTATCTTTAAATTTATTAAAACTAGTACAGCCATGGAAATTGCTAAAGTTGTTCCTATTCTAATGAAACTTAAAAAAGATTTAGGATAAACTGAAATATTATTAATATTTAAATCATTTTTTTTTTTCTTAATTTAACAACCGAATATATAATTTATACTAGTGCATTTATTATAATAATTTCAGTATTAAAGTATTTAATAAAGGGGAATAGAAATTAATGAAGTATGCAATTAACATACCTAATTTCGGGTTTTATGACAACCCAATTAATATGGCTAACTTAGCTGTTGAAGCTGAAAAGGCTGGTTGGGATGGTTTTTTTTTATGGGATCATTTAGTTCTAAATGGAAATATGAATGTGCCTTTCCTTGATCCTTGGATTTCACTCACGACCATAGCAATGAGAACTGAGAAAATAAAAATTGGTCCTTTTATAACACCTATACCCAGAAGGAGACCATGGAAATTAGCTCGTGAAGCAATCTCTCTTGATCATTTATCTAATGGTCGATTAATACTTGGTGTTGGATTAGGTACTCCTGAGAGAGACTTTACTACTTTTGGGGAAAGTTTTGATCTAAAAGTTCGAGCTACAATGCTTGATGAAGGCCTAGATATTTTAAAAGGGTTATGGACAGGTCAGGATTTCTCTTATGAGGGAGAATATTACCAAGTTAAAAATGCGAGGTTTTTACCGACTCCAATTAATGGAAATATACCAATTTGGGTTGCCGGAATGTGGCCTTATAAGAAGCCTTTTCAACGAGCAGCCAAATACGATGGTGCATGTCCAATAAGTGCAAACTATCCCGATCAATTAACACATGAAGAAGTTAGACAGATAATAGTTTATATTCGCAAAAATCGTATTAACACAAAAATCTTTGATGTGATTATTACAGGAGAGACACCTAATGATCCTTCTGAAGGGTTTAAAATCGTAGAACCATATAGAAATAACGGAGTTACATGGTGGTGTGAGAACATTAATGGATGGCGATTTTCAAATTCATTGGAGAAAATGAGAGAAAGGATACGACAGGGACCCCCAAAGGAAATTTAATTTTTTGATTTTATACTCAGATACTGGGTAGTTTGAGGTTTAAATGAGAACTCATTTTTTTTGTAAGGAATTATTTTTAAAAGTGGTAGAAAGCTTGCCAAGTAAAGAGAAATTCCCCTTATCTCATTATTATTAAGTAAAAATTCGACAGGTTCGAATTTTAATAACCCGAAATTCCCGCTTTTTTCATGTAAAGTCCCTATTTTATGAGAACCTAAGTATATTAAACTGGGAACATCAAACTTACAAATATTATTACAGAGAATGGCACCAATCTTATAATGAGGAATACCACCATCTAAGATACAATAGATTCTGTCAACTTGTACCTTAACTCCGTTTATAGGAAATAATTTATGGTAAAATTGTTTTGGAAACCGTGCGAGAATGAATTCTTGAAAAATAGAATCGATCTCGATTGGAATATTTATAAATTCATCATTTTCAGGGGATTCAATTTGATTATTCTTAGGATCAACTGCTAATGAGAAAGTTTTTCCACCTCTAGCACGTATTGCATCATCATTGGGTCGTAACTCTAAATGTAAATGTGGGCTAGACCAATAAGCAAAATATCCATTTCGGATTGTTTTTCCTATTATATCTCCTGTTTCGATTTGATCACCTACATTATATTTTGGATTCACATGCATGAGTTTCCATATTAAATCAGGATCAGATTGATTACTTATCAAAATGAGGTAATCTCTATCAATTCCTCCTTTAAAATTCGGTTTAGGGGCAATTAAAGTTTTTATTTTTAATATTTTTCCAGAAACTGGGCTAAAAACGTCATAATTATCTAAAGATAGAGCATGGTAAATATCTATAGCAAGTCCATGTTGGTGTGCATAATAAGGGGATGTACCTACACTAAAGTGGCTGGTCTCCGGTATAGATACGCGATTGTCATCCATTTTGATGATATAATAAAATTTAGAGTTAGTCATAAGGATATATAAGATATAATAATTATCTTTTAATAAAAGTTAATTCATTTCTACAAATTAATTTACTATATTTAAATAAAAATATGAGTAATAAAAAGAATAGAACTGCTGAGTTGGGTGCCTGAAGAATTTATGATAACAGTTCACCCAGACGATAGGGAGTTTGTTTTCGACCAAGTAAAGAAAAAGCAAGCTGGTTCAGAGGAAAATTTAGAAAATTATCAATTTCGAGGTATTACAAAATTGGGTAAAATTATTTGGCTTGAAAATTTTACTAAGAATATAATATATGAAGGAAAATCTGCTAACTTTGTAGCTTTTTTTGATATTACTGAACGGAAACATGCCCAAGAAGAGGTTAGTTAAATTAAATCAATTAAAATCTGAATTACTTAGACGAACATCACATGAATTAAAAACTCCTTTAGTATCCATCAAAGGATTCACTGAACTTCTATTAAAAGTTCATAGGGATAAACTTGACGCATTAGTAATATCCACATTGAATGAATTCGAACAGGGTTGCTTACGTCTCGAGTCTCTTATTACTGACATTTTAAAAACTGCTGAATTGGAATCAGGTGCAACTCAACTGAATAAGATCGAAGAAGATCTAGCATTTTTGTTAAGGGTATGCGTAAACGAAATTAAAGGGTTCTCAAAATTGAGGAATCATATTATAAATTTGGAAATACATGATACCATAATAACTTATTTTGAAAAAGAACAAATTCATCAAGTAATCAGCAATCTTTTGAATAACGCTATTAAATATACTCCCCCGAGCGGTATAATCCAGATTAAATCTGAGATAAGAGATGAGTTTATAGTAATTTCAATAAAAGACAATGGAATTGGTTTTACAAAAGATGAGAAAACCAGAATATTTAAACAATTTGGTAAGATTGAGAGATATGGACAAGGATTAGATATTATTGCTGAAGGCTCTGGCTTTGGATTGTTTATTTCCAAAAAAATCATAGAATTACATAGTGGAAAAATATGGGTAGAATCAGAAGTGAGAAACAAGGGCTCTACGTTCTATTTTTCACTTCCAATGATTAAAAATTAGTTTAAATGAATTTCATCTTAGAATAAGCGAATAATTTTTTAGATTTTTTAGTCTTTTTTCAAAATATCTTAAAAAAGTCAAAGTTTATTACCTTTAGGTGCTTTTTTCTAATCAATACTTTTATAAAATAAAGTATTTTTTTCAAAAAGTTAAAATTGGTTTTAAAATTGGTAAAAGGAACAGTAAAATGGTTTAATAGCCGAAAAGGTTATGGATTTATAAACTCTGACGAGGGTGGAGACATTTTTGTTCATTACACCGCATTAGCTGGTAGAGATGATGAATATAAAACGTTAAATGAGAATGATAAGGTAGAATTTGAAGTTGTTGACGGTCAGAAAGGACCACAAGCTAGCAATGTAGTAGTGACTGAAAAAGCTCCTCCTAGCCCATATAGTAGAAATAAAAACTTTCGCTTTTAAGCTATAAAGCTTTATAAATCAACAAAAAACAAAATATAATATAAGAACTATATAATAATTAGTAAAAATCTGTTTTTGCGATTATTATCGAATCTTATCTTTTTTTTATTTATTTTAAAGTGTAAAAATTTAAAATATAAATATTTAATACTTTAATTAAAGGATATTGAGGAAATATTTGTGGATTTAGACAAAATTTATAGGAATACACCGTTAAACAAGATACCTTGGAATTATGAAACGCCTCCTGATTCTCTAGTAGATTTAGTCAATAGAGGGGTAATAAAACCATGTAAAGCTGTTGATTTTGGATGTGGTATTGGCAGTTACGCTATTTATTTTGCTACAGAAGGTTTTGATGTCACTGGAATTGATATTTCACCATCAGCTATATCACTCGCAAAAAAAAGAGCAATTGAAAAAGGTATGAAGTGTAATTTTATTGTAGCAGACATTACAGGAAAATTAGAAGAATTTGAAGATAAATTTGATTTCGCTTATGATTGGGAATTATTACATCATATTTTTCCTGAAAAGAGGAAACAATATGTTGAAAATGTATATAAATTTTTGAAATTAAAAGCAAAATATCTTTCGGTTTGTTTCAGTGACAAAGATCCTTGCTTTGGCGGTCAAAAAAAATATAGAGAAACACCATTGGGTACGATTTTGTACTTTTCTTCAAAAGAAGAATTAAAAGCCCTTTTTAAACCATATTTTAGGATAATAAAGCTCAAAACGATAGAGATAAGAGGAAAACCGATACCCCATATTGCGAACTATGCATTCATGGAACGTAAATGAAAAAAAATTTAAAATACTTTAATTATTCCTTAATTTCTTCTGTTTTTCCACATTTTCTTTCAAAAGAATTATAGATTCTTCTCTTGCTTTTAATAAAGTTCTTTCTTTTGTTCCTTCCATTTCTTTCGATGGTAGAACTTTTTCTTTTAAAACCCTCTTATAGAGTAAATATTCTTCCTTTCGGCTGATAAAAGGATCAACTTCTTCCTCATGAATAAAACTTTTGATAGTCGTGTTTTTTCCGTTACAATTGCCTTCTGTAAGATCGAAACGGAAATCTTTATACACTAAGAAGCAGTGAGCCATAGGTACATAAGGAATATTATACTTTTTTAATATTTTGTTTGCACCTGAAGAGATTTCTTCTGTAAATTTATAAATTCCTACGTGTTTATGAAGTGGAATATTGAGTTCTTCTGCGAGACCACCTATTACCGCATGTTTAGTCGTACAAGTTCCAATATGTTCTATGAAAAGGATCAACTTATTTTTATAAGTTGTGTTATAGCCATATTCTATATTATGAACGTAATTACAGGCATCCTTGAAGGTTGTTATACCGAGTTCTAAAAATATTTTTGAAATTTCTCCATTAGGTTTAATTTCAACATCGGGTAAATTTTCATATGAATCCATAATTGAGTCTAATGTATTCATTTTAAAAATGTTGCCATAATAGAACATAAACCATATATCGTAAATTTTGTATAAATTACACTATTTCCAAATATTTATACCTTTTTTCATATTTATACCCTTTTAACATAAATTACAGTTTTACCTTTTTCAAGTTTTAATGTAATATAGTTGTTTATTTTAAACTCAATGAATTCCTTTTTTGAAGATTTTGTATCTTCTATTGAATATTTGATCTTTTTTCCACATTTACGACAGTAATTATAAGTTGTTTTATTCCTCGTTCCACATCTTGGGCAGAAAAGCATTTTATCTAATTTAAAGATAAATATCCTATAGTTCTATAGGTTTATAATAGACTTAGTTTTTTATCCTTATCCCCGTTCTTTTATAATCAATTGCTTTCTATATTTTTGGGCTTTATTAATATGATATGTATAGAAACTGCTAAAGCGATGAATAATAATAAGATTTGTAACCATAAAAAATCCATTAAAAAGAACATTGAAATTAAAATTGTTATCCATAATAATGAAATCGTAAATACTTTAACTTTTAGTGGTAAGCCTTTACCTTCTCGGTAATTTCTAATATATGCTCCAAGAATTCTATTGTTTAAAAGCCATCTGTTGAATCTTTCTGACGATTTAGCGAAAGCTGCTGAAGCAAGAAGTAAAAAAGGAGTAGTAGGAAGGATAGGTATTGCTATGCCAATTATACCCAAAATAAGTGAAATAAAACCTCCAATAAATATTAGACGCTTTTTAATCTTTTTCATAAATTTATTTCTATATTTTTTCAAATTGCTTTATTTACAATTATCACATTCATAATACAAATCAAATCTTTGCCCCAAAGGTTTAATTCCAATATCAGAAATGATGATATTCCATAACTTTTTAACATTTTCGGCTTTATAATCATAAATTTGTCCACATTTTGAACAAACCATATTTATGTGTAGCTCCATATCAGGATCGTATCTAACACGATCTTCATTAAATTTCAATTTTTGTAGTAGACCAAGCTTTTCTAATAAATCCAGTGTTTTATAAACAGTTCCCAAACTTATCGTAGGATAATCATTCTTTAATGCTTGGTAAATCTGATCTGCAGATGGATGATCTTCTCTTGTTGCTATGAATTTATAGATTGCTAAACGCTGAGTAGTTACTTTATATCCATTTTTTCGAAAGAGAGTAAATAATTCTTGATCATCCATTAATAATCTATGTTATTTTTAATTTTGTAAAGAATAAATTTAGAAGCTTTTATTAAAAAGTTATTCAATATTAATATATCTTACTACATAGTAGTTATTCCTTGTTGAGAATGACTATTAGTACTCAATTAGAATCAATAAAACCTTAAGTAAGAATAAACAAAATGAAAAAAAAATAAAAAATTTAATAAGTTCGGGGAATATTGAACTACAATGCGAGATCGAAACGATCTAAGTTCATAAGTTTATTCCACACCGCTATAAAGTCATGCAGGAACTTCTCCTGAGCGTCATCACTACCATAAACTTCCGCTAATGCCCGAAGTTGGGAGTTCGAACCGAAGATGAGGTCAACACGGGTGGCTGTCCACTTGAGTTCACCTGTTTCGATATCATATCCTTCAAATAAGGTTTTGTCTTCTGTGGTTGCTTTCCAAGTTGTACTCATGTCGAGCAGATTTACAAAGAAGTCATTGGTAAGTGCCTCAGGTCGCTTGGTGAAGACACCATGCTGTTTTCCTCCGAAGTTGGTGTTTAGGACGCGTAAGCCACCCATAAGCACCGTCATTTCGGGTGCAGTCAGAGTTAACAATTGTGCTTTGTCAACCAGCATTTCTTCAGCTGATACGGCATAAAGAGTCTTCTGGTAGTTGCGAAAGCCATCTGCCTTGGGTTCAAGAACGGAAAAAGAAATTTCATCTGTTTGCTCCTGCAAGGCATCCATGCGTCCTGGTGTAAAGGGAACTTTCACTTCATAGCCTGCTTTTCTCGCAGCTTGCTCGATACCTGCGCAACCAGCTAGAACGATCAAATCAGCAAGCGATATTTTCTTGCCGTCGGACTGTGTGTCATTGAATTCAGCTTGGATGCTTTCCAGAGACTTGAATACTTTCGCTAGCTGGGCAGGTTGATTAACCTCCCAATCCTTCTGTGGTGCCAGACGAATGCGAGCCCCGTTAGCTCCACCGCGCTTATCTGAACCACGGAACGTGGACGCCGACCCCCATGCAGTCGAAACCAGTTCAGAGACAGACAGACCTGAATCTAGGATCTTACCCTTGAGTGAGTTAATGTCCTTTTCATCGACTAGCTTGTGATCAACCGCTGGGATGGGGTCCTGCCAGATAAGCTCTTCGTCAGGAACCTCCGGTCCTAGATAGCGAGTGAGTGGACCCATATCACGGTGGGTCAGCTTGAACCACGCTCGAGCGAATGCGTCTGCAAATTCATCTGGGTTGTCCATAAAACGCCGTGAAATCTTTTCGTAGTTGGGATCGAACCGAAGAGAGAGATCGGTAGTCAGCATAGATGGTGCATGACGCTTTGACTTGTCATGGGCATCCGGTACAGTACCAGCCCCCGCTCCCCCCTTTGGTATCCACTGATGCGCACCAGCAGGACTCTTCGTTAGTTCCCATTCAAAACCGAACAGATTCCTGAAGAAGTTGATACTCCATTTCGTGGGAGTGGCGGTCCAAGTGACTTCCAGACCGCTGGTGATCGTATCGCCACCTTTGCCGCTGCCAAAGCTACTCTTCCAACCTAGTCCCATATTCTCAATATCAGCTGCTTCAGGCTCGGGCCCAACATGTTTCGCATCACCAGCGCCATGGCACTTTCCGAACGAGTGACCACCTGCAATTAGTGCCACCGTCTCCTCGTCATTCATCGCCATACGCCCGAAGGATTCGCGGATATCTTTAGCTGCCGCTACAGGATCAGGATTACCGTTCGGACCTTCCGGGTTGACGTAAATCAGACCCATCTGCACGGCAGCGAGTGGATTTTCAAGATCTCTATCGCCAGTGTAACGTTCGTCCCCCAGCCATTCT
>Ga0209427_10004716_pt1 | contig 15714 bp, 13 predicted proteins | sample DeeMarSWOR136_30_FD_187465 | JGI IMG/M metagenome (GOLD analysis project Ga0209427, IMG submission 187465) | Marine sediment microbial communities from White Oak River estuary, North Carolina - WOR-1-36_30 (SPAdes) (version 2) | ecosystem: Environmental > Aquatic > Marine > Intertidal zone >...
AGGGACTTTAGTGAACTAATCCCAGCTTTCACAGGAAGACTTCACGCCGAAGAAGTTAAAACCATTTTTTTCGCTATTTTTTAAAAACAACTTCCGATAACCTTGTTATAGCGCAAAGTAGGTCTTAGCTTGATTTATTTTATAAGAGTACCATTCTTGTTCAAGTGCACATCTGCAGACAGGACATTTTTCCTCGCGATGAATGAGTTTTATTAAATGATTTTTATGAAACTCAGAACTACATCCTATACATAATAGAATGTCGTCCTCCATAGAAATAGGTTTATCGCAAATCTTACAGCGAATAATCTTAGATCCACAAGAAGTACAGTTTTTTTCTATCGGTTTTATCAGCTCACCACATTTAAAACAAGAATAACCCAGGTCTCCCTTTTTTTCTTCTTCATTTTTACTTTCTGAAAGATCTACTTTTAATATTCCAGATAAAGTGTCAATCTCCCAACCTTTAATCATATCTTCCTTTAATAGTTCCGAGATTATAGCTTCAAGAGTTTCTGTATCACATCCAATCTTGCTTGTAAGAAGATTTAGATTTACCTTACCTCTAAAAACTCTTGCAAATGCTGGAACAACCTCAATAAGATATTTTTTTCGTTGCAAGTTATGTTTTAGTTCTTTTTTTAAGCCTACGTTAGTCATTTTTATTTCTCTCTTTAGATCTAAACTAATTTATTCGTGATATGTACTCTTTAACTTCTTAATTTCTGATAATATGATTGTACTATTAACGGCTTTATTTTTTTAACATAGTTTTCATTTCTTTTAAAATTGGTTTAGCACTATTGGCCAAAATATAGTGAGAGATTATCTTTTTTAGTCATTAAAGTTTAGAAAAAGGTTTTTTATTTTAAGGCTGGGATATTATTAGAAACAGACAAGGAGGGTGTTTTTTAGCTTCCTACTCTGCCTATAAAACCGGTTTTTGGTTCATATAGCATACCTTCGTCTCTTAGCTGTTTTATTATGCGTGTGAAAGTCTTTTCGTCTATTCCCTGGGCTGTTGCTTCTTCTTGGAGTTTTTGAAGGGATACTTCTTTTCCGTATTCAGATTCTAGGTCGCTTAAAATATCGATTATTTTTTCCATTTTTGTTCGGATGCTCATGGGTTTTCCTGTCATTATGGTGTCTATGTCGATCATGCCTGTTTCCTGATCTATACCTACTTGTTGAAGAGAGTATTGAACTAATTGAATGCTTGCTTCAGCGTCTTCTATAGTAACGATGTTGCGTAGCGCCATTCTAGCTCTACTTTCTGCCAGTCTTATGAGAGATTCTAACTGTCTTGCTGTAATAGCGATGGGCGTCTTTTTAGTTTCACTAAAAGATCTGATCTGCACATAGTAGTCTTCAAACCGTTTTACAGCTTCTTCACTCAAAATAGGTTTTGTGGTTTTCCTTGAATAGCTTATATATTTTCTTAAAAGATCCTGGGCTATTGGAGGCTCTGCAGCTTCTTCTGGACTTTGATGCAATTTTAATATATGGGCAGCGAGAGCGCGGTCTGCTGCACTTTCAGGGATGTCAGTCATTACGAAAATAAGGTCAAATCTTGAAAGGATTGTTACAGGTAGTTTAATATTTTCAGCAGGATTTCGATAAGGATCATATCTTCCAAAAGCAGGGTTAGCAGCAGCAAGAATCGAGGTTCTAGCGTTTAAAGTGGCTACTATTCCTGCTTTTGCTATACTTATCGTATGTTGTTCCATTGCTTCATGAATAGCTACCCTATCAGTTGCTTCCATTTTATCAAATTCATCTATACAAGCAACACCCCGATCAGCTAAAACCAAAGCTCCTGCCTCCAAGATGAAGTCCCCAGTGTCTGAATCTTTCAAAACTGCAGCGGTATTGTGAACAATTATTCCGTTAGCGATGAAATTGTGGCAGTCCTTAATGGTAAGATCATAAACATAGTCGCAGCTATCTCTTATTCTTTGGATTTTTGTAATTTTCTCCCAGAAAATATCTGAAGTCGCTATTTTTTCTATTTTTTTAACGGTTTGTGTTGGATGTGGATTTGCTTTTGCTTTAAGTTTGTTTATTATTTGGTTAAGGTGATTTCGACTTATGATTCGTGATTCTTTTTCAAAAGTTTTACCGCCTTTGTATCCATAAAGTTGTTTTTCTGTTAGTTTTAGTTCATGGCGGGCTTTTCGTAGACTTTTTCCTATGTTTGGTACTAGATCGGTATTGGTATCAATCTTTCCTATTTTATTAATAATTCTGCGAAGTTTTCTTGCCTTTTGCAGTGATTTAAATCCTATATTTTCTTCAAATTTTAAGAGATTTTCTTTTGAATATATTGTTAGAACATATCTCTTTTTTTTGGGGGTTAAAGATCTACCACGAATATAGCTTATTTTAGAAGGATCACGTTTTCTAAGTATGGCATGTATGCCAAATCTTAAGAGAAGTATTTGAAGTTTCTTTGCAAGCGATTTGCTTGTAGTACTAAATTGTATAGATGAAGAACCTTTTATCCTTTCAACAACTCCTCCATCGCAATCAAATAAACCGCTAATATACGCCGCTATTGTGTTATTTGGAAGTTTAGTGACCTCAGGCGGTATATCGATTTTACTAGATTTCTCACCTGGAGGAATTCCTAATTTAGAAAGAAGATAAGCTGTTAACTTTGAATGGAATCTAAGGTAAGGAACTCTCTTATTGATATTTTCTTCAACTTTGACACTAAACAGGGTTTTAACCAAGATTTTAAATTCTTTCAAAAGAATAGGGTCGGTATTATAGAATCGAATACTTCTTTCACCATCTATATTTCCATCAGCTGCTACCATGCCTACAAATCGTAGAAAGTTGGGGTTTTCTAAGTATCTTACGGGGAATGTTTGAGTAGTATGTTTAAAACTTAATTCAACCGAATTCTGGAGAATTTTAAGGGGAATATCTGCCTCTTGGCATAACGTTACGAATAAATTAGCGGGAATTCCATGTTTTTCTTTTGGCCAAAAATGATACAACTTATCTTCAGCTATTCCGTACTTTTTTGCAATATTTCGAACTGTTCCATATTTTTCTTTTAGTTTATTGATCGTTTCTTTGAAAAGGGCTCCGCCATTTCTAATTATCAAATCTGGATCAGATAAAAGTTCTGTAAAATAGTGTAGATTTGGAGAAGGTGAAAGAAGTGATCTTATAGTGGCTACATGCTGGTCTTTATTAAGATCTGAAGCTTTTACCCACTCAAATCCTTCATCATCTTGCGTGAGTAGACAAGTTTCAGGCGTAACAACAATCTGCTTTCCACTTTGAACTGTTATCTTTACCAGTTCATGTGGTGCTTTAAGTTTCCAATAACCTCCCTTCGAGATCGGATATGGGTGAATTCTCAAATCATTATGAATTGATATCGCGCTAGTGTTTCTAATCCTTCCATTTGTTGATTTCAAAACATCTTTTTCAACAACTTCACACCCTTCCACAAATTCACTTTCAACAACATCTTCAATTTCTCTGATCTCACCATCTACTTCAATCAAGGTGTCTGGGGCAACGCATAAACCAGCGGCTGTGCTGCCTTTTCCAGAGGTATAAAGTGCTCTGGGAGCTGTGGATGAAACATATTTCAGTAGTTGGCTTTTAGCTACTCCAGGATCTCCTATTAGGAGTATGTTTGATTCTCCCCGTATTTTTATGCCATCAGGTAAAACTTTTAGAATCCCGCCGAAAAGAAGTAAGGCTACTGCTTCTTTAATGGTTTCATAACCGTAGATTGAGGGGGCGATGCTTTTCGTTATTTTTTGGTGTATAAAAGGATCTCTTGCTAATTCTAATATTTGTTCTTCTTCTTCAGGGCTTATTTCAAATTCTTCATACTCTTTTCCAAAAGTTCTCAGGTTTAACAAATCAAGATAGGTGTGGAAAGTGGCTAATTTTACACCGCGTCGTGTAAAATCAGGAGTGGCGCGTATAACTCCTGTAACGGTAATACGATCCCCTGGTCTTGCGATGTCGACAATATCGTCTATTAGAATAGCGTCTATTGAACGAGGTATTTGTCCTGGTGGTAGTTCTTCTGGGCGTTCTTGAAGGGTTATTTTTTGCCAGTCAATATATTTGCTTTCTTCTTGAAGAAGTTTAAAAGCTCCTGATTTTAAGCAGGTGGGATTTGGGCATTTTGAAGGTTTTGTAAAACGTCCTCTCTCCTGTTCTATGTAAACTTCTTCGTTGCAAAATCCACATTTGAAAACACCTTCAATTAGGAGGGGTTTTACTATGGTTACTCTTGTAAGTATCCCATCAATAGAAATTAATTTGCCTAGATGAATAGCGCGTAGTGCTCGTAAATTTACGTGTTCTGCCGAGTTGAAAAATCGTGCATGGAACTCTTTTACGCGCTCTGCATGACTAGGATCTTCTATTTTAACTAGTTCTTTAATAGCTGCTTTTGCGTATTGGATATAATTGTCAGGATTTTCAAGGATTTGATCTGCTAATTCTGAATCATAGCTCATAAGATCCATAAAATCGATTTCAACTGACCTTTTATCTTCTAAAGATAACCGTTTTATAGCTTCAAAATATTTTTTATTACCTCTTTCATCTTCATAATCTTTGAAAAATTCAGTAAAGATTTCTAAAGTTGCAGCAAGCTCTTCTGCTTCTTCCTCTTCTCCCTCTTCTTCCTCTTCTCCCTCTTCTTCAAAATCTTCCCCGATATCTTCAACCATCCGCCCATCACCTACATAACTAACCAAATTCTTAAAATTTCTTAACACATTTTTTCATTGCGGGTTGGTAAGGATCTTTTTCCAAGAATCTATAATAAATCTTATTTTCTCAAAAAGCCACTTTTCTTCTAAACTCATATTCTTCAAAAGGGGTTCTTTTCCAACTTCTTTACCTTTTACAGCTATTTCAGCTACTTTATGCGCCCTTTTCTCTAAAAACTCTAAAAGAATATCTTCTAACTTTTTCTTCCTGCGAACCCCAACTTTGCCCTCCATCTCAGCCCTTATTTTAAGCTCTGAAAGCTTCAAAAAAGCCTTAAGATAAAAATTAGGGCTAACCTCGCCCAAAGTTTTACTTCTCCCTTCTCTAACAGTATTCCTTAAAATTTCCCGGCTTTCCATCAATAAATCTTTTTGAGAAAAACGTGCAAGACCATGGGCGACGAGATAATTAGCAACCCAAAGCCTAGCTTTAAAAGGCTTTTTATCAACTAAAGGACCGATTTTAATACCACCCAAAGAAATTTCAGGATGATCTGCAGAGGATATTAAATCAACCTTCTGCTCTTCAAACTCATGAATCATACGCTTAAACAGACTGGAAAACTCATCAATAAAAGATTCAGACAAAATAAGTTAACACTCCTTAAGTAAAAAAATCAACAACCTAAATATAATTATTTGCTGTTAAACTCTTAAAAAACGAGGGGGGGATATAAAAAAATAAGAAATATCTATAAAACTCTAAAAAACTTTTAACAAAAAATCGAAAAATAAGAAACCTTTGAAAACCAAAAAATAGGCGAAACAAATGCTTACGGACCAAAAACACGCCCTTCATACTTTTTTATAAACTCAATGGTAAAAATTTTTAAATGTAAAAAATAAGGAAAATGTACATGCCAACAAAAAACACAAAATACGTAGTTATTACTGGGGGCGTAATGTCAGGAATAGGGAAGGGAATAGTAACGGCAAGTATAGGTAACATCCTCCAAAGCTTAAACAAAAAAGTCACTGTAATCAAGATAGATCCGTACCTAAATTGGGACGCGGGGACTATGAATCCGTATCAACATGGGGAGGTTTTTGTTACTATCGATGGTGTTGAGTTGGATTGTGATTTTGGGCATTATGAGAGAATGCTTGATATACAGCTTTTTGGTGATCAGAATATTACTACTGGGCAGGTTTATTATGAGGTTATTTCCAGGGAACGGCGGGGGGATTTTTTAGGAGAGACTGTACAGATTATTCCTCATATTACGGATGAGATTAAGCGTCGTATTAATCTTGTTGCGGAGCGGAGTGGTGCGGATGTTGTTATTATTGAGGTTGGGGGGACTGTGGGAGACATCGAGGGGCTGCCTTTTCTTGAGGCAATAAGGCAATTGGGTTTGGAGGTTGGTCGTTATAATTGTTTGTTTGTTCATGTTACTTTTGTGCCATTTCCAAAACATTTAGGGGAGCCTAAAACTAAACCTACTCAACATTCTGTAAAAGAGCTTAGGAGTATAGGTATTGATCCTAGTTTTATTGTTTGTAGAAGCGAAAATCCTGTGGATGAGGGTTCTAGGAGAAAAATTGCGCTTTTTTGTAATGTTGAGGAGCGGGCTGTTTTTACCTTGCCGGATTTGGATGTTGTTTACAAGGCTCCTTTAGTTTTAGATGGGCAAGGTTTTGGGCATATGATTGCAGAATATTTGGCTTTTGAAGAAGAGGAACCGGATCTTTTAAAATGGGAGGAAATTGTTGACTCTTTTAGAAATTTTGAGGATGAAATAATCATCGGCATGATCGGGAAGTATGCTGAACTTGCAGATAGTTACATTTCGATTAATGAGTCTTTGAAGCATGCGGGAGCGGTTTTAAGGAGGAGAGTCAATATTGTTTGGGTTAATTCGGAAGATTTTGAGAAAGACCCTTTTGCTATTGAAAAGTTGGGAAAATTTGCGGGTATTTTGATCCCTGGAGGTTTTGGCGCGCGCGGTACTGAGGGAAAGATTTTAGCGATAAAGTTCGCGCGGGAAAATAATGTTCCTTTTCTAGGTATATGTTTTGGAATGCAACTTGCCACGGTTGAATTTGCAAGGAATATGGCGGGTTTAGAAGGAGCAAATAGTACCGAGATTGATCAGAACACGCCACATCCTGTTATATGTATTCTTCCAGAACAGGTAAATGTAGAAAATAAAGGGGGAACTATGCGCCTTGGAGGGTATAAAGCATTAATAACGCCGGGAACTAAAGCTCATGAGCTTTATAAAACAGGAAAAATAATTAGGAGACACCGTCATAGGTTTGAAGTAAATCCAGAATACATACAAATGTTGGAGAAAAACGGGCTGGTTTTCAGTGGTAGGAGTAAAGATGAGAGGCTTATGGAGATATTAGAACTACCAAATCATCCATTCTTCTTTGGAACACAATTCCACCCAGAGTTTGATTCAAGACCGGGAAAACCCGAACCTGCCTATTTAGGATTCATTAAAGCAGCTGTTGAAAGGAAACTAAAATTATAGAGGCAACACGATAAACATTAAAGTCTTCCGAAACGGCTTAAAAAATCAAACTCGAAATCAAACTTCTTATAGATTTCATTCTAGGGGTGACTAAATAAAGGATTGAGGAAAATAAAACTGGAAAAGATTAAAGGAGAGGCCTTTTAAAAGCCCTCCATCCATTTAAAAAAAGACGTAAAAAAGTCTATTTCCTATCTTTTGCTGTAATTATTATTCTTCTAATTCGATGATTATACGCTTAACGCCGGGCTTACAAACCTTCCTAACGCCGTGTTTTCCTGGTTGATATTGACTGTCCACAAGCTTTGCTTTTTCAAGTATTTTAATTTGTGCGGAGATGTTTGCTCCGGTTTGATCTTGAGCTTCGGCAATTTGTGATACGTCCACCCCGTCATTATCTAACATTCTTAATATTTTTATTCTCGTTACAGAGGAAAGGGCTTTTGCGAGTTTTACGATGTCGTCATCCCTCTTTACTATGAGTTCTATTTCTTCTTCTTCCAAAGGAAACACCTTTTTTATAGTAGGTATGTAGGTTTATGTTTAAAAGGCATTTAAAAAAGTTTTGTTATTAATTATTAATTTTGTTGATCAATTTACTAATCACTTAAGTGTTAGAAAATCGTTTAAAAATTTTGTTATTATTCAGATGTTTGGCTGTTATAGCGGAAGATTTTTGTTTTTAAGATAAGTTTTTGTTTATTTAGATTAGAAAAAATCTTTCATGGTGAGGGTTTCTTTATCTTTTTCTATATCGTTTTTTTCTATGCTTTGCAGGATTTCAGTCTTGAATTTAAGAAAGTCGAATTTGTGGGTTCTGAGGTAATTTCTAGCTTTTTTTGAGGCATCGGGGGCTATTAAAATGCCTCTAACTTTTCTTTTTTCGCGTGTGGTAAAGTGGTCAACGTATCTTTTTAATTGTTGTACGGCTTTTGGTCCTGCTGTTTTTCTTTTTACTTCACAGACAGTTAGCATGCCTTTTGCATCAAATCCCAGTATGTCAATAAACCCGAAATCTGTTTCAAACTCAGAAGCTGTGACCTTGAATCCTTCTTCAATGAGGAAAGGATTTTTTACGAAAATGCGCGTTATATCGCTTTCAGTTCCTTTTAATACTAGCCCTTTATCTGCCTCTGCTCTAAAACATATTATTTGAAAAATTTCATCAAAAACAGCTGTTAGAACCTCATTCACTGCTTTTTTAGAAGTAACAGTTAAGCAAAGACGATTTTCTTCATCCAAACTTATCTTAATTTGACTGCCTGTAGGCTGCCAATTTACAGCTCTCACGCCATTTCTTTTATGCACGTTTAATGATCCGTCAGGTTTAATCATAGTGATTGAGTCAAAAAAACCTGCAGATTCGGCCCTCGCCCTTCCTTTATATTCTACAAATCCTCTGCCAAAGATAGTGATGATGTCTAGGCCTACTCGGGATTGCATGATCTCGATACATTGGTTAATGTCTTGGATGTCTGATAGAAAAATGATTTTAGAGGTTTTTGTTTCGCTCTTCAAACATGTCGCCTTCTTTATGAAGAGGAGGAATTGTGAAAATAAAAGAATTGATTATGCAGTTTTAGACCTTGTTAGGAGGTCGAAATTTTTTTGGGGACTGGAATTCTTTTAAAGGGAGCGTAGTTTTTTAATTCTCTCTTGGAACTCTTTAAGGGCGTGGTCGAAATCTACTTCAGTTGATTTTTTCTCTATTTCTGGAGTTTCTCCTAGTCGTGTTAGTTGTTCTTCTAAGATGTTTAGTTGTTCTTGGAGTTGTTGGAATTGTTCTTCTTTTTCTTTTATCTGTTTTTCAAGTTCTTGTTTGGTTTTTTCTGTTATTTTTAGAGCTTCTGTTAGCTCGGCATTTTGTTTTTTTAGGTTTTCTAACTCTTCTTGTGGGATATTGCTTGAAGTGATAGGTTTTTGTTCTGTAATCTTTTCTGTTACAGGTTTATTAGGTTCTTGTTTAACTTCTTTTTTCTCTTCTAACTTTCTTTCTGTTATAGTTAAGTGTCTTTTATAGTCATCTACTTGGATTTGGAGTTCATTAATCAATTTTAGATTTTCTTCAATACGTCTTTTTAACTTGTCAATGCTTTCGTCTTTTTCTTGGAGAAGGGCCTCCAGCTCCTCTTTATTTCCATTTTGGGATTGCAATATTACATCAGGCAACCTTCAACCTTCCTTTTAAAAAAGTTTTTTGAATCAAAGTTTAATAACTTTTTCATTATAATCGGAACATTGTATATATCCGAATATAGGATAATAGGTATTATTCTTTAAAAAGTATTCCTATATTTTAAATAACTTATATTAAGTTTAAATATTTATTTAATTAATTTTTCGGTTTGTGATTGGAAATGAAGTGCGCTCCTTCATGTCTTAAGTGTTTGCTTAGTAGGGGATATGATTCTATACGTTTAGCTACAAATGATTCGAAGATAAGGAGGGAGGCTATGCAAGCTGTTACAGATTTGATTGGAAAAGAGTTTTCAAAGAAAGCAGTAGCAGCGGTCTTAGGTAATAAGCGTGAACGATTAATTCAAAAAATAACAGGATGGAAAGACTATTTTTCTGGGTTAAAAAAGAGGAGTAATTTAGCTGCTTTAAAAGTGCTTCCAAATGCGGAAAAATACGTTGAAGAAGAAGGTGATCTTAAAGAAAAGTTTAGGAGAGCTTGCAAGGTAAGCATCGCGGGGAACGTTATAGAATTTGGGATATTGGGACATGATTTCTCCTTAGAGGAGTCCATCTTAAAGGATTTTGTTGAAACACAACAAATGGGATTGGACGACTTAGATAAGGCTTATGAGTTTATTAAAATTGAGGTAAAAAGCATTCTGTTTCTGACGGATAATGCAGGAGAAATAGTGTTAGATACCTTGCTTGTTAAAACATTAAAAGAGATTAATCCTGGAGTTAATGTGGTAGTTTGTGTAAAATCAGGCCCTATTATGAATGATGCTACGATGGAGGATGCGAAGGTTGCTAGGATGTTGAAGATTGCAGACGAAGTTATTCAAACAGGTAGTAGTTCGATAGGGCTTAATTTAGAAGAGTGTTCTGAAGAATTTCTTAAGAGGTATTATAAAAGTGAGTTGATAGTTGTGAAGGGGATGGGGCATTATGAGACTATGACAGAGTTTATAGATGAGTTGCCTTGTTCTGTTCTTTTCTTGTTTAATGCGAAATGCGAGCCTGTAGCAAACCATGCAGGAGTTGAGAAGGGAAAAGGCGTTGCCAAATTTATATAGAGATTTTTTATGGAGAGGTGTTTTTGGTTTTAATTTTTAAGTTGTTGTAGATATATTCTATTGCTTCGCAGAATCCTTCCCCGTAGCTTTTTGTTGTTATGTGGTTTGCTGCTTTTTTTAGTTGGGGGTGGGCGTTGGACACTGCTATTCCGTAGCCTGATGTTTTGAAGAGATCTAGGTCGTTGGCTCCGTCAGCTATGGCTATGATTTCTTTTACGTTTATTTTCATCATTTTTGCGATGTGTTCTAGGCCTTTTCCTTTGTTGATGTTTTTATCCGCTATGTGTACTGCGTATCCTGAGTCGAAAATTACTACGTTCAAGGACTCTTTCGTGACTAGTTTTTTTATCTCTTCAAGATCGCCTATTGCGGCTTTACTTAGGGCTATGTCGGTTTTTCTAAAAAATTCGTCTTCGAGAATTTCTATCTTTTTTCCAAATTGCTTTTTTATTATTCCTAAAGCTTTTTCGACATCATCCCTCTTTCCTAAAACTTTTGGCAGCCATTTAAAACCTATTACGCCGCCGTTTTCAGCTATTATGGGAGCGCTGGTGCCGATATAGTCTGCGAGGGTGGAAACTACGCAGAAATTATTTCCGCTAACAAGTATTACAGGAATACTTTTTTTCTCTAGCATTCTAACGGCTTCAAGTGCTTTTAAATGAAGTTTTCTATCAGGATGAGTTAAAGTTCCGTCTATGTCTGTGGCTATTGCTTTAAAAAGCTGCATAATCATCAACTTATAAATTAAAAAAACACAATTTAATATAGGGAGAAATCCTTTTAAAAAAACCTGAAAAATTGAGATAAATTTTTGGTAAAAGTAGGGCTAAACTGATTTTTTTGAGTTTTTGAAAAGGGCTTTTGTGAATTCGGACCAAAGTTTACTGAATGATTCATTATCGTACCATATAGCGGTTAAATTAAGTTCTTCTCCGCGTTTCACACTTCCTTCATTCACTAAAGAGCCGAAAAGTAGATGTTTTTGATCGATAATCACGTAAAAGGCGTTAAAAGGTTCTTCGTAGATTTTGATTTCGCAGATTCCGTTCAAATCGCTTAATACTTCTTTTTCTCCTTCATCGTTTACGCCTTCAACGCTGGTTAATATGCGAACTTTTGGACCGCTTAATGCGAGTTTTTTTAGTTTTTCGGTGAGTTTAGAATAGGCTTTTAAATCGTATAAGGTGTCTGTTACGAGGATTACTTCTTGTTCGGCTTCTTCTACCATTTCGGTTATTTTACTAAAAACGGTGGAATCTCCCCTTAGTATCCACATACCGTCAGCATAATTCCTTCCCCTGCGCTCTTGAATTCTTTCTAAATGAGTTTTAGCAGTATCCAATGCATCCTTATACTTTGAATTTAGTTTTTCTAAGACATCTTCAGGATTCCTTGCGCGATATCTCTTTGCATAATTTTTAGAAACTGAATTAGCAGGTTCTATTTCTACAAATCCTTTATTTTCAAGGGTTTTTAGAGTGGTGTAAACTTTATTCGCAGGGATCTCAGCTGTTTTAGCAATTTGTGTAGCCGTAGCAACACCATAAGAAACTAGAGCGCTGTAAACCTTGGCACAATAGCTAGAAAATCCTAAGGTTGTTAAGGATTTTACCAAGTCGTCGCTGAGAACCATAAAACCCCTCAGAACCTTCTATTTGAATAAGGGAGGTATAGTAAAAAAAGGTTGTTTTTTACTCACAACTAAAATAAAGAGTAGAAGGATTACATAAAAATCTTGCTAAATTGTTATCTATTATTGGACTATTATTTTCGTATTTTTGATTGGTTTTAAGCGATTTTTATTCTATTAGGGCTCTTGCCATTTTTCCTAGAATTTCTTCGGGTTTTTTTGCTTTTACGAAACCGCTTGCTAGTAGGACGCCTTGGGTGCCAAGTTTTATGGCGGCTTTTACATCTTCTCCTGTGGTTATGCCTGCTCCGCAAAGGGTTACTACGTTTGGGTTGGCTTTTTTTATTAATTCTACTGTTTTTGTGACTACTTCGGGTTGTGCTTTACTCACAGGGATTCCTGAGCCGATCAGTTCTGGTGGTTCCATGGCGACTGAATCGGGGGAAAAGGAGGCTACTTTTGCGCTTAGTTTGGGATCTTTTGCGCATACAAGCGTGTATAAGTTAGCTTCTTTAGCGCGTTTTATTGAAGCTTCTATCTCCTCTATAGTTTTAGGGCATTCGCTGTGGTTTATCAATGTCCCTATAGCGCCACTTTCTTTGACAGCTTCTGGTAAAATGTGGCCACAGTGGCTTCCAGGGGTTATGGGGTCTATGGTTTGAGATAGTACAGGAATATCTACTTCATTTGCTATTCTGGAGAGGTCGGTTAATTGGGGTGCTATTGCTATTGTTACGCCATACTCGAAGCTTACATCTTGGGCGATGAGGGCAAGGTTTAATCCTTTCTCGCCTATGGACTCATTATAGGTCTTGAAATTAAGAACGATTATTGGATATTCAATTTCATCCATTTCATCCAAATGATCTACCTCCATGAGAATTTGGGAGATGATTTTTTATTATATTAAATTGTTGTTAACTCCTTTAGTTCGTCAGAGTTCCAAGTTAATTTTAGTCTTTTTCTCTGTTTTATGATTTTTTCAAAGCGTTGTAGTACGGCGCAAACGAGAAGGGGTAATCCGATTGTTGCATCCATGTGAACTGTTGCCAAAGAAGCATCTTTTGCGATTTTTCCCCATGATTGAGCTTCTGAAAAGGTACAACCAGATAAACCTCCCCAATGGGGTGGATCGGTGATTATTTGCAACGCGTAATTATGACTTTGATACCTTCCTTGCAGAATTTCTACTACTAAGGGTAGTTGTTGAATATAGTTTTTAGGAGTTCCTCCACCTATGTAGATAGCGCCGCTTTTTTTCGATTTTTGTTTTATTTGGGTAAGTTCGTATACATCACGTATTGGATCGATTACCATTGGTTTTTTACCTTTCTTTTTACATTCAACATAATATTTGGTTAGACTAATTCCTATACTACTATCATTTAATGCAGGGCAAAATACTGGCACTCCATACTCAACAGCAGTTTTAAGGAAAGAAAGGGGCTCGTTGGACAATTTACCACCTAAAAACTCTAAAAATTCACGGGTAGAATAGGTTCTGGGTTCTAGTTCTTCAGCAAGCTTGTGAACACAGAAATCTGCATCAAAAAATCGGTTATCATCTGCAAAAGTATCATAAATTCTATCGATATCGTAGAATAATAAAAGCTTATCATCTACGTTCGGGTGACCGATATAATGGTGGCCTCCAAGCCCTTCAAAAAAGTCGTGGACGATGTTTGCTCCAGTTGAAACGATGACATCTATGAGCTTTTCTTCGATCATTTTAATGATAACGTGTTTCATCCCACCAGGAATCATAGCGCCTGCCAAACCAAGGAAAATGGTTGTTCTGTCGTTATCTGATAACATTTTTTCGTAGACATCTAAACAATATGCGAGGTTTCTGCTTTGGAAGGAGGAGTTGTGGAAATCGTTAAGTAGGTCGCCTATTGAAACTTTATTGGAAACTTTTACATGTTTTAAGGTTTTTTTTAATAGTTCGTGTCTTTCCGGGCTCTCATCAGAGACTTTTAACACCTCACAAATGTTTTTTCATGTTTTTCTTGAACCTTCATCTATAGTGAAGGGGACATAAACAAAAGCGACAACTACAGAACCGTTTGTGTTTTTTGGAACAATTAAACTTTCGATTCTAACATTTATCTTTTCTTCATCTATTGTGAGACCTCTTACTTTAGCCATACGGTTAAGTTTTTGCCTAAGGGCCTTCTCGATCTCTTCAGCGTTTTTATAGCCATGATCTTCTGCAACTATACCATAGCTCTCCTTTTTTCCTGATTTCTCTCCCCAACACCAACCTACTCCTGTCCCAATCGTTTCTCCATCCCTTCCATCCATCCTGCATAAAACAGCAAAAGTTATGGTTCCTGGAGTGATTTCTGCGAAAGAAATTTGTTCACAATCTGGAGGAATGATACTTGAAACAGAAACTAGGTTACACTGAGCGATACGAGCTTTCATGAGGGCTTCGTCAAAAGCGTTAAGAACGGACTCTTCTGATAAGCCCACACCACTTGTAACGAAAAACTTCTTGGGAAGGAAGAATCCGTGCACCTGTTCACGACGTACCACTCTCTTTCTTCTTGCCTCCATTTTAGTTTTAAACGGTTATAATACAATAAATTTTAATTTAAACGGTTATAATAGTTTTTTTGAAAAAACTGCTTATTTATAGCTCTTCAGTTTAAATATAAACTGTAAAAATTATATATAAAACTTATCCTCAAGCTATTATGCGTTTAACTTTTGTTTAGAGTGATAATAACCGAGAAAAGAAGATTTTTGTCTTTATGTCTAATATTTGGGAGATTTTGCGATTAGGGGGGGCGGGAATTGTTATCAATTCTTTCTTTTAAAGCTGAAACTATTATGGGAAGAGCAATTGTTGCATCACAGATTAAGTCAACATATTTAGCTTTTTGATCTATTTTCCCCCAGCTTATACCTTCTTTTAATTTAGCCCCTGAGAGACCTCCTGTTTCTTCTCGATCTAAAGTTATTTGAACAGCATAATCATGCTCTTTTGATGTGACCTGCGCTCCTTGTAGTATGAAGTTTTTCGGTACACCACCACCGACAAGGAGAACTCCAGTTCTTTTAGCTTCCCAGACAGTGTTTATTATATCTTTTAAATCTGAGAAGGTGTCCACGATTATATCATTGTTTTTTTGAAGGAAAAACCATACCTGTAAACCGACACCTGAGTCACTTATAGCCGGACAATAAAGATCTACATCGTTGTCAAAACAAGAACGAATTATAGACTCCTTATCCTTGATTCTGCCACCCACTTCTTTTAGAAACTCTTTTATGGAGAGTCTTTTCCTTGAAAGCTCTTTTAGAATAGGTTGAAACTTTTCCTCTAAAAGCTCGAAAAACTTGTTTGGTAAAAAAATGTCGTAGATTCGGTTAATTCCTTGTTCTTTAAGGACCGAATCGTCAACTAGAGGGGAACCTTGATAGTGACAGCCTCCAAAGGCTTCTACTAGGTCATGGGTTAGGTTTGCGCCTGTTGTAACTAATACATCGACCCACTTGTTTCTAATCATTTCAACAACAGTTCTTCTAAGACCTGCAGGAACCATGGCTCCAGCTAAACCGAGAAAAACAACACAATTCTTGTCACGGAT
>Ga0209427_10004719_pt1 | contig 15709 bp, 13 predicted proteins | sample DeeMarSWOR136_30_FD_187465 | JGI IMG/M metagenome (GOLD analysis project Ga0209427, IMG submission 187465) | Marine sediment microbial communities from White Oak River estuary, North Carolina - WOR-1-36_30 (SPAdes) (version 2) | ecosystem: Environmental > Aquatic > Marine > Intertidal zone >...
TGTGCTTTAAAATTCACGGTACTTACCATTTGGCTCGTTGCCTGTTACTACGCCTGATTCCGTGGATATTGGACTGGCGTCAATGCCCTGAATGCGTATATATTGTGTTCTGTCTCACGAATCAGAAAAAAGTAATAGTTCAGCACCCATTGCCTTTTCTGTCATTTCGACCAAAGAGCTCGGCCTGTCGCGCCAGGGCGGGCACATTCATTCGAAACGACAACGTGGACAGAACTATTGCATGAAAAATTACTTGCTGGAAACTCAATGTCACCAACTTAAGCTCAAGATCTTCCCCCTTTTAAACCTGCCCGCCATTGCCGTGGGTGCCAGCAGCCGACTTCGCCATAGTAGCGTCAGCTACGACGCCTGAATCGTAGCTGCCCAGCGAGTGTGGCGCTGGCAGGCGGCTTTCCCTTTAAAAAAGGGGACTTTGAAGGGACGGTTCCTTCAAGCAAAAAAATGGGGCCAGGAGAATTCGAAATGCAAGTTCGTGACCCTAAATTCTCTGTCTTTACGCAGTTGGCAGTATGCTTGCCGCTCAAGCACAAAAGAGTTTTGGTATCAATCCTTATCTGAGTGCAGGTTCTGTTTGCTCCTCATTTACTTGTGTAACTTTCTCCCTTTTTGGTCTGGAGTCCAGATTCCAGTATCGCTGTAATTGTAAGGTAAGGTTCCCTCCTCAATCTTTTTCCAACCATTGTTTTTTGTTCTATAGCCACAGCTATCCTTTCCTCCTTCAAATCCTCCCAACATATTGTAGACGTTATAATAGCCAAGTTCTTCTAGGCGCTTGAATGCTGGGTGACTCGGTTCCTCCAATTCTTCTGAACCACTTACACTTCGGCTTCCACTCCGGCACATAATGATGATAATATCACCGGGGTCGAACTGTCTCACTACTTCTTCATCAAAGAACCTGTTCGGTATCTTACTATCATATTTTTCTTCCTGCGGAATATATTCCCATAAGTGCCACGGAATATTTATTACGTTGCCTTCTAGGAACCCCCCTCTATACTTACGCCACGCGCAATACCACTCGCACTTACTCGGATCGCCTTCCACCACCCTACATTCCAAGTTGTATTCACATGCCTCATGCGGTCCAGGTCCAGGACAGGGGCATACTGTCTCACAGTTTACAGCAGGAGGTAGGCAGGTTTCACAATCTCCACAAGGTTGGCATGTCTTAACAACGCATTCTCCCTTACATACCTCCATTCCAGGATGGCCTACCCAATACCATTCTGCCGGCGTCCTCACATCCAAAATATAAGCCACTGTGCCCTCTGGGTAGTATTCCTGCGGGTCAGTGCCAGGGATAGGAAGGCCGACAGGATCCGCAACCATTTCATATGCATCTTCAGGGGTAATATCGGTATATGCTGAAACCGTTGCTATACCAGCGAATATGAACACCATTGCTAATGCCAAACTAAACAATCTTTTCATTTTGCCCTCCTTTTCATGCTAAGAGCAATACTGTTTCACAACTAAATACGCAGCCATCCAGTAAAAACATTCTCACCTCCTTTTTTCTTTCTAAATTTGAGGCACTCATTTATTTTCTGCCTAAAACAATACCTCTTTACAGCTTGGGCCTCATCAATCAAATGGGTTTATCGAGATGTTGTTTCAGGCTCCCGACAGAACAGACAATGTGCTGTCAGCAACTGGGTAAGCACATCTTGAGGTTTTTCTCCATGTGATTTAGCCGTAATGAGGGTTGTGCGTTGGGGTGGGGCAGCATTCTACATAATTTCCTTTTTGGTAGCAAGTTTCGTGCAAATTATATTGGTTATATGAACTTCTAGTAAGCACATCAGTGCTACCTAGTAAGACTTATAGAAAATCCTATAAACAGGCCCATAAATTCGGCTAAATTTCAAAAAGGCACCCGCAGAAAATGGGCAATACAGGTTATAGATTGAGAAAATAAGTTCCATAGAGTGGCAAGGCGTTTCACAGGTAGGATTGAGGAGGTTTGGTAGTGACTTCTCAAAAAGTTCGGGCATTCTTTTGATCCCCCCTCACCCTGCCCTCTCCCCCCGGGGGGAGAGGGTTTAGGTGAGGGGGCGTTGTTTGGTTCTCATGGTGGCCTTGGGTAGATGTGAGGAACGTCCAACTAGAGCAGGGATGACAGGTGGGCCGCCAGGTTTATTTTCTTGCCCCTCAAGCCAAGTTTTTCTCTGATATGGTATCTATGATACACAATGGCGTTTGGGGACACATTCAACAAATCGGCTATTGCTTTAGTGGTTTTGCCCTCCCTGACAAGGTTTGCTACCTGAATTTCTCTGGGACTAAGGGTTAAGTATTTTGAGGAGAGCTTGTGTGAAAACGGAGAAATAATATCGTTTAGACTTGATTGGAGGATACTTATGTAGGCATTCTGTTCGGCATCCAGCCCGCTCTTTTTCAATTTCTCTATGTGGGGAATAACCATTTGCTTCAAGTTCGACAGCACGTTTTCTTCAAGCTCTGTCATATCCTCCTCTCTTCGTTTCAGCAACACCCTTAATGCGGTGTTTACTTCCTTAAGCTTATTCGTCTGAATCTCCAAAGCAGCTTCTCTTTCTCTCAGCTTTTGATTCACCCGCTTCCGGTCGGTAATGTCCCGCAAAAACTCCACTACCATCCTCGGACTGCTGTCCTCGTCCCATGCAGCGACGTTGGCCGTACACCAGAAAGTCTTTTGGTTTCCATCGGCATCAGTTATCTCGGTTTCAAACTCGTGGACCTTACAATCTTCGAAACACTGTTGAACAATACATGGTTTGCAAACCGTGTCGCGCCCATGGCAAGCAGCATAGCACTTATTGCCAACCGGATTCGGCTCGAACAAACCCTTTGAAATGTCGTTGGTCCACACAACATTAAATTCGTTGTCCAGCATGATCATCGCATCCGTAACAGACTCAACGATGCCGGTCAGTTTCTCCTGGCTTTCCTGAAGGGCCTCCTCTGCCTGCTTGCGCTCTTCATCGGCTTTTCTTATCTGAGTAATATCCGTGCCTAGCTCGATTGCTCCTATAATATTACCAGCCTTATCCTTCAATGGCCGTATGTAAATATTTAATGGCTTTCCTACCAATTTTTCTCTAGGGTCATCAGGAGTGGTTGTTTCGTTGATTATGTCTCCTGCTTTTATCACCCTGTCAACCTTACACCAAGGGCAGGGATTGTCTCTTTCTTGGAAGACCTTATGGCATTTTTTCCCCATTACTTGCTCTATATCTTCAAATGTACGTGTGATCTCACCTCCAACCGCAAGAATATTATAATCCGTATCAACTACATTTAATGTCGCAGGAATTGCCTTGAGTATTTCTACTACAATATGTTGTTTAATCATCACTTCTTACCTCCCGCTCGCCCTTGCAACTCCTTGACCGTTTGTTCCGATTCTTCATCGGTTGATTTCTGAGTCTCATGAGCTTATACCACAATCCGCTATAAAGTCTCAATCTGTCACGTTCAATTGAACAGAACAAACCCCACATGTTGTGGTCCATTCATCAGTCCCAACAGTGAAGATTGCCATAATCAATACTTGTCAACCAGACAATTTTGTTAGAAAAATATATATCATAACATTTGTCAAACTTTTGCCCAGGTGTTGGTTCTTATCGTCACCCTTATGCGGGGCGGCGCCTTGTCGATCAAAGAGCTGGAATTTCCGCACAGACTTTGAGAAGATGTGTAAACCAGCTCAAAGATTTACGGGGTTCTCCTTGCCCCCAACCATCCCAGCCGGAACCAAAGCGCATGTTCGACTTCCTGGAGGCAGGAGGCGCAAAACGGTGCCGAGGAGAAATTATGAAGCTAAAATTGATCAGGTTCTTTTGGGGCTTCGGTACACATTTTTTACTTCTGTCGATAGGAGCTTTGTTGATGACGCCAGACCCGTGCTGGGCGTTAGGGCCAAAAGAGATCTTGGTCGTGGCTAATAAGAAAGTAGCCGATAGTGTCCGTCTTTCAAAGTACTATATGAAAAAGCGAGGCATACCTCAAGATAATCTAATCACACTTTGTGTGGCCGACAAAGAGGACATCAGTCGTGAAGATTATGAAAAAGATGTGGCCATTCCGATCCGCAGATACATCAAAGACAAGGATCCCTTTAGGCTAATTCGATGTCTGGTCATGATGTATGGAGTCCCCCTGAGAGTGGCTCGGCCTAAACTGACTTCTGAGACAAAGGCACAATTGAAGGAACTGGAAACCAGAAAGGACAGATTGCAAAGTGAGATGAAAGGCGTGATGGGTGAGGAACAAGATAGGCTCGACGCCTTGAAGGCAGAATTGGCCGAGGTCAAAAGAAAGATTCTTGCCCTGAAAAGGACCGATCAGAGTTCATCGTTAGATTCTGAAATCGCGTTGGTTCTTGAAAGGGATTACTCCATTGCTGGATGGATTCCCAACCCTTACTTTCTTGGTTATCGAGGAAAGCGAATTAAGAATCTTCCCCGAAGTGTTCTGATGGTTTCACGACTGGATGGCCCATCAGCAGAACTCGTCCGTCGGATCATTGACGATAGCGTATTTGTGGAAAAAAAGGGGCTTCGAGGTACAGCCTATTTTGACGCCCGTTGGTCTGAGTCAGACAACAAGGAGGCCTCCGGCTACGCTTTTTATGACCAGTCCATCCACAGAGCTGCACGCCTTGTCAAAAAAAGCAAAATCATGCCTGTGGTGCTGGACATCCAGCAAGCGCTTTTCCAGCCGGGGGACTGTCCAGAGGCCGCCCTTTACTGCGGATGGTACAGCCTTGCCAACTATGTGGATGCCTTTGAGTGGCAACCTGGGGCTGTCGGTTATCACATAGCAAGCAGTGAGTGTACAACCCTCAAGAGAAAAAACAGTCGTGTGTGGTGCAAGATGATGCTGGAACAAGGTGTAGCCGCCACCCTCGGACCGGTTGGGGAACCATATGTTGAAGCTTTTCCAGTACCGGAGGCGTTTTTTGCGCTGTTGATTCAGGGGAGATTGACGTTGGCTGAATGTTATACGGCGTCGAATCCATTCTGGTCTTGGAAGATGGTTTTAGTCGGAGATCCCCTGTACTGTCCCTTCAAAAATGCCAGAACGGAATATGGTACAGATAAAGGCCCATAAGGGTTTAATGGCGCTGAAAGAAATGCCAGGGCGCATTAAGACTTCGGGAATACTCGTACCGGAATCTGCCTTTTACAGAGGTTGACTAAAAGGAGGGGGAACTTTCGCGCCGTTGAGGGTCTTTCGCATGCGCTTCCACTCGGCCTTGAGTCTTCGCAGACGATCCTTCAGGGCCTCCCGTTCATGAGATGGGGCGGATTCAATCTGCGCTTCCAGCTTTTCCACCTCCTGCTGAAGGTGGTACAGTTCCTTTGCTATCATGCGAATGGACATAGCTGCTTCGTCTATTTCTTGAAGAATATATATACGGCCAACCCAAGAAGGATCACGGCGAAAATTTTCTTAAAATTGGCGGTCGGGACGTGCTCCACAAGGCGTGCTCCAATCTGCGCACCGATGATGCCGCCGACACCGAGTAAAATCCCGACCTTATAGTCCACATTAGCCAATTTATTATGAGCCAAAAGGGCGGAAAGGGAGATGACCACGATGGCAAGAAAGGACGTGCCTACGGATTTCTGTGCTGAATACCCCAGAAAAAGCAAGAGGGGGACCATCAGAAAACCACCCCCCAAACCCGAAAAAGATGCACCAATGCCAACGAGAACCCCGCAGACAACCATCATAAATATCTTTGCGCTCATTCCACCATTCCAATTAGGGCGAAGGCCCTAAGTAACGTTGCAGTATCCTGAGTGAGCGAACTGCCGGATACTCAGGCTGGAAAATCGGTCGAAATCGGTTATCATCTCCAGCCCGGGCACCAGGACTCTCGCTACTGGTATATCCAGATCCGCCCTCGTCAAATCCACATAGATCGGGTGATAGCCATTCATGAGCAAAAGCCTTTCCAAAAGCCTCAGGTCTTCTCCAACATTTCCTGAGGCGTAATCTGGAAGCTCCTCGTATTTTATGGTCCTTATGCCCTCAGGCGCGGGCACGGAGCAAGGCTGCTGCGAGTGGGAATATGGTACCTCGGTCAGTGCCGAGACAGCTGCCCTCTTGCCATCCAGTCCGGCCCCGCATCCTTTGAGAATTTCTCCGCGAGGCCCCTGGATGAAAGCCTTGTAGCAGGGGATGCCGAACTCGGGCGTGATATCCAACAACTGAACATGGATACCCTTTTCCGCGCAACCTTTAAGAATATCCCTTACTCGAGGGTCATCCGCTTCCAACAAAAAGCATCTCTCCCTGGAGTAGGGCATAATCCTTTCCGCATCTCTTTCAATGACCTCCAGCAATGCATTTAGCTTTGCCTCTTCAAGGGTATTTCCGGCGGCCAGGCCGCTGGATGGCAAACCACTGGAGAGGCTAATCTCATCAAGATTGCAGAACAGAAAGACCAATTGGGCTGGCACATAAATAGGATAGCGCCCGTTCTCATCCGCCCTTTCAGCAGGAATCCAATAGAGTTCCTGGTTCTGGTACGGGACTTCAAGATTCATATCATTGGGGTCCAAGGCGTTATGGCCTGTCTTGACCAGGTCTTTAAAGGGGGCCTTGATGATAGGATGGCCGGTCTTATAGCCAGGGATCCTGTCAGAACGAAAACTTGCGAAAGCGGAATACCTTTCAATCATCTCCATCAAACAGGACGCTCTTGCCTCGTGCACATTGAGACCTTTCCCGTAGCTTGTCTGGATACCGGTCAGTCGCCACCGGTTCCTCCCTACTGATACGGTGATATCCAGCTTCCATGGGATCTGCAGGGCGTACGGACCGAGGCTGGCTTGTGTTCCCATTTCTCTTCCAGCCACAAGGTCCCGAGCTTTTAGCTTTTCCATCGCCCTTTTGGCCGTCTCCTCTGGAGTCGGTCCTGGCACTGGACTCTTTTGGGAAACCCTTCGGCTGCGTTCAGTCAATACATCCTCAATGGGCACCACCCCGGCCCTCCAGTCCTCGATCGCATTTCTATCAAACGGCACGGGACGTTCCAAATACTCTGGGGAAGGTAGGGGGTTATGGCCGTAAATGTTTTCGGAAAAGAGCCTGACCCAATAAAGATTGTCGGCTTGGTTTTGTCTGAGGACCCAGTTGATATATATATGTGGAGTATATTCTGCCAATTGTTTGACATCAACTCCATCGAACCTTGTTCTTAAGGCCTGCAATTTTTCGTTGAGAATGAAGGTTTCATACATTAATGCCAGCAAGTAAGGATCATCTTCCTTGCCTTTGTTTATCAACAGGTCAACAAGATTTGGCCCAAATGTTCCAGTCAGGTCCAGCAAGTACTTATGCATGAAATCATCATAGGGGTGTTTCTGGATGTATTCCAGCGCCTCTTCAAAATCCAAATCCTCACTGGGCAGGCAGGCGAACCATCCAATGCTGAACTCGGTGGCCACGCGCTCCATTTGATATCTCATGAAATCATCCACAAATACCACTCCTTGTCTGGCGAAGAGGCGATCTTACCATACCCTAAATGGCCATAAACTGTGGTTTCTTAGCCGACTGTTGTTGTCCAGTCTTCGTCCGTCCCGCATTTGCGGCAGCATGTCCGTGCACATGTCGCTTCGCGCTTCTGACGACTTTAGACCCGCAGCTATGTTAATGGTCCAATCTTTGCAATCAAACCATCCTTCTTAGGGCGGTCAATGACTGTTTGAGATTTACAGTAAAAGGGGAAGGGTGTCAAACTGAAGAGGTGGCCATGTAATGTGCAAACTGTTGACCTCCGCTGATGAATGGTGTATAGATGTTGGATGTATATAGGAACTTCCATTTTGAGGGGCGTGGGCGGATTATGTGAAATCGTGAAGCGATTTCATAACTTGTATCGTTGGCCTGGTCGAGATATAGAGATTTGGAAGACCTTGGTCAAAGGCAAGCATTGATAGGAGCACAAGGATTGTGGCAGACGCAAAGTATAAAGATAATTTATTAGCACAGATTCGCTTTGCTTACAAGAAGCCTATTGTACTTGGGGAGTACCCTCCAAAAGAGAGTGAGGCTTTGGAATACTGGATAGACCGCTTTATAGACGAAGAAGTCAGTCGGTATAATTTTGCAAACATAGCACACGTGTTCAGTGACCACGAACGCGCCATAAAGCTCTTGTTACTCTACCTTGAAGGACAAGGAGTCGTTGAAGATAGTGGCGTCAAGCTGGAAGAAAAGGAAGATCTTCAAGCCATGTTAAAGGATTAGCTTATTCCACGGATGCGCTATATTTTCAAGGACCTCTAAGCAGTTCCTCTCAACCCCCCCAACATTTAGATCTATCCGAACTTCTCAGAGGATACTTTTATGGCGACGGTAGCTATCGTTGGCCAAAAGAAATGGCCAATTTTTTTGCTTGTTGCAGTCGGCATTTTCATGTCGACTCTCGATAGCAGCATTGTAAATATAGCGCTTCCTACCATTATGGCCGATTTCGGTGTGGCTCTTTCGACAATGGAATGGGTGGTCATGATCTATCTTCTCACGATTTCAACTCTTCTGCTAAGCTTCGGCCGTCTCAGTGACATCAAGGGAAGGCGGTGGGTATACAGCAAGGGGCTGATCGTATTTTCTGTGGGGTCATTCTTTTGTGCCTTAGCCAAAAACGTACTCTTGTTGATTGCTGCCCGTGCCTTTCAGGGGATAGGTGCGGCCATGATCATGTCATGTACACCAGCATTGGTGGTTGATACGTTCCCTGCCTCAGAGCGCGGCAGAGCCCTTGGCATGGTGGGAACTGTGGTGGCCGCTGGGTTGACCACTGGTCCTGCCCTCGGCGGGGCATTGATCCACCTCTTTTCTTGGCGGGTCATCTTTTACATCAATGTACCCATCGGGATAGTGACTGCGATCTTTATTTCCGGATTACTCAGGGGTAGTCACGCTGATTCCACGGTTGAGGAGCCTTTTGACTGGGCAGGAGCGGTGCTGCTGACCCTCTCCTTAGCCTGTTTCCTGTTAGCCCTGAGCCACGGCTACAAATGGGGATATGTTTCACTTCGAACACTCTTTCTTGTCGGCATTAGCGTCTTGGCTGCTGCTCGATTCGTACGAATAGAAACCAAAATATCCCATCCAATTGTCCAGCCCTCCCTGTTTTCGATCCGCCTTTTTGTCCTTCCCATCTTAAGTGGGATTGCCCTATTTGTTGCCCTGTTTATGGTCGTATTTCTCATGCCCTTCTACTTGATCCATCCGTGTGGTTATCCAGTCAACAAGGTAGGGCTGTTTATGGTGGTACCCTTTATCTTTTTATTCTTCGTCGCACCTATTTCAGGATCTATGTATGATAGACTGGGGTCGCGTATGCTTTGCACGGTTGGGATGACGATACTGGCCATTGCCGTTTTTTCCCTTTCCTCACTCAGTTGTGGACAAACTGCTTTCCCAATTGTCTGGCGATTGGCACTAGTCGGGCTGGGGACCGCGATTTTTCTGCCACCCAACAGCTCTGCTGCCATGACTGCTGTCCCTCCCCACCGCCGTGGCATTGCGGCTGGCACCGTCGCAACGGCAAGAAACCTTGGAATGGTTATCGGAGTGGCACTGGCCGGGGCAATATTCAACACCTGCTTCCACATCTTGAGCGGAGGACTCAGCCTGAAGGCCTATCGGCCAGAATTTTCGCCGATATTCATGTCTTGCTTTCGCTACGCCATGGCCGCGGGAGGCGTCGTGGCCATGATTGGTACCATTATTGCCTTCTTGCGTGGACCAGAGAAAAAGGGGCAGACTTGATTTGACAACTTTCTTCAGATATCAAATTCACGAAGTGTTTGATCTTCCATAGAATCATTCCATGACACCTAAGATAAGAATCGGTACTTCTGGCTGGAGCTACCCGCACTGGAAAGAACTATTCTATCCTCAGGGTTGCCGTCAATCACAATGGTTGGAATTCTATGCCGAGCGCTTTGATACGGTTGAGCTCAATGCTACCTTTTATCGGCTCCCCAAGCCCAAGACTTTTGAGAACTGGAGGCTCAGGACGCCGGATGATTTTCTCTGGGCGGTAAAAGCGAATAAATACGTAACCCACACCAAACGATTGAAAGAGCCACATGAGCCATTGAAACGATTCTATGAAGCCGCCTCCGGCCTGAGGGAAAAATTGGGGCCGGTCCTGTTTCAATTGCCTCCGAGCCTTTCTTTTGATGAAGAGACATTCGGGCATTTTTGTCAATCCTTGAACCCGTCTGTGCGTTATGCTTTAGAGGTCCGACATCCTTCCTGGATCAATGATCTGCTCTTTGCCATCCTTGAAGAACATAACATCGCTTTCTGTATTGCAGATACCGCAGGCCGCTATCCATACCATGAGGCGGTCACCGCTGATTTTGTTTATATTCGCCTCCACGGTTCCGAAAAGCTTTATGCATCTGAGTATTCAGAAGAAGAACTCCGGGTATGGGCAAGAAATATCAAAGAATGGAACAAGGAAACCTACCTCTATTTTGACAATGACTTTGGTGGGTATGCGGTAAAAAACGCCCGGAGATTGAAGGAAATCCTTGACACACATTAAGGATGGTGGTTGACATTATTTTGAGAAAGCAACTCCTGGAGGATAAATGAGTCAAGAAAAGGAATTCCAGGCATCTCTTAGAGGACACTTTCTGATTGCCATGCCGAGCCTTGCCGATCCGAATTTTTCCCAGACTGTGACCTGTGTCTGTGAACACACTGCAGAGGGCGCCGTGGGGTTGGTGATAAACCGGGTCCATCCGGAATTGACCATGGAGGCTGTACTCAAGGAGTTAGAACTGGAATCTGTTCCGGAGGTGGATTCCCTTCCTGTTCACCTGGGAGGGCCTGTGCACACGAGCCAAATCTTTGTAGTGCATGGCCCTCCGTTTGGCTGGGAAGCGTGCCGTCCGGTGACCCCCTCGCTTGCCCTGAGCAATTCAAAGGACCTTTTGGAGGCACTTGCCAAAGGACAAGGGCCTGAATCCTTTATTATTACCCTGGGATGCGCAGCGTGGGGCCCCGGCCAGTTGGAATCCGAGATCATGGCCAATACCTGGCTGACGTGTCCTGCCAGTGAAACCGTCCTGTTCGAAACCCCTGTGGATGAGCGATGGGAGAAGGCCGCCAGACTCATGGGAATCGATGTAAGGCTTCTTACGGGAGCAGCTGGCCATGCCTGATACCGAAGGGCTTCGAAGAGTGCCTAAAGTGAGCTAAAGTGTCTAAAATGCCTAAAGTTAAAGGAACAAGACCAAGTTTTCTCAGTGGGATAGATTCAGTTCCTTCACTTTAGGCACTTTAGTTCATTTTAGGCACTTTAGTTCACTTGAATAATGGTACCCTTCGCGACCAAATAAGACAAGCCACTACCTCTCGCGGCACGTAATTTGACTATGCATAGGATTGAGGACATCAAGGCCTTTGCTATCAGATCTTTTTCCAACGCCCGTGGTAGCCATGACTGGGATCACACCCAGCGGGTATACAACCTGTGTATGCACATTGGCCAGGTTGAGGGGGCAGATTTGGAGGCATTGGAGATTGCCGCCTACCTTCATGATGTGGGAAGATCCTATGAAGATGAATCGAGGGGTGCGGTTTGCCATGCGGAAAAAGGGGCTGAGATAGCCCGTAATTTATTGGCAGAGTATCCAATTTCTGATGAGCGAAAGGAGAATATCATCCACTGCATTCGATCTCACAGGTTCCGTGGAAATCACCAGCCAGAGAGCTTGGAGGCAAATGTGCTCTTTGATGCCGACAAACTGGATGCCATTGGTGCCGTGGGCATTGCCAGAGCCTTCCTCTTTGCAGGCGAGGTGGGAGCAAAGCTCCACAACCCTTATGTCCAGCCGGAGGATACGGAACCATACAGCGAGGAAGATACAGGATATCGGGAGTACAAGCTAAAACTCTCAAGGATCAGAGACCGCATGCTTACTGCAGAAGGCCGGCGCATGGCAGAAGAGCGACACGCATTCATGGAGATGTTTTTTCATAGGCTTACTGAGGAATACGAAGGTCTCAAATAGCAGAGGAGTCCATTGATACCCCCAAGGGAACAATGTTTTGAGTTGTTCCGGCGATATCAGATGTTGCCCCACATTGTGAGGCACAGCAAGCTGGTGACAGATGTGGCACTGCTTATTGCCCGCAAGTTGAACAGTGTTGGCCAGCATCTTGACCTTGCCCTGGTGGAGGCAGGGGCCTTGCTCCATGATATTACAAAGACCATGTGCATCAAGACCAAGGAAAACCACGCTCAAACCGGAGGCGAGCTGCTTGCCTCTTTGGGCTATCCTGCGGTGGCCGATATCGTACGCCAGCATATCTGTCTTGATCCAGGGTCATCTGACCCGAATGCTGTAACCGAGGTAGAGGTTATCAACTACGCTGACAAACGGGTCAAACATGAAGAGGTGGTAGACATCGAGGAGCGCTTCAGAGACGTGCTGAACAGGTATGTCAAGAAGTTACCTGGTCTTCAGGCCCGCTTTGAGGAAGTTCAACTCGAAACCCAACTTCTTGAACAAAAGATATTCTCAAAGATCGATATCTCCCCCGACCAAATTAACGATATTCTATCTACTCGGGACACAGTGTCATTAACTTGACGGTATAGGAATTTCCTTTTTTCACCCCCTCCCAAACCCTCCCCTTTTAAGGGGGAGGGCAGGGTGGGGGTGGTAACTTAAGAAATATTCCAATTGAAAGTCCCCCTTTTCAAAGGGGGATTTAGGGGGATTTTGATTTGCAAAGGGGGGAGATCGGACGCTTAAGTTAATGACATTGAATCGGCACAAGCGATCTTTTCAAGTGCGGCCATGATCAGATCATGCTCATCTGTGCTGTAGATCTCTGTATCGAACATAAGGTCGAGCTCAAGCCCATCTCTAACCACATCAGTCATCTTACGACCTATGATCATGATATCCGCGTAAGGGAGAATAGAAGACAAAATGTTTACATCCGCGGGTCCAGTCACTCTCCTCAAGCCTTCTGCATGATCCGAAAGGGCGTGCCAGATGTCCCGTTTGACTTTAATAGCCGGAACATCTCTGAAGTGTTCAGATTCATAAAAGGATGCCAGTCCTTCCACTCCTTCTGGTTTCCCTCCGTAGTGGTTCCACAGAGCGACGGGCAGGTCTATCTTTTGACCGACCCAGAAACTCTCCAGGTCCCGCTTTTGTACTTCCCCTCTTATGCTGTGGTATTTCATGCCGAGCCTGACTAGGTCCCTCAGGTGTCTTGTAGATCGTTGTTGGAGTTGCTGCTCATCTTTCAGAGAGGCTTCATCGTATCTAATCCTGAGCTGCGTGGAAAGGGATTCCGGCCCTCCTTGCTGGTCTGCTGCCGCCCTTGGCTTTTCGGCAATGGCCAAAACGCCTTTGAACACAATAGATGGTCGCTTCTTCATGATTGCATCGACCGTTTCTTTCTGAAAGCCGTCCTGCCAAAACTTTCGGTAGTTCACCGGCCCATTGCCATCGATGAAGCCACGGAGGGCCCTGAAGATTTGAAAGTCTTCTATGGATTGACTGTGCTTGAATGACAAGCCTTCCGAAAGCGTTCTGATGATGTTCAGCCCTTTCCATGCCTGAGTGCCTCCCATCTGAAGGGCTTCACGATGAAAGTTGTCTTCAGGACAGATGAGCTTTCCGTCCTTGACCAGGTCCATGACCTCCTCGTACAGGGTCTTAGAGTTTGCTGCTGTGGGCTCGGCAAGCCGGTCCCCGAGGGCGTGCCTGATGATGTTTTCAATGACAGGGGTATCCAGATAGAGGACTGGTACGGGAGAGCGTTCCCCGCGAACCATGGAAAGCTTTCGGCTCAGCACCTTCTTCTCCAGGCCTTCCGGAAGGGAATCGATTCTTTGTCTTACACTGGCGTCCAGTTGATCAAAGATCTCATCAGCATATGCACGCGCCCCTTTATCGAGACGCTTATAATGCTTGACGATATATTCGTGAAGTTTCTGCCACATATGATCGGGCATCTCACCCTGCCTAGTGGGAATATCCGGAGATAGCTTGTCCAAATATTGCCTGATATGTTTTTTCGTAATCATGCCAAGCGAACCTTGTCACCAGGTTTCATTCACTGAGACTTCGTGGATCATTTTGTCTTCTGAGCCGAAGTGTTGGCACAGGGTCACGAAGATCTCAGAGCCATGCTTGATAAAATAGCAACTTTCAAAGACCTTTGGGTCCACCATGCCCTCAGATGCCAAGTGGTTGAGCCAGTTCTCAAGGGGCTTGTAAAATTCTCCGACAAATATTTGCGGCTTGTAATGCCCAATGCCGAGTTTCTTTTTCACAAAGGTGATGGCATTTTCAAGATTGGTCCCCACGCCGCCCTTAAAATAGATGTCTGCCTCAGTGGTTTCAGATAAGATCTCCTGTCTTTCCAGCAGATCATTTCGGGCCAGATACACTGCAAAATCGACATGGGGATGAATGTCCACCCCTGGAATCTTCCAGTATACGGCCCCGGATAGCATCCCCAGAGAAGCGGTGGTTTCGGATACAAAGGACATGACAGTTCCTGTGTTGCCGCCTGTAAGGATGCCGCAGATGCCGCCGTGGAAGTCCTTGAAGGACCTAATGCTGTCCACAATTTCTTTTTGTGTCTCGGCATCTACGTCCCCTGCTGTTCCGTAAATCGCAGCAAGTTTTCTTGAGCTGAAGGCCTCATTGAATGAGGGTATTACCGAAGACCTCATAAAGAATTGCTTGTACAAGACCAGGTCCCCCTGCAATGGGCTCTTCCAGTAAATATCGACACCCATGTCCTGAAGCTTATTCATAAAGACAAGGTCTTCGGACCTGAAAAAATATTCCTCTTCAGGGGCCCTCCTGAAGGTCAGGTCCCTGATGAGGCCCAGGTCAGCGGCCACAATGAGGTAGGATGCAAGGCGTTGGCTGGGGAAATCCTGAAGTATGAGAGATGTGTTACGCTCCAGCTCATGCAGGAGTTTATCATACCTCACCCCCACCCTACCCTCCCCCTTCAAGGGGGAGGGTTTGGGAGGGGGTGTCAGCTTGATGATTTTCTGCCTTTCATCTTCACTAATGGCTGAGATGGTGTTTTCATCCACGGCCTGCTTTTCGTAAAGTCTTTCCAAGAGGGAAGACTTCATGTCAATATAGAACTTTTTTTTCGCACCATGTTGCGCCACAGCTGGTTTATAGACTTCGAAATGAATCCTATCCTTGACGATGTCTTTTTCTCCTCCCATCAACTCAAGATATATAATTCCATTGGTGTGTTTACTTCCTACCCTCGCATCTGTATGCTCTGAATCGAGAATATAAATTTCGTTTTGCTGTGTAAAAAGGCTGGTATGTGATATAACCCCGCTTCCCGCCGGCACGACGACCTGCTCGACCTTTTGTTCGGGCTGAGCAAAATAGAGATCTTCACGGGGAATTCTTTTCAGCACAGCAGCCTTCAGATAATCGGGCGTCAAGACCCTGGCATCGGGAAGATGTATGAGAGGCATAATCGGTACAGACAGGATGCCTTCCTCCAGCACCTTGGTTCCTTTAGGAACAATGATGGTACGGTTTGAAATGAGATTGATCAGCTCCTCGGCAGAGTATTTCAGCTCAGGGTTTTTCAAATAGATCTTGCCGACTTCAAGGCCGGGTGTCATCAACTGGTCAATAGTAAGGCC
>Ga0209427_10004722_pt1 | contig 15706 bp, 14 predicted proteins | sample DeeMarSWOR136_30_FD_187465 | JGI IMG/M metagenome (GOLD analysis project Ga0209427, IMG submission 187465) | Marine sediment microbial communities from White Oak River estuary, North Carolina - WOR-1-36_30 (SPAdes) (version 2) | ecosystem: Environmental > Aquatic > Marine > Intertidal zone >...
TGAAGCGGAAAGCCCGGATATAACTGTCTTGGCTCCTCCGTTACGACAAGCGTATACGGGGCGCTCTTGCTGGCTTTGAAAATTGTACCGGCAGGCCAGGGACGGGCTGGGTCACCCGCCCACAGTTCCTGTTCAGGGAAGTTAGTCACTAAGGTGTAGTTGCCAGCCACGCTCGGCACAAATATGGTGCCCGTCATTCCTGTCGTATCAGTCATGAGTGGCCCTAACGTTTGTGTGGTGCCGTCAGGCTTTGTTACTGTCACCGTTATGCCTTCCCATCCTTCTTGGGGGTGTACAGTTGCGTCTGTAATTCCAGTGAGAATTAATGTTTCTTGGCCGACGCCTACGGGGTTAGGTACCGCACCAATGATGGCGTAAGTCGCCTTCGAGAGCTGTGCGTTAGCAGTTGATAAATTAAGCGAAGAAACAACCATAGCAAACAACAGAAATAAAGCAACAACTTCTGCAATCTTGTTCTTTGACATTTTTCTTCTCCTTTATTTTATGAAAATTTGTTTTATAATTCTAATCAAATAAAATGAACGTACACACTGCATTCATATGCACTCGAATGCAAACATTTGATTTATTTGTGCAAAAAGACCATTTAGAAGCAACAAAATCTAAAGGTGGAGAGGCGTATAACCCTAGAGTCATATACTAGTATCCTCAAATTCGTGCTGAAAGATTTTCTTAGGTCACTGCGTGAATCTTGTGATTTTCAAAGCGTTGCTATAAGATTACATAAAGGAGGCGATTTTCCTTACTTTCTACACATTGGTTTTCCAGAAGCGTTTATCAACGAAGAAAACACCCTAAACGTGAAAGACCAAGAAGGCAATGTAGTGTTGGATGCTGATGACACTCCCTTCGTTGTATGCATGTGCGGCAACGTGCTCAAGAACAGGGGCGATCCTCAATATCCATACTTCACCAAAGAAGGAGCCTTCTGGACTAACAGCACAACTGATCTCCTCAAAAGTTTGACAGAAAAGGAACGACAGGAGATTGGCAGGACGCGAAATACCTGTCACGACTTTGGATATGAATCAGTCGCTTTAATCCCTATTCATGCAGATGGCAAGACTATTGGTCTGGTTCAAATTAACGACCCCCGCGAGGACATGTTCACTCTAGAAAAAGTCGAAAAGCTTCAGTCATTAGCAGATCTTGTAGGAGACCTCGTTCTTAACATTCTTGGATTCCAAGAAATTTGCTCAAACCTTCAGTATAGCATCAAAGTTGAGAATATTAAGACGGAGACGCGCTAGGCAAATTGTTTTCTTCACATTGAAATTATTCGCTCCGGTTTTGTTTTTTAAAGCCCTGACAAAATCTCAGGCTTTCCAGTCAGGGGCGAGCTAACTCGGTCGAAGCACCTTTATGTTCACGGCGTTATCATAAACTTTCGCCTCACCTTTAATATTCAGGGTCTTCAGATAGAAAAGAAAAAATTCGCGAAGAAAGACGCTCCACTTGCGACCAAGGTTATGCTGCAGATGAAAGATGTCAGTGTTTTTTTGAGTGTGCCGATGACAGCAGAACCACATCGCACCGTTAGGGCAACCAAAGTATCTGGAAACTAAATAGGCAAAGGAATCATAATCTGAAGGGAGCCCCAGCATACCTAGAATGTTTGGAAAGTCTTTCGAGCTTGTGTCACTACCCGTCCGACCTAAATACTCTAACGAAATGCCTTCAATAATCTTGCGGAAAGTAGTTTTTGTGAGACAAAGGAGATTATCAGCCTGAGCTAATATATAGACGTGAGCGTGCCTTCGAAGGATCAAATTCATCAAGACATTCACACTTATCCCTTGACTCTCTGCCTCCTTCCTGAGGAAATTGTCCCACTCGGCACTAATACGAAAAGTTCGAGTGACCGTCTTCTTTGTTTTTCCGAAAAGGGTACGCTGATTCAAGGAACCAATTTTTTTATCTCTCTCAGACAAAGATACTCTCCCCATCACATCTATAACACAGTGAAAGGACTTGAATTTTTCTATTCACCAAATTATAGCAATCCGTAAATACCACGTTACAGAAAAGTAGGATTATAAAACAAGTTGCGAATATGTACTTGTTAATTAGCTGTTGAGACAATTTATTTGTCAATAGGCGCGCGCTCTGTTTGGTTCAACAAGGTAATAAAGGCAGAGCTGTGTCTGAAGAAGATGCTTAAAAGTGGTTGGAATTCATTAAAGCAATGTTGATTGAACTGCTGACGACTGCTGAAACAAAGAATTTTGAAGAAATTTTGATAATCTTTCTCTCTTGGAGTTAGTGAGCTGTAAAGCAAACGTCACCCTGCATAATGGTTTTATAAACTCAGGATAATACTTTGATTATGCGCAAGTCATCAATCACTGAATTCAAAAAAGAGTTGTCACCAGAACAACGTGAAGAACTACTTAGTGTATTGAAAGCCCGTTTTTTGAAAAACATGAACCGCCATAAAGATCTTGAATGGGCTGAAGTACAAGCAAAGCTGGAAGCTAGTACTGAAAAACTGTGGTCACTCAATGAAATGGAAAGAACTGGCGGTGAACCGGATGTTGTTGGTTATGATAACAAGACAAGCGAATACATTTTATGATTGTTCAGAGGAAAGCCCTAAAGGCCGCAGAAATGTTTGTTACGACCGCGAAGGGCAGGAGGCCAGGGAAAAGCGAGGGGTAAATCCAGAAGGCAACGCTATTGATATGGCAGCTGCCATGGGTATTGAGCTTTTGACAGAGGAACAATATCGAGAGTTGCAGAAACTAGGTAATTTCGATACGAAAACGTCGAGCTGGGTGAAAACACCTTCTGATATTAGAAAACTCGGCGGCGCCATCTTTGCTGACCGTCGCTATGACCATGTCTTCGTTTATCATAACAGTTCACCCTCTTTCTACGGTGTTAGAGCGTTCCGTGGCTCGCTAAGAATCTAAATTTGGACTTTGAATTTTAGCATTTCTTTGATTTTTGCTTTCGCTCTAAATCTGTCTCGAATTTTGCCACGAACTCTCACAATCTTTTGCACGCAACATAAAGGAAAGAAAGACGAGGTAGGTTTTACTTTCCGAGTTCTAAGGTATTTCCTTTTTTTATTAAGTGTGGCTTTCGTTAAACAACTCCCTTTGCCATTCTCAAAGTCTCCGATGCAGTTTTCCATGGATTGACAAAGGCTAATCGTATCTTATCCCTCGCAAAATAAAATATTTTTATGACAGCATCTATAAAGGTGCTTGCCTACCTTGTTATGCTTTCGCGGTTGTTTTTAACAAGGGATTATTACAGTTACATAGTTTGGAAGCTTTAAGAAATTCTTTGAGGCCCTCTTCAGTTATAATCTCACCCCTCCGCTGATTTACCAAGCTATATATTTTAATCTAAACCTAACCCATAGAACTTACTGGCATTGAGTACCTTTTTACATTGGTTAAGAAAGAATTTTGGCAAAGTCCTCAGCAAATCTGTGAATTTCATCCCAGTCTCGCAAATCGATTCTTGTTTTTTCATCTATTTGTTTTTTCATGTCTTTTGCCAACCGTAATAGAACCGTTTTCAAAAGTTTCTTTTCAAAGAAATTCATTCGTGACGACTCTGAAAAATCAAAAAGTCCTCCAAAAGGAGAGTAGATATCTGCCTCAACCCCTAGTTTGGCCATTACTTTTTCCAAGTAATCCTTCTCAATCTCCGGTTTCTTTTCAGGAAAAGAAGCATAACCAGAGCTGATGAACAAACCAAAGATCTTCGTCTTGCTCTTGAATTCTTCATTCTTCTCAAGGAATTTCTTTGGTTCTTTCACCCATTTTCCGCCTCTAATGCCAGAACCAACCAACACTCCTTGAAAAAACTTTAACGGAGGCCATTCTCTTTCTTCTGTATTCTTAAGATCAAGCAGTTGAGTTGCAAATCCCTTTCTTTCTAATATCTCAGCGATTTTATTGGAAATCTCTTCGGTGGATCCATAACGTGTTCCATACGCAATTAACACGTTTTTGTTTTGAATAAGAACCCTCCTCCAAATAGGTAAATAGTGAAAGCCTATTTAAGTCAAGCGCATTTGGGCATACTGTTGGATTGGGTTGATGATTAAGTTAATATTACCACTAGGCGTTATATTCGGATTATACCCTAACTGCTTATTGCTTGTTAAAAACAAGCAAAGAAATGGTTTGAGGATTCAAGTCGTAGAAGCGATTTAAAAGAGGGCAAAAACTAAAAGCTCTTCAAAATATACCATACAAATATTAAACAATAATTTCCGGGAATGATTATGAAAGTTGTGATTCAGACAGATCAATTATCCAAGTATTACGGTAAGGGAGGAGAGATTAAAGCAGTAAATGGGCTTGACCTAAAGATTTACGAGGGAGAAACCTTTGGTCTCCTTGGCCCAAATGGAGCAGGTAAAACAACTACTGTGCGCTTGTTAAACTGCATAATAAATCCTACCCGAGGAACAGCCACTGTTAACGGCTATGACATCCTCAAGAATGAATCGGAAGTGAAAAAGGTCACAGGTCTGCTTGCTGAGTCGCCTGGATTGTATGAGAAGCTCAGTGCCCATGAGTTTTTGGAGTTTATGGGAGCCCTTTACGATGTGCCAAACGAGATTCTAACTGAAAGAATAGAAGATTTACTGAAGCTATTCGGCCTTTATGAGAGACGTAGCTATCTGCTTGAAGGCTACAGCCGAGGCATGAAACAGAAGATTTTAATCGCTTCAGCTCTGATTCATGACCCACCCATTCTGTTCTTTGACGAACCCACCTCCATGCTAGATCCACGTGCTGCCCTTATGGTGAAGGATCTGATAAAGAAGCTGGCTGACACTGCAGGGAAAACTATCTTCATTTGCAGCCACATTCTTCCCGTTGTGGAGGAATTATGTGACCGTATAGGTATAATAAACCAAGGTAAACTTGTCTCAATAGGTACAGTGGACGAAATCATTGCCCAGACAAAAACGCAGACGTTGGAAGAAGCGTTCATTGCCATAACCGGCGGCGTGGAAGAGAAGGAGTTATTGGCATGGAGGGAACAGAAGAGTGGCAACCCCTAAGTGGCTCGTAGTTGCAAGAAACCAATACCGAATTACCACAAGTGCAATACGGAGAATTAGAGCCTACTTCATCTATCTGGCTATCGGATTGCTGGCGGTTTATGTCGGGTTTATCGCTCCAGCAATTGTCAGCCCATTCATAGACGACTTTCTTGCGTTCATAATAACCCAGGCTGCAGTACCATTAGTACAGATTATACTCTTCATGTTCTTTTTCTTTATGATCTTGTTTCCAATTAGTGACACATTGAGGGAATTGCAAACAGGGCAATTAGAGATTTTCTTGGCGGCTCCCATAAAGCCAAGTGACGTGCTTTTGGGCGAATTTCTGGGCAAAATGCCTTTCTACGCCATCGCAATTGCAGTAGTTACTGGCACTTTCACAGCTTTTCTCACCCCACTGGGGTTAGATATAACTCAGATTGCGACTATCATCGCAGTTTTTGTCATAACGTTTCTATCCGCCTTCTGGATAGGTGTTGTTATTGCTGCAGTGCTAAGAACAAAACTTGGAAAAATCGCCCGGGGAAAAGATCTTGGAAGAGCGCTTGCAGTAGTCATCGTTCTACCCATGATAGCAATACTATATGCGATTATTGGAGGCGGATTGCCTGAAGCTCTCGTCAATCCGGGAACTAGTCAAATGGTAAGAACAGCACTTAGTGTATTGCCTAGTTCTTGGGGAGCTGAAATCTTCGTTGGTTTTGCCTCTAACCCAGGGAATATCGGGGCTGTTGGCTTTGAGACCTTGACCCTATTTGGAGGACTTCTCGTGTTCTTCGCAGCTGCTCTATGGGTGGGTACGAAAGTTGCCAATCGGGCTTACAGCCTTGAACCCTCTAAATTCACATCTTCTGTGGCAAAGCCTGACGGCTTTTTTTACAAGGCAATTAGATTTGTGGGAGGCGGCAAATCATTTGGGTCTCTCCTATCTTCTATCTTCAAGGATTATAGTAGAAGACTTGAAAACTTATCGTGGATCGTCTATGCTGTGGGGTTGGTCGCATTGCTGAGAATATTCATTTCAGATCCATCATCAGAGCCCATCGACCAATTGATGTTCTTAAGTGAGATGGCGATGCCATTTCTTGCTGCTTTTGTCGTTGGAACAGTAAGCAGAGGAAAGGAAACTCTCTTCATATTTAAAAAATCACCCTTTGGAATTGAGAAGTTCGTGAAGGCTAGGCTCGTGCAAGGTTGGTTGGTGGCAGTCCCAATCGCCGCGGCGTTGATCGCTGTACTAACAATCTTGCTTCCTCAGATTAGACTGGAATACTTGTTGATCAACATAGTGTGGGGCTCTCTGAGAACTTTGACTTTAGTGGCTGTAGTTCTAGGCCTAGCTATTGTTAATCCGATCTTTGGTGAAGAATCACGAGAACGCAACATGGGAATCATATTAAATCTGATGGTAGTCCTTTTCGCCACCATAGGACTTGAGATTGGCCTACCTAGGATAGGGCTGAGTTTTGGGAGAATGCTTCCAAACATAGACGCCTTCACAGTTATCTTGTATGATCATATCTTATTGACCACGGTTTTTTCGTTAGTAGGAATTTTCCTACTTTACATCGGGATCAGAAAGTTAAATAAAATTGAATAAGAACGAGTTGGACCAAAAAAAGAAGCTCTTCGCGCACGCAAACAGGATAAGGTTGGCAACCGGGCGAAAATGCTAAAAAAGGGATTTGCGGAAGAAATCACCATTTTTCTATGTGACGGTGTTGAACCGCCGCCTCACTGAATGAGACTAGAATAACAGAGAGAATTTCTCCTAAGATTTGCATTCCATCGTTTTTTATTTCCAATTAGCGAGCGCCCAGAAACACGTTAAAGTTTCTCGCTTCTGTTTTTGGGGAAACTTTTAAGCAGCGAACGCAGTATCAAAACAGTGTTTAGAGGAGTTGCCTTGCAGAAGCAGAGACTTTTCCATGAAATAGAACAGTCACAAACCGAAATGGTGAAGACATTAATGGCGCTAATTCGTCTGCCAGCAATCGGACCTGAAAACGGCGGCGATGGCGAAACCCGAAAGGCTGAAAAGCTCATTCAAATCCTTCAGAATATTGATTTTGACAAAATAGAGCGTTATGATGCGGAAGATTCACGGGTTTCATCTGGAAAAAGACCAAACATAATAACCTATTGTCGCGGAGGAACTGACGCTAAAAGGCTCTGGATAATAACACATTTGGATGTTGTTCCGCCTGGAGAAGAGCAGATGTGGACGATGTCTCAACCGTTTGAGCCTCAACTGAAAGACAAGCGAGTTTACGGGAGAGGTGCAGAGGATAATGGGCAGTCGTTGGTTGCTTCGCTTTTCGCCGTTAAAGCGATAAAACGACTTGGATTAAAACCCAAAAGAACCGTTGCTCTGGCGTTTGTGGCGGATGAGGAGCAGGGAAGCACATATGGCATTCAGCACTTGATTAAGAAGGGACTTTTCAGGAAAGACGACTTGATTGTGGTGCCTGATGGCGGCAGCGGTGACGGAAGTTTCATAGAAGTGGCTGAGAAAGGCATCCTTTGGTTTAGACTTCGAACTTTTGGAAAGCAGGTTCACGCAAGCTTACCGAACACAGGTTTGAACGCTCACCGCGTTGGGATGCAGGTTGCGTTGACTTTGGACAGGATGCTTCACGAGAAATATTCGCGCAAAGATGAGCAGTTTAATGTCCCATGGAGCACTTTTGAACCAACTAAGAAGGAAAAGAATGTTGATGCCGTGAACATCATACCCGGCGAAGACATATTGTATTTTGACTGCCGAGTTTTACCTAGCTACAGCTTGGATGAAGTTCTATCCGAAATCACGCGGATTACAGAAGAGTTTGAGAAGGAATCAAGCGTCAAAATCACGGTTGAAGTACTTCAGAAGCAAGCGGCTCCACAAACAAACGACCGCAGCTCCGAGGTTGCACTGCTTCTTAAGAGGGCTATTCGGGAATCCAGAAGATTAGATGCGAGGGTTGGCGGTATAGGGGGAGGAACGTGCGCAGCTTTCTTCAGGAAAGCAGGGTTTCCAGCCGTGGTTTGGAGCACTGTGGACGAGGTGGCGCATCAGCAAGATGAATACTCGAAGGTGGACAACATGGTTAACGATGCGAAGGTATTTGCGCTGTTGGCTATGATCTAGCGCGCTGTCAGAAGTAAAAAAAAACCGTCTGGTCTTTATAGTTCTGGCATATGATCTGAATGATATAAAGAATTTTGTAAGTATTGCGAGATAGCGCGCTCATTGAAGAATAAAAAAAGGGAAGAATGCGCTGGAGAAATCACCACTTCAGTCTTGATGTGACCGCGTTGAACTGCTGCTAAACTGGACAAAGCTACTTGATTACATACAAATAAAACGTGTATCAATCATTCTTTTTTCCAACAAAATCTTGAGTAGGCAATCAACCCGAAAATAAACAACGATAACGCAAGAAATAAGGTAAGAACAGTTTGACTCACGCTAAGAGGATTATAACCCGCATATTTTATTCCAACCAGAAGATAGGTAATTGCAGAATTGGCCGACGAAATTGGGTAAATCCTAGCGAAATTCTGAAGAACCGATGGCAAATACGCATAAGGTGTCATTACACCTGACAAGGCTGCGGATACTACCGTAAGACCTACTCCACTCATTATAGCTCCATGTACGTGTTTTACAAATGTTCCGATAAGCATCCCTATCCCCGCCGAAGCGACGAAGATTAATAAAATAAAAGCAAGAGACGTCGTAAAGTCTATAGTTGTAAAGAAAAATCTTGCTCCGCAAGCAAATCCAACTGCAATCACAAGGATTGCAGACATAACAGAAAAAGCAAACAAAGCTAGAATCCTTCCTGTGAAATCTCTCCAAGGATTTATAGGCATCGACATAACCTTTGTTAGTAATCCTCTCTCCCTGTCTTGGGCGATGTTGCCAGGAAGGTTTGCCATTCCAGCTGTCATCAAACCAAAAACCATCATTGATATGGAAATAGCACCTCTAGTGTAGGCAACTATTTCAGCGGAGGCATCTCCAGTAAATGAGAAACTACCAATAAGCACCCAGATGATTGGCCAGCCTATCGTCCAGAAAAGCACAGTTTTCTGCCTTAGGAACTCTTTTAGTGTCTTGTTCCATGTCGAGGTTATTTGACCTATTTAGTCCACCTCGCTAACCTTTCTTTCTGTCAATTTGAAGAAGACGTCTTCCAAGGAAGGTTTCGTAGTTTCTATCCTGGTTGCTTTGCACCCAATTTCGTCAAGGGATCGGACTATATTGGGGGTTGCTTTTTCGACGTTCTCTGTGAACACTCTGTATCCCGTTTCGGTTTCCATGATTTTCATTTTCTCGCTGAAATTGGTTAGAAGGCTAGCGACTTTATCGCTTTTAATTGAAGTTTCAATGTTCACAACGTTCTCAAGACCGCTGTTTCTTTTCAGTTTTTCAGGTGGATCTTCAGCTATTATTACGCCTCTGTCTATCAAGCCTACTCGCGAAGCCAAATCGGCGTCTGCACCAATATGTGTTATTAGAAGAATAGTCGTCTCCTCATTTCTTAGTTCTTGAACTAATCCTAGAAATTTCCTTCGTGCTGATGGATCTAATCCTGTAGTTGGCTCATCCAAAATAAGAAGCTTTAAACCTGGAAATAGGATAGTAGCTACCTCAAGTCTTTTTCTCATGCCACCTGAATATTGAGAAACCCGCTTGTTAGCATCCTCCCGCAATCCAACTTTTTTCAGTAGTTCGTCAACAATATCGAATGCTTCATTTTTAGAATAGCCCAGAAGCCCAGCAAAATACATTAAATTCTCTCTTCCAGTGAGAAGGGGCGAAGAAAAGTTCTCCTGGGGAACATAGCCTGTAATTTTCTTTGCTGCTTCAGGTTTTTTTCCAAAAATTTCGATTTTTCCACTAGTGGGGGATTTCACCGAAGCTAATATTGAAGCTAACGTGGTCTTCCCTGATCCGTTAGGGCCCATTAAAGCGTAAAATTCTCCTTTGCTAATTTTCAAATTTACTTTTTTGAGTACTTCTTTCTTTTCATATGTTTTTGTTAGGTTCTCTGTTAAAACGGCAAAGGTTTGGATTGCTTACGCTCTCCCACATAACAAATATTGAATATTAGTGTATTATATTGAACCTCATTTAATTTTTTTGTTTAGTAAATAAACTCGCAGTTGCGCAGTGTGTGTTAAAGAGAGTGTGAGAGAGTGCAGGGATGAATGAAAGTAAGAACAATGAACCTTGTGATTGACGCGCGTAATCTTGAACCTGCTTTTCTATGAACAACAGTAAAAGAATTGTTTATGATAAATTCAGAAACGATAAATATCAAATTAGTTTCTAATTTGAATTGTGGCTTAGAGCATGACTGAAGGAGCCAATAGCAAAGAATACATCGACCAAGAAATTGCCTGGGAAGAAGCCTATATTGCATGGTTGAAATTCGAAATAGGATTAACAAAATTGAAAACACATAGAGGTAGAAGCAACCGCATATTTGATCTTTAGTAACAACCGGAATAGTAGTAGCCTTAGCGTTTGTATTTCTTCTTAAAAGAAAAGGTAAGTGAGACTCTAATCAACAACCAATCCTTTTTGTTTACCTTGTATTTTTAAACGGAATTTTTGTGTAAAGTTTTTTCTTACATGTATTTTTTGAGTGCGCATACTCTAAATTTTAGTCTCCAAATCCAACCTACTACAATTTTCCTACTCTCTCCTGCATTCGCGCGCATTGTGGAAAAGCATCGTGGCATTTCACTTTAACTTACCTCTCCACTGCTTAGACCTGTAGTTTCAGTGATAGCTTAAAAACAGTTAGTCACGCATTACTTTACCCCTCAAAAATTGGGAGAAGTGAGTGTTTGTATCAAAACATAGTAGTGAATACTGTCGAATCTCCACCACTGCTTTCACTGAACATGCGAAACATAAACCAGTTGTTCCCAGGTTTCAGTATCGGGGACTTTGCAGTACTATATGGCTCCAATTCTGTTTTATCGTTGTCATCACTTTTGTGTGTGAGAGCTCAATTACCTCCTCAACTCGGCGGATTAGGAAGTAACGTTGTCTTTGTGGACGGCGGAAACACCTTTAGACTTTATCAAGTAGCTCGCTTAGCACGACTTTATCAACTTGACCCAAAATTAACGCTTGAACGCATCTACCTTTCCAGAGCGTTTACCGCTTACCAAATGACCACAATCATTCTGGAAAAACTGAAAGAGACAGTCAAACGATTCAATGCTAAACTCGCCATAATATCAGACATCGCAGGCTTCTTCCTAGACAAAGACGTTCCTGAGGATGAGGCACGCAAAGTTTACAGTCAAGTTACGGCGTACCTCTCCAACTTTGCTGAAAAAAACCAAATCGCACTAATCGCCACTTATCCACCGCATCAAGAAAATAGACGAAACAATTTCCTTCAAGCTATAACTTGTGGAAGAGCAAAGGTAGTCATTTCACTTAGGCAAACAAAGTACGAACGCGAATTAGTCCTAGAAAAGCATCCGCGTTACCTGTCAGGCGTTGCCGAATTGCCCTCTGAGACGCTTACCTTAGAACATTTCATGGAGGCTTAAGGATAGGTAAAACCGTAGAGTCGTATCGTATGGCTCTGGAAGATGAAATTCACAGATGGAAGGGATTTGCAAAAGCACTCAGAACCGAAGACAGAGAAGCATTTGAAGCCCTAATGGACGCGTGTAGACTTTATGCTTCAGCAGGAAGCAACGCTACACAGCCGATACTCTTCGAGCCGATGGTCATGTCCATTCTACTTTTCCAACAAAAGAAACTGCACCGATTACAGAAGGCGTTAGATGCAATCAAACAATCCCATGCCGAAGCATGTTAAAGGCTGGCTCTTTGATGTTTACCCTTCTGACATCGGCGAAGTAGCGGTCTGGATAATCAGTGAGAACGGTGGAAGAGTTAGACTCACAGACAGGTTTCAGCCTAAGATCTATGTTTCAGGAAAGCAGGATGAGATAGAGAGATTAGCTATCAGTTTCTTCTCAAACCAGCTAATTGCTTCTTGGAAGTTCGCCTACAGATATGCGCAACCAACTGATAATGAAAAGTCAAGGGTTTTGGAGATTACACTTAAGGATTGTAGAAAAACCTCAGCGTTTACACGCCAAATCCTAAAACAAGGCAATTATCTAAGGTATAAGGTTCATAACTGCGATTTGCACGGTGACAGACACTACTTCTTCAGCCATAATTTGTTCCCACTTGCCAAAGTTGAGGTAGAAGTTAAAGGGGCACATCTGAAATACACACTCAAAGATTCGGTAAAACGCGTGCATTACTCTGTTCCACCCTTGCGAGTCTTGAAGCTCGATGTGGAAATAGCTAAGGCAGGCAAAATAGCGAGCTTTAAAGACGCAATAAAAAAAATTGTTACAACTCAAGCTGACCAACAAATAGTTATATATTATGGAGATGAAAAGGGGAAACTGTCGAAACTCGTTAGAGCTGTAAACGAATTAGACCCGGACATCATTTTGACATCTGGAGGCGACTCTTATCTTTTTCCTTATCTCATTTACAGGGCAACTATCAACAATGTTATGAGGCAGTTTAGCCTCAACAGAGGCAACATTCCATTTATTAGCAAAGTGGGAAGGGGCAGAACGTTCTTTTCTTATGGACGCACGTTTTACAAAGCGGCTACAATGCGGCTTTACGGTAGAGTTCACGTAGATAGAAACAATACGTTCATTTTAAACGAAGCCGATTTCGATGGTTTATTTGAGATAGCTAGAACATGTAGAGTGCCATTGCATACTGCTGCACGATCTTCCATAGGTTCAAGCATGTCTTCACTTCAGTTTTACCAAGCAATTGAGGATGACATTTTGATACCCAGAAACAAAAGTATACCTGAAGCATTCAAATCCGCTTACGAACTGCTTGTTGGTGACCGCGGAGGCGTTGTTTATGAACCAGAAGTTGGAATACACGACAACATAGGCGAAGTGGATTTTTCATCAATGTATCCAGTTTTGATGGTGAAAAACAACATTTCTGCTGAAACAGTGTTTTGTAAGTGTTGCCCAAATTCACATTTGCGAATTCCCGACCTCAATTATCACATTTGCGAGAAACGAGTCGGCATCGTTCCTAAAGCTCTAGACTTGGTTGTCTCGAAGAGATTACAGTACAAAAGTTTGAAGAATGAAATTAACGATGAAGCGCTCAGAGATGTTTACGATAAACGGCAAGCTGCTTTGAAATGGATTCTCGTTACTTGTTTTGGATATTTGGGTTATAGGAACGCCAAGTTCGGAACTGTTGACGGCCACATGGGCGTTTGCGCTTTTGGCAGAGACACTTTTCTTAAAGCTGCGCGCATGGCTGAAAATAGAGGTTTCGAGGTCATTCACGGCATTGTTGACTCGTTGTGGCTAAAGAAGAAGAACGCAACGTTAGCTGAGTACACGAATTTGTGCAGAAAAGTCAGCGAGAAAATTGGCGTTCCGTTGAATTTTGAAGGGCGCTATAAGTGGATTGTTTTTCTGCCTTCGAAGATGCACCCGAATATTGGTGTTCTGAACAGGTATTACGGAGCAATGGAAAACGGCAAAGTGAAAGTTAGAGGCATAGAAGTGCGTCGCAGAGATACGCCGAGGTTTGTTTTTAACGCTCAAATGGATATGATTAACGTTTTGGCTTCTGCAAATGACTCAAGGCAATTTATGAAAAAGGTTCCTGAAGCATTGGACGTTGTGAAAGAATATAGACAACTTTTGCTTGACGGAGATGTGCCTATATGGGATTTAATCATCACAAAACGGTTGTCTAAGCATCCCAGCAGGTATAAGCAAAGAATTAGTCAGGTTATTGCTGCGGAACAGTTGATGAAGGAAGGTGCAGAAGTACATGCAGGCAAAAACGTTCGTTTTCTCTTTACAAACGCTAAAAACAAGAAGTACAGGCGAAGAGTACGGGCTGAGCAACTCATTGAAAGAGGCGTTAATCCTGATCTAAAAAAATACTTGCTTCTTTTGTATGCGTCAGCGGCGGGTCTTTTGAGCTTTGCTGGGTACACAACTGCGAAAGTGTATGAGTCAGTTCGCGGATATGGCCACAAAAACTGCAAGATTACTGATTTTTCACTTGAACACTACTCTGCACGAAGATAGAATGTCGTTTGCCAAGTTGCTTTTTATGCATTGCGCTTCAATTCTATTTTGGATTTTGCGAGACTTGATTACCCCCAGAAAAATTGTCGCTGATCTTGCGCGTTTTCCTAGGCATTATAGGTTTTTCTGAGAGGAAACAAGGCTTACGCAAAAACATTTTTTCATAAAGTGAACGGGCATGACAGACCTTATGGCAAGACTTTGTGACGCGTGCGGAAAACCTATCGGCGGAGGCTACAAACACTGTTCAAAATGTAACATCTACCTGTGTTTTATGTGCAGACTCATTTTGCAGAACATTTCAAAGGAGTTTCCAGCGAAGTGCCCTATGTGCAGGGGAGAATTTGAATAGGAAGAAAAATGAGCTTTGAAGTGACCGCTATTTTTGGAGGAATACCAAAGCGCCATTAGCAAAAAGGTTTAGCATAAAAACAGATAATCCAGTGCAAGGGAGAAAAGGAATGCACCAGTTTTTGCAATGTTTAAATTCCACTTTATCCTTAACGAAGGGGAGGAAAAAGTTATGAGTTCTATTCCAGTGAAGAATGTCTTTACCAAGAGTTTTTCCACCGTCAGAGAGAACGATTCAGTTTCCAAATGTTTACAGTTATTTAAAAAGGAAATGCCTCCGGTTGTAGCTGTTTTGAATGACAGAGGAAAATACGCGGGGGTGATTTCTAGGCGTTGGATAATTAGGTCAAGGCTTGATCCAGGAACAACGAAAGTTAAGACGTTAATGCGCCCTGCTCCCAAGGTTTCCCTGGATTTTTCTTTGAGCAGAGCAGCCAAGTTGATGATTGAAGGCGGTGTAAGGCAGCTTCCGGTTTTTGAAGGTAACAAGCTCATGGGGTTCGTAACTGACGAAAATCTTATTCACGGTTCCGTAACCCAGAAATGGGGCAACACCCCGGTTGAGAAGATTATGACAAAGGCGCCTCAGGTGATTGATGCGAACAGGTCTGTGGGCGCGGTGCTTAGCCTTTTTAGGGAGCATGGAGTCTCTCACGTACCGGTGGTTGACGAGGGGAAACTTGCGGGTATAATAAGCATTCAGGATGTTATTGAGAAGGTTTTTCAGCCGCGGCAACGGCAGACGCTGGGTGAGATCGTGGGGGAAAAGGTTCCTGTTTTGAGTCTTCCCGCGAAAGGCATAATGACCCGCCCGGTAATTACGGTGACGCCTGAAACTATTTTGAGGGAAGCAGCAGTAAAGATGCATGAGCAGGACGTCTCTTGTTTGGTGATTCTTTCAAAAGAGCGGTTAGTTGGCATAGTGACAAAGCTAGATTTTCTTGAACCGATATCCCAGTTGGAAAAGGCTGAACGAAAGCTCTCGATCCAGTTCGGGGTCAAAAGCGTGGCGTTGAACCCAGACCAGCAGGGATTTATGATGGATGAATTCGAGGGGTTCGCACGCAAGTACGAAGACGCGCTTGAACTGGGTACACTATTTGTTTACATGAAAACCCATGGCACGAACCACAAGGGAGTGCCTCTTCTCCACTGCCGCCTGCA
>Ga0209427_10004723_pt1 | contig 15704 bp, 13 predicted proteins | sample DeeMarSWOR136_30_FD_187465 | JGI IMG/M metagenome (GOLD analysis project Ga0209427, IMG submission 187465) | Marine sediment microbial communities from White Oak River estuary, North Carolina - WOR-1-36_30 (SPAdes) (version 2) | ecosystem: Environmental > Aquatic > Marine > Intertidal zone >...
GAACAATGGCGGCCCCGGTAATACCCCCTCCGATAACGGCCACCTGGGTTTCATTCACTTTTCCACTCATGCGATATCTCCTCCTATGCGTGCCCGGGATTTGAGGGTTCTATATGCCGTGACCCCATATTTGGAGTTTGCGCCACTGAGCTTCTGGGAGACCGCAACTCATTCCTTAAACCTCAAATATGGGGTCACTTCCCCCTCACAATATAGATATGGCCTCGAGAAAAGGGGCGTGGCCTCACGCATGAAAAACCTGGTTCGTTCACCGGGTCGCATAGTGAACAATCACTTTTCAAGCAAAGCTTAAGTATGCCAACAGCACAGCTGGTCGGTTCTTAAAATGACTAAGGGTTTCCTCTCTCGGTTTGATGTTTTGGATGATACGTCTAAATCCAACGGGAGTCCCCACCTAAAAAACGAGTTTCTAAATCGACTCCAAATCTATTTCTTTTTGACCTCACATGGAAAAATCCTGTTGGGTGTCCCACCGGATACGGGATCGAAGTAGGCATCGTTTGCAAGAACGTTAATATTTGCTTTCCCGTCCGTAGGATTCCCCCATCCAAAATCTATCCAGACAAGCCCCGATTTCGTATCTTCGGTCAGCTTGGCCTTGATCGTTATCTTTCCTTGGGGTGACGTCACTTCCACCTCGTCACCCTCCCCAATGTCCCTGCCAGAAGCGTCCTGTGGATGAATCCAGACGTAAGGCTCTGGATATGCTCTGGAAATGGTTTTGAGGTTCTTAAGCTTGGTGTGGACAGCTTGGGCCGGTCGCCGGCTGGTGCCCAGCAAAGAGAAACCTTTCTCTGATAGGTGCTTAGCGCTTAACGGTTCACCCGCAGGATGGGTATATGATGGGATGGCGTTGTATCCATGGGCCTCAAACGAGGGGGAAAAGAGATCCACTTTTCCAGAAGGGGTGTTGAAGCCCTTACCCACATACTTCCGGTATTTTACCGGAGGCGTGGCATAAACAATCTGTTCCATGTCAAGCAATTCAAAGGTTGTGCCGCTGGGCTTGATCATGAATTCTATCCAGCTGACCGTGTCATGGAACGGGTAGTCCTGGTGTAAACCCATCCTTTCTGCCAGCTCATACTCCACTTCAAAGACGGGCCTTGACAAACCTATGGGCTTGACAATGGGGCGAGCCAGGGCCATGAAGCCGCCCTCAACACTGGAATAGGCCCTATATCCATAACTTTCAAAATCGGACGTGATGGGTAAAACCAAATCCGCTATTTCCGAAGTGGCTGTGGGGAAGATGTCGTTGACAACCAGAAAGTCTAACTTCTCCAAGGCCTGTCGTGTTCGCTTCTCATGGGCCTGAACGAGCACGGGATTGCAATGGTGGACAATCATGGCTCTGGGGCGATTGTCTTCCTCTCTAAAAAGGGCCTCTTTGACAGCGGGAAAGGGGACCTCTCCGAAGACCGGAAACGTGTCGTACCAAAGCCTCTTTTCTATGGGGACGGGCTTCGTGGGAAGGACGGACTGCTGGGCAAACGGCATAAACACGTTTCCTCCTGGCGCATCCAGATTCCCCGTCAGGCTGATCAGAATGGCCACGGTCCGGACGGAATCCACGCCATTCGTGTACATATCCAGCCCATTGCCCTCGTATATGGCCGCCGGCTTGGTCGTGGCATAGGCCCTGGCCAAATCCCTGATGCGCATCTCTGAGAGCCCTGTGAGTGGCTCGGCCCATAGGGGGCTGCAGGCCCGGACGTGCTCCGCAAGGGCCTCAAAACCGCTGGTATATTCCTCAACGAAACCCTTATCGTAAAGCCCCTCGTTGATGATCACGTGGATCATGGCAAGGCCCAGGGCCCCATCACTGCCTAGATTGATCTGCACCCAGTCATCTGCCTGTTGGGCCGTCTTTGTACGAAAGGGGTCAATGCTTATGATTCGCGTCCCACGTTGTTTTAGGCGGGATATGATTTGCCTCATGCCATTGTAGGCGCTATAGGCCCCGAAGCGTTCCGATGCCAGCGGATTCGTACCCCAGAATATGACAAGCTTTGTACTATCGTAATCGGGTTCAGCCCTGATCCCTCCTGTGACCGCTTTGAACGCCGTCATCCTGGGCATCATACAGAGATTGCCGGCCCCTGTGGTGTTGGGCGAACCGAACTCCCCCATAAATTGAAGGAAGCCATCTCTGGCCTGATATGAAACAGGAGCTCCCGCACACCTTGTCAGACTCAGGGGACCATACTTGCTTCGAATCTCCCCCAGTTTCTCTGCCGCGAAATCGAGCGCTTCATCCCAGGAGATTTTCTTAAAGCCATTCTGTGTTTTCATGAGAGGATATTTGAGACGATCCTCCGAATGAATCATCTCTGGGATAGCGGCCGCCTTTGAGCAGCAGCGCCCCCTGTTCATGGGATGGTTGGGGTCCCCTTCTACGGAGATCGCCCCGTCCGCTGTCTGATGAATAACAAGACCGCAGTTCGTATGACAGAATTGGCAAATTGTACGATAAGTCTTTTCCTCCACCAAGATCACCTCCGCGCATTACATAGTTCTGAATTGAAAAGGATCGATTTCAGAGTCCCTGTGAGAGGGCCCTCTGGAAGAGCCCTCTCATATCACTTGCTGATTTTGAATTTGAATAGAATCGCTCTACCTTTTGGTGTTGTCCTGAAATCGTGTAGGGGTTTATACTTTCGTAGCTCACATTACAAAATAATCGTAATACCCTTTAATAACACGATATCGAGTGACCTGCATTCCCCCCAGGTAGAGCTGGGTGACGTGGGCGTCACGGAAATATTTTTCGAGATGGTATTCCGGTGAAAGCCCGTTTGAGCCCAGCAGCTGCAAGGCCTGGTTCACTATGAAAACACAGCTTTCCGAAGCGAACACCCTCAGGAGGGAGCCCCTCGAGATCATGGTGTTGGAAAAGGGAGGGCCATACGCATCGTGGTCTTCCAGCATGGCCCCGAAATTGAAAATGCCTCCCCTCAGCATCTCCAGGCGAATAGCCATGTCGGCTATCATACCCGCGGCAAGACTCCACTCCCTCACGGGTCTTCCCCCGCTCTTACGCTCCTTGGTATAATCGAGGGCAATGTCAAAGGCCGCCTGTCCGATCCCCAAAGACATGCAGGCTGAAGACCACTGGGCAATTCCCATGAGTCCCCCGTAGTAGAACATGGCATCCTTCCCAGGACCCGCCAATCGATACTCTTTGGGGACCCTCACATTATCAAAAAAGATGCTTGCATTAACGTTGGTTCTGTACCCCATCTTTTCTTCAGGCTTCCCAAAAGAGAGCCCTTCGGCGTCGCCAGGCACATATATCATGGCGATACCGTCATCCCCCAGGTCCGGGTCGGTGGTGCAGATGGTCAGATACAGACTTGCAAGCCCTGCATTGCTTGGCCATGACTTGCTCCCGTTGATGACCCACTCGTCTCCATCCAGTTTGGCCCTTGCTGAAATCCCTCTGCCTCGCAGTACCGGATTCTCCGAATCGGCCCCTGCTGCTGAATCTGTCATGGCCAGGCAGCCGTAGTTGAGTTTATCTCCACAAAAGGGAGGGGCAAATTTCTCAACAACCGTCTTGTTGCCCGCGAGCAGAGCGGGCATCAGAAACTCCCCTGCATTCATGCCCGTGATCATGGCAATACCGCCATCACCTCTCGCAAGTTCCGTCTGGATAACCGCCCGGGTTGTCGGGGGAAAGGGTCCCGTCCCGCCGCAATCAGGGGGATAACCCCCTTTCTGGATTCCCATATCAACCAGTTTCTGGAGAACGCTCTCCACCAGGCTGTAATCGTTTTCCAGTTCCTCCCTGATGGGCATGATCTCCTTATCCACAAATTTTCTTAATGTTTCCTGCAGCATCTTTTGTTCTTCGGTAAGCATATGTGTGAGTTGCATATGACCTCCTTTCGTATTAGAAGCGGTTAGCCATCAGCCACTGGCATCCTGAAAAATTATAAAAAGACATTGGCATTATTTACTCGTGATGCCTCCATGAGGATGAGTACTTCACGGGTCTCCAGGCTGCGATATACGCAGCCCTGAGACCGTTCAACTGAACCCTCTCATTCAACCAGGATAACAAACATGGAAAAACTGTTTTAGTCGCTTTCCTTGTCGTAAAACTCATCTGACTGGAGGATCAGGACATCTTGTGCATACTGGGCAAATCTCGGTAAAAACTCCTCTCGATAAGCCTGGGACTGCTGATCTTTTGCGTAATCTTCCAGGCTGGTTAAATCAACAACCGCAGCAATTCTATAAGGGGGCTCTACGGGTCCGGGAGGCCCCCCCTTTGCCTGCATAGCCCTCTTTACGGTGGTAAGGGTATAACGCTTGACAGCAGGCAACCCGGCTATAAATGGACCCTTGTATTCATTGACAAATTTAATGAAGTCCTCCTCTTTCACGTCATCTTTCAAGTTGTATAGAATGAATTGTTTTGCCACAATCATAACCTCCTTTCTATTAGTCATAATGTTCAACTCAATGAGATGGGAAATTCTGGAATCCCCCAATACCCTTGCCACCTTACCGTGAATGAGTGAAAAAGTTCAAAGGAGACCTTTCCTCCCCTAATAAGTGATCGGCCTCAGTCCAAAACTATGGAAGGCCTGAAATGGTAAGCCCAACGTAAGAAGTTCACAAGAATGGCATATGCCACACGCAATGCGATGTGAACGGGTATAGGCCCCATAAACTGGATTTCAGCGGCTAACTGCCTCGAATCTCTTGTAAGGTGCGCAACTTACCCACAAGACGCAGGGTGCCCTTCTAGTTTCCAGCGGAGATGAGCTTCGCATCGTAGGGAAATTTCTTTCCTTTGACCCACTGCTGCCCGCCTGCCGGGGTGGTAGCGGTAAGGAGACATCCGAGAAGGACGCACAGTCCGCCGAAATATTTTGTCAAATCTGCTAGCTCGAGAAGCATGGTGTCTTGCCCCTCTCAGGGTTGTTAAGATCTGGGACCATTATGGCTCAAACTCCCTTGGAGCGTTGTGAGCCCATCTCAGAATATGTTCTGCCCTTCCGCAAAGTAGAGATAAATTCCCTGATCTCTTCGTCGGTTCTTGACCTGGTTCTATCAAAGTGGTCTAGATGAACCGTCTCTTCCGCCGCTCTCACTAGACGAGGTTTTGGCTCCGATGCGGGATACCCAATGGCCATCATATCATGAATTGTGTGCTGTTCTGGTATCCCCAGAAGATCCTTGACCAGGCATTGTACATACCACATGCGCACAGCACTGACCCACTGCGCACCAAGACCCAGAGCAGTAGCCGCCAGCTGCATATATAGAAAGGCATTTGCAAGGCTGGATTCAAAGATTGCTTCTGACATCTCCACCGCAGCATAAAGGGGATAGGCCGGTTTTGTTCTCGTGTCACCACACAGGATAATGAAGACGGCCGCATCCTCAAAGCCGACCCTGTCTACCGGTTTCGTTATTGACGGAAATCTGAGGGCTGGATCTCTTGTGTGCTCCAATTTGTAGTACAGGGATATGAGTTCTTTAATGAATTGGACAATCTTTTGTCTTAGGGCATTTTTCTTGACAACAATGAAATCCCAGGGTTGGGAATTGGCCCCTGAAGGTGCCCAACGGGCCACTTCAATGATTTTGTTGACATATTCATCAGGAATTGGCCCTGGCTTGAACCTGCGGCAACTCCGCCTCGCTTTGACGATGGAAATGAGATTTTCATAATTCATGTGATGATCTCCTTAATTTTCGGATTTTTAGATCTTGGACAGTTCGTCGGCCACATACCCAAGGCCGAGTTCCATTAGTTTGCCTCTGGTTGGAGCCCCTGTATTGAGATCCCAACCTCTTGCCGTGTAATATTCATTCAACATCACCCTCCATCAAGCTCGCCGTATTCTGGGTGGCTATGGCAGGCACAGCCATGTCCAGAAGAAACGCACACATGGTGGCCGCATCACAGGTCACCGAACGCACATCCTGATTCCACATTGACCCGCAAAATCTTACCCGTATATCCACCTTTGTACATAATCCACTTCCTTTCCTAAGTGTTTCATACTGACGTGACGCAGTTTGTTCTTCATATAAAATTGCGCGGCGATTTTTTTAATGAAGGTTCATTCCACAATCATTCACAATGAGCTGTCCGGTTATATTGCGGCTATCCTCACTCGCTAAAAAAATCGCCAAACCTACAAGATCCTCTGGATAGGGCTTCCGCTTCAGGCACCTCATATTTATCTGCATATCCTCGAGGGGGACGTCGAGCAATTTTTTGTTCTGGTCGAAACTGTCTCCCCCGGCCGAATGGGTGAAACCCGGGGCGATGGTGTTCACATTGATGTTGGAACCACCCAACTCCCGGGCCATGGATCGGGTGAAGGCCATGATCGCCCCTTTTGAAGCCACATAATGGGGCACCCCCGGCACGCCCTCAAAGATGATGGCCGAACCCATATTTATAATCTTCCCTCCTTCTTCTTTCATGTAAGGGAATACGGCCTTGGTACAGTGAAAAGGACCGCCCACATTGACCCCTAGGACCTGGTCCCATTCTTCGCTGCTTATTTCCATAAAAGATCTCTGGACCAGGCTACCGAAAATGGCTGCATTGTTGATCAGGATATCAATCTTTCCAAAGCGATCCACAGCCGCTTTGGCCATGGCATCACATTCTTCCTGTTTGGTCACGTCCGTCTTCACATAGATGGCTTCACCGCCTGCCTTTTCTACGGCCTCCACAGCCTCCTTCCCGTCTAGGATATCAGCGATCACGAGTTTGGCCCCCTCTTTTGCATAGCCGACAGCAAATGCTGCTCCAATCCCCTGGGACCCTCCTGTAATGATGGCTACCCTGTCTTTTAAACGCATGTTGCCCTACCTTTCATATCTTTTGGTTTTATCCTCCTTACCCTCCACCCACAGGTGGCAGGATCAGGATCTCATCTCCTTCCTCAAGCACGGTTTCCAGTCTATTGAGGAAAGCTATGTCCTGCCCGTTAACCATGAGTCGAATGTGGGGAAGGGGCCTAGTGCTATTGGGTTCGAACAAACGGGATCTTAACTCCTCCCCCCAGGTATCTACCATCGTGACAAGAACCTCTTGTAAGGTACTTTCCTTGGGGACAGATATCTGGACCTCTCTTTTGCCGAGGATTCTTTTCAGATCCAATATGCTACGTATTTTGACTGTGATCAACTCCATCCCTTTTCGCTTGACTTCACCGCAGCTACCCTTTCCGCAAAACTCTGCATTCTCCTATCCTCAGATGCAGCGCACACATTATTTATTACTCTTATAGGGACTTAGCCGATAGGCACCGTCGGACATCACAGTCTAGGTGCTGCAGGTATTGGGAGCAAAGTTGGGTGACGACCAGTAGCTCAGTTTATCCCGAAAAGAAACCTCTTGCCCCATACTTCCTGATTAGAATGTCATTTCTTTTCCCGCCATTCCACCTTTGGCTGTCCATTCTCCTTCCTAATGGTGACCCATTTTTCCGCAAGAAGCGGATTGGTGAACGGAAAATCGGACCTTATGTGAAGCCCTCTCGTCTCTTTTCTTTCCAGGGCTGTGTATAAGACCATCTCCCCACATTCCATCAGATCAAGGACTTCCATGCACCTCATCAATTCGTGTGAGCTACTGGCCTTCATGGTCCCTATGGCTTTCTGCTTGAGGTCATTGAAATATTTTATTCCTGCCTTGAGCAAAGTTTCCGATCGAACAAGCGTGCCCGCATAGTCCTTCATAATCTGTTGCAGGGCCATATTGGCCTCTTTCCAATGAGGGCCATTCTCCCTTTTCATAAAGCCGGTGTAGAGTTTTGCCCGCTCTGCAACGCTCGGGACATCCTCAGTTTTTTCAAAACCCGTTATCTCTTTTGCCCGTTTTGCCGCACTCCCTCCAGCAATCCAACCGAACGTGGCTGCACCCGCGATATCGGCCCGGAAGTTACCCACAGGATCTCCGGCGGCAAACAACCCGGGCACACTGCTTTCGCCATCCAGATCGATCTCGACGCCCCTGCCGATCAGATGGGGTTCGTATTGCATAAACTCCACCATGTGCTTCCGGACATCGATGCCCTCTTTTTTCATATAATCCAGCATCGCTGTGAGACCCTCATTCTCCATACCCCAGAGCATGTACTCAATGTCTTCTTTGGCCGTCTCTGTACAGTCTATGTACGCGGGTCCACGGCCTGACCTGTGATAATCCGTAAACACGGAATTCCAGACATCAGATGTGATATCACCCAGTTCCCGTGTCGGCTTCGTAACAAAGGGGCCGATGGGTTTGCCTCTGGGGTCCTTAAAGATCCCGATCCAACTGGACTTTCCACACCGGGCAATGAATTTGGGACCCGCGTGCCTGTTGGGGAATTCCATATTCACGAGTTTGGCCCCGGCCCGATAGGCCGTGGCCTGAGCAGCTCCCGTGCAGGCCGGGCAAAAGGCCGTGTTAAACAACAGGCCCGGACTGGGGGCCGGAGGATAGAGTCGACATGCAGAACCCGTTGCGAGGATAACGGACTTGGCGCGAAAAATCTTAATAACCGGCTCCTCTTTCTTTATGCTCAAACCCATGGCACCGACGGCCTGCCCATCGAGCGTGATCACGTCAGTAATGGGCAGGTGGTTTTCTATTTTGACGCCACGCTTTTTTGCCTGCTTCGTCAGGACCTCTTTCTGATTGAAGCCGGCGTACTTCAGCCAAACACGAGGCCGTCCCGGAAAGGCGTGTCCCATAAACTCCCACTTCCCATGGGGTCGCATAGCGATGCCCCAACGGTCCCAATCTCTCGCCCTTTCGAATGACTGTTCCAGGAATTTTACGGTGTGCGTGCTGTCATGATACCCACCAATCAAACTGTTCCGCGTTTCAGTGGCAATAGGCTCCATATCATCCCCATGGACCTCTGGGATATAGCAAAGGAAATGGTCATTCCCTGTGGCCCCGGAGCCGCTCCTTTTCGTATTGGCCTTCTCAGCCACAATGACGCTCACACCCTGATCCGCCGCATTGATGGCCGCCATCAGGCCGGCTATACCACCACCGACGACCAGGACATCCACCTCGATGGCTTTCTTATCTATTTTGATCATGTTCTTGTTTCCTCCATGCAAATATTAAAGCGCCTAGCCTTCGCCCAGAAAAGACTGAAAAATCACTTCTTACCAGCAGGACGGCCCGCTTCCACATAGAGCATCATAGCAGGCAGTGGAATTCGCAGTTCGATCGCTTCCTGCTTGCAGTCCAGAACACATGAATTGCAGTGCCAACATTCCTCAGGATATTTTATCTCAGGAATCTCCTTTTTCTTTGCAACCCGGAAGACATCCGTTGGACAGATGTCCGCACAGATCCCGCAGGCATTGCATTTCTCCTTGATGATAATCGGTGGCATAATATATCCTCCTTTATAATGAAATTATTAGGGAATTGACCGTCTTTAAAATCTCCATACCGCTATATGAATTAGGCTGTTTGCCTCCAGGTGCATGCCTTTCATCAGGTTCGGCATGGCTCACAAAATACACGGCTTCTTAGGTAAACATCTCTCCTTCAATAGATAACTCCTTCAGTTTTTCCTCCGTGGGGACACCGTTCTTGTCCCACCCTGCCAGATCATAGTACTCCTCCAGCATCCTTTCAAAAGATTTCCTGTCCACCACTTCCCCCTTACTCGGGCCTCTGGTGGAAGCCTGTGTAAAAAGCCTTTGAGGAAGCGTATCGGCTTCTTTTCTGAATCCCTCCCTGACATTGAAAAGCCGTGCGAGGTTCCAGGTTCTCTCTGCGATGGTTCTTAATTCCTCAGGCGCCAGGGACCAACCCGTGGCCGCAGATAAAGCTTCTGCGTAGTCATCGACTGAAATAGCGAATGTACTGAAAAAGCAGGCAATAACGCTATTGGTGACCACGACCCTCAACTGAAACTCTCTCACCATTTCCGCTTTTCCCTCATAGGCATAGCGATCTAGGGGAACGGGTATTCCCAGAAGTTCCGTTCGCAGGGTGTTTGATCTCAAATGACAACCTCCCCTGTCAGAAAGGGCATAGGTCAGGCCCTGTCCTTTCATGCCCCTGGGGTCGTACCCGGGCAGTTCGAGGCCTTTCACGTGGATGGCAAGGGATTCAGCCCCCTGGATTTTTTCTGAGGCCCGTTTGACACCTTCCGAAAGAATGCGGCCCACGCCTTCCCTCTTGCCGATACGATGGATGAGTTTCAGAAGAGCGTCTCCATTTCCGAATGTCAGTTGCAGCCCGTCCGTGTCTTTTGTGGAGATGAGCCCCTTTTCGAAACACTCCATGGCAAAGCCAACGACCCCACCGCAGGAAATCGTGTCCAGGCCGTAATCGTCGCATAGTCGATCCGCAGCGATAACGACCTGTGGATCACTCACATCACAACTGGCACCAAAGGCATAGATGGCTTCATATTCTGGACCCTCAGTCGTGAACTCTTGACCTTTTATCTGGATTCTGGTTTCACGGCTGCAGCCGATGGGGCAGCCAAAACAGGACCTTGGACGAATGATATGTTTTTCAAAAGACTCAGAGCCAATAGAGGATATGTGCTCCGAGGTGTTTTCCTGCCAGTTCCGTGTCGGAAGGGTTCCCGTCTCATGGGTCACGTCCACCGTGTTCATGGTGCCCACCTTTGTAAAGGTCCCCCCTGGGCCTATCATATGGTGTTCCGCTATTTTTTTCCGGCAGGCTTTGACGACTTCCTTGAAACGAGTCTCGTCGGCCACCTCCAACTTGCGGTCCCCCCGTATGGCGATGGCCTTCAGGTTCTTGGACCCCATGACGGCGCCTGAGCCTCCCCTGCCATAGGCCCTTCTTTCGCTAATGATGTTGGCAAACCTGACGCCCCTCTCTCCGGCCTCCCCTATGGCTGCAATACTGACTCTGTCGCCCTTCGCTGCCCTGAGCTCCTCCTTTAAAACCTTCTCTGTTTCCGTGGAGGACAATCCCCAGATAGGGCCCCCGTCCCTTACGGTTATCTCATCCCCATCAACCCATATATAGGAAGGGCTTTCAGACCTGCCCGATATGACCAATGCGTCATACCCTGCGTATTTCAAATGAGGGCCAAAATAGGAACCCGAGTAGGAGTCCGCGATGGTGCCCGTGAGAGGCGACTTCGTTACGACGGCTGATCTTGCCACTGACGGAAAGGACGTGCCTGTGAGGGGTCCTGTCACAAAGATCAGGAGGTTGGCGGGGTCAAGTGGAGGGGTGTTGGGAGCAAGGTGTTTATAAAGGAGATAAGCCCCCAGGCCTTTACCACCCAGGTATTTTCTTGCAAGCTCCTCATTTAAGGCCTCGACACGAATGGATTTTTCCGAAAGATCAATCCACGCAATTTTTCCTGCATAGCTTTTTAGCACCTGACAACCTCATTATATATCATATGTGAGCGGTTCGAACCGTGTGCCCGGCTTTCCGTCCGGGCCCTTTTTGACCACCATGAGTCCACAATAGTTCTCGTCGTCGGTCTCCGTAAAATCTGCCCTGTAATGATAGGGGGGAAATCGTGTCTCCTTTCGTGCCATGGCAGCCGTGGCCGTAATCTTGGCCACCTGCTGGATGTTCATGGCTTCATGGACCCGCATCAACTCGTGGAGATTAGACGCCTTCAGCTCCTGATGCGCAACGTCCAAGTTGTTTAACTTCACCAGGGCGCTTTTCAGGCTGTTCTCCGTCTTAACGGGGCCGAAATGGTCCGTGGTGATGATCCGCACGATGTCTTCAAACTCCCAGTAAGGGACACCGCCCCTTTTTCCCAAAGGTCTAAAGACCCTCTCCTGCTCAGCGGCCGTTTCTTTGGAATCCACAGGCCTGAGATTCTTTGTCTTGACGGCGTAATCGGCAGCCTGTTTGCCGGCCGCATAACCTCCGGCCACGCACATATGGAGGCACCCCATCTGATCGGAACAGTCACCCGCAGCGTAAAGTCCAGGCACATTTGAGGCACACTTTTCATCGATCTTGATCCCACTGCCGCACAGTTCCGATGGCCGCGCCTGCATGGGCTCGGATACCGTCATTTCGATCATGGTCCCTTCCAGGTTGTATCCCTTTTTGATAAAAAAATCAGGAAGGGTGTCCTTGTCATAACCCAATGTGGCAAAGAGATGCTCCCGATCCTTTTGCGTCAAATGACGGCAATCCATATAGATGGGCCCCCGCCCCTCTTTGATCTCTTTATAGGTCGCCCAGACCACAAAGTTACGAGGTGCCCTTTCTCCTTCGGGGTGATAACGCTCCAAAAAACGCTCTTCAAGGGAATTGATCAGGTGGGAACCCATTCCCAAAAAGGCGTTAAACCCGGGGGCACTGAACCCTTTGGGGACAATGGTCATGCGGATATATTCCATGTTGGCCAATTCCACTCCGGCATCAAAGGCCGCGCGGTGTAAGTCCCCGGTGCAGGCCGGGCAGTACCAGAGGTTGAAGGGATTGCCGGTCTGGGCCTTGAACATGCGGTTCGTGTTGCCGGTGGCAATGACAACGGCCTTGGCACGGATCTGGTAGAAATCACCGGTCCTGATGTCGAAGCCTGAAAATCCGGCTATTTCGCCATCGTGCAAAAACAATTTGGTGACCTGGAGCCTGCCCAGAACCTGGCAACCCAACCTTTTGACCTCATCGGCCATCTTCGGTTTGAGCTTCTTCCCGTTGAAGTTGATGGCATAAGGACCGGGTTGACCCAAGGCCTGGGTCCGATAAAACTGCCCAGTGGCCGGATCCCTCAGCGCAATGCCTACCCTTTCCACCCGCTCAATGGCCGCTTTGTATTCATCACAATAAACAGCCTCCTGAACCTTCAGGTTGGATGCCCCTCTGGATACCCTCTTGACCCAACCCAGATAAGCCTCTCTGCTGTCCCAGGGTTCGCCCGTCTCAAGATACGCATGAAAGTGATCGATGCCCCCCGCAATGGCCCCGCTCCTTTCAATATTGGCTTTTTCGGCCACAAGGACCTTGAGCCCCTTTTCGGCTGCAGCCATGGCCGTGTTGAGGCCGGCTGTTCCTCCGCCCACAACCGCCACATCTGTTTCAAGCTTGTGAATTTTCCCCATTGGGTCTCCTTTCTGCTGCTCCATTTTTCCTTGATCACCCAAGGGAGGCTACTGCAGAGAACGGAGCATTCTGGTATGATTTCGTAAAAATCATTCTAAATTCCGAGCATGATCAGCGGAAACTCGATGGATAATGCCCCTGTGGGACAATCCTGTCGGCACGCCCCACAATGCCAGCATTCGTCCGGATACCGAACATCCACGCGATCCTCTTCCATGTAAATGACATCCAGCGGACAGTGTTTGTCGCAGGTGCCGCAAAGCTCGCATTTATCCGGGTCGATGACAGGTGGCATTCCTGTTCCTCCTTTTAATTTTGAGACCGGATCTTGAAGAGATTCCCATTATCTTTTTTCACGCCAATCAAGAGCGGGGGTGCCGTTATCCGAGCGGATGGTCAGGAATTTGTCGGCGAGCAAGGGATTGGTAAAGGGGAAATCCGAGCGGATATGCATGGCCCGGGTCTCTTTTCTCTCCAAGGCCGTATGAAATATCATCTCTCCACATTCCATGAGATCAAACACTTCCAGACATCTCATCAGGGCGTGTGAGTTATGGGCCTGGAGAGTTCTCAGGGCCTTATTTTTGAGATCCCTTAAATACTTCAGGCCGGCCGTTAACAGGGTTTCAGACCTCACCTTGACTCCCGCATAATCATTCATGATCTGCTGCAGGGCCAGATTGGCCTCCTTCCAATCTGGCCCTTCTTTCCTTCTCAGAAGCCCGGAATAAAAATTAGCCCGCTCCTTGACGATCGGACTCTGTTCAGCCTTATGGAAACGCTTGATCTTCTTGGCCCGCTTTGCAGCTGCCATACCTGCAATCCAGCCGAAGACAACCGCACCAGAAATATCGGCCCGGAAGTTCCCCACCAGATCGCCGGCAGCAAAGAGCCCCGGCACACTGGATTCACCATCCAGATCGATCTCAATACCTCGACCGATCAGGTGAGGCTCATACTGCATAAACTCCACCATGTGTTTCCGCACATCAATGCCTTCCTCTTTCATATGGTCCAGCAGCGCGGTCAGCCCCTCGTTTTCCATGCCCCAAAGCATGTATTCAATATCTTCTTTCGCCGTCTCGGAGCAATCCATATAGGCCGGCCCCCTGCCTGATTGGTGATAATCCGTAAATACGGAATTCCATACATCGGAAGTGATGTCCCCCAACTCTTTCGTGGGTTTCGTGACAAAGGGGCCTATGGGCTTTCCATGGGGATCCTTGAATATCCCGATCCAGCTCGCTTTTCCGCAGCGAGCCAGGTATTTTGGTCCAGCGTGCCTGTTGGGGAATTCCATATTGACCAACTTGGCGCCCGCCCTGTAGGCCGATGCCAGCCCGGCTCCCGCATTGGCCGGGCAGAAGGCCGTGTTGAACAGCATTCCCGGGCTTGTGGCAGGGGGATAGAGCCGGTTCGTACACCCCGCCGCCAAGATGACGGACTTGGCTCGAAAAACTTTCACAACCGGTTTATCTTTCTTGATATGGACCCCTAAGGCACCAACGATCTCCCCGTCCCGGGTGATGAGCTCAGTCAGAGGCAGATGGTTCTCAATACGTACCTTCCGCTTTTTAGTCTCTCTTGTGAGTACCTCCTTTTGATTGTATCCGGCGTATTTAAGCCAAACCCGGGGCCTCCCCGGAAATGCATGGCCCATAAACTCATACTGACCGTGGGGTCTCATGCCGATGCCCCACCGGTCCCAGTCTTTCACCCGTTCGCCCGATTGTTCCAAGAATTTGATCGTGTGGGTCGTATCGTGATAGCCGCCGACCAAGCTGTTCTGCATCTCCTTGACAATGGGATCCATGTCGTCACCATGGTATTCGGGGATATAGCATCCGAAATGGTCATTGCCGGTGGCCCCGGAACCGCTTCGCTTCGTGTTGGCCTTTTCAGCAACCACCACGTCAGCGCCTTCTTCCGCCGCACTGATAGCAGCCATGAGACCGCCGATCCCTCCTCCCATGATCAATACATCGGCCTCAATTTGCTCTTTATCTACCTTTATCATGGTATGTCCCCTCCATCGGCCATCTGCTGCATTACCACCATCCCTAGTCATGCCAGCAAAGGCCTTGCATCTGCACATTGTTGAATAGCCTTTAAACGGACAATTTTCTCTCAAGCCTCCAAAACCCGTGCATTTATCCCGCTGCCTTTCCCGAGGCCTCCACATAGAGCATCATGGCAGGTAGGGGTATTCGCAGTTCGATCGCTTCCTGCTTGCAGTCCAGAACGCATGAATTACAATGCCAGCATTCCTCCGGGTACTTGATCTCGGGTATCTCCTTTTTCTTTGCCACACGGAAGACATCCGTCGGGCAGATATCCGCACAAATCCCGCAGGCATTACACTTCTCTTTAATGATAATGGGTGGCATAGGTCCCTCCTTAAAAAAACAGGTCTTGAGTCTTGCTCCGTTTTCGCTAATTCTTATCTCGCCATGCCATCTTGATTTGCCCATCCTCCTGCCATATGCTTAGAAACTTGTCGGCGAGCAAGGGATTGGTAAAGGGGAAGTCCGTGCGCCTGTGCATGCCCCGCGTCTCTTTCCTCTCCAAGGCCGTATGAAATATCACCTCGCCGCATTCCATCAGATCCAGGGTCTCCAGACTT
>Ga0209427_10004724_pt1 | contig 15703 bp, 17 predicted proteins | sample DeeMarSWOR136_30_FD_187465 | JGI IMG/M metagenome (GOLD analysis project Ga0209427, IMG submission 187465) | Marine sediment microbial communities from White Oak River estuary, North Carolina - WOR-1-36_30 (SPAdes) (version 2) | ecosystem: Environmental > Aquatic > Marine > Intertidal zone >...
CGGCGACACGCCTGGAATCGGCATCAGCCTTTGGGAGCATCAAGAAAACCTGTCAAGTCTCTCTGTTTTTCTTGTTTCTCAACAAAGTTTGAGACTTTGACGCCCACTCTCCTAGCCTCAAGTTCAGACTCGTTGAGGAATTTCTCAAAAAGCTCTCTGACGGTCCTCCTAAGAACTTGAAGATCTCTCGTAGACTCTTTCAGGGTCTTTGATCGGCTACGAACGCTCATATCTTTCATAACTGCAAGTATACCAACCGATTTGAAGCTGACCCCTCGTTTCATAAGACTAGCATGAACATCCTCGCATAATCCGGCCGTTTTGTCCATAATAACCTCAAGATCACGCGTATCTTCCTTCAAGGTGGAGATCCTGCTTATGGATTCGGCTTCGCCTCTCTCGTGAACGGGCTCGTTATCAATTCCAAGCGAGGCATTGTGGAAGTAAGTCCCCAGATTCCTCCCGAAGACTTCAATCAGTCTCCGCACGTCGTATTCCGCAAGATCGCCAACCGTTCTGATTCCCAGAGTTTCCATTTTCTTCTCTGTTTTTCTTCCGATCCTTATGAGGCTGCTGACTGGAAGAGGAGACAGAAACCCCACAACCTCATCAGGTCTCACAACTGTCAAACCGTCAGGCTTTTGGATATCCGCAGCGATTTTTGCCACAAGCTTGTTCGGTCCGATGCCGATCGAACACGTAAGCTTCTGTTTGGCTTTCACATCATCCTTCATTCTTTTGGCTAGCCTCTCTGCCTCTTCAAAATTCGCTTTGACCTTTCTGCTCACATCTAAGTACGCCTCATCTATGCCTACCTGTTCGAATGTATCAGCATGGCTCCTCAGAATGCTCATTATTTCTTCTGAAACCTTCTCGTAGAACTGATGATCCACCGGGAGAAAGACGGGGTCCAAGTCCTTAAGCTTCCTTTTTGCCAAGTAGATGGGGATCCCAGATTCCACACCGTATTTTCTAGCTACATAGTTTGCCGTGCTTACGGCTCCGCTATCTTCGCTACGTCCTGAATATACGCAAACAACAACTGGCTGGTCTCTGATTGAGGGATTCCTCTTCTCCTCGCACTGGGCGAAGAAATAATCCAGGTCAACTAGCATGACAACTCTCGGCTGCAAAGCTCTTCATCTCATGAAGAAAGATGCGCTGGCGATCCTATGGAATCTCATCAGCGTATACACAAACCACACTTTTCCACTTCAGCAACCAGCAATCCTACGTTGCGAGATGAGGAGTACCTGCGTGTTTGACGTTATTTCAGCCGTCTCGAAGTCGTCACGTAACTTCGGATTTCGCAGCTGTCCTTGCTGGTTCGAGGTTACGCCGGGTTGATAAGGAAGCCGCATTCAGGAGAGAATCTCATCAGATTTGCTCGATGACTATCATAGTCAAGGTTGATCTAATGTTCTGCAGTCTTCTGATCTTCCAAGTCACTATGTCCTTGAGCTTATCCATGTTCTCGGCCTCAACCTTGGCGAGAATGTCGTAGACTCCGTACACGCTGTAGGCCTCTCTTACACCCTCAACATCCCTCAAGGCCTTTAGAACATCAGTCATGAATTCTGTCTCGGTGTTTATCAAGACAAAGGCAACAGGCATGGATATCACCACCTAAACATGCTTTTCTGTACTACGTCTAAGAGGCTTCGTCTGACCTTTTAATCTTCTGGTCCAAGAGCGCTCAGGCCCGTAGTACTGACTTCTTGTAGGGGGTTCCTTTGCAGACTACCCGCAAAGCCGGGGATTTCGATCGCTCTATCCATAATCTATATTTTCTTTTCCACAATTTATTAGTACTCTCTGCCTTCTACTCAAGTAGACAAAAATCGATACTGTATATGGGAAGCAGGACCCGGTATGAGGTACGAGGTTGAAGTAGAATTCCGCAACGACTTCGTGAGAGTCGAAGGAAACAGAATTCTCGTGGGACTGAGATCTAGGCCGGTAAAGGGCAAAGCGAACCTCGAACTGATCAAGAAACTTGCTAGGTACTTTGAGGTCTCGTCATCTCAGGTCAGGATAATATCGGGCTTAAAATCGAGAAGAAAGACGGTTGAAATAACTATTTAAGCCTCGCTCTTTGACTTAGTCGAAGTCGATAGCATCGCGTCAGTTGGAAGTGTTCATCTGTAATGAGCTTTGGGAGAGGCAAGGTCTCGTCAGTGAAGGTAATCGACTCCCTCGCTGTCAAACTGGATGCGGAAGAGTTTCTCAATACCAAGGAAGTTGAGAGGCTGAGAGGAAGACTGAAGAATATGGAGATCGCCGTGCTCATAGAGAGATGTTCACGACTAATAGAGCCAAAGGCTGTTTACAGACCTGTAGAGGTAATGAGTATTGAGAATGACGAGGTTCGCTTGGAAACCGGAGATAGACTGGAGAGCATAGTTCTTGCAGATATGCTTGAGTGTGGCCAAACAATCGTCCCAGGCGCAGTCACAATAGGGCCTAGGCTTGAGAAGGAAGCCTCAGTAGAGGGAAGAAATAGCGTGCTTCAAGGATGGATTCTGGAGAGGATGGGAGACTATGCACTAGGAAAAGCTGTTGCTCATGTCAGATCCCTCGTAGAGAAGAGTCTGGGAAGAGACGTGTCCAGTTTCAGTCCTGGATCTGGAACGGGCAGACTCTTCAGCATTGAACAGCAGGAAATACTCTTTAAGATCTTGGATCCGCAGACGAATATAGGAGTCCATCTTACAGAGAGCTACCTGATGGTGCCTAGGAAATCATCCTCAGGAGTCTTCGCTGCTACGCACCACCAGTACGTTGCCTGTCAGTATTGTCCAAGGAGATGCGAGTTTAGAGGGAAGCCGTTCGGCGGCGAATATGTCTCCATCAGATGCGAGCATGAAAATCAGGTAGTTCTATAGCTCAGAGACGGCTTTCACAAACTCTTTAACCAAAGCGATGGTGTTTCTCAGATCATCGATATGTGCTACTGAGGCAGGCCCATGGATGTATCTACAAGGAACTGCTACGGTCCCGCTTGGCACACCTGCCTTCGTGAGATGGATAGCACCAGCGTCTGTTCCCCCGGATGGCACCTTCTTGAACTGGAAAGGTATCGATTTCTCTTTACCTACCTTAATCAGGGTCTTAAGAACGGTAGGGTGCGTGATAGTTGTACTGTCAACGATTGTGACAACCGGTCCCTCCTTGAGCTTGGCTGATACCCTGTCGGCTCTCGATCCCGGAACATCTGCCGCAAAGGTCCCTTCAAGAGCGAGACCGAAGTCCGGGTCTACCTGCCAAGCTGCCGTACGTGCGCCTCTAAGCCCCACCTCTTCTTGAACTGATCCGACGGCTACTAGGTTGCACGGCGAATCTTTCAAAGCCTTGAAGACCCCGACAAGCACCGTGCACCCAGCCCTGTCGTCGAACGCCTTGCCCCGGATGTATCCGCCTCCCAGTTCCGCAAACTCGACATCAAAAACACCCAATGCGCCGACATCAATACCTTTTCCCTTTGCTTCTTCGAGGCTGCCAGCTCCTATATCGATGAAAAGATCCTCTGTAGGTACGACCTTTTTCCTCTCTTCCTCCGTCATGATGTGGGGCGGCTTGCTTCCTATTATCCCACTTAGATAGCCCTTCTCTCCCCTTAGGAGTATCCTTTGGCCGGGCATGATGTTACTGGTTATACCCCCAAGCGTCTGAAAACGGAGGAAGCCACTTTCATCTACAAAGGTAACCAGAAAACCAACTTCATCCATATGGGCTGCTAGCATGACCTTGGGATTGCTGTCACTTCCATGATGGTAGAAGAAAATGTTCCCGAGCTTATCCACTCTCACCTCGTCTGAGTAGTCTTCGAGTTCCTCTCTGAGGATCTCTCGAACCCCTTCCTCGCTACCCGGCGGACCGAAAGCGTTGCATAGCGGTGCTAGAAGCCTGATTTCACCAGACAGACTGCTTCACCGATCCTCTCTTTGGATCATCAAGGAAGTTAAGGTTTTCTTCTATCTCAGCCCTCCTGCTTCCCGAGAGAAGCATGCCACTTTCTTGATGAGTAAAGGGAATGCTACAGAAGAGATCTGAGGATGGGATCTGGAAGCGAATGCAGGTATCTTTCGACGAGGAATCATAGATACAGGCCGACAAGCGATGAATATCCAAGCCCTCCTACACTAGTTGCATGAGAATAGTCAACGTCGACGCGATCATCTGCAGAGCACCTATAGATAAACCGATGTGGAGTCTCCAACCGTGGAGGGGAGGGCGATACAGGTTAGCGGATTTCGTGGAATGTGCTTTTGTCAGAGTCGCCTCAAGTGATGGGCATGTTGGTTACGGGCAAACGCCGGCCGTACGCTTCAGTGGGCCAAGAGTGACCTCGGTTGGGGCTCACCTCAAAGGGCTGATAGAGCAGGTCATAGCTCCTGAGATTGCTGGAGAAGACCCTATTGATAACTCGGTCCTATGGAGGAGACTTCACCAAACACTTGGAAATGAGACTTACGGCAGATTATCATTGAGCGCGATAGACGTCGCCCTTTGGGACCTCAAAGGTAAGACTCTGGGCCTTCCTATATACCGACTTCTGGGCGGTAGGTACAGAAAAGAGATTGAACTCTACGCCTCGAAGGTGCCCGGGATCATGAACTTAGGTAGTGATAAAGAGGAGGAAGTCTTGGTTGATCGTTTGTCCAGATTATTCAAGGAGGGATACTCAGCGTTCAAGCTTGGGGGAGGTCTAGGTTTGAAACAGATACGCGAAGCGTAGAGACAGCACGGGATACGGTGGGAGAAAAGAGCAAGATTATGCTAGATGCCGGATGCGCCTACAATCTAGATGAAGCGTTTAAGCTTGGAGAACAGCTTCAAGATCTGAATGTTGAATGGTTCGAGGCTCCCCTCCCTCCAAGCGAGATAGACGGCTACGTGAAGTTAGCTGAGGGATTAGAGGTGAAGATAGCGACGGATGTACATCCAGAACCCGCTCAGGTGATTAACCTCCTATCGAAGGGAGGCGTAGATGTGGTTCTCACCGATGTGACCACAGGCGGCGGAATCACAGCCTCAGGAAAGATTGTTGAGCTTACAGATCTGTACAATGTCGAATGTTCAACTCATCAGGGATGGCATACAAGCGCCATAGGGTATGCTGCTTCCGCGCAGCTGAGTGCTGTAGCTCCCACCTTTAGTTTTCAAGAGGGAAGGATACACTACGGTGACAACCCATTCGGAAACCCGATATTGGAGCGGCCACTAACGGTGGAGAGAGGGATTCTGCGTGTCCCGGAAGGCCCAGGCCTCGGAGTGGAACTGAAAGAAGAAGCTATTGCGCCATATGAAGTGTCATAATGAGCGAGAGGAAAGCTAGGTGATAGGTTTTCAATCTCCGTGGCACAGGCCTATTCTTCTATTAGTTTCATAGCCCACAATATTCCGTTTAGTAGATGTTGTCGAAACCATTCTTCCTTCCATAGTTCTTTGAAATGTCCGAAGGCTGTGTAGAATACCCTTCCTTTGCCATAGGTGTGGCACCAGCATAATGCATAATCGTTGTCTGGGCGATTGCCTTTGCTTAAGTCCACGGAGTTGTTGTCCAGACTTATCAGTACATGCGTTTTGTCTCGGCTCCAGTCTTTCATTGTGTAGACTTCTTCCTTCGCTTTGAAGGTTTTGGGCAGATGCATGGTAGCTGGATGGCTTTGGTCCTCTACTATGGCTGTTATTTCTTGAGTCCAAGGGTGTCCTTGGAAATATCCTCCTAACATTTCGCCGTATTCTGGAAATCGGTAGAAGGTGTCAGTTGCATTGTGGATGCCTATGAAGCCTCCGCCATCTCTTACGAATTCCAGAAGCGCCTTCTTCTGTACATCATCCATGGGAAGTTCGCCTGTAGTGGCGAACAAGAGGGCTGAGTATTCGCTCAAAGTTTCAGGATCTACTCGCGAGCAGTCTTCCGTATCTAGAGTCTGGAACTTGCCCGATTTGTCCCCCAATCCTCTAATGGTTTCCCTAGCTGTTGATAGATAGTCGTGTTTGAAACCTGCCGAATGCGTTAACATCAGAAGCTTTTTGGCCTTCAAACCAAACACCTGAGAAGAAGACTATATTCTGAGCAGAAAAGATTTTCCCTAGTTTCTGTGTTTCTTCGATCAAAGCACTTCGGGAAGGAACAGGATACATCAAGCAGATCGGTAAGTGGAAATGTTCTAGGCACCTATCAGCTCCAGGCTAAGTGGGAACTTGCTAGCGGACAGGAATACGGTATTCACACGCTCACTCAACTAGCATCAGTAGGTCCTCTAGGATGTAGTTTATGAAGTCGCCCACCGTGCTCTTGCTGAAGAGGGTGACTACGCAGTTCCTTGTGATTCCTACCACGACTCCTCTTTTCTGCACTTCGAAGACGACGTACCAGATTTTTCCATGTCTGAGATATTCCTGGTACAGATCGGTGTCGGCCAGATCTGTCCCTGCTAAACAGAGCTTCTCTACGCCTGGAATGTCGACCTCGTCGAACCAGATGAGCTTTGTTGCCTGTGGATTGGATTCGTGAAGCTTCCTGAGGACCTCATGGGGGATTCTTACTTCCACAATCGCGCCGGGTTTGATGAAAAGAACCTTGCTGAGCTTGTTCGCCACGTGATTGGTTAATAGCTTTTTCACTCCGCGAGCCACAGATGGCGCAAGCACGATTGCGAAGGTTTTCCCATTGAAGGGTTTGATCCAGAAAGGAGCTTCCTCTGTAAGGGGGGATTCAGCTACCTTACGCTTGTAATAGCGTCTACCCATGAAGTCCTGGCTGAAAACTCCTGAAGCTGAATCCTCGTCCAGTTCCAGATCTAGAATCTCCGTTACCAGCTCTATGTTCTCTCCACTATCCGTTTGGTATGACTCTTCTTCACGGAAGTTCTTGAGCTTCCGAGCTATCAGTCCAAGATCAGCCGGCTCCTTTATCTCGAAGATCTTCGCGGGCAGAACCAATCTCGCACCCCCGCAATAGTTTCTCATATCCGACTTAAAGGTTCTGCCTTCGTTCAAGCGTCCTCTTAGATTTATTAAGCCATTCCATCCAAGAAGTAGTCGGTGAGATGGATGGGGATTAAGTTCTCAGTAACTACTTATGCTACTCAGAATGTGATTCTGCCGGAGGATCTTGTCCCGAAACTTGCTGAATGGGGTTATGATGGGATCGAACTATGGGGTGGAAGAGTCTACAAGCAAGGCCAGCCGAAATGGGGGTTAGAAGGGCGGACAGAGAATGAGATTGGGAGCTTGAAGAATCTTGTGGACCAATATGGCTTGGAAGTTCCAGCGGTCTCAGCGTATTTCAGCTTCACATCGGGAAAGCCGAATTATGAGGAGAGCCTTCGTACAGGGAGGAGATACAGTGAGATAGCTAGGAGGTTCGGCGCAAAGGTTGTGCGAGTTGTAGGTGAAGGAGTGCCAAGCGCTGAGATGACCGAGGAGAAGTGGAAAGTATTCATCAAGGGTCTCAAGGATCTGTCCTCCATCGGAGACGAGTATGATGTAACATTCGGTCTTGAGCTCCACGGAAACACGCCCCATGACACGATTCTCGGACAGCTACGTTGCATTTGGCAAACGGATAGTCCTCGGATACGTGTGCTCTATCAGCCTACGACGACTTCGCAGCTTGAACCTGAGATCGACCAGATCTGGGCTTTGGATAAACTGTTCCCCTACATTGTGCACGTCCACATGCAGGCTAATGTCTCATTTGAATGCGACACATTGGTGAGCAGAGGACACGATCATGTCCATTGGTCACAGATACTTGAGGAGATGAGACGTAAGGGCTACTCTGGCTACATTTCAGTTGAACGTGTGCCCGAACCTACTCTGAAGAACCTCCAGAAGGAGATAGAATGGCTCAAAAGATTCTCTTCCTAGGTTCGATGCGTCCGAAATTGCGGCATGAACACCTACAGATTTTTCTTCTGATAGCTAAGGAAGAGAATCATACCGACGATGGCTACAGACGATAATGTGATGCTATAGATCGCTGCAGCCGACGATCCGAAGTATTGCCACAATGTCCCAACGATGATATTGGCTACAAGGAAAGATGAGCCAACAACAATATAGTAGACTCCATAAGCTGTTCCCAAGTTAGTCGCGCCCGATGCTGAAGCGGCTTCTGCGTATCTTGGAACCAAGGCTCTTGTGACGGTGTTAGTAATGCCATCGTAGATTCCGAAGACCACGGCTATCAAGAATGCAAAGAGATAATCACCCGGCCATAGAAGGATGAGCAGAGCTGAAGCAAGAAAGGTCCCGTAACTTACTACAAGAACTTTCTCTTTTACTATCCTATCTGCTATCAGGCCTGACGGGATAGCTATGAGAGTGTGGGCTACATTGATTAGTGCATAGACTGAGGGAATGAGAGCATCAGCGATATTTGCCTCTTTGGCGTTGAGGAGTACAAAAGAGTAGTTGAACGCGCCCAGAGAGAATAGGCCCACGACAAGAAGCAAAAGCGGGAAATCTCCTCTGAGAACGGTTCTGACGCCTTTCAGCAGCTCAAATCCCGCAGTGGTCTTGCTGATTCGTTCTTGAACAAGAAGCAGAAGCATCAGGATTGCCATCAAGCCGGGGATGAAGGATAGCCAGAAGATGTCTCTCACGGTCAAGCCTAGCAGAAGCAATGCAGAAGCAATCAACGGTCCCAGTATGGCTCCTGTTTGGTCTAGCGTTCTATGAAGCCCAAAGGCTGCACCTCTCTGCTTTTCGGAAACAGATTCACTCAGGAGAGCATCTCGAGGTGAAGTTCGAACTCCCTTCCCCACTCTATCCGCAGCTCGGATCACAAAGGCATCAAAAGCACTCTGAGCTACTGCAAATAGTGGTTTGACGACGTTGGAAAAGGAGTAGCCGACCAGGACAACCACTTTCCTTTTTCTGAATTTGTCTGAGAAGATTCCTGAGACCGCTCTCAGATCGTAGCTTAGCGCTTCAGCAAAGCCCTCAATCAATCCCAATATGGCTGCGCCGGATCCGGGAAGCCCTAGGATGAATGTGGGCAGAAGGCTGAAGCACATCTCGCTTGAGATATCGGTGAAGAAGCTGACCAATCCCAAAGCAAAGACATTTCTGATCGCTCCAGATTCCGAGTCCTCCTTCTTCACCGTAACACTCGTCCTGTTAGGCTGACACTCCATAGGTCTCCCGAATTTGTAACCCTCGTGTCTTATAAGACTTTTAAGCCTCTCCCAATAACGGTAATCTGTCAATCTTCACAAGTCAAACAGGAGGTCGACCTAGAAGATGGCTATCTATGTGAAGTGGTTAGGCCACGCAAGCTTCAAGATCAAGGCCGAGAACAACATCATCTATCTAGACCCTTATTATGAGGGTGAATACGATGATAAGGCAGATCTCGTCTTGATAACCCATTCTCACCACGACCACTGTGACCTGTCTAAGATAGGAAAGATCCGCAAGGACGGCACCCTAATCGTTGCTCCGGCTGATTGCGCCCCTAGGATCGGCGGAAACGTAAAGTGTCTGGAACCTGGAGAAAGCCTATCGTCTGGAAATATGACGGTGAAGGCGGTGGAAGCCTACAACTACAAGAGATTCAGGTCCCTTGGAACTCCATTTCATCCAAGGGGTCTCGGAGTCGGATACCTGATGACAATAGGAGATAAAACGATCTACTATGCAGGGGACACAGACTTCATCGAAGAGATGAGGAATCTGAAAGACGTCTATCTCGCACTCCTCCCATGCGGCGGAACCTATACCATGGACAGCCCTGAAGCAGCTGATGCGGCAGTGGCGATAGATCCAAAATTCGTCATTCCGATGCACCCTCTGGACGCAGACCTGGAAGAGTTCAAGAAAATGATTGAAGAAAGATCAGAGATCAGAGTCGTACTGCTCGAACCCGATGAGCAATTCGAGATGGAATAACATACCTAGATCTAAATCAGATAGCAGCTGACATTCATTGTGCTACTCAGCCTTATTCCTCAGATTCTCTTGAGATGTTCAAAGGAAGACTTGGGAAATCTTCATCAAGGAATCTACTCAGAAATGGCCAATGCTCTACTATGAAACCCGAGATGTTCTCTTGTCGTCGGCTAACTTCTAGATATCTTATAGATGAATCGCGAATCTGCACTCTTTCGCTCCAGATATTGCTGAGTGAACGAGTTCAACCCTTAAGGGTTTTCCAAGAACTTCTTCCCAATATCTCTTAACAAGACCCCTTGAGCAGAGGCAGTACGTACGTGACATCGTCTCTTCCGCTGGCAGACCCTTTCCCATGCAAACGCACCTAGCCCCACCCGGGGGAGGCTTGGAAATTGTGTGATATACCACATCTCCTTCTCTAGAATATCCCCACTCCTCCGCTTTGGCCTCCAGGAACTCATCTACGTTCTTATACTTCTTACGCTCTTCTACGGCTTCATCTATCCACTTCCGAGGATAACCACCATCGGCACAATGGTAACCTAGAGGTTCCATGATTCGGATTCTCGTTTCCTCATCGACCAATGCGTCTAACCTTTCCATCGCGCCCTTGAGCCATTCAGCTATCTCTCTCGAGCTAGAATCAGCAGTTAACTTCTCACTGCCTTTCATGAATTCCTTCTTCACTTTCTCTCCGGCGTAATCTCCAACTGATCCACCTATCTCGTTTATCAGAAAAACTTCATGCTCTCCCATGCAAAGCCCCCATTCAGGATACTTCACAATTATACATGACTATCATGTTATCAGCTTTTCTGTTCTCATTTCTCTTAGTTTCACTTGCCGGCGCGCGCTGAGAGGGTAGTAGACAGAATACTTTTGAACAACGTAGTGATATAAGCTTCTAATTGAGGGATTAGCGTGCACTGATAGCTACCAGTATTAGCGGGTCACGGAGGAAATTCAACTGCGCGTGCATGCCCACAAGAAGGGAATCAGAGCTTTAGGCGTATCAGAGAGTTTCAGAAAGGGGTCAAGTGAGAGATCTGTTCTTGCAGGTGTTGTTATGCGGTCCGACATGCAGATCGACGGCTTCACCTTCTCAACTGCTGAGGTTGGGGGGATGGATGCAACCAACCGGATTCTGGAGATGTACAGAAGCCTTGGGAGAGAGGACATAAACATCGTTCTCTTGAATGGGTGTGTCATCAGCTGGTACAACGTGATCGACCTAGATAGGCTTTCAGAAGAGGCTATGCTTCCCCTGATCTGCGTAACATATGAAGAATCGGAGGGGCTTGACAAGTACTTCGAGGAGCTCTTTCCAGAGGACAAAGAGGAAAGGATCAGGATCTATCACAAGAACGGTCCTAGAACAGTTATGAAACTCCACACAGGAGCTCGCGTGTACGTTCGCTTCCTGAAGATGAAAGAAGAGGAAGCGAAGAGCATTCTCGAGAAGTTCACAAAGGACGGCGCCATCCCTGAGCCGCTTAGAGTTTCCCGACTCCTAGCTAGATCTATTATGAGAAATGTCCACTTCAAGCCAAGATAACCCGGAGACATGGGAGCTACATCCTATTTGATGCGATCCACGCTAAGCCTCCGCGGTAAATTTATTATCGGGATGGGAATATGAAGAAGAAACTGGTTGTGGTTTAGGAGGGGAGTTGGCTGTGACGAAGGGCGGATCAACGAAGCTGACGGTTAAGGTTTTCACCTTGAAGGATTGTCCAAGATGTCCACATGCAAAAAGGATATCTCACAAAGTCGCGGAGAAGTTGGGAGTGAAGTATGTTGAGATCGACATAGGGACGCCTGAAGGCCAGATCGAGGGTCTGATGAACCAGATTATGAGCACCCCAAGCATCGCTCTAGACGAGGATGTGATAGCCCGAGGAGAAGTCCTCTCTGAGCTTGAACTGGAGAACGAAGTGAAGAAGAGACTAGAACCCTCAAACCCTTGATCGCGCCTCAGAACTTCGTCCAAGCGGCTTTAACTAGCTAGCTTTTTCGCTCCTTTTCCAAAGGTCTTTTCTGCAGACAAGCGTGCGCATCGGATAGATGTTATAAATCGGAAAAAGTATTGGGTTAGCAGTAAGCTTGGCGACTTGCTTGGGTGTAAATTTCAGGATGCGACAACTATGGATATAAAGGGTTTTATAGACCTCAGCATGGTGGACTGGGACGATAAGGTCTCAGCAGTCATCTTTCTCCCAAGATGCACCTTCAGATGCCCATTCTGCTACAATGTTGCTCTAGTTCTCACGCCGGATGAGTTGCCAACGATCCCTTTCGAGAAGATCGAGTCCTATCTGGAAAGGCATAAAGAAGGGATCGAGGGAGTCGTGATAACGGGGGGCGAGCCGACCGTCCACAAGGATCTACCTTACCTTTGTAAAAGACTGAAGAACATGGGATTCATGGTCAAGCTTGACACAAATGGGACAGGCCCTTCCATGATTAAGGAGCTCATTGGAGATTCGCTGGTTGACTATATAGCCATGGATGTAAAGGCACCACTGACAAGGGAAGAGTACTCAAGGGCGACAGGTGTCGACGCGAAGGGCTTCATAGAGGCTGTTAAGGAATCCATGAACATCCTCATGGAATCCGGCGTTGACTACGAGTTCAGGACGACGGTCGTGCCGACGATCCACACAGAGGAGGACATAAAAAGCATAAGCAAAGCCTTGAGGGGATGCATGCGATATGTCCTTCAGAACATCAAGAGCGAGGTTAAGACGATCGATCCTAGCTTTGAGAATCTGAAGCCTTTCTCGAAGGAGGAGATGGAGAATCTCCTAATGGCGGCGAGAACGTATGTGAAGCAGGCGAAGATCCGAGGCTGAGAATCTCATGGCTTTTTGTATATGGCGTCTAAGCTAGCATTCAGACTGTTTCTTGGCTTTATTTGGCAAGGGAGGACGTTAATACCAGACATAGAACATTTGGAAGCAATTATAACCGAAAGTTGGGCTTTTGGTGAGCGTTGGAGGGAACACAGACCGATATGATGTGATGGATTTCGGGGTAAAGGCGATGGTGAAAATCTTGACGCATGAGCGATACGGGATGCGGTTGAAGCTTGCGCGGTCGATTGGGGTGATCTCGAGCTCAGATTAACTCTGAATCTTCACCTTTCAGACTAATGCCTTATCATCATTGCCAAGATCAACCAGGCGTTTTTCATGTTGGCTAGTCTTTCAGAATCGTACCTTGTCTTTCCTTGAGGTTTTCTTTCTTCCTTTTCCTGTCCATTCGTGGCCGCATACTTTGCATTTCTTGGGGGTTGAGAAGAAGTCTATCTTCCTTGAGCCGCATCTTGGGCATCTTTCTTTTCTTCCCATCTCCCACCCTCTCGGTCTGGAAAGGCAGTTCGACAAAGCTTGTTATCTAATAATAGTTCAGTAGAACCTATTGAAAAAGGTTAGTCTGGCTCTCTGCATGCGAAAAGGGGAATGCAGTGGGCGCTGACCATCAAGACACTTGTGTAGGAAAAGGAAGCTCTTCGAATCAGTCCGTCTAGACAGGGTCGACAAAGCAGCCACGATCAAGACGCTCTGCATCCTCTACGTGCAAGTGGCATTGCAGTGGTTGGTGGGCGCAGGGAGGACGGAGACACGCGCCGAGTTAGTCTGATTTGGCTGTGAATGTACTTTTCTGTACACAAAAGTTTTAAATATGCCATCAAGGTCTAGGTCCTAAGCATCGCGCACTGAGGAGGCTCTGCACAGTGAGGGATCCAGTTTGGGCACGGTTTGCAGATCATCAGAGACGAAGGTCCACCTGTTTCTCGGCTCAGAGTTAAGAAGTTTCCAGTTGCTTGTTCACCCACCGCGCTTTTCCTGAAGATTCAGGAACGATACGAATACGCATTTCTCCTTGAGTCTATGACGGGACCGATGAAACTGGCTCAATTCTCGTTTGTGGGATTCATGCCCCGCCTAGTTGTGACTGCACAGGATGGCAATGTAACAATACAGAATATGAGATCCAACGAGAAGACCAGAATTGAGACATCTGCTCCCCTCATTGTTCTAAAGGACATTCTTGGAAGAAAGACCGGTCATCCTAGGTTCCGATTTGTGGGTGGTGCTGTGGGATACATTTCATATGACGCTGTACGTTACTGGGAGAAGCTTCCCAACATAGCTATGGACGATCTGCAATTTCCAAACATTCACATGGGGGCATATGATGATGGCGTAATATTCGATCACGTTCGCGGAGAGACCTTCTACTTCTACGGGGATGAAGATCGCTCTGAAGAACTGGTCAGATTGGCAGGCGAGCATCAAGACCCTGGAACCCTGTCCTTCACCCGACCCGAGGTCAACATCGCGAAGCATCGATACGAGGAATCCGTCGATAGAGCCAAGGCTTACATAGCGTCAGGAGATGTTTTCCAAGTTGTCCTTTCCAAGAGACACGATTTCAAAGTCAAAGGCGACCTGAGCAGTTTCTACTTGGCTCTCCGAAGGATCAACCCTTCCCCCTACATGTATTTCCTGAAGATGGGAGAGCGAAAGATCATTGGATCAAGCCCTGAGATGCTTGTAAGGGTCCAGGGACAGAGTGTAGAGACTTTCCCCATAGCAGGCACCAGACCCAAAGTAGAGGATCCCCTCAAGAACAAGAAGCTAGCAGAGGATCTCTTGTCAGACCCCAAGGAACGCGCCGAACACGTAATGCTTGTAGACTTGGCTAGAAACGATATAGGCCGGGTTTCAAAATTCGGAAGCGTCCATGTGTCAGAGTTCATGGAGGTTCACGAGTACAGCCATGTCCAGCATATAGTTTCTAGAGTAGTGGGCGAGCTGAGAGATGATTGTTCCTGTTTCGACGCCTTGAGGGCAGTATTCCCAGCTGGCACAGTCTCTGGAGCTCCCAAAGTCAGGGCAATGGAGATCATCGAAGAATCCGAGCCAACGAGAAGAGGCCCATACGCAGGGGCAGTGGGCTACTTCTCTTACAATGGTAACGCGGACTTCGCCATAACCATACGGACGCTCGTAGCCGATGGGAATAGATGCTTCATTCAAGCCGGAGGCGGAATAGTAGCCGACTCGATACCCGAGAAAGAGTGGTTTGAAACCGAACACAAGGCTAGAGCCTTGATGAAGGCGTTGGAGCTCTCGGAGGGTCAACGGTGAGAGTTCTTGTCATCGACAATTATGACTCCTTCGTCTATAACTTAGTTCAGTACGTAGGAGAACTCGGGGGAGAGCCGATCGTATACAGAAACGACGAAATAACCTTGAGAAAAGCTATGAAGCTTAATCCGAACAGGATAATCATCTCTCCGGGTCCAGGTACATCAGAAGACGCACGATATTTCGGCATCTGTTCAGAAATCTTGCAAAACATGAGCCGTGAGATTTCCACGTTAGGCGTCTGTTTGGGGCATCAAGGGATCATCTCCACTTTTGGCGGGAAGATCATACGTGCGAAGATGCTGATGCATGGGAAAACAAGCCCGATAAAGCATGATGGAAAAGGCGTCTTTAGACGGTTACAGAACCCATTCGAGGCTACTCGTTATCATTCTCTGGTTGGGGATAGGGAAACAATACCTCAATGCCTTACAATAACATCTGAGTCGATTGGTGACGGAGAGATTATGGGCGTTCGACACGTTGAATATCCGATTGAAGGAGTCCAATTCCATCCTGAATCCATACTCACGAGAGAAGGAAAGAGAATCATGAAGAACTTTCTTGACGGAGAGTGAGCCCGTGATAAGGGAAGGCATACAAAAGCTAACTGAAGGAATGAACCTAACGTATCAAGA
>Ga0209427_10004725_pt1 | contig 15702 bp, 11 predicted proteins | sample DeeMarSWOR136_30_FD_187465 | JGI IMG/M metagenome (GOLD analysis project Ga0209427, IMG submission 187465) | Marine sediment microbial communities from White Oak River estuary, North Carolina - WOR-1-36_30 (SPAdes) (version 2) | ecosystem: Environmental > Aquatic > Marine > Intertidal zone >...
TCTGGAGCTTTTCCTTGATATCAACAATATCTTCGATAAAGATTACAGGATTTATGTGGACCTGCCTGGTATAGCAGCCGGGATTTACCCCATGCCCGGACGGAATCTGAATTTAGGTATTAGAATAAAGCCATGATATATTCTGTTCGGAACTTCATTCTGGGTGAATTATTTTTATCCTGCCCTGGTTAGTAACGTTCTCTTCCATGCCATTGGAAAGGGAAGTATTTTTTCACCGACTTTCCGGTCATTATCGCTTTCTTTCCGGAAGCGTTCCCTGGTAGTTGTTTGTTTCGTCTCACTTCTATCTTCTATGAGAAATTATTAAAAAGGGGGCTAATTTTAATTTAGAATCGAAATGAAGGCTTTATATTAACAATCTATGTTCAAGTGAATATGGATTTTACTATCCTCCTAGTATATCGAAATACCAATTGTTCCTATTTGGTTGATTTTTTTGTGAATCAAAATACCGAGAGATGTAAACCTTTATCATCTCAAAGAGAATAAAGCCCAAAAGGATAAAAGTTTGTCCCAAGCGGGAAGAACTTCTTGCCTATAAGGACATTCGTTAAAATCCCTCAATTTAAATTAAAATATCAGCAAATTTTAACGTTATTCCATGAAGCTTATAGAATGGAAAAGATACTGGCATTTAAGATTAAGCCATTCAGTTACATTTTTTGTAGGGATAGAAACATATGCAAGGTTTTCTTCTTGGCTTGACAAGCGGCACGGTTTGTTTAACCTATTGTGCGCCAGTTATGGTCCCTTATTTCCTAGGTGAAGGAAAGAGTGTGCGGCAGAATATTTCCCTCTTGGTCAAATTCCTGGTTGGTCGGCTATCAGGGTATCTCCTTTTTGGTGTTTTGGCATGGATATTTAATCTTCTTATTGGAAAGGGATTCGCTCTCCACGACCTGTTTTTCGGGACAGCTTACATCATCCTGGCGGCAATGCTCATCATTTACGGTTTTTTCAACAAAAGGTCCCGATGTGCGGCAGAAACACTGCCGGGTCTGTTCCGGAGATTATCCAGTCATTCACCATCTCTATTGCCTCTTTTTTTCGGGCTATTGACCGGAATGAATCTCTGTCCCCCTTTTCTGCTTGCCTTCACAGAAGCGTCTGGTACAAGTAGTATAGGAGGAAGCTTATGGTTCTTCTGGAATTTTTTCCTCGGGACTTCCCTCTTTTTTTTCCCTATTCCTTTTCTCGGTGTTCTAAGACGGTTTGAACCTTTACAAATCGTAGGGAAGCTGGCCGCCGGCATCTTGGGAGTTTACTATCTATATATAGGTACAATTATGACTCAAGGAGGTTTAATACAACTATGAGCAAAACAAGCGTTGCTTTCAAACAACCCTATCCGAAAAATAGCTTACTAAAGTCCATCCTTTTAGTTCTGCCTATGCTATTCCTGACAGCGATGATGCTGAGTGAGGGAGGCAAAATACCCAAAAATCCATTGCATCTCATTCCATTTGTGACTGTCTATATTTTTTTTAATGGAATGTTTTTCCTGATGATATACACAGGGAAAACTGACCGCTATCGCGCAATTCTTTTTACGACCTTTGCGGTCTGTTTCGTAATTAGCTTTATCTCTAATCTGATCGAAACCCGGGGAAGCATGGCCCTGACGGGGGAAGACATGATCAGCGGAAATACTCCATTCTGCCATATGGTTATTCCTATGACCCTTATTCCTGCCGCTTTGACAAAAACCATTATTTTTCCTGGTTCAATCCTTGAAGGATTTGCTAATGTGGCCACTATGTTCGTCATATGGATTGGAGTGAGCCTTGTTTTGGGTCGCGGATTTTGCAGCTGGGGCTGCTTCTTTGGGGGATTGGAGGAAGGGTTCTCCCGCTTACGACGCAAGCCAATTCTGAAGCATATCCCTTTAAAATGGTCCTACATGCCTTATGCTGTACTAGCGGCTGTGGTTTTAACTTCTACTTTAGCCCTGTCTCCCACATATTGTGAATGGCTTTGCCCCTTCAAAGCAGTGACAGAATTTGTAGAAATCACATCATTTCAAGTCCTTGTGCAGACTATTATCTTCGTGTCCCTGTTTGTCGGCCTAGTAATTGTCTTGCCGATATTGACAAAACGCCGAACTCAGTGCGGCCTTCTCTGTCCATTCGGCGCATTCCAATCGTTCACCAATAAGCTCAACGTCTTTGAAATCAGGATCGACCGAGAAAAATGTGTAGACTGCATGCTCTGTGCAAAAGCCTGCCCTACCTTTTCTCTGGATGCTAAAAGTATCGCCAAGGGCCGAACACGCCTGTCATGCACCAAGTGTGGCAAATGTGTTGATGTCTGTCCCAAAAATGCCATATCTTTCCATATTAAAGGAACTCCTGTTAGTTCTGGACATGATAAATCCCGGCTGTTGTTTATTTATCCGGCCTTAATCTTTCTGGCCACATTTGGCAGCGGCACGATTAAGGGGGCCCTGCATCGAATACTGCTTCTGCTGACCACCGGCGGTATGATTCAATAGAAAAGGAGTTAACGATGAATCGACTAAAATCTATTCTGGGGCATACCTGGGCCATTCTGGCCTTGCCAATTATTCTGGCCACTTTCATGGGCCTGGATTACTGGGCCAAGAGTTTGGCTAAAATTACCGATGTGAAGATCTCGCCGTGGTTTTCAGGTGGCGAAATCATCCGGACACTAGCCCGCGAGAACTACAAGACTATTCTTCACCGGCCGGTTTTTGACGGGCTTTTTAGAAAGCGCAAGGAAGGATTTGTTCAAGTCAACTGGGTGCCGTTGGGCGAAAATTTGCCTCCTGTTATCAATGAGGAAATCGATATTGATGGGGACGGAACGAATGATTTCCATATTCAATTTAATACCTTGACCAACCTTGCCTACCTCACAGATCACTCTGATCGAATCATCGAGATAGAAGAGGTCTATAACCTGGGCAAGGAGAGGGCTGTTCGGGTCCGGCTTCGGAATTCACCCGAAATATAGGGGAAAAAGAAAGGATAACAAGGTGATAACTATGAAAAATCCAAACACAGTCATTCACAAGTATGAAAGACGATATGACATTGACTGGCTGAGAGTGCTTGGAATGCTAATGATATTTATCTTTCATTGTGCAAGATTTTTCAACGAAGGAGATTGGCACGTAAAAAATAATCAGTTATACGAGTCTGTTGACGTGTTTGTTGGCGTTGTGAGCCAATGGATTATGCCGCTCTTTTTTATTCTTTCCGCTGTAAGTTCATATTATGCGCTTAATTTTCGAAAGGCGGGACAATTCATTGGAGAAAGACTCATGCGACTTATCATACCTTTCCTTTTCGGCACATTAATTGTTCTCATTCCACTTCAGGTTTACATCGAGCGAGTAAGCCATTTGCAATATAATGGCTCCTTTTTTGAATTTTATCCTCACTATTTTGACGGCTTTTATGCATTCGGCGGAAATTTTGCATGGATGGGACTTCATCTCTGGTATCTGGAAATGCTTTTTATTTTCTCTCTGATCACACTCCCCTCCTTTCTTTACCTCAAGGGGAAAAAAAGAGGGAATTTTATTTCTCGCACAGCTACATTTTTTAATAAGCCATGTGCAATCTTTCTGCTCGCTGTTCCCATAGCTTTCATGGAACTACTCGTCAACATGAATCCCGAAGGTGCTGGAAGGAGAGATTTTGGTGGTTGGAGTTTCATGACTTACCTGGTCTTTTTTACTTTGGGCTATCTCATTGCCTCACATATAAAATTCAAACAGAGCATAGAAAGGCAGAGAACAACAGCCTTGGTGGTTGGCGTTACCTCAACGATATTTGGATATTTCCTGCTTGAATCCGGATATTCTTCCTACGGATTTTTATTTTCTCTTCTCCGGGCGGTCAATTCCTGGGCCTGGCTTTTAGCATTTTTAGGCTTTGGGAGTAAATATCTTACTTTCAACAACCGTATTTTAAAATACGCAAATGCCGCTGTTCTTCCATTTTATATACTCCATCAAACAGTAATCGTGGCAATTGGATTTTATATTGCTCATTGGGATGCCAGCCTGATAGTGAAATTTTCCATTCTCAGCACGTCATCATTCGTGATAATTCTTGCAACATATGACCTTCTCATAAAGCGGATCAAAGGACTGCGCTTTTTGTTCGGCATGAAATCAAAGAAGTGATGTGCTTTTCACAATAACGTTATAGATTGTTTATTATGAAAGGTAAAAATCCCCTTAGAGATTCAAGGTCAATCGATAAGTTCCCTTTTATATTCTTTTACTATTTCTTAGAAGGCCAATCAGGGAATATCTCGGAACTACCTTTTAATCGAGATAATAATTCATAGTCATGTTCATCGGCTTTCATTGGAACAATCACAATATATCCTGAGTTATATAATGCTACATCACTAGTCGGTGGAATAAGGTTTGCTGTTTCAGCTTTAAATTCCCATCCTTCTTGATGAGCGAGAGAGTCTTTATTGGAGGTTTTGTCAAAAACGCCTCTTGCAAGCAAACCAGCCCGTTCAGCAACCCGTACACCTTTTATTTCATTAGAGGACACGCGTGGTATGCTCACAGTGAGATATTGAGGCGGTTTCAGTTCGCGGACAATATCACTTTTAGCTAACTGTACAACCCATTGTGTTGCTGCTTTAATGGCACCGGGTATATCATCATCTAATCCAGAAACGGCTATCGCTGGAAGTCCCAAATATGCTCCTATTCGAGCCGCACCGATTGTGCCTGACCAAATCCAATCTTGCCCTAGATTTGGACCGCCATTAATTCCAGAAATGATAATATCAGGCGGATTTCCCCTCATGATCCCCGCCAAAGCAAGAATAACACAATCGGCCGGATAACCATCTACACCGAATGCACGAATGCCTTCACCAAGAGAAAAAGACTTGACTTCAAGTTTGCCCTTTGAATTAAAACTCAGCATGTGTGTGCTGCCGCTCCGGTCTTCGAGAGGAGCCACAACATAGGTTTGGGCAACAGGAGCAAAGGCGCGTGCGAGCTCTATGAGTTTGATGTCATCAATACCGTTATCATTAGTGATTAATACAGTTCGAGGCCAGATATCAGAGTTTTCATGTGCTGAAACGGTATTAGAAAAAATAAGCACAATCGCTAAAAGGATCTTTAAAAAAATCAACGCTTTGTCATTCATGATTTAAATCCTCCTTAAATAAAATATTAAAATTCTTCGAAATCCAACTAAATTATAAGTAAAGAAAGTTGATGTAAACAAACCTGCCGATAGGCGAGAAGTTCTTGCTTATAGGGAAGAACGTTTAAAAAAATAAGAAGGGAACGCAAGATATGTTATTTTTCGAGATTCTTACTAGTCTTCATTTCTTTGAACTGGGAAGGTGTCATTCCAGTTAGTTTTTTAAAAGCATTATTAAAGGCAGATTTTGAATTATATCCCACCATCTCTGCAATTTCTTCAATCATCAGATTTGTATTAGCAGGAATGGAAAGAATCCTCTTGGCTTCTTCAATGCGATAGGCGGCAGTATAGGAGAAAAAGTTATGATTTAAGCTCTCATTAAGTACCTGTGAAAGATGATGTGGAGATACGCCAATCGATCTTGCCAGCGAAGGCAAAGAAAATAAATAATCAAGGTATGGCTTTTCCTCTTCCATCACTTTCTTTAATTTCTCCAAAATCTTTTGCTGCATTTCTTCGGTAAGTGAGGATTTTTCATACTTCCGAATATGAGAAAAAACTCTTTCGCTGAAAAAATCAGATCGCCCAATTATGGAAAAGCTGATTGAATAGATCAAAACAGCGCTGCACGAAGCAATGACATAGTCACCCAAATCTTTTACAGAGTAAATTTTTACAACAAATATAATTATTAACATTAAAAATAACAACAAGGCGAAATTTCTGATCCAGGAGTGTGCGATATTTGCACGAGATAGAAAAGGGATTTTTTCTTTTTTGTAACCGTGAAAAATTAGATAAACGATCATTCCCGAATAAATAAAAAGATGGAGAAAAAATAATTCATTGACGTAATGCTTTAAAAGCAAGGGATCAGGATTAATGGTTGTTATCGACTGAAGATGTGGTTCATTAGGGTAGTAAGCGGAAATATAAGCATTATACTTCTCTGCCGGACCTTGTATAAAAAAAAGAATGGAGTATAAGGCATACAATACAAAAGGCAGCAGGTGGAAGTATTGCCGGAAATGGAGGCTCTTTTTGTCCGACACTTTCGATAATACATACAAATAAAACAAGGGGCCAAGAGTAAAATTAAAAGGTTCTGAAAAATCGACCAAGAATAACAATTTCCCAACATAACCTGTATAACACAAAAAAATCTCGAAGCTAATAGCTGATAAAACAATCAGAATAAGACCGAATAATCTATTGTTCTTTCTGCTCAAGAAAAAGTAAGAAAGAATAATTCCCTGAATGACACCCAAAAATATTATGATGGCAAAAATGTCTAATCTAGGAGTAATAATAGGTGTATTATTTTGCATATTCTTATCTATTAATATAGTTAAAATTATCTTAAAAGAAAAGTGGGTTTGGATTTGCAGGTGTTAAAATAAATGGAGGCAATTCAATACCTGGCCCGATTTTAGGAGTGCAGGTTACCCCAAGTATACTTTTCTATTTAGTGCTATCACAAACTGAAGCATATTTTCATCCGGCTGGTGTGAAGGTTGACCTCATAATTCTCCTGTGTTATAAACTTTTTGTCAGAAAATTAGATCCCTGTCTTTATTATCAGTATAATTTGAAATCCAGGGGTGTTGGATAAACATATGAAAAAAAGACGCAAATGGTTCTCCTTCCCCAAGAAAAAAGCGCATCCGGCTCAGGCTTCATTCAGCCGCAGATTTTTCGCTTTTAATATAGACATAACTATTATTACTTTGATTTCAGTCCTTGTTTTTTTGGGTTTTTCTGAAATCCGGGGAGCAATGGGAGGAAAACCCGGGATGATTTCACAATACGTTGAAGGGAGAAAGGCTGGAAGATCGATTCATCTCTCTATCGACTTTGAGAAGCAAAACGAAAAATTTGCCAAACGAGCTTGCTTGAGATTCCTCAAGGATATACTGGAACCGGAAGAATACCGTCACGCACAGAATATGTCCTATGAGGAGATGAAAGGCGCCTACCGCAAAGAACTGACTGAACATGAAGATGCTCCGCTGATTATCCTGAGCGATCGTGCTTTTAGCTTTTTTCAGGAAATCATTGTCGGATATCTTTTTTTCGTCCTGTTTTTTCATTTAAATGGAAGAACGCCGGGGAAACGTCTGCTCAGGCTCAAAGTCATAGATTTGAAAGGCAGAAAACATTTGAGCTGGTATCAGTCTCTCGAACGCGCTCACGGTTATACAGCCTCAGCCCTTATCGGAAGCCTCGGCTTCCTGCAGGTTCTCTGGGATGCTAAAGGTTTAACTATGCATGACAAGATCGCAGGTACAACAGTTATTAAACTCTCCAAAAAACGAAAGAAAAAAATCACAAAAAAAAGAGAAGCCAAGCACGAAACCGACCAAGACTAAAGACCGCTGGCTTGCACTGGAAACTCTCCTGAAGCATGAAATGTCAAAGTTCTGAAGAGGAGACTAGGGCAGTGATTCCGAAACGGGAACTCTTAGGCATATGCTGCTGAAAAGCCCTGGCAACTCTCGGTGTTCCTATCATCAAATCCCCCATTTTTGATAACAACTAGTTCCTTTCTTTAGAATTGACCGTTACTTTTACCTATGATATATGAAATAATGTAGGTCAGCGGGTAAAGCTGGAACCATTTAGCAAGAAAATCAAAAACGCAAAAAAAATGAAGTCATTCATTCAATTAGGATATTAAGGATTTGAAAAGAAATTATATAAGCAGAATATTTTTACATGCTGGAGCGATATTTTTTTTGTTATCTTCCTGCCTTTGGTCACAAGCTTCCAAAAATAACAAAGAGGGGAGACACTATCTCAAACTTTTTGAAGGATGGGAATTCTGTTTAGCCGAGCCGCTCAAGGATAAAGAAAATCCTCTACTGCAATTGAGTCAAGCTGTTGAACAACAATGGTATTCATATGAGGAAATCGAGTCAACAGACATCAAAGATAACCAGGAATTGTGGCTTCGGATTCCTCTCCCCTCAGTGAATTGGGCTGATTCTTACTTTTTCCTGGAACAAAATAAAGCCGTGACATTCACTGTCTTTCTGGATAGAGAGGAAATATACAGTAACCGGGACACGGGCGGGGATATATTAATAAAAGATCAAGGTAAACAATATCACAAAATCATGCTTCCGGCTGGACTTCAGGACAAAACTCTCTATCTGCACCTAAATCCGCCTGAACTGTCCTCCCTTTCTTTCAAGAATTCTATGCTTATTTCTGGAATGACTCCCTGGGAAGCCTTAAGTGATCAGCTTCAAGACCGATTGCGTTTAAATATTTTTGAATTTATCCAGGGCATCATTATTTTCATCGCAGGGATTGCAGCTCTTGTCTTTTTTCTCTTTCTTTTAAAACCCCGTGACCGAGCAGTCCTCTATTTCGCATTGTTTACCTTTTTATACGGGCTGAGAATTCTTGCCGACACTTATTGGACCGGCTACCTCTATGAGAACATTCAATTTCTCCGATATCTCTCTGCTTCTATTACTTATATGATTCCTATACCATTAACCCTCTTCTTTAAACAGTTCATCAATTGGGGCTGGAAGTCTTCCTTGTTATGGCTTTTGATTTTTCAAATAATATACGCTTTGTCTGCAATTCTCACAGATTTATTGGTGGGGATTCCTTCTACTGCAAGGGAGCCGTTTAACGGTATCATGGTCATACTGGGTATTTTCCTGGTTGTTGCCAACCTTTTAAAATCCAGGTTAAGAAGATCAACTGAAATTAAGGCGCTTAAAGTTCTCTTAATTATCTGGACAATTCCAGCTATTAATGAAAATCTTGTTGGTTTGGGCCTGCTTCCCTGGCAAGTCAGAATGGAAAGACCGGCCTTTTTTATCTTTATCTGCTGCCTGGGATTTGTAGTGGCCTATCGTGTTGTATCCAAACAAAAATATCTTCAGCAACAATTGATGCAGGCCGACAAGATGATTGCTCTCGGAACACTGGTATCTGGTGTGGCTCACGAAATAAGCAATCCCAATAATTATATACTTCTTAATTCGGAAATTCTCTCTAGAGCATGGAGAGATATCAATCCGATTATCGAACAGCACAATAAAAAGAACAAAGACTTTTTATTGGCCGGAGTTCCCTATTCGGAGGCGAAGAAAAATATCCCCCAGTTTATTAGTGACATTCACCAAGGAGCAGGAAGAATAGAAAATATTGTTAAAAATTTAAAAGATTATGCACATCCCATCCAACAAGATCAAATGGAAAAGATTGATGTGAACGCTGTGATCCAATCAGCCATAAATTTGATAGAGAATCAAATAAGAAAATTGACTAACAAATTTTCTGTAGAGTATAACCACAGTCTTCCCCCCATTAGAGGAAACTTTCAACGGCTTGAGCAGGTTATCATCAATTTGCTTTTAAACAGTTCTCAGGCATTGTCGGACAAAAGCAAGGGAATTTCTGTATCAACCGGGTATCAAAGAAATTCAGAGTATATTCAAATTCAGGTTAAGGATGAAGGGGAAGGAATTTCATCTGCAAACCTGACTCAAATCACAAACCCCTTCTTCACCACCAGACGCGACAGCGGGGGCCTCGGCTTAGGCTTATCCATCTGCTCAACCATTATAAAAGACCACGGAGGCGAACTCCAATTTGATTCCAAACCCAGAAAAGGGACAACTGCAACTATAACATTACCTATATTCCTGGATTAAGACCAATAAAGGAGGGAATCATTGAAACAAGCATTATATCCACCTTATCCAGTTTTGTTGGTAGATGATGAGGAGCAGTTTCTCACAAGCGCCGACTTTATCTTGAAAGGGGGGGGCATTAACCATGTCATTCCCTGCAGCGACAGCCGTAAGGTCATGCCTATGCTGCAGGAACAAGTTTTTTCTGTTATCGCCCTGGACCTGTCTATGCCGCATGTTTCCGGTTATGAACTGCTGCCCCGGATTATTGAAGTTTTCCCGGATACTCCCGTAATAATCCTAACTGCGGCAAATGAGGTGGAGACTGCGGTTCAGTGTATGAAAGAAGGGGCCCTGGATTACCTGGTCAAACCCATTGAAAGCGATTCCTTAATCAATGCCGTGAACCGGGCCATCAAGTTCCATGAAATAAACTCGGAAAACATCCGATTAAGAAAATACATTCTTTCAGATGAACTGGTTAACCCGGAAGCCTTTTCCGAGATTATTACCGAAAGTAAAGTCATGCATGGGATATTCAAGTATGTTGAGGCAATAGCGGAAACAGCTCTTCCGGTTTTAATTACAGGGGAGACCGGTGTGGGAAAGGAATCGATAGCCAACGTGATTCACAGGCTCAGCAACCGAAAAGGCCAATTTGTTGTGGTCAATGTCGCCGGTCTGGATGACAATCTATTTTCCGATACGCTATTCGGTCATAAAAAAGGCAGCTTTACAGGGGCCAATTCGGACAGGAAAGGGATGATCGAATCGGCCACTTCGGGGACATTGTTTTTAGACGAAATCGGAGATCTATCGATTCCCTCACAGGTGAAGCTACTGCGGCTGTTACAGGATGGGAAATACTACCCCTTAGGTTCAGATACTCAGAAGTACACTGATGCCCGTTTCATTTTCGCTACTAACATCAATCTGGAGGAAGCCATCGCAAAAGGTGATTTCCGAAGGGATCTCTATTACCGGTTGCGCAGTCACCTGATACAGATACCACCTTTAAGGGAAAGACGCGAGGATATACCCCGGCTCTTCTCCTTTTTTCTGAACGAAGCGGCCAAATCGCTAAACAAAAAAGTGCCTGTTGTCCCTCCGGAACTGATCACTTTGCTTTCAACCTACTCTTTCCCCGGAAATATCAGGGAATTACAGACCATGGTTTTTGACGCACTCGCCCGTCATCAAAAAGGAATACTGTCCGCAAGAAGTTTTAGAGATATCGTCGGCAGTCATTCTCTGCCCCTGGAGAGTGAGAAATTAACAGAACCGGAAGGAACAAATCTACTGAACCTGTTTAATGGGCGATTTCCCCGGTTAAAGGAAGTTGAGGATTTTTTGATATCGGAAGCCTTAAAAATATCGGGAAACAATCAGGGAATAGCCGCCTCCATGCTGGGCCTCACCCGCAATGCTCTGAACAAACGCTTGCTCAGAAAAAAGAAATAATTCCTCCCATTCTCTTATCCCTAAGCCAAATGTACCAGGACCGGAAAATCCCTTTTTCTTCGTAAGGTCCTTATAATCCTTACTTTTCCCGGGATTTCTATATCAAATCTGGTAAGTCCGGCTTAACCCATTTTAACATTGTTTTATTGTCGATCTGTCTTCTAACATATTGATAAAAAAGATATTCCAGCAGAACAATGTATCCTGGCATCATTTTTGCAACTGATTTTGTGGAATGCAATAAGGAGTAGCACAAATTTTTCAAACCATCATGGTAAATGCAAAAAAAGGAGATTGGAGCATGAAAAACAAATCCTTATCGGCCTCATTTTTCAAGAACGATTTAGCCGTACTTATTTACCTGGCTTTGGCAAAACTTCTTATTCATTTCTTTTTTAACGGTGGGTATGGATATTTCAGAGATGAACTGTATTATATGGCATGCGGTGACAACCTGGCACTTGGCTTTGTTGATCACCCGCCTCTAATCGCATTCATAACCCGATTCACCCGGATGATTCTGGGCGATTCGCTCTTTGCCTTACGCTTTTTTCCCGCCCTGGCCGGAGCACTCGTGGTTTTCCTTACCGGTCTCATTGTGCGTGAACTCGGCGGTAGGCGATTCGCTCAGATTCTGGCGGCTGTAGCCGTGATGGTCTCGGGCATTTTTCTAGGGATGCACAATATCCTCACCATGAACGCATTCGACCATCTCTTCTGGACGCTATCAGCCTATCTTATGATCCGGATTCTCAAAACCAACAATCCTAAACTCTGGATTTTATTGGGCATTGTCCTGGGATTCGGACTTCTAAACAAATACTCTATGCTCTTTTTTGGCTTTGGGCTCGTCATCGGCCTGCTTCTTACACACAATCGCAAATATTTTCTGTCCAGATGGATCTGGCTGTCAGGAATGGTGGCTTTTCTCATTTTCCTTCCGAATCTCATCTGGCAGGTGGGACACAGATGGCCAACACTGGAGTTCATGAAGAATGCCACTCTTTATAAGAATGTGGCCCTTTCCCCTCTCGAATTCCTGGCAGGCCAGATTCTTGAAATGCATCCCTTCAACTTTCCTATTCTTCTCATAGGCCTGAGTCATTTCCTCTTCTCAAAATCGGGAAAGCCGTATCAGCTTTTTGGATGGATGTATATTGCTCTTTTTCTTCTTTTTGTCCTCACAAGATCCAAAACCTACTATTTTGCACCCATCTATCCAGTCATGTTTGCCGAAGGAGCAGTGGGAATAGGTCAGTTCATACAGAGCGGAAAAAGAAGGGCCTGGTTGAAATCCGTCAGCCTCTCTTTTCTGATATTGGGAGGCTTGTTGACCGCACCCATAGTTCTGCCTGTTCTTCCTGTCGATTCGTACATTAAATATGAATCATGCCTGGGTATATCACACCCGCCGTCAGAAAATCATGAAATGGGCCCGCTTCCGCAGCTCTATGCCGATATGTTCGGATGGGAAACCATGGCTGCAACTGTGGCTGAGGTGTATGGACAACTTTCTCCTGAAGAAAAAAAACAATGTGCGATTTATGTCCAAAATTATGGAGAAGCCGGTGCTATCGACTTTTTTGGGAGAAAACATGGCTTACCCAAGGCAATCTCCGGGCACAATAATTACTGGCTGTGGGGACTACGCGGATACAACAAAGCAAACATCGTGATCATGCTCGGTGGTTGTGAGGCTGACTACAAGCGAGCCTTCAAAAAAATCAAACAAGTTGCTACGTTTCGGCATAAATATGTCATGCCGTATGAAAACAATCTGCCTGTTTATTTATGCAGAGGAATCAGGCTGCCTCTGAAAGGATTATGGCCTTATTTTAAACATTTTGATTAAAGGAATAATTAATGAGGACATCTCTAAACAGTCATTACTTCATTAACCTGGATTATTCACGAGTCAAGGTTGCTGTAGACATCGTTGCGAGGAGAAGAGCGACAGCGGCAATCCTATGCCTTTGCGCAAGGACATGTGAGATCGCCACGCTTCGCTCGCCATGACACTTTAATTACATGAAAGGTCGTCAGATCAACTCACCTGATTCGAGAGGCGGTTCTATTTTTATAAGAGACGGCTATGGCACTCCGGAACCCACAATGACATTAGACTTAAGTGAAATCTATATCCCTGGACTCTCTTTAGTTTTAATAGAAAGAGTTTTTGAATGAGCGAAAAACCGAAAGTGGCCATCTTAAGGACATCTCCTCAGACTATCCTCTATGATTATTGGCGCCTTTTAAATCTGGCTGACTATCAAAAATACCTGGGGAAAGATTCGGATACCGCACTGAAAATCAACATCAGCTGGCACTTTTTCTATCCAGGAAGCTCCACTACTCCCTGGCAATTAGAGGGAGTAATTCGGGCAATGAAAAAGGATGGTTACAATCCGGATTTGATCCATGGCTGCCATAACCGCACTGTAGTCATTGATGCCCATTTAGGAGAAAGGGAAAACAAACAGATTCATGTCATCAATAATCACAAGCTCAGAAACATCCATCTTTATGAGAGGGAAGAATGGATAGATATCAGGGATGCCGTTGGCGACCTTGCCAACCAATTTCTCTGCCTCAACGATGTCTATCCAAAAGGATTCATGATACCCAAACGGTTTATTGGTGAAAATATCATCCATCTTCCCACAATCAAAACTCATGTCTTTACAACCACAACCGGCGCTATGAAAAACGCTTTTGGCGGACTCCTGAATGAACATAGACACTGGTCACATCCCAGGATTCATGAGACTTTAGTGGATCTTCTCATGATTCAGAAAAAGATACATCGAGGCGTTTTCGCCGTCATGGATGGCATTTTTGCTGGAGATGGACCTGGACCTCGATGTATGAAGCCTTATGTAAAGAGCGTCATTCTTGCTTCCGCTGATCAGGTCGCCATCGATACCGTGGCAGCAAGCCTCATGGGTTTTGATCCCCTGGCAGATATTTCATACATTCGACTGGCTCATGAATGTGGACTCGGTTGTGGTGATATTAATGAAATCGAGATCATCGGTGATACAGATGTTATGCAAGAGAAATGGCATTTTGTGGGGCCTTTTAAAAAGATGACATATGCCAGCCGCATGCAGCACAAGATTTACTGGGGACCGCTAAAAAAACCCATTGAATGGACCCTGAAAACAATTCTGGCTCCATGGGCGTATATTGCCAGCGTAATCTATCATGACATGTTCTGGTATCCATCTCATCAACGCCGTGTTTTTGAGATATTGAAAAGCGACTGGGGACGGCTATTTCAAAATTGGGAAAAAGTTGAGCTGCCACCAAATGATCTGTCAGTTAAAGGCTGGGAATATTTAGGCAAAGCCCCGGCCAAATTAAAAAGAAAAAGTTTTAAGCTTCTGAGAAAAGCGTTTAAAATCCTTGCCGTTTGTATCAAGGAGGCTCCGGAGATTTCAAGGAAAAAATGATGACGGAAGAAGTGATTGTGGTTGATTTAGACGGGACATTGATATACACAGATCTTCTTTGGGAATCTCTGCTCCTTTTCATCAAGAAAAATCCGCTCTTGCTGTTTTTTCTGCCTATCTGGTTTATACATGGCGGCAAAGCTTTGGTAAAGGTCAAGCTGGCCGATAGGGTGCAGCCTGATATTGCTACATTACCTTATTCCAACCAGCTGATGGCTCTCTTGAAACAAGCCAGGCAGGAAGGGAAAAAACTCATATTGGCATCTGGAAGCGATGAAAGAATAGTAAAAGCAGTTTCCAATCACTTGGGTTTTTTTGACGAAAGCTTTGGCACAACGAGCGATTGCAATCTCAAAGGATTAAAAAAGTGGGAAGCCATCAATTCGTACTTGAATAAAAAACCCTTCAGTTATATCGGCAATGAAAAATCAGACAAGTCCCTCTGGGTAAAATCTGAAAAAGCGTATGTAGTCACTCGTTCTAAGAAACTTATTCGATTAATAAGAAAAAATTGTGGTGAAATTCATATTTTTGACCGTCCTCGAAGAATCAACGCGATCTTTCGCGCTTTACGACCCTATCAATGGTCCAAAAACCTCCTCATCTTTGTGCCTTTGTTTCTTGCTCATCAAATAACGGATTTTACGAAATTGGGTTCCTGTATCCTGGGATTTTTTGTATTCAGTTTCTGTGCGTCTGCTTTCTATATACTGAACGACCTTTTTGATCTCAAGGCTGATCGCAGGCATGAAAAGAAAAAATCCCGCCCCTTCGCTGCCGGTGTTCTGTCAATTCCCAATGGCCTTGTTATGGCGTTTGTCTCCCTGGCCATCAGTGTTCATCTGGGTTTTTATTTTTTAACTTTTCAGTTTTTATTCATTCTCTTATTATATTGTCTATTCACCCTTTCATATTCCTTATTCTTTAAAAAGATAATCATTCTCGATGCCATCGTCTTGT
>Ga0209427_10004727_pt1 | contig 15696 bp, 10 predicted proteins | sample DeeMarSWOR136_30_FD_187465 | JGI IMG/M metagenome (GOLD analysis project Ga0209427, IMG submission 187465) | Marine sediment microbial communities from White Oak River estuary, North Carolina - WOR-1-36_30 (SPAdes) (version 2) | ecosystem: Environmental > Aquatic > Marine > Intertidal zone >...
TGGAACATTTTGCGGGTGTTGGTTTCTATACCGGCCGGTGCACTAATAACGATGATCGCTGTCTCGGCGGCGGGTATCGCTTTGATAGCCGGGCCGATAAAATCAGGATAGCCCGGCGTATCAATAATGTTTATTAGCTTGTCGGCGTGGTTGATGTGGACGAGCGCTGACTGAATTGAATGCTGATGTTCTTTTTCCTCATCGTAGTAGTCGCAGATGCTTGTTTTGTCGTCAACACTTCCGAGCCGATTCGTTGCGCCGGATTTGTGGAGCATTGCCTCGGCGAGTGAGGTTTTGCCGCTTCCGCCGTGCCCTAAAAGAACAATATTGCGAATGTCGCCGGTATCAGCCACTTTTTAAGTCTCCAAAAAGCTTATTTGCAGGTTCCAGTTTGGACAATTTCAGAATCGAGTATATTACAGCACTTGAAGTATAAAGGACAAGGATTTTTTTAGTATTTAAAAATGTGGTGGTTTCCCTTCGGGCTTTCGGCTGCCCCTTCGACCCATTCGGCTTCGCTCAGAGCAGGCTTGGCTAAGGACAAGCCCTTCGGCTCTGCTCAAGATGAATTTTGGTTTGACGGGTAGATGAGTTTTGGGTATTGTAGGTAGGTGGTCATAGGACGGGTGGGTGTTTGTAGCTTTTTATATTCGAGGGTTACAGTAGGATGGATGCCGGTTTGCTCGAGCTTGTAGAGAAGATTTTGTGGGCCGTGAGCTTTATCGCTATCGGCGGGGCGGTGGCACTGATGTTTTTCTTAGTCTTCGCCCAGAGCATCCTCGGCTCGAAAACAATACATTCACAGCTTGAGGCCCTCCTTCAACAGAACAGAGAGATATATGAACAGTTGAAACAAATAGCTCAGCATCTGGAAAATAAGAAAGAGAAGGATAATTAGTGAATTGTGAGTAGTTAATTGGTGGGTGGTGGGTAGTGAGTCGTCGCTCGTGACTCGAGTTAATTGGTTAATTCGACTTATTCCACTTACCAATTGACCAACATGGTTGAGAAAAATCATCCTCGCAGCATAATTCCTTAGAAAACCGCATGGGCTAAAGCCCGTCCTATGAATCTGGGTGATTGTTAGGTTCAATTGTCGTCTTCGTCATCGTCGATATCTTCGTTGTTATCGTCGTCGTCTTCGTCGTGGTGGGCCTTGGCTTCTTCTTCCTTTTCGGTTCCGAGATACTTACCTTTAGCAGAGACGAGGATGTCGAGCTTCCTGCCGTTCAGGAGGACCTCGGCCTCGTACACCAGGATTCCTTTCACTGTCTCTTTTACAATCTCTGTGATTTTTCCTCCGGTCGCATGTTTCTTTATGGCAGCGCGTACCGCACGTGGTAAATCTTTGAGTGAAACGGTTTCTTCTTCAGCTTTACTATATCCGGTCAGCACGAGGTCTTCATCCTGGATGAGACCCAGACCCGGTGCATAGGTTTTGTAGCATTTTTCGTCGGGGTCTATACCGGAGGTCTCTTCTACTCTTATGCAGTTTTTGAATGTTCCCGCCGGCGTCTTCATTGTTACGTCATCACTTATTATCTCGGCCCTGTCCATCGCATTTGGTGATATTTCCTGGTAATGTCTGGCCCCCAGGAGAATCGTCCCGGGCATGATGATGCCCGCTCTGGAATTCTTCTCGTCGGCTCGCCACTGGCCCGAGTGCTTGACTATCCTGTCGTCCTCGTAAATGTCCACCTCCTCACCAAAATAGAATACGTCGCCGTGCTCTCTACAAACGGCGAAAAAGTTCCTCGAGACCTCCTTCAGCTCTCCGTTCTGTTCTTCCCGTTCTTCGACAACTCTCGTTTTTACACCACCTATCTTCCTGGTTTTGTCCAGGACGGTAATCACCACTTTTTCCGTACGACTTTGCAGTACCAGTTGATGACCAGGAGCGAGAATAAAGAAGCGATTCCTGCCAATGGAAGAGAAGGTGCAGTTCTCCTGAGCGAAAGAATCCGTCCATTTCTTTTCTTGCTCGGGGGCCGGAGCTGTTTCTGCAGGCGCCCTCTCTTTGCTCTCAATGACGTTGCCTTCTGGGGAGATTTCAACTTCGTATTCTTTTGAGCCGGAACGTATATCCACGTCATATTGTCCCGGGTCCTCTCCTTCAACCTCCTTTTGAATTCTTATGATCTGGCCGTTCGGAAAGGCTTCCTCGATAGCCTTTCTTATGACATCCGGCAGCTCCGACGGCGGGACAGAGACTTTTCTCTCTTGAGCTGAAGCCTGAGGGGGAAGACCTGTGACCACTAGTATCGTGGACAAACCGACAGCTATGAGAATTGCGTTAAGCCAACCTGATTTAAGTTTCATAATCAATCTCCTTCCTTACCCAAAAATGTTGAGGCCATACTAACATTTGGGACTGATTGTTTTTGCCGCTTACTTACGTGCGCGGCTCTGATTTCTTAGTTTTATTTCGAGGAAGTATATCGCTCCCGGGTGCATCCTATTCTGACAGTACAAGAATAGAGGAAAAGAAGGTAAAAGTCAACCCTTTTAGATAATTAAACAATATCTCACGGGGTAAATTCCGAAGCGTAGAGCGTGAAGCGTTGAGGGCAGAATTGTCAAATAAAGCTGAAAGTCAGCGGATGCTGCTTTGGCTTGTGATTAGGGCGGCTTTCTCGGCCGGCTCATAGGCGGTAAGCAACGCTCGCATCAGGTCGGTAACAGTAACTATTCCTCGAAGTTTTTCTTGCTCATCAATCACGGGAAGACAGCTTATTTTCTTTTTATACAGGATTTCAGCAGCCTCGCAGACGCTGCATCCGGGCGAGATATGCAGCACCTTCCGCACCATAATGCTCTCGAGGGGGATTAGGAGACATTTTGTCCATGTGTTGGTTGCAAACAGGTGCTCTCGAAATCTCTTTGGCGGTGACGGCGGTCGCCTTCCGGGATAAGGAAGATTCTTCAGAATATCCCTATCGGAGACCAAGCCTACAAATTTCTCCTGCTCATCCATTATAATGACGTGTCTGATTTCTTCGGTCTGCATGACTTCGATCGCTCTTGCTAAGTCGTCCTGAGGCTCCAGAGAGATTACCTGTTCGGTCATAATCTTTTGGACGGGTCGAGAAATCCATGAGGATAAAATATTGGCCTTAGCTGCGCTTTCAGAAGCCATATCAACAGGTGCGGCACCTTTGTTCAATTCCGGGCATAACTCGTGTATCACTTCATCGAGTATGAAGAAGAGCTTTATCAGGTCCGTAGTCGTGATGATACCCACTAAATCAGCGTCATCGAGAACAGGCACCATATCAATATGGTTGCCGGTCATGGTCATAATGACGTCCTGTACCGGAGTCTGAGGAGAGGCGGACTTGGGTTTTCTGGAAACTATATTTACCAGCAACTGCCGCAGGGATCTTTGGTCTTTCTTTTGCTTATTGATTACTTCGACGTCCGGTTCGTTCAATCGCAAGACATCTCTTTCTGAAACGACACCAACAAAGTACGGCTTTGTCTCTCCTTCACTTGGAAGGTCCACCACAGGAGCGTGCCGAACCCTATGACCCTTCATAAACCTTAGGCAGTGGCTTACGGTATGGTCGAGGGTCAGTGTCTTGACATCGGTATTCATAATGTCCCGGGCAACACGCATAGGCTGAAAACAGACATCTTTCTCAGTACCCGTCGTGGCTCGCTTTGCGGAGTCAAGCCGAGACAGGCACATCTCTTCTATCACGTCCATGAGTTTTAGTTGTCCGTTTTCCATGCTGTTCGGTATGCTCCAGCTCGGTCGCGTCACCTACGCTCCAAAGCTATAGCGACCGAGCGGCGTAATCGCTTTAGACCAACTGTCCCTTTACTATCTTATCGGTCTTTTTATCGGCAAAGATTGCGACCGGCTTTAATGGATTCTCGCCGAATAAATTTATGAGAGCTTGATTTATATGCGGTATAGGCCTGTTTTATTGGCCGATGTCGAATATTAAGAAGCCGAAGACTCTTTGGGTGTATAGTCCTGCTGGGACTATGCTCTTTAAGGTTCGTATCCTAAAGATCCCCATGCCGCTTTCTGCAATTTCATTAAATCGACATTGCCGGGTTGATTTTTCTCTATACCTGCTCCGGCTTCTGAGATAGCCCATGGCTCATTACCATAATCTATGGTGCGTTGGTCCCTCCAGTTCCACCATTCACAATGTCCCTCCGCAAATGCCAAAGTCGTTCCCCCGTGGTGACGCATTGGGATGGGATTCCACCATGATGGCTGTGTATGCCAAACGGCCCAGCAGGCATCCCAATCTTCACCATAATCGTCGAGAAAAACCAGTCTTTCACCGGGTCTCCTAATCTCAGATAGTTTCTTATATACGTCACCGCTTCCGGTGAATTCAATTCCATTCATGGCATGAACTGTGCTGTAAGTCCGCATTTCATTTCTCTCGGCGACCGGACATCGGTATAGCTTGGTCATCTTGGCATATTCGAACAAAAGGCCGTTTCTTATGGCATCCAGCTGGTCTTGGACAGGCTCCTCATTTGGTAATGAACCCAGGAGTTTTACCCATCCATTATCTCCGGCGTTGCCTTTTACCAAGTGGCCGTCATTATCGTCGATATACATCAGCCAGGCTAAAACTAAACCTTTGAGATTATGGCTGCAAGCCGCCCGTTTACCTTGTTCTCGTGCCCTGGTTAAAGCCGGGATCAATATCGCCATCAATAACGCAATGATGGCAATCACTACCAAAAGCTCTATCAAGGTAAATCCCGTTAGAAAACAACGTCTTACTTCTAACGGGGTAATTCCCGCTCCATTAGAAATCTTCCTTCTAACGGGGCAAGTTAGTTCTAAGGACTCCTTTCGGAGAAAACTTTCGCCTTGGCGATTGGGAATTTCAATATCTAATTGGGTAAATCCTTTTTTTCTATTCATAAGGACACCGCTACATCGTACTGGTCCTTAGCATTGTCTTGATGTGTCTGCATCGAACCGCCTATGATTGCACAAAAGGATTATAGCTTTTTTCGGCTCAATAATCAAATAAATTGCAGGAATCCGCAAGAAGGAGGTGGATGAGGGAAGCTGGGGGTATTATTGGACCTATAATAAACGAAAAAGCAAAAACTTTATTTATTTTTTGCACATCGAGATAAATAAGTTATATTTTATATATTGGGGGTCATAAGTAAAACAAGCCCTTGCACCTTAAAACAGGCATAATACTCTTTCCTTCACAGAGGGAGACAGGCGGGTTCATTAAGCCCAAGCTACAACTGGGGGGCGCCTGTCTCCCTTCTTTTTAGAGTTATGCAAAATTGAGGTTGGGCATATATTATTTAAGAAAATCAGGTTTTTGATTTTTTTAAATAATCAAACAGCTGCTCGCCGGGCAAAAAGTTATTGTTTGAAAAGAAAAAATTAAAAGACAAATTTTCCTTGTTCAAAGTATGCCTAACCTCGATTTTGCAGAAGATTTTTTTAGCATCGCACACAGGCCTCTTAGCATAAGTCAATCTTTGACAATACTACAGGGCAAGCCGAGCAGGGAGATGATAGAATAGCTCGTCCAATAATTGCGTGTAGTAATCATTAAGCCCTCTGATTTCATTAAATTCTTAGAGGTCAATCCTGTGTGGAGTCGGAAGGGCGAGGAGGTGGATTTGGGATGAGCCCGCGACTCCAATTGCCCAGCCTCTTGAGTTGGATGTGTCCATGCGCGTAGTAGGCATCGTTCAGGGAAGAAAGGTGGCGCTGCCGCAGTTCGTCCCGGGTTGCCCGCCAGTCCTGGCCAGTGCGCACCAGCTCCATGTCCTCCATGGCCTGGTACAGCGAGTCGGCGATGAGCTGATGGCCCTCGATGCTCGGATGCACGTGGTCCAGCAGCCATTCGTCGCCCGGGATGCCATCCTCGGTACGTTCCTCGATGAGCACCTTCACATCCACAAGAGGTACGCGATGTCGCTCGCTGACGTCCAAGATTGCATCGTGCATGGGTTCCAGGATGCGCAGTGGGCAGATGTCCTGCTCCTTTGCCTGTACGAACCATTTTTTTGCTTCATTGGAGCGTCCTATGTGCTCGTAGCACTTGCCGATCCAGTAGAGGAGCCCGGCGTGCCGGTTGTCGAGCGCGGCGGCCTGTTCGAGGAGCCTGATCTTACCGTAGGTATCGCCCCAGTCCAGTTTTCCGGCCTGTTCCCAAAGTTCGACCACACGCTCCATCTGGCGTTCGGGCAGGTCGGTTCGGAACTCCGACTTGAAAGGAGGACAGTCCTTCAAGCTGGTGACTGGATTGGCCAGGATAGTGGGAATCCCCGCCCCGTGGGACATCCGGACCATGGTTTGAAGATTGTGGCGGAAGTGTTCGATGGTGACTTGGTGCCACGCATCATCGCGATGGTAGGAATCCAACCCGTCGCGGAAGTCGAGCCTGGCCTGGACTTCGATGGGCAGAACAGGCTTCGATGGGCGTCCGTTGTCCGTGCTTTGGGCGTGCCGACCAGAGAGGAACCGGTGTGCAAGAGAGTAGCTGCGCAGGTTGAGCATCACCTGTTGCAGCCGGAGTAGTGCACGCGGCATTCTCTTTAGGCGCCGGTATGTCCTGTCCTCGAGGAATTCGTTGTGTCCCGTGTAGATGATGAATAAATCAGGCTCATGCTCGAGCAATTCCCGCATGATGGGCACGAGACGGTAACTGGCGTAGGAAATCCCGCCACAGTTGACTACTTCCCAGTTCGTTTCGGGTCGGGCGGCACGCAAGTTGAGCTTGAGCCAGGTAGTAAACGAAGTTTCCGTAGAGTAAGGTCGTCCCTGTACGGTTGAGCCACCGAGACAGAAGACCCGGAAAGTGTCCGGCCCCTTCGTGGCAGCGAAAGATTGTGGGCAGAAGTAGGTCAGGCGTTCCTCGGCCGTCTCGAAGCGTGTGCCAGTTGAGTCGAGGACGAAGAGGGGGCGCAGACCGCTGAAGGAGACGTAGGGGTCATTCAGATTGATTGGGGGGGGAGGGACGCACAATCTGAGCACCAGCTCGCCCACCACGAGCGGCGAGAGGACAACGACCATGGCTGTAAGGTGAAAGAAAATGATGCGCCGCCTGCCGCGTCGCGGCTCGACTGAGCTCGCTGATGTCCGAGTCGGTTTGGTCCGGCCCCGGCCCGGCGTTTTGGATTTCTCTTCGCCGACGGTGCAACCATTAGACCGGATGCGTACATTTTTTATGCCGAAACGAATAAGCTGGGCGAAAATTTTCACCGTTAAAGAACCTATCAGGAATTTCCCATATACGTAATTTAACAACCTGCCTGGACTTCTGTTTTCATTAGATTACAAAATCCATCGGGAATTTTCAAGCGATTTCAGGCTCTCTGGCCGAGATTAGGCAGAGCTTACTGCCTCAAGCAGGGGGGAGATGCTTTCTAACGGTAATTTATTAATAAATCCTGTCCCTGTCTGTGATAAATTTGTCCACTTTTTTGAGCAGGGATGTTTTTGCGGGTTGTTTGGCTTTGGCGGTTGCTTTTTTTTCGGCCCTGATTTTTGCCTGAGCGTATGCTTTTGTCTTTTGTTTGAATTTGGCCTTGGCTTTGGCTACCTTATCTACCGCTTGGGCCTTTGTTTGGGCTATTGCCTCGGCGGCTTCGGCTTTGATTTGCTCTATTTGGTCCGCATAAGATTTAATCTTCTGCTGCATTTGTGCTTCGAGTTCTGCCCTTTTTTGTGCTTCGGCCCTGGCCTTCTTTTCGGCTTTTGCTCTTAGCATAACCTGAGATTTCGCTTTGGCTTCGGCTTGTGCCTTTTGTTCAAGCTCAGCTTTGATATTTTCAATCTGCTCGGTATAAGATTTAATCTTCTGCCGCATTTGGGCTTTGAGGTTTGCTATTTTCTGGGCCTGGACTTCGACTTTCTTTTCTGCCTTTGCTCTCAATTCGGCTTCGGATTTAGCTCTGGCTTCGGCTTGGGCGCTTTGTTCAGCCTGGGCTATTGAATTGGCTTCGGTTTTGTATCTTGCTTCAATCTCGGCCTTTAGTTTCTCTTCTGCTTTGGCTTTGGCCTGTGCGTAGGAGATTGTTTTTTGCTCGGCTCTGGCCAAGGCTTTACTGTAAAACTTGGCTTTTTCTTCAGCTTTGGTAATCGAGCGGGCTTTGGTTTGGAGCCTTTGCTGGGCGTCCGATTCACTGATGTCCTGTTCGCCGGGTTTGAAAAACAGTGGTTCGGCGAACTGGAGCGCAACACGATTTACCTTGTTGCTGAGGTTATCAACGCGACAAACACGGCCGGTGCGATTGAACATTACCGTATCGAAGGATTCGGCCAAGTCAAAGTGAGGGACACCAAAGTCAACTGTTACCATTTGGTCCGGATGGGGACAGTTTTTGTCGGCGTGACAAAGGATGCCCAAACCTTTGCTGGAGACATCAAAAATCTGGCCCGGGGAGGGTTTTTCCTTGGCGTCCCCGGCGAAGCGAACGGGCCAACGATAATGCAATCTTTGCTCTGCTCTTTGGTCGGTGGCTGTTTCCATTATCGACACCACAAAATCCTTTTTGCGTATTATATATGGACAGCATTACAAACAATTTCCACATTAGTCAAGAAATTTATTTTCCGGATATCTGACAAAAGGAAGCTGAAATCAGTTGAAAATTTGATATGGATTTGGTAGTCTAATGAAATCAGAGGACTTAATAGGGTTGCCAAATCATTTATATGGAAATTCCGGGCGAAATGGCTGAACTCTTACGCAAGCATGGAGTTAAGGAATGATAAATGCTGTTCACTGTTCAGGCCCTTCTCGGGAAAAAGAATAGGAGGTAACCAACAATGAAACCACTAAAACTACTCTGCTTGGTTTTGCCATTGATGTTTATCGCTGCCGGATTCAAGAGCCAACCGGAAAAAATTAATGAATTTAGCAAATCACTTCTCCAGGCCGCGGCTGACGGTAACATTGCCCAGGTTAAATCGCTCCTCTCAAAGGGCGCCGAGATCAACGCCAGGGACGAAAGAGGTTTGACTCCTCTTCACCACGCGGCCAGCCGCGGTCACAACGATATCGTCGACCTATTAATCTCTAAAGGCGCAGACACCAATAGCAAAGACAAATGGGGCTATACGCCATTGTACTATGCCATTTGGTATGAAAACAAAGACATCGTAAAGCTTCTCATTACGAAAGGCGCCGATGTCAATCTCAAGCCAGAAAAGGACTATCCGCCTCTTCACTATGCGGTATGGAATGAGGACATAGATACAGTAAAACTCCTCGTCGCCAATGGTGCCAAGTTTGACATGAAAGACCAGGATGGCTGGACGGCCTTCTGCTACGCAGCAGCGCAAGGAAATCGAGACATAGTCGAGTTTTTTATCGCAAAAGGCGCTGATGTTTCGAGTTTCCACATGGCAGCCTGCACGGGTGATTTGGCTCGTGTGAAGCTTTTCGTGGAACAAGGAGCCAATGTTGATACAAAGGACGAGCTTGGCTGGACGCCTCTATACTGGGCTGCCTCAACCGGTCAGGAGAACGTAGCTGAATTCCTTATTGCCAATGGCGCTGACGTTAATGCAAAGACAAACGACAACAGCACGCCATTGTACCAAGCAGCCGCTACCGGTGGGCTGAATTTTGTTCAGCTGCTTATTGCCAAGGGCGCTGATGTGAATGGGAAGGATAAGCATGGAAATACGCCATTACATAGCGCAGCCTTGTCTGGCCAAAGAGAAGTGGTAGAGCTACTTATCTCCAAGGGAGCAATTGTTGACTTAAAAGGCAGAAACGGTCGAACGCCACTGCACAATGCTGCTCGGCAAGGCCATAAAGGCGTTGTAGAGCTTTTTGTTGCCCACGGTGCCGATATAAACGCAAAAGATAACCGGGGCCGAACTCCTCTATGGTGGGCAAACCGCAGAGGCCATAAAGAAATAGTTGAGTTGCTCATGGCCAAAGGTGCGACCATTTCTCTCCATACAGCTGTAAGCTCTGGAGATTTGGACATGCTAAGAAGGCTTATCGCCAAAGGCGCCAATGTAAATGCTAAGGATAAAGATGGCAGGACCCCTTTGCACCATGCTGCTGAACAAAACCGCGATGAGTTTGCCAGAATACTTGTTACCAAAGGGGCAGGCATTGACGTTCAAGACGACTTTGCTCTAACCCCCTTGCATTTGGCTGCTGTAAAGGGACACAAGAACATCGTTGAATTTCTACTTGAAAAGGGAGCTGAAATTGATTCTCGAGATAGTGCTGGTCGCACGCCGCTGCATTATGCATCTGGAGCAGGTGGGCGCTATGGGGGTACGGATTGGGGTAAAGGGGTAGATATTGATACTGCCACGCTCCTTTTGAACAAATGCGCCGACATCAATGCAAAGGACAAGTGTGGCTGGACGCCACTGCACTACGCGGTGCGTATGGCTAAAAAGGCTATTGTTGAGCTTCTCGTTAACAGAGGAGCAGACTTGAATGTTACGAACGAGCGCGGCCGCACAGCATTTTCGCTAGCCAGAGGTGCGATTGCCGATATTCTGCGTAAAGATAAGGCCGTTTATTATGTTGCTACTAATGGGAATGATTCCAATCTGGGGATATTGAAGAGTCCTTTCAAAACACTAAATGCCACTATCGACCTTGCTGAACCAGGCGATACCATTTTCGTGCGGGGCGGGGTCTATCCTTGCTCAGGTACTATCAATATTGACAAATCTGGCGAGGAAGGTAAGCCCATCCACCTGAGAGCCTATCCTACTGAGACCCCTATTTTTGATTTCTCCACTTCAATGGGCAATGGATTCCTTATCAGGGGTGCCTATTGGCACTTAAAAGGTCTGATTGTCACTAATGCGGAGTCGAATGGTGTACACATTGATACTGACAAAGCCCATCACAACGTGATTGAGCAAGTCAAAGCTGGTAGTAATGGCAATACTGGTATCAATTTGTCTACAGGTGCAGCGCATAACCTGATTCTTAATTGCGATTCGTACCGGAATATTGACCCAGAAACAAACGGCGAGAATGCTGACGGCTTCGGCGTCAAGTTCAGCGTTGGCGCAGGGAATGTTTTTATAGGTTGTCGGGGATGGAACAACTCTGATGACGGTTTTGATTTCTGGTACGCTGGAAGCAGCGTTCGGGTAGAGAATTGCTACGCTTACCGTAATGGCGAAAACATCTGGGGACACCCATGTTTTACCGGAAATGCCAATGGTTTTAAACTTGGCCAGATGGAGGGTGCTCACTTGTTAATTCGCTGTGTGGCTTGGGATCATCCAATGAGAGGTTTTGATCTCAACGGTAACTCGACAGGCGTTACGCTTTATAATTGCACCGCGTTTCGAAATAACATCAATTTCGCATTCATGTTTTCAAAGGGGAATATTGAGAAAAACGTTCTTATGAGCAATCTTTCATATAAGGGCTTAATACAAATTCGTCCACAAGTTGACGACCAGTTCAATAGCTGGAATACTCCACCTGGGTCTGAAATCATGCAAGACGACTTCTTGGATCTCGACGACAGTGTGATCACAGAGCAACGCAATCCAGATGGCAGAGTCCCCCATAACAACTTCCTGAAGCTTGCACCAACAAGCGACGTAATTGATAAAGGAGTTGATATTGGCATGCCCTTTGTGGGAGAAAAGCCTGACTTAGGTTCGTTTGAATATGATCCTAATGAGGATACTCGGAATTATGTAAGAATGCTCCACCAATACGTCCGTGATCACGATATGGAGAAGATCAATGAGACACTTTCTACAGGCGTAGATATCAACGAAAAGGATTGGCTTGGTTACGCCCCTTTACATTGGGCCTGCTACTTTGGCTACGCTGATTTGGTGACACTATTGATGGACAAAGGAGCTGATCCCAACCTCATCAGCAACACTGGTCGTACTTGCCTTGAAATAGCAACAGAGATGGATTATGGAGAATTGGTCGAACTGCTGCTCCAGTCTGAATCGAAGACAAATGAGCAGGATGAGTTGGGCCGGACGCTTCGGGGCCAGGCAGCCAGCAAGCTTGATGGTGAAGAAGAAATAGATTTCACACAAGACGCTCATTTACCCAGACTTGATGTCGAGAGAGGGAAATACGGCACCTATCTCACGATACGATCCGAAAGTATCCCTGGCCTCTTATTGGATGTCTGGTGTTATGAAGATAGGCTAGGCGACGCGACCAGATATGAGAAACAGGGAAGCACCCTGATACTTATCCACAAGCTGGAGGAAGCTACGGTGACAACACGTTTTGAGCCAATCCAGGCTGGTGTTGACATTCAAGTACATGTGACAGGCCCAACTGCTGAAGCCGTGCAGAACGTCAGGGCTCTGAATCCTTGTTGCCAGTTTGGTCGTTCTACCGCATTTAGGAGTGAGGGTGACTATGTTGATGATTTCGTGGCTCGGTGTTTTGTATTCCTTGATACCGGTTTGACATTGCTGAAAGATACGAAACGCATACCTGGAACCCTGCAAGGCAAGGACGATAGAGCCAACTATCCGAAGCCTTGGATACAGGAGTATTTCCCGACGTGGCGTAAGCACCCTGGCCAAATCAAAGGAGAGCGTGGGTATAGCCCTGATCGGCCTGTGTATCCAATCATCGGCGTGGTCTCACGCGACAGAAAGTATCTTGCCGCGATCGCTTGGCCTGAAACCTCAAGCCTCGGGCAGGTTTGGCATCATTGCATTCATCCCCGACCGCTGATCGCCGAGTCGTTCGATGCCAAGACGGGGGAAATACGCTCCTGCGGAAAGATCTACTTGATGGAAAACGACGGTGAGAAGCTTCTGAGACGGTTCAAAGAGGACTTCCCGCACTGGCGGAGGCCCCCAGATGTCAGATGATCCTATTCTTGGATTCCGCTACGTTCTAATACAGCCATCTGACACAGGCCTCTGCAAGCACGAGGCTATGGAATGATGAAGTTATAATGGTATGAATGCTGAAAGAACACTGTGTCTGTTTTAATGGAATAAAGACTTAAATAAGAAATCTCAGCTACTCAAACATAGGAGGCAGGAAAATGAACAATAGGTTACTTTCAAGTTTGATTATCACTGTTATTGTATGTGCCGGGCCGAATTTAGCGTTTGGGTGGGGGTCGGCTACTCATGCGTATCTTGCTAAAGAATTAGGGCACGAGCCGGGCGTTATGAATTTGCAGGAGATGTATGGCTCGGTTGTACCGGATATGTTTAATCTGATGTTTGGCTATGAACATCAGGATTATTTATGGACCGAAACACATTATCAGTTTATGAAAGTGGTCGAGGAGGCAAAGTCTGACGAAAGCGTGGCTTTTGCATACGGATTTGCAAGCCATAATGAGGATTGGGGAGCAGACCTCACGGCACACCTCAGCTCTATTACGGTCAATCCTGAAGAAGGTTATGTGGTTACAAAAAAGAAAATATTGGCACCTCAATTAAAGCTCGGAATTATGTTGTTTTTGAACGCAAACGGCATTGCTTACACGCCGGAATTACTTGATGAATTAGCTTTGAGGATTGCTGATAGTGCAATAGAAAGTGCGGTCGATTTATTAGTGAGCCAAAATGAAGATACGCAAATCGGAAGGCGGATGCAAGTGGCAGCTAAATTGAGAAGCCCTTTAGTCCCAATGCTATTAAGCAGAGCATACGCAAAGGATTTTGCCGGAGAGGCCGGGATAATAGTTGAAGAAGCAATCCTAATGATCGTTGAAACTGAAGAAACGTTCAAAGAGTATATGGAACTTTACGGCGAGATATTAGCACAAGAAAACGCAACAGATTTGATGGCTGAACAAGGGGCACAATTAGCTGAACAAATGTTAGAAGAGGAGTATGGAATTACAATTGCAGTGCCGTCTGAATTAATGAAGACTGGCTTACTTGCAGCTATTGATGTGGTTAAAGACGATTACTCCGAAGAGCTGGCGGCAACACTTGTTTTTGTAGAGGAGCAGCTTGAAAGCCATGGGGTAGAGAGTCAGTTACCGGCGGATTTGGATTGAAAGGGCGCATTTTAAAGGCTCATTTGGGGAATGGGAGAAAACCCTCGCTTTCAGGCGAAGACTTCAGTATTATAAACTCGAAATTCGACCCGCCAGCGGCGGGTATCGATCCAAACCCAGCGTTGCTGGGTCGAAATCTGAAACAACTTCAAAATCCGAATTACGAAAATTCAAAACAGCGTTTCATTCCCTGAGGTGTTTTTGTTTTGAGAATTTGTATTTTGAGCATTCGATATTATTTCGAATTTCGGATTTCGTGCTTCGGATTTTCTTGGCTTTAGCGGGCTTAAAGTCCGTCTTACAAGCTACCGCCTTCAGGCGAAAGTAGTTTAATTCTACATAAGGGGGTGTTTTTGGGACTATCCTCGCTTGCAAGGCTGAATTATACAGTTTTTGTAAATAAAAATAACAGTTAAGGAATTTTGCAGTGAACCTTTGCCTTTTAATTGAATATATTGTAAAATGCGGGCCATGGAAATTGCCGAAGTCGAATGTATCGGCGAGTTTTATAAGGGATAGTTAAATCAATGGATGGAAAAATGAGACAATGTAGCAAATGCAAAAAGCAGAAAGACGAGAGTGAGTTTGGTAAGAATCGCACCCGCGCTGATGGACTGAGGATTTGGTGCAGAGAGTGTGAATCTGAGTATGCCCGGGAACGTTACGAGAAAAACAGAGGTGCTGTGAAAAAATACAATAACTATAAGGACCTTCATCGGGTCGTTGGAGGTGTGAGACAGAAGCGATGCGGCAGATGTAAAAAGTGGAAGGCTGAGAGCCAATATTACAAGCATCTCAGACATAAAGACGGATTGGCGGTGTGGTGCAAGGAATGTTCAGATAAAGCTACGAACAGGTGTCGCAGGCTGCGGGTAGCTGTGCGGGATTGAGATAAACACAAAAAGGGGAAAGGATATGAAAGATCGAAAAGCTAAATCCGTTCCCATACGGAAGAGGATTACCCGGAGGGATTTCCTGGGTGGCGCCGCTATGGCCACGGCCTTTGCCATTGTCCCTCGCCAGGTGCTCGGGGGCAGCGGCAACATCGCACCGAGTGAAAAAGTCAACGTCGCCATCATCGGCACGGGCGGGCAGGGCATCGTCAACATGAAGCAACTATTCAACGAGCCCGACGTCCACATCGCCGCCCTCTGTGACATCAACGAGTTCAGCGACTATAGCATGTTCTACTACGGCGGCACCGCGGGCCTGAAACCTGCCCTCGAGCTGGTCCGTAAGCAGTACGGCCAAGCCTGCCCGACTTACCATGACTATAATCAAATGCTCGATGAGGAAGACATCGACGCCGTCCTCGTCGCTACTCCGGACCATTCTCATGCTGTAGTTGACCTAGCCGTCATCGCCAAGGGTAAACACCTCTACTGCGAAAAGCCACTCTGCCGTACCATTTATGAGACCCGCGTTGTCACCGAAGCCGCCCGCAAGGCCGGCGTCGCTACTCAGCTCGGCAACTTCGGACACTCCAGCGAGGACATCCGCCTTGCCTGCGAGTGGATATGGGACGGTGCCATCGGTGACGTTCACGACGTGCACGCCTGGACCAGCACAGGCGCTAACCGCTGGACCCCTCTCAAGGACCGACCCAAAGAAACTCCTCCTGTGCCTGCGGGCTTCGATTGGCAGCGCTGGCTCGAGCCTGTGCCTCCTCGTCCTTATCATCCCGATTACGCCCCTGTCCGCTGGCGCGCCTGGGGGCAGTTTGGCTCCGGGACT
>Ga0209427_10004728_pt1 | contig 15696 bp, 14 predicted proteins | sample DeeMarSWOR136_30_FD_187465 | JGI IMG/M metagenome (GOLD analysis project Ga0209427, IMG submission 187465) | Marine sediment microbial communities from White Oak River estuary, North Carolina - WOR-1-36_30 (SPAdes) (version 2) | ecosystem: Environmental > Aquatic > Marine > Intertidal zone >...
AAAAGAGCAGGGTTGGGCGACAATGCCCGGCGAGAAGGAAGGCGATTATAACGTTGCCAAAGAGTGTGCCATACGGCTTATGAAGCTAGAGATGTAAGGACCCCTTGGTCACCATCGGGAGTATTAGGTCGGGATTTAGTGGGAAGTAAAGGTCTGATACTCCTTACTAACAAAAATTGCAGGAGAATACATTTTGGCAAAGATTATGACAACCAAAGAATTGGCAGATTATTTGAGATTGCATGCAATAACGATATGTAAGCTATCCAAAGAAGGTAAAATTCCTGCAGTTCGTATCGGTAGTCGCTGGCGATTTGACAAGGAGGTCATTGATAAATGGATCGCCAAAGGCTAAAGAAAATAATGCAAGACTACCTTCATTAGGAGGATGTAACTGGAGAACGAGTTGGGGCACAATGTCGTAGAAAAGAAAAGAGAGGAGCTTCTCATCAGCTAGTCAAAGCTTGTCTGAAATGAGAATAGGTGAGTCGTAGTGGTCAAAGGTCGTGTGAAATGGTTTAATCCCAAACAGGAACAAATCACAAAGAATTTGGTTCCTCCGAAGGCTGAGCTCAAGGGCCGGAATTTTCTTGTTGAGCTTAGCGACCTTCAAGTCGCCATGATCGTAGACATAACTTCTAAAGAGATCGTCGAAACCCCAAGCCTCTCGGGTCACATCAAAATAACCAATAAATCGAAAGATATCCTGGATATCCAAGCGCTCACTCTCGAATACTTGGACGAAGATGGGAAGCTAATTCCTTTTAAATTTGGAGAGAAAATAGCGAAAGCTTCTTTGTTTTTGAAGGTTATTAAGCCTGAAGAAATTACCGAAGGGTCTTTAGATGTCACAATCCCAAGGATGGCTTTCAAAGAAAAGGCCCTGGGAAAGATAGAAATCAACCTGGTCTACGTTTCGTCTCCTCTAAAACGAGAGACTTTGACTTTGTCTGAAAAGATCGAATAGTCCGTTACCAATCGGTAGATACGTTCGAAATTGTACTTTTATGCACGAGAATTCGAAGGATATACCACGGCCTGTTATAGGCAGTAATTAGCGTTGGCGGTTTCTGCACGAGTTTTCTTGAATTTATATGTATTGTTTTTTCAGAAAGTTAGACCTAGCCAAAGGAGGCATCTATGAGTCAATCATATGTGTGTGTAAGTTGTGAAACTCGACACGTTTGGGGAAAGGGAGTTGATAGGTCAAAACCGTCACAGCGGTACAAGAACCCAGTGGACAAGCTGACTTCTACAATTAGCTGGCCTACAGCATGGAGTAAGTACTGCTATTTTTGTGACAAAAAACACAATGGATTAATAAGATCTTAGCGTGAAAGTAACGGCCAGGTCGAAAAGAAGGAAACCTTTTAGAATAAATTTAAGTAACAGGGAAAATAATTAGTGATCGCAAACGCATTAACCCAAAAGCATCTCCAAGACTTGCACGAACAAAAAAATCTCGGCAGGGTCTTTGAGTAAGAAAGGAGGCTCAGCATGAATATCTACGTAGGTAATTTGTCGTACCAGGTTACCGAACAGGAGTTACAACGGGCATTTGAGGCATTTGGTCAGGTTGAATCCACTAAAATTATTCAAGACGTGTATAGTGGCAGATCAAAAGGGTTCGGATTCGTGGAGATGCCAGATAATGATGAGGCCTGGTCTGCGATAGATGCCCTGAACGGCAATGAAATGAAAGGCCGAACCCTCAAGGTTAATAAGGCTCGGCCCCGTTCCGAAGGTCGTGGATATGGAGGAAATCGAGGGGGAGGAAGGCAAGGTGGTAGACGGCGTTTCTATTAAACATTGTTCGAAGATAAAGCCTGATAAAGCTTAACTGGGAATATTTATGGTTGAGGAGGAATCGTTGAGCGATTGCATCGGTCACAGAGATTGGAGAAAGGAGGATCATGGCGAAGCGCAATAGACATAGCTTCAAAAAGTATGAGAAAGAGCTTAAGCGAAAGAAAAAAGCGAAGGAAAAGCTGGCCCGTCGGCAAGGGAAAGAGGATCAGGCGACTGAGGCTGATAGGAAGTAGGCCGCCGGTCCAGTCGATATCATCGTGGCAACCCCGGAAAAGTCGCTCGACTTTCATCGACATCAGGACAGAAGCCTGAAAAAGATCGAGGTTCTAATCTTCGACGATGCTGACCGGATACTCGACATGGCTTTTATTTTTGGGGTCCGAAAGAGCATCTACAGCACACCAACAAAGGAGAAACCATATGCCGTCCATAAAACAACTCCAAAATAGATTATTAAATAAAAAGAACAGTCTCAATAAAGTCAATCTAAATATAGCAAATGCAGAGAAAAGCAAAAACAACTCAGTATTAAGAAGACTTAATCAAGAAAAGGGAACCTTGAACAGAGATATCAGAAAGTTGGAAAGGCAATTGATTACTGAAAAAAGAGCTTCATAGGAGAAAAAATATTATATTCATACCAGGATTATGAAATAGGTGGTGTTGTCTATTGAACTTTGAGTTAGAAGACGAACCTTGACTAACAAAGGTGTCAAGTCAAGTTCGTCTTCTCACATTTCATCACCAAATGAAAAGGTTGGATACCTTGCCATGAATACAGGCGCAGGGCCGGCCCACTTGCAGATAGGCAGGTCTCACCTCAGGTTTGGCCAGTATTGAGATACGGACAGGATGTGTGAAAAGGGGCCTATTCTTTTGAGCCATAAAGCCTGAAATAGGCGACCATAACATCTTTCGGTCACCCCTTTAATTGCCTATTGATCTACGACTTTCGACTATTATTTACCTTGTTTCTATATTAGATCAGTAGAATTAATGATTACTATTTCAATGCTTGCCTCCCGATCACCGCAGGATAGTTATAGGTGTTATCGAAACTTTCAACCACCTCACCTCTAATCCTAATCTGGCATCATCTTCATGTACTTTCGGTGATTCGTCTACGGATGTCCCCCCTATTACAGAGACACACAGACCTGCCCGTGGAGTTACACTAACTTGACATATGTGGGATTTCCGACCACGTTGTCGTCATTTTTCATAGCATAATGACGACAACGTCACGTAAGGATACCCCTGAGAATATGGGTCTAAGGTCTGATTCTGTTCAGTCCCACGAACGTTCCGCCGTTTTTCTGGCATAGGGCGCGCATCAGTGTGGCAAAGCGTTCTCCGGTCTTGCCGATTCCGCGGGCGTCAGCGACGAGAACGGGAAACCCCACCGCATGGATACGGACCAGGCGCTCACCTCCCGGACCCGCCCGATTGATTCTATCCACCTCCTGGATGACCGATTCGGGGTCATAGCCACTGTATTCATCGCCAAAAACATAGAGGCTGATCTTCTTCTTCGGGTCATAGTAGGTTCTGATGGCCGCGGTAATCCCTTCAACCGGACTGCTGTTGCTGAAGGGCCGCCAGGTTATCATCGTTGAAATGATGGCTTTGCGACGGGCCGGGGTATCGGGGATCCACCTGCCACGGTACTGTGTGAACATATAATCGCCCATGTCGTTCATGACCTGGATACCCTTTACTTTAGGGTACACTTCAAGTGTCTCTCGCATTTTTTTCTGCGCCAGGCTCCATGCAAATCGCTGCATACTGCCGGAGGTGTCGATGATAAAGATGATGTATTCACTATCCACCGGAATACCGCCGATCGACCGGTCCACTTTTCGAGGTTGACTCTTCTGTAGCCGTTTCATCTCTTCGGTCAGCTCCTGCAAGGCCCTGGCCAGCTTGCCCTCGATGGTATTCTGTACGGTGGCATTCTTCTTGGACGCGGCGAACTCTCCTTCAATTTTCGATAGGTCACCCTGAAGGCGGGCTATTCTTATCTTCTCTCTTGAGAGTTGCTCCTTTTTCCCTTCTAATTGTCGATTCAACACGCGGGAGTCGCCCCGAATTTCGTGGATCTCCTCTTCAAGTTTGACAATCACCGATTGAAGATCTTCTCGCACTTTCTCTATGATCACAGGCTGGGCAAACTTGGACAGAACAAAGAGCAAAATGATGGCTCCGAACCCGCAGCAGATGCAATCTAAAAAGGAGAGGCTGAATACCTCGATATTTCTTCTTCGCAATTTCATATCAGGGCCAATCGGGCGATGGACAGAAGAATGAACCCTTGGTTTCCGCAGCCAGACGCCAGAAAACACTGGCGGCAAGGGGATCCCCTTCCATCGGGTACATGATGATGTTAACAGGCACGCCAGTGGGCAACTCTCTCACAGCATCCTTAAATAGTTTCAAACGCTTCTTACCCGAGACCCTTTTGCTCAAGGGTTTACGCGCTCCCATGGTGGGCAGGCTGTCTGTGAGCAGAAAGATATTGTCAGGCAGTGGTTTCATCTCGGTCAGAGCCTTGACGGCGTTCACCAGACTGGTCCCCTTTTGGGGAACCACCTTGCGCAGGCGATCAACGGTCTCATTCAACCTGTCCACATTGCCCGCATCCAACCAGGTCCCCCTTGTCCCCTCAATCAGTGGTGAAGAGGACTCGTTAAAGGTGTACACCTGGAATCTGCTGGTGAGAGGAAGATGCGTGATCAACCAGTCCACAGTAGCGACCGCCTGCTGCCACTTCTCAGATTTCAGTTTATCTGCATCTTTGAGATGGCGCCTGCGTATGATCTGTACAATCGTATCGGCAAGCATGCTGGCTGAGGCGTCCACGAGCATGAAAATCCGGTCTCCACCCATTTTAAGGTCCGTCAGGTACTGACGATCGCCCACTCCCGGGAAACGGCGCAACTTGGACCCATATTCATCATCTACCTTGCTTCCCGCCTCAAGCCGCCTCACATCCTCCTCCAAAGACTTGAGATCTGCCTTCAATTTATTGATGTGGGCCTTGCTCGCCAGGGTCTCATTCTCATAATAAGCCAGCTCCACCTTCTTTTCTTTGATCAATTCAATAATGCTCCTGGAGAGCCCTTCGGTTTTGGCCAGTTCCTCTAGAATTTTTTCCAATGCGTTTCGCGCCTCGATGAGATCCTTTTTGCCTTCAAGCACCTCTCTCTCCATTCTGGAAACTTCCCCACGCAGATCAGAGGTGACCTCATCCCGGTGGGCCGCGCTTTTGGCATTTACAATCACAAATAAGAGGATCACCGCTCCCAAGCCGCAACAGATGCAGTCGAGGAAAGAGAGGCTGAAGACGCTTAACCTTCTATTTTTCATCTGTCTCCACAGACATTATGAGTTTGAGTTCTTCGCCAGGTGTTCCCACTCGGATGACCTGCCCAAGCCTAAGCAAAGTGGTCCCAGAGACCTGCTCTCCATCAACAAATGTACCATAGGTGCTGTGATCCGTGAGGAGCACATCTTCTCCCTCAAGTTGAATGGAGCAATGCCTACGGGAGACGCCGGCCAGCTCGCCCTCTATACGCACATCAACTCCTTCCCGGGTGCTGCCCGTGCCGATAACCAGAGGGCGATCAGTGATGGGGTAGGCCACAGTACGGTAGAGTAGGTGGGTAGGAGACATGTCACTATGGGATATGGGTTTCACAGAAAGATGGTCTGTCACAGAGAGTCGTTCTGTACTCTGCCAGGGACGGCTATTCAACAATGTGACCCCCACCTCTGGGCTGGAAAATTGTGGCCAGAGATTGAGTGCTCCAAAGGCGCCAACCCCGGGTTCCAGTTCCATTTCATAGGCACCATCAATAGCGCCCAACATTTCCTTGCAACCCGGCAGAGGCGCCATGCGGTGCGTTATCTGAAGGGTCACGGGCTGCCCAGGTGTTCCATGGCGCTTTAGCATGAGGTCAATCATCTCCCCTATTTCCTGGAACACCCCCTGCGCCTTTGCTACAAAGAGCTCGCGGGACAAGTTGACGCCATACCTTTTGGAGCCCACCACCATTTCAAAAAGGACGGAGGAATTCTTTTGAAACCCCGCAATAACACCTGGCAGCCTGTCATAGAGTTCCTGCTCAGTGGAGGCCTCGTGCAAAGGATCAAAACGGGTGGTTCGCACAAACATCTCGGCAATGGCCTTCACCCATTCAGCGTAGAGATAGCGTAAGCCTTTTTTTCTCGCTGTTGCTGCGTCTCTCTGGGTGAGGCGTTCGCCCTGTTCGAGAAAGGTAACCTCTGATCGGTGCAGGTGGATGTCCAGGTGCAACAGGATTCGATCAGGACAAAGTTCAGACGCGGCGGCCACGGAAAGGGACACCATGCCTTTCAAGGGAATACTTAGGGCTTCTGTGATGCCCAGGATGAGTCCCAGTTGCTCTCGGGCAAAGAACGCCGGGACCGCCATGACCACTTCGTCTCCGTAGTCCTTGATGTTTTTCCAGATGTGGACCAGATGGGCATAGGCCATCTCTGCGTGGTTCTGTGCATATTTGCCGGGTCGTTTCAAGGGCTCTGTATTGAGTTGATCCCAGAAGGCGTTATTGACATGGAGTGGATGGAGTCGTGCCTGCCGCTCAGCGGCCTTGCCGACCAGAAACTGGGCCTCATCGGACAAAGCGAACCCAGGACTCTCCCGGTCTTCTCCATCCACCTGAAGCAGTCCCAAAGGCTCTTTTGCCGCCGCCATGATGCCCACATCGCTCAGTTCCAGTGCAATCAAGCGCATTTCCAGGGCCTTTTATGGGGTCTGTAGATGGCGGGTGAGATGCTCTTCACAGTACGTCTCGGTGTCCAGGACATAGCGTTCTTGGAGCAGTTGCAGATGATGCACCAGAAACATGAGAACGAGGCTTAAGAGCAGAGCAATCAATGTGGAATTAAAGGCGACGCCCAGGCTCTTGGTCACCCCAAAGATATCGCCTTCGATCGCCTTGTGTGCCTGTCCAAGGGCCTCCCCAATGCCTCGGACCGTGCCAAGAAACCCCACTGAGGGAATCGCCCATGCAATATACCTTATCATGGACAATTCCGATTCCAACCGTTCTCCCTCTGAGCTGCAATAGGCATGTGTGGCCGCTGAGGCATCCTGGATATTCCCGGTGAGACCAAACCTCTGCAATGCAGCCAGCAGGGCCCTTGGGAGCAAGGCTTCCCGTTGACGAGGAGGCAAGGCCTGGATTTTCCGTGACCAGTCACGGGTATCCTCCGGCAGGATACGCATGCCTTCTGCCAGCGGAATCAAATCCTTTCTCAAAAGGGCACGGTCTTTGATGGTCATGGCCCCCTTATAGGCTATGATGGCCAGGGCCCAGAACAGGAGAATGAAACAGGCCTCCTGTTCGTAATCCCGAATCAGCACATAGAAAGAGCGCTTGGTCACATAGGACTTATCCTCCGCAACCAAGGCCGCCTGCTGTGCCAGGACCGCATCCGCTTTGGGACGGATGACCCCCACGTAGATAGCGTGTACCAAAATGACCACCACGATTAATGAAAATAATTGGTAGATAGATTCGAAGGCTATGGGGAAGGACTTTTTCATTTTCAAAACCTCTTCTTAAAGATCTATGGACCTCCAGCAGAACTGAAAGTTTATGGAGTTTATTAAAATGTTACACAAAAACAACATGGCTTCCCTTAACGCGATGGATTTATAATTTCCTCCCATCTCGTCCGTTTGCTCCCGCCAACGGCGGGATACGGGCCGGGGAGGCTAAGCCTCTCTAGCCTCTATATGTCAGAAGGAAAATCCACCGCCTGATCCGCTGGGATTTTCTCAGAGGGTACAAACTTCTTCAGCGGCCACCCTTTTTTACTTGGTTCAGCTTTGGGTTTAGGCGTATCTGGTAAGGGTTTTTTCTCCTCTTCTGGACGAGCCTGCTCCCTTTTCTCTTCAGCGACAAACCCTTCACTTTGGGGAACTTTCAGGGAAAATTGTTGACCTGATTTCACATTCTGCATCGATTCTCTGATTGAAGTATGAGAGAAGGCCGCTTCCGGCACTCCCCCATAGAGGCCCGCACTTAGTATGAGGCCCAACAGAAAAATGCGTCTTTTCATCTGATCCTGCATGATCATTTCTTTTTAGTCATATTCGCTAAATAACGGCAAACCCTAAAGCCCACATCCGGACGCTTGCCATTGCTGTAATCCCGGTACGCCAGTCTTAAAGCACTGATACTTGAATGCTTCCAGCTGGACCCTTTGACCACCCGATGTATGCCTTCCCTGGGCCCCAGGGGATCCAAGGTGACCTTCTGACCTGAATAGGCATAGATGGTGTAATAATCATGACACCATTCTGCCACATTTCCACCCAGATCATACAATCCCAAACTATTCGGTTTGAATACGCCCGGAGGCGCGGGTCCCGGGTATCCGTCATTATACTTGACCAGGTAATTGGGCAACAAGTCTTTGGCCGAGGCATCAGCATAATTCCCTGATTTCGGTGTGGGTGGGAAACGATTTCCCCAAGGGTATTTCAGGGAAGCCTTGTTGTTTTCATATCGGGCACAATACTCCCATTCTGCCTCCGTGGGAAGGCGATAGCCTCCTTTCATGGGTTCAGTGGCCACCCATTTACCATCGCGCTTCACATAAGCGGGCGGCAAAGAGGCTTTTTCACTCAACCAATTGCAGAAGAGGGCGGCCTGCTCCCAGGTCACCTGGACAACAGGCAATTCATCCCGGTTCAGGCTCAGCTTTCTGAACCAACCCGAATCATGCTCAGCCAGAAATTCCCTGAACTCTTTGTTGGTGACCTCTCTCACCCCCATGTAAAAGGGCCTTTTCAACTCCACCTTCTGCAGGGTCTCGTTGGAGCGGCGTCCTTGTTCTCGTCGAGAGGCACCCATGGTAAAGGATCCGGGCTGAATCAAACGGAGCTCGTACCCATTATGCGTTTTAATGAGCGAGGGAGGTGCCACGACCTCGGGTACCTTTTTTTTCAAGGTGACCCGTATTTCCTGCGGAAATCCGGGACGTGGGGTGATCTTTGTGAGAAACGATGCATACCCCGCCTTCCTGATTTCTAGCTGGTGCTCTACCGCAGTGAGTCGTAATTCGGGACGGACAGGTCCCCAGGATTTCCCGTTTACAAAAAGCTCGGCATCCTTGGGCTCCACCGTAACATAGACCACCCCTTTGATGGGCACCAGTTCCACGGTGAGCTCTTTCACTTGGGCAGAGGATAACCCTACTTTTTGGGTTGCCTTTTTATATCCCGCCTTAGAAATATGGATAAGATGTGTGGTCTTTGGGGCGAGAGGGATTTTCAAAGGCGTCTTTCCTGCATACGCATCTCCCACGGTCACGCTTGCACCAGGGGGCCTTGTGGATAGCGCAAGAATCCCATCCGCGGGCATCAGTTTGATATGGTCCAATGTCTCGGGCTGATTCGCTTTCACCGCCAACTGGGTCCGCCACGTTTTGTAGCGATTGGCGCTCACCTCTACGCTATAGGTTCCGGGGAGAAGCTGAAGTTTCAGCGGCGTCTCCCCCACCAGCTTGCCGTCAATTTTTACCTCTGCACCTTCTGGCATGGAGCCAATCGTCACATCACCCCAGGCCGGTAAAAGGGCAAACTGTAAGGCCTGAGATACACCGCAGCCCTCCACATCCACCTGGGTTTTCAGGTCTTGATAGTTTTCCGCAAAAATCTCCACGCTTCTACGCCCTGGCTTCAATTTTAGTTCCTGGATGGGCGTCATCCCCACCTCTTCACCATCAATGTGTATCCGTGCTCCCTGAATCTCAACAGAGGAATGCCCCTCCTGATGGACATGCAGGGACGCCACCCCTGGTAGCTTTTCCATTTGCAGCCTCAGTGTCTGGCTCCGTTCACCCGCCACTTTTATGGACTGACTGAGAGGCTCATAACAGCGTCTCAAAGCTGTGAGCGTATATTCTCCGGGTCTAAGCAGGTAATAAGTGCCCCACCTGGGCGCTATTATGCCTCCACGGATGCTGATTTGGTCCGGCTCCGGTTCGATGGTGACAACCACCTGCCTTGCCGTAAAGACAAACCAGGCGGAGGTGGAAAGCATGGAGAAAATGGCGATGAGAATCAGCCAGGCCAACCCCCTGAGTGGAAATTTTGGTTTCGGTTTTTGATGGCTGGGGTGGAAAGAGACAGGTTCAATCTCCATAGATGAATCTGATGGTCTGCTTGGCACAGGCGGAACCGTCTTGGAGGTATCTCCAGGCTCAGTGACCTGAAATACGATCCCATCCTCTTCTACCTTGAATAGGATCTGGCTTGGGCCTATTTGCAGCCTATCCCCATGACGCAGGACCGCAGCCCCCTCTAGCCTCTTACCATTGTGCCATACGGGGATCCCCGTCTCTGCGGCTTGCACATGTAAGCGTCCTTCAGACAGCCCGATATAAGCGGCTTCCTCATGCTCAGCCAGGCCTGTAATACGGATGCCAGCAGAAGGACTGCCGCCGATAAGGACGGGAAAATCACGCGCATCCAGACTTCTCTCGCCCCTGCTCTCCCGGATTTTGCAGTGAACGTTCAAATTTTCTCCTTGCATACCACAGTGACCCGCATCCCTTTCTGTCCGGGCTTGACCACGATCTGTTGCCTCACATCTTTGTATCCGCTTCGTGTACCCACCACGGTGTAGGTGCCAGGTCGCAGGTCCAGATCTCGTGCGGTGAACCGCCCAAATCTCCCCACTTTATAGACGTCCACCTGTGTAAGATTGTCAGACTCTAAGGTCACTTTAACAGGCGTCTTTGCCGTCGTCACCCATTGATCCAGTCTTTCTGTTTGCGATTTTAGGCGGGGACCCATGGGTTCAATCTTCCTGGCCTCCTTTAGGACTAAGATCGCATTTTCGAGGTGGCGATCCGATTCTAAGAGATGAGGCCGCTCTAAATAGAAAGTAAGACGCTTTTCCAGCGTAACGCGCTCCTGGGAAAGCACCTTTCCTTGCACCGCAAATTGAATGGCAGGATCTATCTGAAGGACGGCCAGATAGGATTCCAGGGCCTCTTTCCAATCTTCTGCCTGCTCGGCGGCCAAGGCCTCTTTTCGCAAGGTTTCGATACGGGCGAGTCTAATCGCCTGATCCACCTGGGCGAGAGCGTCCTGAACTTCAATGGCGCCTGTTTTGAACGACTCTGCCTTCAGAAAGGCTCTCCGGGCCCTTTCGTATTCATTATTTTGCAGGGCTGCAAATCCGGATGACATGAGCTGTTTAAACTGCTCCTCTGCGATCAAAACCTTGATCCTGTCAAATCCTTCCCGTGCCTGATCCGATTCTGGGTCCAGTTTCACGGCCTCCTGGTAGTCTGCCAGGGCAAAAGGGAGGTTGTTTAATTTCTCATGACGCTTTGCGGAATTGATCAACCGGATCACCCTTTCGATCTTTTTCGCCCTCTCCAGATTTCGTCGTGCATTTTCGTTTGTCGGCTCAATCATCAGGGCCAAGCCAAAATTACGCTGCGCGCGCTTCCCATCTCCCTCAGCCATTGCCATTCGGCCTTCCTCCATAAGACGGCGGAATGCTTTCTCACTGCCGTTTGTGATCGCCTTGGCTTTGCTCAGGGCCTCTTCGTATTTTTGCGATGCGGAAGCATACTCTTTATTCATGAAGAGTTCGTCCGCCTCCTGCGCGGACTGCGCCATCTCGGTGTAGAGATGGCCTCCCCACTCTGCACCCCCCTTGTCATCCAATGCCTTTTTTGCCACAAGGTAGTCTGCAAGGCTTTGCTCAGCCTCCTCTTTTTCCAGGGCTACTTGTTCAGGAGGTTTGGCCGGGACCTGCTCCGGTTCAGCCTCCTTGATCTGAAGATTATTTTGTGCTGTTTCTTTTTCTGATGGGAGGCTCGCCTGCCTCTCAGGAATCAGAGAAACCTCAACCGGGTTTTTCGAAAGATGGTGCCATAAGAGTCCCCCTCCTGCCAGGAGGGCAACCATGGCAAGAATCAAGGCCGTCATCTTCAGAAGATGCTGACGCCAGGGGCTGGCCGCATGAGGTGTAGCCCCTTGCCCGGAAACTTGCGCAGGTGTAATGATTTCACCCTGCTCACCAGGAGATGGGACCTTTTCAGCACGTAGAGGCGCAGGGGCGGGTGGTAAGGTATGATAAGAACTGAGCTCCAAGATCTTTTGCAATTCCTCTCCCACCTGGTCCAAACTGGACGGTCGCTGCTCTGGGACTTTGGCCAGCAACTGGCCAATCAACCGATCCAGCGATTCGGGTATCCGATTCCCTGTTCCTGTCCTCTCCAATTGCTCATTGACCATAACCGGAATCTCTCCACGGATCTTCTCGGGTGAGATCTCCGGGTAGAAGGGGGGATGGCCGGTTAGAAGGTCGTACATAAGTATCCCAAGGGCGTAAATATCATCGGAAGGGTGCGGTTTGCGGCCATCCAATTGCTGTGGACTCATGCTATACAGCGAACCCCCTGTGGTTATTTGGCGCGCGTCTCTATCAGACTCCAGCACGGCTGCAATTCCAAAATCGGCGAGCCGCGGGGAGCCCTGCGGGTCAAGGAGCACATTTGTCGCCTTCAGGTCACGATGGATAAGGCCCATGCCGTGGGCATATGACAAGGCGCCGATAACGGGCTCGAGTCGCGTGATGACATCGGGATAGGAGAGCATGCCAAACCGGCTACGATAGACATGCAGGTCCTCCCCTTCGATGTATTCCATGGAGATGAAGACTCGTTCATCAGCGCGGTGAAAGTCAAAGATGCGTACGATATGGGGATGGACAAGCCGCCTGGCATTTCGGCACTCGTTCTTCAGCAGTTCCACCAGGTCCATGCGAGCGGCCAAAAGGGGGTTTAGTACTTTGATGGCCACATGAACCTGGAGTTCCAGATCCCGAACGAGCCACACTTGGCCCATCCCCCCTTCGCCCAGAAGTTCCATCAATGCAAAACGGGAAAGAAGTATCTGATCTTTTTGCAGACGCGTCATTACAAGACAGCCTTCCCCCGGAACAACTCCAGTTCTCTTATTGACACCGTGAAGTCCCACCAGGCGCTCAAACACCCGGTGGCAACGGTTACTTGGGATTTTCTATTTTTTAACACAGGCGCCAAGAAGTGGCTCAGGTTAGTAACAAATGGAAATGCTCCCCCTCTGGGTGGCGGTCAGTAAAGGGGCTTCGGCACTCACGCGGGGTCAACTGCCTTTGGGTCGGTCTGTTTGCGGGTTATCCTTCTTGCCAAAGCCGGTCTCCTCGTAATATATTTCCCGCAACAATTCTCGCCAGTGCCTATATTGCTCCTCAGCAGAACCGGTCAACTCATATTTCTTCCCCTGAAACTCCATGACCACGGGTTTCATCTCGTTCCCAAATGATTCGCTCAGCTCCTGAATGGCCACGCGATGGATTTCGGCCTGTTTCCCAATGTTAATGCCATCATATAACACTGCACCGCCACCCAGGATCAGACCTTCCTGTACGCCATAGCTGTTGTCCACCCCCCCAGCGGCAAGGGCTATGGCTAGGGCCATCATTAATGCCCCTGCGGCCTGCCGAACGTAGGCATCCCTTTTGATCTTACGTATGGCCATCTGTTCCGTGAGACTCGCCTTCCGCCATTCTTCGTAGGCCGGCCACATCTCATTGTAGAAGCCCTCATAATATTCATTCAAGGTATCCACATACATGTGATCCCGGTCCCGAACCTGAAGAAGACGTTGCATCATAGGATCGTCATCGGCAGGCAGCCGATTGATGGTGAACTTCTCATCCTTGTCCCTGACCAGGTAATCCCCAAAGGCATCTGGGGCAAAGCCGGCCGCAAATCTCAACCTGGAAATGCGCCGTATCTTTCGGATTCCGTCCCGGCTCAATTCTTTCTTGTACACCGCCATGTCATTGGCAATAGCGTTGTAAAGATCCTGAAAGGCATCCTTCTCCCCCGGCACATTATCTTTGTAAAAACTTTGCTTGACTTGTTCTTCGTATGCCTTACGAAACCAGGTATGGCCCGTCGCGTCGATGACCTCGACCCTGAGGATCAAGTGCTCCCCGTTCGACTCCAGGATCTCACCTCGCACCAGCAAGTCCACCTCTGGGTCCTCGACGGGCATAACCCGCACGGCACCCCAGTGGCTGCTTTGCTGTAACGTGTTTTTCAGATGATAAGGGATAAAGTGGCGCTCTGCCTTTCTTATGTCTGCGTGCGTACCCTCCTCCTTGGCCTTCTCCTCTGTGAGTTCCTCGCTCTCAAAAACAGCGATGCCCACATCCAGTAATTCCTCTTCTGGAATCTCCTGTTGGGCCTGAAGTATGGAAGTGGGGCCCACCTCATGTACGTTGTAAGTGGCGCAACCATTGAAAATAAAAAGTGCCGCGCCAATCAGCAATGCCATATGCATAGGTCTCTTCATGGGTTTTCCTCATTGTCTACTTTCTCTCTTGTAGTCTTCATATTCCTTCCATAGCTTTGCCTTGAGTTCTGGATCGGTCTCATTTTCAGCCGCCTCTCGAAGCTGTCGGGCTACGATGTCATCATCATGTCCTTCATGGGTGGGACGCTTCTGCGTCACGGTTTGACCTTTGCCCTCACCCTTCGACTCTGATTCCCCACTCTCCACTTTCGCCCCTTGGGCTTCCGTCCCATCCTCAGAACGCATCTCCCCTTCCCCCGTATCCTCTTTTCCCCTTTGGGCTTCAGAGGTCCCTTCTCCTGGTGAGGTCTCTTCTCCTTCTGCTTCCTGCCCAGCATGCCCTTCCTTTTCGCCCACCTCCTCGCTCAGATCCCTCATTTTCTTGGCCGACATGGCGAGAATCTCATCCCACTTTTCCAGCAACATTTCATCAAATGCCGCAAGGGACGCGTTGAACTCTCTCTCCAGAGAAGCCAATTCCTCCAATTCTTCTTCGTTCGGAATTCTTGGGTCTGTGATGTTTCCCTCTTCATCGGTTGTGGAGGAACTGGCAGGTTGGCGAGGGGGTGCAAGCTTGGCAAAGGCCTCCTCCATCTCCTTCGCAAGCTTACGGTTTTCTATGACCATCTCGTGTGCACGAGCAAGATAGGCCTCATAATCCTTCAAGACTTCAGGAGAAGCTGTTCCCGAACGCTCGAGTTTCTCAAGCTCGGAAGCAATGCGCGCTTCGGTCGCCTCGCTGATGCGAAGATTTTCACGCGCCAGTTGAAGCCTCGATTTCACTTCTTCTAAAGAAGCGCCAAAAGCCCACGAAGCAAGGCCCAGCCATAGAATCCCTGCGAAAAAAAGCCCCTGAAGCTTTATCTTTCCCAATCGCCTCATCTCTACACGGTATCGTCTACTGAGGATAGATGACTTTGGGCCCAGTATCTGACCCCAAATAGGGTATAACCTATATAAGTGATCATAATGACTAGATTTTTCTTTGTCAAGGTGCCAGCCTAAAGTGCCATTGTTCCCTCAAAATATCAACATGTTGCACCCCGACCGTGTTGTCCAAAGATTTGGGTCATCACTTACGATGTCTGATAAGTATTCATCTCAAAAGGTCAAAAGTGGAATATCGGGGATGTCCAGCATTCAAGCGGCCATCCCAGCGCCACCGACGCAGAGACGGGACACGGCCTTGGACAGGTCGCACGGTGCATGGAATGAAAGGAAGCCAGAGTCAAAGTCTGGAAAGGTGTGGATGTCACTCACCTTCCTTGAGTGCCCGACTCCTCGCAATGACATCTTAATCACAGCTTCTTTATCATTCGCAAGAATAGGATAAATGCACTCTTGCTTTTCAGAACAAGTGCTTGAACGTGCATGCATTTGAAGTTTAATAAAAATAATTTTGATCTTGACAAATTTCGCAAAAAAATACTATAAGGCCTAAACCATGGTTAAGGATAAATAGAAAAAGC
>Ga0209427_10004729_pt1 | contig 15694 bp, 13 predicted proteins | sample DeeMarSWOR136_30_FD_187465 | JGI IMG/M metagenome (GOLD analysis project Ga0209427, IMG submission 187465) | Marine sediment microbial communities from White Oak River estuary, North Carolina - WOR-1-36_30 (SPAdes) (version 2) | ecosystem: Environmental > Aquatic > Marine > Intertidal zone >...
ACGGCTCCTGACATGTCTCTGTGACCGTCAAAGACGATACTCGTGTGGTCGCCGCCCTGCACGCTGGCCGCGTAGCTGATGTCATGAGTATAATCCACGTCGCTTCTTGTGCCGTGGGCACCTATCTCGATTCCTTTAACGTGAACAGCGTAAGGGAGACAATCCACGCCTTTCATATCGCTTATTTGTAGAGCTGCCCTGAAGGTTCCCTCGGCTAGGATGTCACCGATCTTCTCCCTATTCGCAATCAGCCAGGCTAGCTTGGTGAAGGCCTCAGCGTCACCCCAATTTAGCTTGAAGCCGAAGTCTTCCTCCGTCAAGATTCCACGTTGGTATAGCTCCGCCGCGAATGCCATTGTGTTGGCGCTGTTGATCCCCGAGAATCCCAGGTTGTCAATGAGGGCACTCATATGAACATTGTCCCCCGGATCGAAGATTCCGAAGTTGGTGCCACAGTAAGCCTCGAGCTCGTAGTCTGGCATGTCAGTGATGTCGCCCTTCCACCTGCCGCTCTTGATACAACTAACCTTCATACAGTTTGTAGTGCAGTTGAAGTCGGCCCACTTCTTCTTCACCCAGAACCTGTTCTCGAACCTTGGTCCCGCGAAGGTCCTCTCGTCATGCCACTCCTCTTGCCAGTTCCTTACCGGCTCGGAACTCGTGACGGCACCAACAGACCAGCCCGCGTACCCGGTTCCCCAGCGGCGCATACTACCTCGTTTTATCAGATTGGCGTGAGCCTCCCGCCAGAGTTCCTTCACTTTCGACGGTGAGGCCACTGTTGGTATCTTACCCCTACCCTTGGCGACAATCGCCTTTAGGTTCTTGGATCCCATGACCGCACCATAGCCACCGTAGCCACATGCATGACAAATCTTGGTTACGATTGCTGCTGTCCTTATCCTATTCTCGCCCGCTGGGCCGATGTACATAATGCCCGGCTCCTTCCAGAGGCCGACATTCGGCTTCCTCTTGGTAAGCTCCGCCGTTACCTCCTTGTTTAGGGTCTTGATTGTCTCTTCCCCGACCTTGCCCCAGATGTGGCTGGCATCTCTGATATCGCCACCCTCGTCGGTCACCAGTATGTAAACGGGACTACTAGCCTTCCCAGAAACGATGACACCATCATATCCGGCGGTCTTCAGCTCCATGGCGAACTCAGTACTGGCCGTTGAACCAACGGTTCCGTTGCTCAGTGGAGATTTACCGGAGCAGCATATCCGGGCGCCTGGATAGATGGCGGTTAGGGGGCCTGTGAATGTCGTGAGTATGTTATCGGATCCTAAGGGGTCTACCTTATGCCACTCTGTACCTATCCTGTCTAAGAAGACCTTGGCTGCAAGGCCCCTGCCACCCAAGTAGTCTTGCAGTATCTGCTCGTCGAAGGTGGTGTCCTTAACCGTCTCCTTAGTGAGATCTACGTCCAAGAACTTGCCAGCATACCCGTTTGGCATTTAGATCACCTCCTCCCCCTTCTCCCCAAACATGTTAACAGCGAGGTCCTTAGCAACAACCATCGGCTCCATTGCGAACAGCTTCCTCTGATCGCTCATCCTCTCCTGCACTAAGGTTAGGGCATTGTACCCTGCCTCCTGGCATACCTTGACGCACTCGGGATCACCTCCACACAGGTCGCAGATAACGGCCTTGTCGGTCTCAGGGTGTAGAAACGGTACCTTTCCGGGGCAGGCATTGATGCAGTCCCCACAGCTTATGCACTTCTCGCGATCCACGATCACAGCGCTCGTGTTCTCGTCGACTGAGAGAGCGTCCACTGGGCAGGCTTCGACGCACGGATAGTCATCGCACTGAGCACAGAAGTGGGGAACCTCGACACCGGGGAAGGGCATGAAGACGCGGATCCTGGAGGCCTCAGGCCACATCCATCCCTCGTGATGCATGCTACATGCGATCTCGCATCGCTGACAGCCAGTGCATGCTATGTAATCCCTTACAATCCATATCGGTGTACTCATCTAATCACCCAAAATCTTCTATTCAACTATCTCGGTAGGTATTAAAAATATTCATTACATCAAGGCCCTTAAATTACGGCACATATAAGAACCACCAATTTCAGCCAAATTAGAGATGGGCAAGGGGATGGTGAAGTTGAGGAGAGACGACGCCCTTAAATTAACCATGGCTCTCCTATCGGTATTCTTCTTCCTCTTCATGGCTGCCACCTCAGATTTACGAGGTAAGATCCTGGGCGTGGTCTTCCTCGCCCTGGTCATCTGGAGCCTCTACCCAAAGCGGCATCTGGAGTCATCTATAATAATCATGGTCGTCCTTTCCCTACTGCAGGTCTCATACAGCCTCGACGAGTTTATCGGCTCTTTATTTTCAACTTATGGTGGTAGTGGCCTTTGGATAATCATCTCAGGTTTCGTCCTTGCGAAGGCCATGGAGATATCGGGTCTCGCACGTAGGATCGCCCTATGGATAACAACATCGCTTGGAGCCCACCCAGAGACAATTATCATTTCTGTTGCGCTAGCCAATCTTGCCATCGCCCCCCTCTCGCCTTCCACCACTGCAAAGGCCTTCCTATTACTCCCAATATGCACATCCCTCGTGGATGCATATGAAGTCGAAAAGGGTCAGAGCAACTACGGGGCGGCAGTGATGTTGATGGCGATGGCGGCCAACAACATCTGCTCGACGGCTTTCCTGACCGCCACAGTGCCCAACCCGATATCGGCAGGCTACATAGGCGAGTCCTCAAGCTTAAACCTTGACTGGATAAACTGGTTGAGGATGGCCCTACCCCTCACGCTGATCCTGCTGGCGGCGTCGTGGTTCATATGCGTAAGGATGTTCCGACCGGAGGTTAAGAAGACCCATCAATCCTTGGAGCACATCCGTGAGCTTAGGGTAGGTCTGGGGCCTCTTACCCGCGAGGAATGGACCGTGGCCCTGTTTTTCTTGGCAGCTCTGATCCTGTGGATAACCGATGGGCTGCACCCTTACAACGCTGGGCTGCTCAGCCTTGTGCTGTCCATTGCCCTTTTCATACCAGGAATAGGGGTCATGGAGGTCGGGGGATTCACCGGTGAGGTGCCATGGGGGTCTATAGTGCTCTTTGCTGCCAGCATGTTCCTATCCAAGGCTGTCGGGAGGTGGAGAGCTCTCGACCCTGTGGCCGAGCTGGTCTTCGGCGTGCTCAACCTTTCTGAACTGGAGACGGCTCCCTTCGTCGCCCTCGTTGTACTGGTCTCTATGCTCCTCCACGTCGCCTTCACATCGACGACGGTTTACGCCACAGTTATGGTGCCCCTGGCGATATCCCTGGGCCAGCTTGTGAGGCTCGCGCCACAATTGATGGCCCTACCCGTGGCTTTCCTGACACCCGTCGCCGTAATCCTTCCAGTAAACACGATTCCCAACATAATCTTCCACTCCTCTGGGCACTTCTCGGAGACGCAGATGATAGAATATGGCCTCGTTGTAAGTGTTATCTCCGTTATAACAGTTCTTCTAGTGGGGCTCCCATACTGGCGCCTATTGGGTTATTTTTAAGGGATGTTTCAAATGCTCTTCTTGGCGTTATACCAGCAGTCTGTTATCATTTCTAGGAGTTCGGGCTTTAGGGTGTAGAGGTCCTTTGCCTCCCCTTTGGGGATGAATATCCTTATGAGGAAGGACCTGCCAAAGCGGTCGCTAGAGTCGAAGTAGGCCTCCGGCCTCCTGAGCTGCTTATTCCCGTACTTCTCATGGAACCTATCTATAGCGGGCAGGATACAATTCTTCATTAGGACAGGGTTCGGCACCTCGTGACCGAAGCCCATGGTGAACGTATACTTGATGAAGCCCTCGTGGGTGAGGTTCAGTATCCGACTGTTCATCACCTGGGTATTAGGCACCTTCAGAAGATTGAAAGACGGTGTATACAAGTTGGTGTAGTTGATGGTGATCTCCTCTACCTGCCCCTCCATATCTCCAATCTTGACATAATCTTTCACCTTGAAGGGCTGGGTTATCAGCACATAGAAACCAGCGACGACGTTATTTATAGTCTGGGAGGAGCCGAATCCCAGGAAGGCGCCTATAAGGGCCGAACTCCCGATGAACCACTCGGTGGGAAGGTCCCAGATACCAAAAAGAAAGGTAGAGCACGCGAGGATAGAAACAACCCTCAGGAGTAACCTCAAACCGTTGATTGCGTGAGCCTCCAGCTCAAGGCGTTTTCCCCATCTCGATACGAACTGGCCCAGCTGCTTGTAGGCGAAGTAACAGATGAATAGGGATATTAAGCTCAGCAGGATATTGTTGATCTCCATTGCGGCTTGGTCTAACAGATCTTGTAGGGCCATTGCACTTCCTCTCTATATGAGTATACTGGGATTCACGGATATATCCATGGGTAAAGAAAACATTTTCGTAGTTCTTCAGTTCCCCGTGTGGAGGGAATTCATCATCCCCTCTCTTTAACGGCCTCCGATACCTGCCTCCTGATCTGCAGGACCAAATTTGTCAGGAGTCCGAAGGTCATTATCTGAAAACCGGAGATGACCAGTAGCATTGAGAGGAGAAACGCGTAAGGGTTGATGAAACCCCCTAGACTGTGGGATGTTATCTTAGCCATCGTCAAGAATACCAGGCTGAGAAAGCCTCCGAGGAAGAGAGGCACTCCAATAAAGGCAGAGATCCTATTCAAGTTGGCTGACAGCAGGTCCGTCAGTTTATGTTGTATCCTCCAGATGAGTCCCACCCTGTATGGCCTAAACTCCTCGACAGCGACAGGAACCTCGACGATGTTAAGTCCCTCGGTGCTGGCTTCGACGAGAAGCTCCGTCTCGTAAATGGTGCTTGAGATGGGCACTCTGTCCATTAGTTCGATGATTCGGTTTCGCCTATACGCTTTAACGCACGTGGTGTCAGTGAAATCTACATCGTAGAAACCCCGTACAAATCTATGGTAGGCCCTGCTTACCCCCCGCCTCATCAGGGGCCTCCGATCGAGGTCTGACATCAATCTCTTTGAGCCGACGACGACATCGAAGTAGCCTAGGAGGCGTAAGCTCTGGGGGATGAAGTCCATATCGACACTCAAGTCGATTGGGTACCAGACCACCTTCTCTCCCTGTGCAGCATGAAATCCAGATCTGAGCGCCTTACCCAAGTTCGCCTCGTGGAGTTCAAGGTATTTTATATTGTCGTATCTTTCCGCAAGCTCCTTGGCGATCGCCGGAGTATCATCTAGGCTTCCGTTCTCGCAGAGGATGATCTCATAACCCTTAATGTTGCTACTCAAGTACCCCATGAGCTTCTCGGCGTTTATTCTCAGTATTTTTGCCTCGTTGTAGATTGGCACGACGACGCTCGTCTCGATGCCCAAACATCTTCCTCCGCTTCAAGTCGTGTTATGCCGTGATAGTCGATCGCGGAACCGTATTGTATTTGACTTAATAAATGTTTTATTTTCAGTTGATAATACTCAATTATAACATTTTGATGATGGGAACTTACATGAGAGTATGCCTAGTTTCTCCGGAGGTGTTCTCATGGGGCTACTACGGGGGATTCGGTTTCCTAACACGCGTGCTGGGCCGTGAACTAACCCGTCGGGGTTACGAGGTCTCGGTTGTGACGGTTAAGAGGCATGGGCAGAGAGAGATCGAGGAGCTGGATGGAATAAAAGTCTACGGATTCCCATCTCATGACGATAAGCCCCATACTCTACGAGCTCTCCTATCCCGCCTCGAGTCGATGGACTATTACAAGAAGGTTGAAGCAGAAATATATCACAGCCAAGCTATCAGCTATAATACCTTCGCCGCTCAGAGGGCGATGCCACACAGCATCCATTTGGTTACATTCCAGGACCCCTACGACCTTCATGAGTGGCGAAAAATATCACAGGTCGACGAAAAATACCAGTTCACACCAACCTTCAGGCTCAGGATAATTGTCGAGAACCGGCTATTATCCCAAGCTTGCAAGAGGGCAGATGGATTGTACTCGCAAGCTAAATTCTTGATACCCAAGGCGAAGAGGCTGTTTGGGCTGAAGGAGTCCCCAACCTTTCTACCAAATCCAATCTACATTCCAGATAGGAGTATCAGGAAGTCAGACTCTCCCCTCGTCTGTTTCCTCGCTCGGTGGGACCCCCAGAAAAGGGTGGAGCTATTCCTCAGGCTAGCCAAGGAGTTGCCGGATATCGACTTCATCGCAATGGGCCGGTCCAATGACCCTCGCACAGACGCCCTAATACGAAAAAGGTACACTGATCTCCCAAATCTCACTCTTACTGGGTTCGTCTCAGAGGAGGAGAAATCACGCATACTAGAGAGAAGCTGGCTTCTAGTAAATACAAGCATTAGAGAGGCTTTGCCCGTTTCATTCCTCGAAGCCCTTGCCCACGAGACCCCAATTCTGAGTGGCGAGAACCCTGACTCTATCACAAAATGTTATGGTTATCATGTAAAGGGGGATAACTATTCAGCTGGGTTGAGGTACCTGCTCCGCTACGAGCGCTGGAGGGAGCTGGGACGACTGGGCAGGGAGTATGTGGAGAAAGTCCACAAGGCCGACAAGGTAGTGGACATGCATGTAGAGGTTTACAGGAGTTACCTCGAGGCACGTCGTTGAGTAAGAGGTTCGACATTGAGGTTCTTAGTTTTCGGGGGATGGTTTGGCTCAGGCAACGTTGGCGACGACGCGATTCTCATTGGACTCCGGAGAATTCTCCATAAGGCAGTTCCAGACTCGGAGATAACTGCGATCTCCATCAACCCAGAACAAACTATAAGGATCTGCGGGGTGAGAGCGATCCCCCTGCTGAGCCCCCTTGGGCCGTTAAGGCGGGGTGTTGAGCCCATTAGAGCCTACTTAAAGACGTTCAGGGATACGGACGCTTGCATCGTCAGCGGCGGGAATCCCGTATACGACTATGATCACCTATCTAGGTCTCTGCACTTCAGCCTCTCTTCCTTGCTTGGTAGCAAGCTCTTATGCTTCGGGATTGGTGTAAAACCAATAACATCCCCTGTCGGACTTGGTCTCATTAAGACTCTTCTAGGTAGAGCTGACCTCATCTCCGTAAGAGACCATATTTCTAAATCGGAACTCTTGAAAATGAGGATAAATACGTGCATACGCGTGACAGGTGACTCTTCTCTCTTCATGGAGCCGGCAAGTCCGAGGGATGGATTACGTAAGCTGATTGAGGTCGGTGTTGATATATCTAAGCCAATGGTAGCTGTCTGCCCCAGGGCTCTATCTGCTGAGTATAGGAAGCACTACCATGAACCCATAAAAGAACTTGAAATCTTTTCCATTCGCAAGGCTCTTGCTGGAATCGCGGATCACCTTCTTAAAATGGGGTTCGAGGTAGTATTCTTGCCTATGCACCGGGACCCATTCGATGACGATCTTAAAGAGATCAGCTTCATCATAGGCCAGATAGGTAGCTCTGAGCCAAAAGTAATGCAGAACGAGTTGTCTCCTGAGGAGGTCCTGGCCGTTCTGGGGAAGATGAGACTGGTCGTAGGGTTGAGGCTCCACTCCTTGATATTCGCTGCACGACAAGGTGTGCCGATTGTGAGCATAGACTACGACCCAAAGATACGGGGGTTCATGGAGCTCGCTGAAGTAGGTGGATATCTGTGTAATCCAGTCGACCCAGTCGAATCATTAATAGGAAAGGCGGAGGCTGCATTGACGGAGTCTGATAGCATTACCAGCCGACTTTTTAATTCTTGTAGGACAATGAGGTTGAGGATTGAGGCTGAGGCCAGGCGCGTCGCCAAGGTCTTAGGTTAGGGTCACCAGCCGATGGCGTATGTTTCGCCTGTCCTCGGCGAGGCCCCTCCGAACATGATGCCTGTCTCCGGGTCGTAGCGGATGGCGAGGCATCTTCCGTGGCTCCACGGCCTGCTCACGACGACCTCGTGGCCCTTCTCCTCAAGCCCCTTCCTCACCTCCTCGGGTATCCGGGGCTCGATGTGGACGCGACCGGGGTATGCTGCGTGAGGCCAGAAGGAGCCGGGGAAGTGCCTGCTGTGGACTGTAGGCTGGTCTAGGGCGAGCTGTACGTTCATTCCGAAGTCGACGTGGTTGAGGAAGAACTGGAGGGTCCACTGGTCCTGGGCGTCTCCTCCTGGTGTGCCGAAGACCATGTAGGGCCTATCCTCTCTCATCACGAGGCTCGGAGTAAGGGTCGTGCTCGGCTTCTTGCCTGGCTCAAGCCTCTCAACGTGGTTACGGTCTAAGTGCAGCATCTGGCCTCTTGTGCCTATGCAGAATCCCAGCCCTGGTACGAGAGGCGATGTCCTTATCCAGGCGCCGCTGGGCGTCGCCGATAGCATGTTCCCCATGCCGTCGACGACCTCTAGGTGAACCGTATCCCCCTCGAACCAGTCGCCTTCCTTGGATTTCCTCATCTTGACGGGGGGTACCCCGCCCGGCCTGAGCTCCAACGAGGCACTATCAGGGTCGATGAGGGGCCTTCGCTCTTCCGCGTATTTCTTGGACAGGAGCCTATCCAGGGGGACATCCACGAAGTCAGGATCAGCGTAGTAGTACTCCCTGTCTGCGAAGGCCAGCTTGGCACACTCTATCCAGGTATGGAGGTACTCCACCGAGTTGTGGCCCATGGATACTAGGTCGTAGCCCTCTAGGATGTTCAGTTGCTGCAGGAGCACGGCTCCCTGGCACCAGGTGTTGCACTTGAAAACGTCCAAGCCCCGGTAGTTGGTGGACAGAGGGCTCTCTATCCTCGCCCTGTATTTGGCTAGGTCTTCGAGGCTTAAGAGGCCGTGATGTTCCTGACCGTAGACGTCCTTGCACTTGAAGGTCTGCATGAAGTCGATGATTGCCTTGGCGATTGGTCCTCGATAGAAATAGTCCCTCGCCGCGTCGATGCTAGCCGATCGTCCCCATCGGCTCTCCCTCGTCGAGACCTCAGCCACGGTCTTGAAGGTCCTCGACCAGTCGGGATTCCTTATGATCGTACCAACCTCGGGCACCTTGCCGTCTGGGATGTAGACCTCAGCCGATGTGAGCCACTCCCTCTTGAACCGGTCGGCGTTGGAGCGTAGAGCCCTGTGTAATCCGGAGAACACGGGGAACCCTTCCCCCGTGAGCCTGATGGCCGGCTCGAGGACGCTGGCGACACCCATCGTGCCATACTCGTCAAGAAGGGTGAGCCATGCGTCGAAGCTGCCAGGCACGACCGCTGGGAGGAAGCCATCCTCCGGAATAAGCTGGTATCCATTTTCCTGGAACCACTCGATGGACGCCGCCTCCGGCATCGGTCCCTGTCCGTTGACTGCCAACACCTTGTTTTCGTCTGCCCAGTATACCAGTATCGGCGTCTCGCCGGCAACACCGGCCAGGTACGGCTTCAAGACCGTGAGGCAGAAGAACATCGTCGCCCCTGCGTCGACGGCGTTCCCCCCTATCTTCAGTGCTTGGTGGCCCGCCTCGGATGCGAGGTAGTGGGTCGAAGAGACCATGCCATGGGTGCCCATGACCACAGGCCTTGTTGTGAATGACATATCGATCAAGCTGAGTTGTCCAAATGCCATATTTAACTGCCGGTTGTCGAATAGGTATACTGGGGCATCCAGATTGTACCATGTGGAGGGACGCAACCCCGTCTTGGAGATTCTGAGACACAGGCACGTAAGGAAGGTACTACTGGCTAAGGGGGTCGAGGAAGGGCCTAAGATCAGCGAGATCATCGAGCTCGCTAGAGAAAGGGGGGTCCCCGTGGTCTCTCTACCCCGTGAGCGATTGGACCGGGATTCCAAGACGGGTCGCCATCAGGGGGTCATGGCCCTGATGGAACCCCTACCACAATCATCGTTACTGGAAATTCTATCTCAAGGGTCGAAGGAAACCTGCTTCGTCCTATTGAACAAGATCCAAGATCCCCAAAACCTGGGGGCTATTCTGAGGACGGCCGAGGCGTCGGGTGTAAACGCCATAATAGTCCCTAAGCGTGGCAGCGTTGGTCTGACACCCGCAGTCATCAGAGCGTCCATGGGTGGGGCTTTTTATGTGCCTTTAATGGTGGAGAGACTTTTCCCTGCTATTAAGCTGCTCAGGGATGAGGGCGTACGCATCATAGGCGTAGATCCCAGGGGCTCAGTCGACTACCACGAGGTGAGGCTGACGGGCTCAGTTGCATTCGTCCTAGGCGGGGAGGGCAGGGGTATCAGCCAGGAGCTCCTGAGTAAATGCGACAACGTGGTCAGGATTCCCATGAAAGGGCGGATATCCTCGCTGAATGTCGGTGTGGCTGTGGCCGTCGTCTTATACGAGAGGTTGCGCCAACTCAAAGTGCTAGAGGGAACTCGTTAAGCAGAGTTTCAGACGATCAGCAGATGAAAGGGAATTGTAAAGTACCCAGTCGGCTTAAAAACGTTGAACCCATCATGAAGTCAAAGGGTGACCCTGGGGCTATGTCGGATGAGATTAGGACACATACGGCGCTCCATGTCTTGAAAGGAGCTGCATCGAAGGTTCTCGGGGTGAAGTGGACGGCGGGCGTAACGGTCCAAGGCACCCACGGCCTCCTCACCATACAGTTCGACAGAAAGCCAACACTAGAGGAGGTGAAAGAGATCGAGAGAGAGGCCAACCGTAAGATAGATGAGGACGCTCCTATCGAGGAGCTTGAGATGGAGAGATCCGAGGCAGAGAAGCGGTGGGGGGACGCCATTTATGACCTCTTCCCGATCCCGGCCTCAATCACCCATCTCAATATATTGCACATTCCTGGGTGGAACGTCAACGCGTGCAATAAGGAGCACACGAGGACGACGGGGGAGATCGGCTCCCTGAAGATCACTAAGACGAGATTCCGAGCAAGCAGACAGCAGCTGGAGATCTCCTTTGATGTATCGGGATAGATGTGTCTGCTCTCAGTAAATAATCTACAATACAATACTCACATAATCCTAAGCGGGTAAATGTAGTATTAGGTTAGGGTTTCTATGGTCTGGGCGATCTCTCTCTAGCCTTAAGGCCGTTCCAAACTATGAATAAGCCTATTACGATGGCCATGAGGGGCCAGAGATCGTCCCAAGAGTAGTAGAACCAAGCCTCGGCCAGGGAAATGGCGCCTGAGAGGAGGATTAGCAGACCAATGAGGAGACCCCAGTTCCGTCCATCCTCTGCCTTCTCATACCGCCAATCCTTCTCGTACTTTTCATCTTTCTCCTGTCTCTCCTCCTTCTCATTCCACTGCCGGGCGTATCGGGGAGCTACTCCCTCTTTCAAAGGCGTGCCACACTTCGTGCAGTATATTGCCCCATCCTCGTTCTCCTCACCGCATTCGGGACAGTAGACCATCGAATCACCGACGACATATATAACACCCAAATTATTGAAAGTTTTGGGAACCGTTAACCGACAGGCTCGAACATGGGCTCATTCTAGCACTTCTTTACCCATGTCCTCTATGAAGTCATGCAGATTCAACCATGGTAAGCTCGCGCCACTAGCCCTCTTGTGACCACCGCCGAAACCACCGTGCCTGCTTGCCACCCTTCTCGTAATCTCACCGAGGTGAAAGCTCAGCCCACGCCTACTTCTAATGGAAACACTCGCCATTTCACCATCCCCCCTTTTATAACAGAGCCCAACGTCAACGCCCAGGGCGTCGAGTAGAAGGTTGGCGACAGTCCCGATGGGCTTCTCGTTAGGGGTCGTCATGAATGCGAAATTTCCACTCTTGTTAGCCTTATCGGGTATCTCTTGGATCAGGTGCGTAGCTTCTTCCAGCAGGTCAAGGGAAGCCTCAACAAGACCTGGTATCCTATGAGGGTATGCCAACTTACTGAGCTCCTCGACCACTACTGATCTGAACTCCGGCGTCTGCTTGTTCAGTATGGCGTGAGCTAGGATCAGTGCCTCGTGCTGGACGAACTGCCTGTCGTACTCATTGAGGAGCTTACTTGCCATGGGGCCGTCCTCGAACTGGTCTGCCCAAGCGGCGTAAGCAGCGAGCCTACCTGCCTCCCTGCCGAGCTCCTCCCTGAAGTGATTGTAGAGCAAAACGCTCGCGCATTCCCGGAGGTCGTGAACGACTCTCACATCCGCACCCATCAGCTTCTCCTCCAGGCCTGGAGGCCATGGGTGATGGTCTATTATCATTACCTCAGCGAATTCCCGAATCCTCAAGACCTCGTCAACAAGGTCCTCACGGATGTTGATGTCGCAGATATAGAGCTCCTTCAGGGTGCCTGTTATCTGTTTCAGGGCTTTCTCAAAGTCGTCGTAGGTTACGAGGATGGTATCGGACCCCATGAGTCTTCGGATAAAAGCCGCGCAGGTCAGGCCGTCGGCGTCCTCGCCATGGGATATGCATGTTATCTCTGGGCGGGGCATCTCGCTACACATGGGATGGACTTATTAATAAAAGCGCGACCTGACAAAAAAAATTTAAACTTCTCTCTCATAGTGCGTGCGATTTTTAAAATATCGTCGGGTTGCTGCACGATAATTCTAAGTAGATTGTCTCTGATTCTCCTTTGATGGGGTGAAGGAAATTGACAGTGGATAATCTTGTGTATGAGGTTGTCGATGGGTGGGGGGAGCTGCCTGAGGGTTGGATTTATACACAGGTACCCGGGGTCGCCGTCGACAATCATGACAGGGTATACGTGTTTAACAGGGGCTTACACCCAGTGATTGTTTACGACCGGGAAGGTAAATTTCTAGGATCATGGGGTGAGGGCGTCTTCAAGACCCCTCATGGAATCTATATCGACTCCGATGATAATATTTTCTGCGTTGACTCCGGAGATCACACTGTGAGGAAGTTCGATGTAGAGGGAAAGCTTCTCCTCAAGCTCGGTTCGGTCGGTGAGCCTGGAAGCTTCGGTGAGCCCTTCAACCGCCCAACCGATTCAGCTGTATCGTCGAAGGGCGATATCTTCGTCACGGACGGCTACGGTAATTCCAGGGTCCACAGGTTCACCTCTACGGGGGAGTTGCTTCTGTCCTGGGGCGAGCCCGGTGATGGCCCAGGCCAGTTCAATATTTCCCACGGCGTCTGGGTGGACCGTGACGATCGTGTTTGGGTTGCCGACAGGCAGAACAACCGGCTCCAGATTTTTACAGGAGAGGGCGGCTACCTTGACGAATGGACTGGTTTCTCCTTGCCCTGCACCGTATACATAGACAAACTTGACAGGGTATACGTATCCGAGCTCCGATCTAGAGTCAGCGTCCTGAGCATCGAGGGCGAGTTACTGGCCCGCTGGGGCGGGGAGAAGAGCGTGGCCCCAGGGGAGTTCGTTGCCCCCCACTGCGCATGGGTGGACTCCCATGGTGACCTGTACGTCGGGGAAGCCCTGGAGGGACAGAGGATACAGAAGTTCACCCTCAGGAAAAGTGAATACTAGGTTACTGGAGGGGCTCCTCTACCACATTAACGCCGCGCATACCCAGCTCCGATAGGAGCCTCTCCGTGAAGCTCTGCTTCATTCCCAGTCTCTCCGGTGGTATTACGCCCCTCTGATCTATCATCCCCTTTGACAGCATTCCAGCTACTATTGAGGCTGTATAGGCTGTGGTCCTCGCCATCGCCGTGACGCCCTTCTCACTGTCGAACCTGTCGAGGATGCGGTATCTGAACCCCTTCTCCTCTCCATCTGTCAACCCTGAAACCTCGATGATCATGGCGAGGAGGTCGCCGACATCGGGCATCCTCAGGCTTCTCTCTAGGAGCCTGGCGGTGAGTAACCTGGGAGAGATCTCGGTCTTCCCAACTTGCAGCCCTTTATCGTCGAAGTATCCCAGGTCTCTCAGGAGTCTCACCTTCTCCACGTGGCCTGGGTAGCGCAGTGTCTTCTCGTACATGCTCTGGACTCCCTGCAGGGACTGGCTCAGTGTTCGAAGGCCGTCTGTGTAGAAAGCCTCTAGCTGCCCTACGCCGGGGAAATCGATCTCCTCTAGACCGCTCAGAGCGGGCACCCGAACGACACGACCGCCCTCTATTATGCTGACATCTCTGACGTACTCGTCGATAAGGCCCTCAGCCGACCATGTTATCGTGTAGCCGAGTGGGGGCACCGGGGTCTCTGGGATCCCCCCCACCATTATGCGGGCTCTGTCCACTTGATCGAGCTTGGAGGCCGAATACCCTACGAGGATGTTGGAAAGGCCCGGTGCCACTCCGCAGTCCGGGATGATGGTGACGCCGGCTTCTCTGGCCTTTGCATCAAGATTGAGGGGATTCTCGGGCGTGAAGGAGACATCCACCATGTTGACCCCAGCCTCAGAGGCCGCCTTCAAAGCCGTGTAACCGTAATCCCCGGGTAAGGCCCCTAAGGCTAGATCGAAGCCATCCAGGGTCTCGACCAGTCCTGGATAGTCGGCAGTGTCGATAACCTCCCAGCCCGCACCTTTGATTTTCTGAGCTGCAGCTCTGGCCCTCTCCTCGTCTATATCCGAGACGACCACACTAGAGCCTTCCACCGACTCGGAGAAGTCCCGGGCCATCACTGATCCGATCTTCCCACACCCCAGAACTATGACCTTCAGGATGATTCCTCCCCATGTGATATCATTACGCTAATCGTTTTTGACGATTGTGCCTGTTGACTTGGTTTGAGCTGTTTTTTTGAGTCTTGGGTTGTAGCTAAATAACCGTTATGCGCCCATTATGTAACTTCGAATCTCTTCGGTTTGTTACAATCAATTATCATCCTCTGGCTCGAATTAGATATTCGACTTCTCTCAGGGTGGTGAAGCCCGCATACACGTTGGGAAACGAAATGAACCAGCGAATATCTCTAACCTTGGTTCGGGGGGCCTCACCGTATTTTTCCTGATTCAGCCGTTTTTAAGTTTTATATCCGTCGAAACGTTCTTTTTTTTGGGTGTTGTTCTTTTGTGTTGGGGGGCTCATGGGTAGCTTCTCAGGTTCGGATTGGTCGGCTGATTTCTGGAGCTGGTCTGTTGTTTGAGGTGTTGGCGAGGGCCTTGGCCTATTCGGGTGTCCTCTCCCTTGTCTGTATGGGGTTCACGTTGATTCACGTCGTTGAGGGTGTGCCGAATCTGTCTCAGGGGGCCTTCATGGCGCTGGGCGTCTACGTTACGTATACGGTCGGCGTGATCTGGGGTGAGTCCCCCTATCTAGGGCTGCCCGTTGCCGCCGTCCTTGGGGCCTTGGTTGGCGTCCTCTGCTTCTATGCCGTCATTAGGCCGCTGAGCGGTAGAGTGGATGACGTCTACATGACCCTCGCCACATTGGGGTTGCAGATCATAATTGTCTCCCTCGTCTACGTCTACGCTTATTGGATCAGGGAGGAGTACCATTTGTATCCCTCTGGCTTTTTATTGTCACGTCACGGTCTCGATTGTGGTGGATACCCTCTCGTCGCCATGGTATCGACCGTCTTATGCCTCTCGACAGCGTTCTGCCTCCATCGAGCTTTTTCGAATCGAAGGGGGATAGCCTTGAGGGCGACGGCTGAGAGCAGGGGCCTGGCAGAGGTCTCAGGCGTCGATACTAATAGGCTGAGAGCGTCTACATGGCTCATATCTTGTGGCCTGTCCTGCCTCGCAGGGTCTGTGTACGCTCTTCTGTTTACCGGTACCCCATATATCGGTGGTGATATCATGTCGACCGTCATGGGGGCATGTGTCCTTGGTGGGTTAGGCTCGGTTTTTTGGACCCTTATCGGGGGGTTTCTGATGGGTTTCTCGATGACGCTCCTTCCTGGTGCCCTAT
>Ga0209427_10004730_pt1 | contig 15693 bp, 8 predicted proteins | sample DeeMarSWOR136_30_FD_187465 | JGI IMG/M metagenome (GOLD analysis project Ga0209427, IMG submission 187465) | Marine sediment microbial communities from White Oak River estuary, North Carolina - WOR-1-36_30 (SPAdes) (version 2) | ecosystem: Environmental > Aquatic > Marine > Intertidal zone >...
TTTTAGAATGCTGGGAAAAAATAACCGAGGAGTGATGTCTGTTTTAATTGGATTGTGCCTTGTTTTTATTCTAATTATTGGCAGTTCAGTGAGCAGTTTTTCTGTTGATTATAAAAATTCCGATAAAACAAAGGGTTTTGCTTTATCAAAAGCTGCCCCAACCATAAAATTTGATTATAAATCAACAGGGTTTATTCCACCAGAACAAGACCTATCTCATTTAACTGGAGAAGAAATGCCTGAAAGATACGTTGGCCAATCACCCCCTTCAAGCTTTGATTGGAGAAAGAAAGGGGCAATTACATCTATAAAAGACCAAGGTGATTGTGGAGCATGCTATGCATTTGCATCCTTAGGATGTTTTGAGTCAATGATTAAATTACATGATAAACAAACATTTGATCTATCAGAAGATAATGTGAAAGAATGTGAATACTATCATGGATGCTGTGTTGGAGGTAATTTCTATAAAGTTGCAAGTCATCTTTCTCAAAGTGGAACAGTTCTTGAGTCATGTGACCCGTATCTACCATATCACAATACTAACCCTCCTTGTGATTACTGTACCCGTAAACACGTTCTTTTAGATTGGAGGGTGATATCAGGAGATTACATTGCAAATACAGATGTATTAAAAAATTATATTTACAATGATGGACCGGTTTATGTTGCAATGTGGCTTGGGACTGGTTCCTGGAGAGATGAATTTGTAGATTATGATGGAAGTTACACTCTTTATTATGACGGTAGCACTACCACCTCAAATTGGCATGCTGTCATGATAATAGGTTGGGATGACAGCCTAACCCACGATGGTGGAAGTGGCGGATGGATATGTAAAAACAGCTGGGGAACTGACTGGGGAGGCACTTGTGGATTTGGTTCAGAAAAAGGTTTTTTCACAATTGCTTATAGATCTGCTGATATTGGAAAATATTCATCATTTTTAGACCAATGGGGCAACCATGATTCTTCTGGAGGTGTCCTATGTTATGATGAAGGTGGATGGTCTGAAAGCTGGGGATATCCCTCGGGGTCAAATCCTACAGTTGCATGGGGACTGGTTGGAATTTACCTATGGGGTGAGGTAGATATAACTAGAATTGAATTCTGGACAAATGATGCACCAACAAGTGTTGATTTATACATTTACGATAATTTTGACGGATCTACTCTTAGCAACTTGCTATATAGCAGCTCAGGTCATACCTTTAGTGAAGCAGGCTATCATGGTGTAGCAGTTGTCCCACCATTAAATAAGATGGGCATGGATACCATATTTATTGCAATTAAATTTTCAAATAAAGACTACAAATACCCTGTTGTATGTGATGTAAATGGTCCAAGTGAGACAAAGAAAACATATTTAAGCCCCGATGGGAGCTCTGGATCATGGGAGGATCTTGGAGATAATTATGTAGATGCAGCCATAAGATTACGTTTTACAACAAGCAACAATGATCCAAATGATCCAACTATAACAGGTCCGTCAAGTGGAAACGCTGGAAAAAATTTAGATTATGATTTTAGATCAACAGATGCAGACGGAGATAAAATATCATACTTTATAGAATGGGGAGATGGAGAAATTACAGATTGGACGCAGTTTAGGAATTCAGGAGACATATATACCGGTACTCACTCCTGGGAATCAAAAGGCACGTATACTATAAGGGCAAGGGCTAGGGATATTTATGGTGTTGAAAGCGATATAACAGAAAAGCAAATCGAGATACCTAGAAACAAAGTATCTACAAACCCATTGTTCAAATATCTGTTGGAAAGATATCCAAATGCGTTTATTATCCTAAGATACGTTCTAAAGTTAAAATAGCCATACTTTTAATTTACAAAAATAGTAGCATTTAAATATTCATAAATTAATTTAATTTATAATAATTATAAGAAAATATTAAAGTTAAAAGGAGAAAATAAAATGAAAATAAAAATAATAGCAATATTGATTTGTACACTGTTTATAGCATCAGCTGCTTTACCTGCTACAGGTAACATTTTAAAAATTGACAACAAAGAAGCATCGGGCATTTGTTCAACTAGAGATTTAAATCTTGATTTAGCAGTTACAAATGCATTTGAAAATAAAGTAAAAATATTTCTAGGTGATGGATCAGGAGATTTTAACATTAAAGGAAATTTTCCAGTTGGAAATTTTCCAGTTGGCATTACAGATGGAGATTTTAATCTAGATGGTGTTCTTGATATTGCAGTAACAGATTATGATGATTTTAACGTATCTTTACTACTAGGTGACGGATCAGGCAATTTTATAAATGTTGGGAGCTATCGTGTTGAAACCCAACCAGTAGGAATAATCGGTGAGGATTTCAATTCAGATGGAAATTTTGATATTGCAGTTGCAAACTCTGGTACCTTTAAAATAAGTGTTTTACTAGGAAATGGAGCAGGTGGATTTTTACCTCAACAAACATTTTCAATTGGAGATGGTCCAGTTGACCTATGCAAGGGTTTATTTAACGAAGATGAAAATATTGATATAGTAGGTGCAAACCTTGATGCTAACTCTGTTGGTGTTTTAACTGGTGATGGAGCAGGAGGGTTTGTCCTATCCCAAACAATTTACCTTGGAGAAGATTATAAACCATTTGCAATTACAAACGCAGATTTTAACAAAGATGGTTTTATGGATGTAACAATTGCCAGTGGCACTTATCCTTATGTTGGAGTATTACTTGGAAATGGAACCGGAGGTTTTAGTCCTCTACAAAACTTCACTGTTGGATATGGTTCAGAGAGGTTTGACATTATCTCAGAGGATTTCAATGGTGACGGAAACCCAGATATTGCAGTTCCAAACACAGATAATGATACAATAAGTGTTTTACTTGGAGATGGATCCGGTGGTTTTCAACCACATCAGACATTTGTTGTTGGTGATTATCCTGCAGGTATCTGTGGAGGGGATTTCAATTCTGACGGCAATTGCGATGTTGCAGTAACAAATGCATTTGACAGCACATTAAGCATTCTTATTGGAGATGGCGCTGGTGGATTTGGAGCCCAAAAGGTTTATTCTGCAGGAGACGGTCCGGTAGGTATTCTATCAGGTAACTTTGATTATAAACCAGAAGCAGATTTAGAATGCAATGGATCTTTTCACTGGAGAAAAATAAAACCTGGAGATCAAATAATAGATGAATTCACAATTGGAAATATGGGAACCGAGGGTTCAGTTCTAGACTGGCAGATTGAATCCTATCCAAACTGGGGATCATGGAATTTTTCAGAAACAAGCGGTAATCTGCCAGAAGGAGAATGGAAAGGAATACAGGTATTTGTTGAAGCACCAAATGAACCAAAAACAGATTTTTCTGGTAAGATAAAGATAGTAAACGTAGATGACCCAAGTGACAGCTGTGAAATAGATGTAATACTTGAAACGCCTAGAAGCAAAGGCATATTAGAGACATTGTTTAACCTAATACTTGAGCGATTTCCAAATGCATTTCCAATAGTTAGGTGGTTATCAGAAATTTAAAAACAAATATGAAAAAACTATAAGCCAACCTAATTATCAAATACAATTCTCAACTTATTTTTTTCTGCGGATTTTTCCTAATTTTTCTATATAATAATTTTTAGGTTGTGGTTTTAAATAAGCTTTTTCAGTCTTTTAATTAATAGTAAAAAAAATCTGATTTTTTTACGTTTTTAACAGGATTCAAACTATAGAGAAATTTATAAATAAACAATTGCATTTAATGTAAGTTAAGGGAGGTAAAAAAATGAAAAGAAAATCATTATTTTTAACTATATTTGCAATTTTTTTAATTCTTGGATTTGTACCTAGTATACATTCTGTGAAAATAAATTTTGAAAAAGGCAGTTTTTTTGAGGTTAATAATGGAGGTCCCTATCCACTTACTCCAGATTGGATTTCTAGTAATCCTCACTACAGTACAGGAGCTGCCCTAGCTGATCTCAATTTAGATGGTTGGCTTGACCTTGTGGTTTCAGATGGAAACGACATGGCAGAAGGTAAACTTAATGTTTATTTAAACGATGGAGACGGTAATCTACCAACGACTGCGAGTTGGCAATCAGATGATATAGGTTATAATGGTCATCTTGATGTTTCAGATGTAAACGGTGATGGTTGGCCTGATGTTGCGGTATCATATCTGGGAACTTCAGCTTCATTTGGGCCTGTTGCTAGACTGTATTTAAACAACAATGGAGTTCTTTCTTCAGAACCTGATTGGAATTCAGATATAATTGGTAATGCATTTGGTGTTGACTTTGGGGATATGAACAACGATGGCCGACCAGATTTAGCTGTAGCTACAGGTTGGTCTTACAGTCCTCAATATGAATACAAAAACGTTGTTTATCTTAATGTAGATGGCGCTCTTTCATCTACCGCAAGTTGGGAGTCTGATGATACACATACCTTTTTGGGAGCTCATTGGGTAGATGCAGATTATGATGGCTGGTTGGACCTAACATATATCGGAACTTTTGAGGAAACCTGTATATATAAAAATCTTGGTGGCGAACTAGAAACTACTGTAAGCTGGCTTACAACTGATAGTCAAAATCAGGATGGAATAATGCTTACCAGTGGGGATGTAACTTTAGATGGAATAAGGGATCTTTTTGCAACAGAAAATATACAAACAGGAGGAAATGGAAGATTTAAGCAATATACCGGTCTTGCTGATGGTTTTTTCGAAACAACACATTCCTGGAGCTTTGTGGAAGGTTACGGATCTGCAGTTGCCTTAGCAGATATAAATTGTGATAAAAAACTTGATTTAGCAACTGGAGCCTGGTGGGATAATACCAGAATTTTCTTAAATGATGGTTCAGGACTTCCAACAGAGCCTTCATGGACATCTGCAGGAACAAGTGTTGTTGAAAAAATTGTTTTTGGAAATGTTGGTCCAACATTAATTGAAAAAACATATATTGAAATTTTTCAAGCAGATAAAGACTGCAAATTATTTTATCTTCCGCATCAAAACATTCAAAAAATAAATAGTGTAAAAATTGATGATAAAGAACTAAATCCCTCAGAGTTTACATACAGTCGAGAACATGGATGGGTAACTGTAAAGAATTCACCAGTTACAGCTTTAGAAGTAAGTTATAATTATTCCAGATCACTTGATATGGTAATATCAAATTGGGATCAAAACATTGGAAATTATCTTTACTATAACCGAATTTGTGAGGAAATTTGTCCTGATTTGGAATGCGAAGGCGATTTAAGATTTATTGATGTTCTCCCGGATTCAATAAATAATGGTAGTTTTACAATTAAAAATATAGGTGACCCTGATTCCGAGCTTGATTGGGAGATTTCCGAGTTTCCTGAATGGGGAGAATGGACGTTTAATCCAGCAAGTGGTACCGATTTAAAACCTGAAGATGGAAATATAACAATAGATGTAAAAGTTGTTGCACCTGAGGATACCAACGAGATATTCACAGGGAATGTAAAAATAGTAAACACATATGATACAGATGATTACTGTATAATCGATGTATTACTAATAACACCTAAAAGCAGGCCAATTTATCATGCATTTATCAATAGATTATTTTATAAACTTCCAAATATTTATCCATTAGTTAGTAATATTCTTACATCTATCTATAATACTTTTTCATTATAGTTTTATTCTTGCTACTCAAATTTTTAATACAAAAGTTTTTAAATCCTACAACTTATATTTTAAATAGATTAATCAAAACAGCGGGGGAGATAAAAAAATGAAGAAAAAAATGATTTGCTTGATTTTAGTATCATTCCTAATTCTTTCTACATTTACATTTGCATCATCTGAAAGTATAAAAAAGTCATTTAATGTAAATACAATTGGAGTTGAAATACAAGGTAACACTTTGATTACTGAAAAGATAAAAAAAAGGGTTTTTGAGGTTGATACAACTGGAAAAATTGTATGGCAAAAAGCAGGACTAGATTTTCTAAGTGATTCTGAAAGACTAAATAATGAACACACATTGATAGCGGAATATGGGGCCGATCGAATAATTGAGATTGATAGCGCTGGCAATGTTTTGTGGGAGAAAACTGGAATCTCTGGTCCAAACGATGTGGAAAGGTTTGAAAATGGAAATACTCTTATTACAGAAACTTTAGGGTCACGGGTTTTTGAAATCGATAATTTTGGAAATATAATTTGGCAAAAAACTGGTTTATTATGGCCTATGGATGCAGAACGCATTGAAAACGGCCACACCCTTATTGCTGAAGGTCTTGGTAAACGTATAATTGAGGTAGATACTGAGGGTAATATAATAAGGCAATTAACAAATCTATCCAATCCAGTTGATGTTGAAATGCTTCCTGATGGAACTTTTCTTATAACTGAAGCAAATGCTGGCCGGGTAATAATAGTAGATGGTTGGGGAAATATTATCAGAGAAATAGCAGGGCTTGATTCACCATGGGATGCAGAAAGAATATCAAATGGAGATATATTAATTGCTGAATACGCAAATCACCGCGTATTTCAAATCAATCCAGATGATGAAATTGTATGGGAAGTAACAGACCTTGAGGGTCCTGTTGATGTGGAAAGACTTCCTAACATGCCACCATCTCCCCCAAAGATAACAGGACCAAAAGTTGGGAAAATGTTAGTACCTATATATTACAACTTCACCTCAGTTGATCCTAACGCAGATAGAATCACTTATTATGTTATTTGGGATGATGGTTCAACAAATAACTGGTCTCCTTGGAAAAACTCAGGGGAATCTTACTGCGATAATCATACTTGGTATGTACCAATTAATTATACAATATTAGCAAAAGCTAAAGACAATTATGGTTCAGAAAGTGATTGGGCAACATTTGATATTATAATTCCTAGAAATAGAGCAGTAATAGAATGGTATAAAGTATTATTTAATCGATTTCCAATGCTATTTCAGATATTAAGAAATTTTCTGAAGGCAGGTATACATAAACAATCTTCATTAATTGGTTAAATAATTCTGTTACAAATGTTTCATTAAAACTATAAATATTTTTAATAAAATACTTTAACTAAATTAAACAATTTTAAAATTTAAATAAGATTAATAATTATTTAAAAAAGTTTTATATAGTGTTAATTACATTATCATATAGTTAACATGTGTTAATTACCGATAAAGTTGGGGGTAAACATGATGGATAGAAGCTTTAAAAAGGTTCTAATATTTGGAATATTTGTTTTATTTATCGGCGCAGCTGTTGCTCCAAGTATTAGTGGATATGATAAAAAAACAGAAATTAAATCAGTAAAGGAAGCTCCTACTGGTTTTCCATTGGATGAAGACGATTATATAAATGCTTTTTGGAAGTTTGATGAAGGTAGCGGTAACACAGCAGGTGATTCATCAGGACATAATTATGATGGAGAGATTCGTGGTGGGGCTACGTGGACTGATGGCCAGGTAGATGATGCATTGAATTTTGATGGCATAAACGATTATGTTTATCTAGATAATTATGCAAAATATTATTTAGGTTTTAATAAAACTGATGATTTGATAGTTACATTTTATTTTAGATCATCCTCAAATGATAAAGGTATTATGTATAGTATGAGTCATAATGATTGGAATTACAATCCAGGGTTTCATGTCGCCCTTGCTTCCAATGGTACAATTGAAGTTCAGGTATGGCGTACTATGTGCGGAATATTAACTTGGTCTAATGATACTTATAATGATGGTGAATGGCATTTTGTTAAAATTTATTATAATGGAATTTCATCCAGTCCTCTTGTGTATATCTACGTGGATGGAGATTTAGATAGTACTTATGAAAAATATGTATGTGATTTTCATTCTGATAATTTTAAATTGGCTCAGATGGGTAGAAATAGCTTTGAGGAAACTGATTATTTCGATGGGGATTTAGATGAATTTAAAATCATTAAATATTCTGGTGGTAACGAACAAGAACCGCCAGAAATTGATGGTCCGCAATATGGTGAAGCTGGTGTAGAATATGAATATACCTTTACTACCTATGATCCTGAGGGAGATGACATAGATATTATCTATATTGATTGGGATGACGGACCAATAGAGGAGATAAGTGGACCTTTTGAATCTGGTGAGGCAGTACCTGTGTCACATCAATGGGATGAAGAAGGCGAATATAGAATTAAAGCTAAATCTGAGGATTTCTGGCATACAAGTTCTTGGTCAGATGGTTATCCAGTTTACCTAGGTAATCAACCTCCGTCCCCACCAATAATTGAAGGTCCTTTTCATGGTGATCCTGATGTGGAGTATACATATTCGTTTAGATCAGAGGATATTGAGAAAAATAAAATTAAGTATATTGTTGAATGGGGTGATGGTACTAAAACAGAATCTAATTATTATTCCTCTAATCAAACAGTTGAACTACCCAATACTTGGGATGAACCAGGGGATTACATAATTAAAGCTCAAGCAATAGATGAATATGGTGCTGAAAGCATAGAATCAGAGTACAACATACGTATAGGAGATAAGGCTCCGCATAAACCTGATATTGATGGGCCAATAAGTGGCGGTCCAAACGTTGAAATTGACTTTGAATTTTCAGCAATTGATCCCGAAGGTGACCAGGTATGGTTTGATATTGATTGGGATGATGGAAACGTACTGACAGACGTTGGACCTTATGAATCTGGAGAGGTAGCTACAATCTCCCATATATGGACCACACAAGGGACCTACATTATTAAAGCAAGAGCAAGAGACACTTATTATAACTATAGTGACTGGGAAAGTTATCAGATTAAAATACCAAGGTTTAGAGGTTTCAACTATAATCTATTTGAACTATTTTTTGAACGATTCCAAAATACATTCCCTATATTAAAATATTTATTAGGATTTTAGATAATCTCATCCTATCTTTCTTTTATATATTAATATGAAATGTGATATAAAACTTTTAATATTAATAATTATATAACTAACATTAATTATAATTTAGAATTAATTTACTTAATTTAAAACGATAAGGAGGTAAAATGATGAAGAGAAGATGTTATAAAAATATTATTATGTTTGGAATATTTATTTTATTTGTCGGGTCCACTATCTTGCCAAATATAACTATTAAGGGAATTATTTTTTCTGAAGGAATTTATTGTTTAAGTGAAAATTCAAAAGACTTTTTTAATAACAGGTTTGAGTCAGAATGTTTTTTTGTAAAGATAGGTTATGAACCACCAGACCCACCAATAATAGAAGGGCCCAGATGTGGTGATCCAGGAGAGGAATTGACTTATACATTTGTATCTGATGATTTCGAAGGGGATAATGTTTTTTACTTTGTTGACTGGGGTGATGATACATTTGACGATTGGTTTGGACCGTTTCCATCTGGAGAAAAAGCAACTGCTTCCCATTCATGGGATGAAAAAGGAGGTTATGAAATTATTGCTAGGGCAAAAGACACACAAGATTCAGAAAGCGGATGGTCAGAACCATATTCTATACTGATAGGAGAAAATTCTCCACCTGAAAAACCTACTATTGATGGGCCTAAAAAGGGCTCAATGGGCACAGGATATGGATACATATTTGTTACAACAGACCCTGATGAAAATAAAATTATTTATGAAATCGATTGGGGGGATGGTAAAAGCGATGAAACAGAGCTACATCTTTCAGGTGAAGAAGTAGTTATTAATCATGCTTGGGATTTTCCTGGACTTTTTACAATAAAAGCTAGGGCAAAGGATGAATTTTGCGGTTCCTATAGTGAATGGTCAGAATATGATGTAAACATTCCACGAAACAGGGCTATAAAATTTAATTTTATAGGTTGGTTTTTTGAGCAATTTCAAAGTATATTTCAAATAATAGAAAATTTTATTAAATTGAATTGTTTATTTATAATATAAATAATATTATGCGAAAACTTATAATACTAAAAAGTGATATTAACATTTGTTAATTTGGAGGTGAATTATGAAGAGAATCATAATTGGAGCTTTAATTAGTATGCTGGTGCTAAGCAGTTTTATGGGCGCTTTTACGTCTGCAACTGCACAAAAGGAATCTATAGATACTGAACCTATTGGTCGGGATTATACCCACAATGTATTTGGAGAATATTTCACAGCAACAACTTGTGTTCCTTGCAAGTATACACATTCAGCATTGAAGATTTTGTATAATAATAATGCCCATCCGTTTTATTATATTACTTATGTATATAATAAAAACAACGTTTCAAAAATGAGAAAAACCGAGTTACAGATTGTAGGTGTACCTACAACATGTTGGGACGACGATTATGATAGAATTACAGGTGGAAGTGGCTCAAATGAAACAGAGATGGAAAAAATAAATGAAAGTATTCTTTTATGCGGAGCAAGGGATGTAAAAGATATTGACATATCCTTAAATGTTGAATGGCAAGGTGCTGTAAATCCATATCCACCAGATGATGCTACTCAAATTCCTATTGAAGCGGTATGTAATTGGACTATTACTGAGATGAAGATTGACGTTGCAGTTACAAATAATGAAGCAAGTGACTACAATGCGCATCTACATGTTATAGTAACTGAGGTAAATTCTTCTCTATGGAATGATAAATTTGACAAACCGTACACATTTGAATTTAAAAATTATGCACATAATGATAATATCGTAATAGGTGCAGGAGATACATGGGATAATGGATCAATATACTGGGATGGATTAGATTATACAGATATGGGTGGAAACCAATGGGATCCTCATAACTTTGATTATTTGACCGAGGAAAACACGGCGGTTATAGCTGCAATTTTTGATAAAGACAATGATAATTATGTTGATGAAACCGCAGGATTTAGGGTAGGTGATGAGACTGATCCTAAAAAGTTTTGTGTGTATTTTGGAGACACATATCCTCCTGAATTGGTTGTAGATAATTCATCAGTTATGAAATTCAATCCATATGGTTCAGGGAATCTAAATTGGTCCACAAAGTATTACTGGCGGGTTGATGTTTGGAATGATAAAGATGAGTTAACACCTGGGACGGATTGGGAGTTTACTACAAGAGGTAACGCTCCACCTTTCGAACCAAGAAGTCCTAATCCAAAAAATGAATCAACCACTGCTCCCATCGATACTAATCTAATATGGTTAGGTAATGATCCTGATGGAGACGACGTAACATATGACGTTTATTTTGGTGTATATAATATAACTAATCCTGACCCACCACTAGTTAAAAATAATCATACAAAATCAGAATATGATCCTACTCCTACTGGAACACTTGAATTTAATAAAAAGTATGTTTGGAAGATAGTTGCATGGGATGAATACGGTGAAAGGACAGAAGGCCCAGTATGGTGGTTTAAAACTGAACAAAATAAACCGCCAAACAAAGCTGAGGACCCTAAACCACCTGATGGTTCAACAAATGTACCTGTAGATTCTAAATTACGCTGGAATGGAAGTGACCCCAACTCAGGTGATACATTGAGATATGATGTGTATTTTGGTCCAAATCCAGATCCGCCTTTAGTAAAAGAAAACCTGATAAAAGGAGAGTATGATCCTTATGACTCAAACCCTATGGAACTCTATCAAGAATATTTCTGGTCCATTACTACACGTGATAAAAGTGGATTACAAACTCCTGGTGATGAATGGTCTTTCAAAACAGGTGAAAATGAACCGCCAACTGCCCCAGATATCGATGGGCCCAGTCAGGGTAAACCAGAGATTTTATACAATTTTACTTTTAATTCTACAGATCCGCTTGAGCAAAGAATAGAATATATAGTTGACTGGGATGATGGGAATGAAGATAAAACTGAACTTCACGAATCTGGTGAAGAAGTAACTCTATCTCATTCTTGGACAAAAAAAGGAACGTATGTAATTACAGCTACAGCTGTGGATGAATATGGTGCAAAAAATGAGTCTACTCATGAAATTCTTATACCACGTAGCAGGTCAGCAGGTTACAGCATAAATATTCTAAGCTGGCTGTATGAACGATTCCCATACATGTTTCAGTTAATAAGATACATCTTAGGGCTATAGATTAGCCCAACCTAATCTTTTTTTTCAATTTTTTATCATAATTTTTTTAATAACTCGGTATGTTCAAATATATTAAGGGTTATTCAGAATTAATGGAAAAGATTCCATGTGAATATATTGTTTGGAATGTTTTACCAGCAATAAGAAAAGAATTTGCTAAAAGCCTTATGAAAAATTTTAATTTAAATCAAAAACAAGTTGCTGAAATAATTAAACTGACCCCCTCAGCAGTATCTCAATATCTCTCAAATAAACGAGGTGGTGTTGATATAACAAATAAATATATTTTAAAGGAAATTGATAAATCTATAAGATATATATATGATAAAGGGTCAGAACAACTTGAAAGAGAGACATGCAGGATATGTAATCTTTTGAAATCATCAGAAGAGGTTTCAAGAAATTTAGGATATTTGATTAGTAAAGATCTAAAATGTGAAATAAAGTTATGTAAAAATAATGAATTGTTCTATGAAAACATTGTGTGGAATATTTTACCAGTTATAAGAAGAGAATTTGCAAAAAATTTGATAAAGTACCATAAACTCACCCAGAAGAAAGTTGCTGATATGTTAGGTTTAACTGAAGCTGCAGTATCAAGATATGTCTCTGGAAAAAGGGGTATTTTAGAGTTATCTGATAAAAAAATATTGAAAGAAATAAAAATATCTACTGATAGGATTGTTAAAGGTGATGATAAAACAATTATATCTGAGATTTGCAGGATTTGCAATATTTTAAAATCTACTCAACTTTTAAAAACTGTTAAATAATTTTTTAGAATATTTTATTTAAAAAATATATTAAATCTATAAATTTATCCAGTTCTTTCTCTTTTTTTAAATCAAAAGGTTAAAAAATGCCAAATAAATTATAATTTGTGGAGGTATATATTAAAATGAAAATTATTCATTGTTTGATATTATTTACTCTTATTTTTAGCAGTTTTACTGCAATAAGTATAGGAAAAGAAGTAACCCCTAAAGAACTATCATTAAAAATTCAATTTTCAAAACCAATAATAAAAGAAGATCAATTATATGTAAATTTAGAAGTAAAAGGAGCAAACACTTGCTTAAATGAACCTGGCAAACCAATTCTTCCAATGCATAATGAGAAATTTACATTTCCTTTTGGAACAAAGATAAAAAAAGTTGAATATAGAATCTCTGAAATTAAATTCTTAACCCTAGCAAACAAAATAAAGCCTGCCACAGAACCTGTTGTACCAGACCTGCAAAAAATTGCTAATTATAATTCAATAGAAAAAAATCTATATAAAAAAGAAGAGTTATTTCCAAACAATTGGATCAGCTATTCAATTGGTGCAGGGCTTGATGAAAACAATTGTCATGTATTATTTTTAATTATACAAGTTTTTCCAGTAAGATACAATGTTGAAGAAGATGAGATATATTATGTTGAAAATTTTGAATTAACGATTATCTTTCAAGAATCAGAAAATATTTTTTTTCCAGTAACCTCAGAGTACGATCTACTGATAATATCACCAAAAAGGTTTTATAAAAATCTTGAAAAATTAGTCAATCATAAAGATAGCTATGGTATAAATACCATTCTTGTCACACTTGATGAAATATACAATGAAAAATATTTTAAATCACAAGGAAGAGACGATGCTGAAAAAATTAAATATTTCATTAAAAATTCACTTGAACAATGGGGAATTAAATATGTACTACTTGTTGGAGGTAGGATACCAGGATTAAGAGAAAAATGGCATTTACCAGTAAGATATGTAAATATTTATTGGGTAAATGAATCCAGTTATATCAGTGATCTATACTACGCAGATATTTACGATGGAATGGGAGAATTTTCATCATGGGATACAAATAACAATGGTACCTATGGAGAATGGCCAGATTCAGGCCAACTGATTGATGAGATGGACCTATATCCAGATGTTTTGCTTGGTAGGTTACCATGTAGATTTAAATTTGAGTTAAATGTTATGATAAACAAAATAATTTCCTATGAAAACAGCCAAATCTCCAAAAAAATTGTCCTTTCAGGCGGGGATAACTTTGATGATATACCCTATGGAGGTAACAATGAAATTGAAGGAGAGCTAGTTTGTAATAAAACAATTGAATATCTATCTGATTTTGAAGCAGCTTGTGTATATGCATCAGAAACCAACCTAACTGCAAGAAATTTAAGAAAAGCTTTGGGAAAAGGCGGTATGTTTATGCATTTACATGGCCATGGAAGTCCATTAATGTGGACATCACATAAACCCTTTGGTTTTAATGAGTGGGAGGATGGATTGGTCATAACAGATATTCCATTCTTTTTCAATAAAGAATATCCAATAGTAGTAATTGGTGGCTGTCATACATCTATGTTTAATATCAGTATGACAATTTACTGCTGGGGAGGTGCTTCATTTAGAGGTCTTAGTGATTGGTTACTCTTTAAAATCCGTGGTGGTGCAATTGCCACCCTTGGCTACACCTGCTTTCCTGTTGCTTCACCTGGTGAAAGTGGTGACCTTGACGGGGATGGAATAAATGAACCAGATTGTGTTGAATCAGGTTATGGTTATATTCAACTTAGGTTCTTTTATGCGTATGGTGAAAAAGATATGCAATATCTAGGAGAATGCTGGAATTTTGCTGTTGGAAACTATACAGATCACTTTGGGATTCCATTTGAACGATGGCATATTCACACCATCCATGGATTTGTTTTACTTGGAGACCCAAGTTTAAAAATAGGTGGCTATAAAAAATAATCTAAAATGTTTAATTATATAACTTTATTTTTCAAAGTCCTAATTTTTATTTTTAAAAATAATAAATATTTATATGTAACTATCCTAAAAATTTCATAAACAATTATATTTTTAATGTTTAAAAATTTTCTAAAAATCTTATCTTAGAACAATCTCAGTAAAGTTTAAATCTATTTATTATATAATTATATTAAATTTAAGGGGAGGTAAAGAAATGAAAAATAAAATAGTTGGAACAATTTTTTGTTTGTTGATAATAAACGCAGTTATACCTGTTTCTGGAACAATATTTGAAGGAAAAAATCAAAATACAAATTTTGAAGAATCTATTATTATAACATTAAATAGTGGGGATATAACCATATCAGATATTGAAAATGAATATAATTACATATCAGTTGAAAATTTCGGGTCATTAATAACGCCTGGTAAACCTGTGGTGCCATCAAAAATTTTCTATGTTGGATTACCACCTGGTTGTGTTTTGACTTCTATTGAAAAAATAAGCATTGAGTCTGAGGTCATTCCAGGTTTCTATAAATTAGAGTTAGGTGCTCCAATAACATCAGAACAAACTGTAGAAATTTTTGATAATACTTACAATTCTGAGATAGCATTTCCTTCGGAAGTATATGAATATATTGGAATGAGTCAAATGAGAAAATATTCAATGGCAATGATAAGATTCTCACCTATTACTTACTTCCAAAACGAGGGTAAGATAGTTAAACACAATAAAATAACTCTAAAAATTAATTACAAGCAAAATACAATACTACCAGATGAATTTTTATATGATAATGCAATGGATGATTTCGCTTCTAATATAATTATTAATTATGAATCTATAAAAGACTACTATAGACCATCAAATGTGC
>Ga0209427_10004731_pt1 | contig 15693 bp, 15 predicted proteins | sample DeeMarSWOR136_30_FD_187465 | JGI IMG/M metagenome (GOLD analysis project Ga0209427, IMG submission 187465) | Marine sediment microbial communities from White Oak River estuary, North Carolina - WOR-1-36_30 (SPAdes) (version 2) | ecosystem: Environmental > Aquatic > Marine > Intertidal zone >...
CGAGCTGTTTCGTGATGTTTCCCTCGTTCGGGATGTCGTTCCTGTTCAGGATCTCCACGTCGAGGTTCAGCTCTTCCCTGACTTCCCTTACAACAGCTTCGTCAGGGGTTTCACCTCTTTCGATGTGTCCTCCCGGAGGAGCCCACCTGTCGAGCTTCCTGTGGTGTGTAAGAAGGACTTTGTTGCCATGTATTACGTAAGCGCCAATAACCAGATCGACCTTCATAAAAATAAGGTATTTCAGAAGTTTAAATTAATTCTATTTCAAGAACTGAAAAATCCCATGATCTGTTCTACAAAAGAATTTATCGCATCCAAAATTATCTCGAGGAAGTTCTTTTCCCTGAACTCGACCGGGCTGGTTATCTGACGAGGTTTTCCTCCGAGATCTTCACATGTTATCTCGAGGAAATATTCCCCTGGATCCAGGGAGAACTCGAACTCCTGCTCCCCATAGATTTCGCTGGCCTGTTTCTCCTGTCCAGCTATCGTGATTTTCACGTTCTTTATTTTTGATTTCTGTACATCGAGTTTCAGGATCGCTTTCCCTTCCCTTATTTCAGTGATGTAGTAAACCTTCGGTTCATCGTATGCCTCTATCGTACGCATTGAGGAGAGGTTGACACCCGTGTCCTTCAGTTCGATCTTAATCTCCTTGATTCCGGGGGAAGAGAAGGAAACTGGAAGGGAGATCAGGTATTTGTTTTCAACGACAAGGCTGGCGAGATGTTCTTTCCCATCTACCGTTAGCGTAAGTCTCAGGCTTTTCTCCCCCGTGCCCTTGTTAACTATGTATGCCGTGATGTTCTTCTTCTCCCCGATTTCCAGATAATCCGGAACTGTGAAGTTTTCAAGGAAAACCTCCAGATCGCTCTCCACGGTGTAAGCAAGCGTGAGAACCTCTCCGGGGGAATAAACAATAACGCTTTGTTCCCCCAGGTGCTTGGGAACGAAGGAGAATGTTATCTCCCCGTCCTGTTTCAAAACCCACTCTTCGTACTCGCTTCCTGCGACTATTCCTATTTTGGTTTCACCGCTAACGCCTGAGACCTCAATGTAAACCTCCTGGGTCTTTCCCAGTCTCAAAATATTCGATTTGAGCCTCGCCTTTATCAAACCCTTTTCACTCTCCTGATACTGTGTGTTCACCACAATGTCCACCTTTCTCAGCGCGAGCGATCGGGAATTGAGGGTGAGCGGGCACGTGAATATCAAGTTCGAAGGCAGGTCTTCATTTACATGGAATTCCCAATAAATTGTTTTATCCTCGTACGGTCTGAGTACAACCTTCCTCTCCTTGTCCTCGATAGAAACGACCTCGTAATCCCCTGCGCAGGACTCGAGTGTGGCTCTCAGAACCCTGTATTCCTTTGGGACGAATTTTAGCAAAACAATCCCGTCGTCCCCCTTCCTGAACGTTTCGGAAGTTACGGACATTTCGTAATCCTCCCTCTTTTCCCTGAGAATATAAGATTCCACATAAAGCTCTGTATCGTCCACAGGCCACCTTATGTTCGAAATGTCGTATCCCCTTATCTGCACGTTGTTTTTTACCTGGTTATCCACGTGGTCGCCGAATTTTATGTGTGTGGCGTCCAAATACCCGACTTCCAGCCATAAAGGATCGACAGGAACCCATTCCCCCAGATAGACCTCAGCGTACGCGTGCCTCTCCCAGCCCCTCTGACCGTAGGCAAAGGCGGAAACGTATTTCGAAGGGATGCCAACGGATCTCGCAAGCGCGATGAAAAGGGTCGTATACTCCGCGCAGACGCCCTTCTCCCTGTCCAGAACGGACAGGGCGTCTATGTTCTTTCCCGAGTAGGAAAGATCGTATTCAAGGTAATCATACACCCAGGAAGCGATTTTCGCGACTTTTTCGAAATCGTCCCCGGAGTCCTTTACCAGATCTTCCGCGATGCCCTTTATCCTCGGATCGTTGCTCTGGATGTTTTCTGTAGGTTGAAGATACACCTTCACGTCGTTGGGTATCACGTAGGACTTGGGGAGCGAAATCTCATGGTTCGCCCGGGAGCGGACGTAACCCGAGAAGTTGTAATTGAAAATGTTATCCGGATTTTTTTCATCCAGGAACCCAACCTCGCTCCCAAGTTCGTTTTCATATGTGCCCACATTTATGTTAACATCCTGTCTTTCGTCATCCTGGGGTATCGTGAGGTTAATGGTTATTCCCGTTGGCTCGCCATCGGTTGTGATCGTTCCGTATTCAAAAACGTTCACCCTCAGCTCTTCAACCCTGGCGGGATCCTTGATAAGGGTCTCCTCTATGGGGGTGAGGGCGAAAGAACCGGGGAGGATTAAGAAAAAGGTTATAAGCAAAAAGAAAACAAATCTGGAATTCATTTGCCATCCCTTTTGCTCACCCATATCTCCTTGAATACCTTCTGCTGCCTGGCCTTGACCTTTCTCTGCTGGTCGAGGTGAATGAGGGGGACGAAGTTCCCTACGATCTCATCCCTTTCCCATTTGCCAACGAGTTTGGAGAAACCAATCTCCTTTTTACTCAGCCTCAAAAGGATTGAATTTATCCTTTCGTATAGGTTCTTTATCCTCTCGTTTATGTTATCCCCTGTTATATCAATGTCCTTTCTCAGCTTCCTTTTCCTGCTTACCTTACCCTTGTGGGAATTAAGGACCTTTGCCAGGGCATTGACAAGTTCAGAAACCGTCACCTTTCGCAGGGGTTCTCTTCTCGGAGGGATGTCCAGCGGGTTTATTTCGAAGGTCTCTTCCTCATCCAGACTTTCGAGTTCTTCCTGTAATTCCTGTTCCTGTTCGCCTGTGACCTGTTCCTTGAAGGCCCGTAAATAATCGGACTTCATCTTTAGGAGAACGCAGGCAACCATTATGTATTTCGCCGGTATCCGGAAGTCCAGTTCATCCATCTTCTGTAGGTAACTGATAAAGGCTTTCGAGAGCTTGACAATATCGAGGTCCCAGGGGTTCAACCCCTCCCAGGCTATAACCTCGTAAATGATCTGCTCCCAGGAATATTCAGAAGTTATGAATTCCATTACTTTCTTTTCGTCCAACATCGCTACCTGTTTATTATTAATATGGATGCAAGTTTATTAAGGTTGGCAGAAAATATAAAAACCCCTGTCCACATATTATCAAATTAAGAGGGGGGTTCTTGATGAAGTTGACAAAGGAGGAAATTCTCAAGGTCCTGAAAAACGTGATTGATCCGGAAATAGGGATAAACATTGTTGATCTTGGATTTATTTACGGTATCGACATTAAGGGGAAGAAAATCCATATAAAGATGACTCTGACAACCCCCGGTTGTCCCATGCATTCCATGTTCGTCCACGAGGTCGAGCAGGCGTTAAAAGCGGTTTTCGATAAAGTGGAAGTAAAAGTGGAACTCGTTTTCGATCCTCCCTGGACGCCGGACAAGATGAGCAATGAAGCGAAAAAAAAGCTCGGTGTCAAGTGATCCTGTAATGGAGAAGATTGTAAGGGAGAGAAGGAAGTACAGGCTTGTGGATGTTTTTCTTCGTCTAGAAAGGATTTACGAGACAGGCGAAATTATTAGGGAAAGGTTAAGGAATCGTTTCGATCGGGCGGTTTTCGAGGCTCTTGATGCGGGGAGAAAGAAGGGGAGAATCCTCGATCTCACTCCCTTTTCTATGTGTGGGACAGAGATTGCAAGGCAGAACCAGGATTTCAATATCGTTTCTCTTCAGGAGAGCAAAAAATACGTTGAGATCTCCAAGAAGTTCGCGAGGGAGGAGATCGTCAGAATGGACTGGAGGGTTGGAAGGCCAGAGGAGCTTCCCTTCGGAGACGACAGCTTCGATCTCGTTGTCTCCGCCTTCGATCTGCACAGCTGGGTTGATCCTTTGCGCGTTCTCAGCGAAATCCGCAGGGTTCTGAAACCAAGGGGGAGGATCGTGATCTTGGACGTGAGGAGGGACAGGTGGTGGTTCTTTTACATTCCGGCTTTGATCTATACATGGTTTATTGGAGGACTTTGGTTATTCAAGAGAACGAAGTTCGCATTCAAGTCCTCGTACAAACCGTGGGAGATCGGGAAATTAATCGAACATCTGAAGCTGGAAGGGTGGGAAGTTAAGGAAGGATCGTATTATTTCTTGATAAGGAAAAGATAAGTTTATAAGCGTTCGAAGATAATATATTACATTATCATACTTTATCATACTTTGTGATGTTATGGACTTTTTGGACCTTGATGACATAAATGTCGAGGGGAAGACTGTTATCGTACGGGCGGGGATGGATGTTTCTGTGGACGGGGAAGGGAACCTGCTTGATGACGAGAGGCTGGTGGCGTGCATACCGACCATACAGAATCTCATCACAAGGAAGGCGAAGGTCGTTCTTTTGCTCCACATAGGCAGGCCCAAAGGGAACGAACCCCACCTGAGGACGGATAACGTGGCGAAAAGGTTATCAAGATTCATGTTCAGGGATATAGAGAAACTCGATTCTGTCGTGGGTAAGGATGTCAGGAAAAGGGTGAAAAGGATGAGACCGGGGGAGATCGTGTTTCTTGAGAACCTAAGATTCCATCAGGGAGAAAAGAAGAACGAGGAGGGATTCGCGAAGGAACTGGCTTCCCTCGGAGACGTATATGTGAACGAATGTTTCTCTGTTTCCCACAGAAAACACGCCTCCATGGTCGGAATCCCTCAGCACATCCCGGGGGTTGCGGGGTATGGACTTAGGAAGGAATTGGAAATACTTGGAAAGTGCATAAAGAACCCGGAGAGGCCGATGGTTGCGATTCTTGGAGGCGTGAAGGCGGATAAGATGAACGCCCTGAAAAAACTCTCGGAGAAGGCGGACCACATACTCGTTGGGGGAGGGCTGAGTTTGCTTTTACTGAAGATGAAGGGTCACGAGATAGGGGATTCGAAGTTTGATGATGAATGGCTTAACGGAGGAGCGGACATCAGGGAAATCCTGGGCAACGGGAAAATTGTTCTTCCTGAAGATTTTGTCGTTGCGAAAGAATTCAGCGAGGGCTCGGAAGCGAAAATCGTTCCCAAGAACGGGATAAAAAAGGGGTGGATGGCACTCGATATAGGGCCGAAAACCATTGGGAAATATAAAGAGATTCTGGGGAAAGCGAAAACCATAATATGGGCAGGTCCCATGGGCGTGTTCGAATGGGAGAGGTTTTCGAACGGGACTAAAGAGATCGCGAAGTTCATAGCTAATTCGGAAGCGCTTTCCGTGGTGGGCGGAGGGGAATCGGCTTTCGCGGCTGAAAAATTCAACGTTGCCGATCGTATGACGCACGTCTCCACCGGAGGAGGGGCGTTCCTGGAATTCGTCGCAAAAGAAACGCTTCCGGCGGTCGATGCCCTTTCGGAATCAAAGGAGAAGTTCAAAGGAGTGTAATGAGGTGTTGTGAAATGACTTTGAATCGCATTAACATTGAGCCGACAAATAAATGCCAGTCAAACTTCTTTTGTTATGGCGATGACAAGAACCGAAAAACAGGATTCATGACCCTTAAAAACTATAGAAAAATATTGAAAATGATTCCTTATCCGACTGAAATCAGACTGTTCATGTCAGGAGAGCCTTTCCTTCACCCAAACATTATAAAAATGATAGACATTGCCTGCATGAGGGGGCATACCGTAATGATTCATTCAAACGGATTTGCATTGAAAAGGAAACACGTCTTTGATCTTATTGAGATGGGTTTCAAATACCCTGGCAGGATATTGTTGAATTTCATCATGCAAGGAGGAGTGGTCCCGAAGAATGTTGATATGTTAATCGAATACCAGAAGAATTTGCACATAACCCTTGAGAGGGTTGTTCCCTATCCAGAAAGGAAAGAGGTTCCCGAATTCATGAAAATGTACGGGGGCAAGGTGAGATTTTATATCCGATGGCCAAGAAATCGGGATGATAAGGTTAAAGAACCATTCAGAGAGAACCCCCCAGGACCATGCGATCTGCCTGAAGATTCTGCTGCCATCTATTGGAATGGTGAGTATCCGATATGTAGCACGGATTTCAATAAAGGGACATGCATGGGGAATATATTAAAAGATGGATTGGGTGTTCTCGCTAAATCCAAGGAGAAGTTCAGAGGAGGCTAGATTTTTATGGCTGTAAGGGTTGCGATAAACGGGCCGGGAAGGACGGGAAAGAGTTTCATATGGTCATGGGCCGAACGAAAGCGAGCGAAAGCGACGGATATAGAGATAGTGGCTGTAAACGGTGTGAGGGACGTGGAAAAAGACGAATTCCTTAAGAATTTTATTGAACTTATGAAATACGATTCAACACACGGGCATAAGTTCGAGAACATAACCCACGGGAGGGAAAATGACGGGACCGCATGGATTGAAATACTTGGAAATAAGATTTGCCTTTACAACAAGAGGGGAGAGCTGGCGAAACTTCCCTGGAAGAAACATCGAATAGATGTAGTCATAGAATCCACGGGGTTGTTTAGAAAGAGAGAGCAGGTTGAAGGTCACCTCAAGGCGGGAGCTCGAAAAGTTATAGTTTCCGCCCCGGGAAAGGACGGGATCGAGACTTCGGTTGTTCTGGGTGTAACGGAAAGGATACCCGAAAACGAGAGGATAATAGACTGCGCCTCCTGCACGACCAATGCGATAACACCGCTTGTAAAGATAGTGGACGACAACTGGAAAATAAAGAGGGGTTCGATAATAACGGTTCACGCCCCGACTGATGATCAGAGGATCCTGGACAGCTCGCATAAAGACATCAGGCGCGCGCGTTCGCTCCTCAACAACATCATTCCCACGTCCACGGGAGCGGCGAAATCCGTCGGTAAGGTTATACCGCATCTCAAAGGGAAGTTGGACGCGTTGGCTTTCCGTGTTCCCGGAGCGATGACAGGATCTATCGTTGGATTGATAGCGGACGTTGAAAAAGCAACTTCGATAGATGAGGTAAACAGGGTTTTCGATGAGGCATGCGGGGGGAAGTACAAGAACATATTGAGCGCAACGGAAGATGAGATCGTGTCGAGCCACGTGATCGGAAGGAAGGAATCGGGGATAATGGACAAGACCCTGACTAACGTCGTGGACAATAACCAGGTAATGGTCTGGTCCTGGTATGATAACGAGTACGGTTATTCAACAAGGCTCGTGGAAGTCGCGGAAATGTTTGGAAAGTCATAGGATGCCGGCAGTGGGAGTTTCCCCAAGCCAGTCGGATGCTTATCCCTGGCTTGATGAGGAAATACTTTTCTAACACGACGGGATCTCGAAACTGCCGGCACCAACTTTTCCGGGTGCTTCCGCTACCACAAAAGTTGGTGGGATCAAAAGTGTAAACTTTCGTTGAGTTTATCAGGATTTCTTTTGGTTCAACCGACTTTTCGTGGAAGTGGTAACTCCTGTAGAAAAGGTGGTTAACCTGTCAATTATTTTAACCCGTGAAACAAAAATTAAATATGTTTAACGTTACCGCTTCTATTATAAGGGAGGTTTATAAGGAAAGGCCGAGGTGGTCTCATAAAGGAGATTTCGGGAGGCTCCTGATAATAGGGGGATCGAAAAGGTATACGGGGGCACCTGCTTTGGCAGCGTTGTCCGCCATGGCTTCCCTGCGAGCAGGTGTCGATCTTGTCCTTGTAGCCGCTCCGAGAAGGGCGGCGGACATAATTGCGAAATTCTCTCCGAACCTGATAACAGAACCGTTCGAGGGGGACTATCTTACGGGCAAGCACGTGAAAGACGTATTAAGGCTTTCCAAAGAATACGACGCGGTCTCGATAGGATCAGGGCTCGGGACGGAGAAGGAAACCCAGAAGTTCGTGATAAAATTCATAGAGAAGATCCGGAAGCCCTGCGTGATAGATGCGGATGCTATCAAGGCGCTCGGAAAGAAGAGGCTGGGCGCGAATTTCGTTCTGACCCCGCATGCCTATGAATTCTATCACATAAGCGGGGAAAAACCCAAGTATGACATAACAGGCCGGGCAAAGCTTGTTGAGAAGTTCGCAAAAAAGATCAATTCCGTAATCCTTCTGAAGGGAGCGGTGGATATAATATCGGACGGGAAACAGACGGCCCTGAACAAGACAGGCAATCCTTACATGACAACCGGGGGGACAGGAGACATTCTTACAGGGATATGCGGATCGCTGTTGGCGCAGAAAATTTCGCCGTTCAGGGCGGCCTGCGCGGCTGCCTACATGACAGGAAAGGCAGGGGATATTGCGGTAAAGAAGAAAAAACCGATTATAGCGACAGATATTATAGAAAGCATACCGGAAGTTTTAAAATGACTAAACCCAGACGGACATCCTGTAACGCCCTGCCTTGCTCTCTATCCTCCATCTGGTTTTGCATTTCGGGCATTCGACTGATTTTTCCTTGCCCTCGAAATCCAGGTCGAAATTCTTCCCGCAGACAGAACAATTGAAATCCTCTCTCATTCCCTCACCATTTGAAATTTAGGGTAGGGTTTTAAATTAGTAGGACCTGCTCGGGGACCTGCTCCCGGGGACGAATACCCTGAAAACAAGCAGGGCGCCTATTATGAAAACTACCAGGATTATAAAGCCTGAGATCGGGTTGGTCGCGCTTTCGAAATCGTGTATGACGTTCCCTGTCAAGCCCGTCGTTCCCAATACAATTATAATTAACAGGGCAAGCACGAAGGCCGTTATTATTCCCGCTTGTTCGATCTCCATGTTTAATATAATGAAGAATAGATTTATTAGGATTACTGGAAGGGGCTGTTTCTTTTTGAATTCGACCCTTACGTAAATTCTGCCTCAGTTTCCCAAGGCCTCGTTTTTAAAACTTTTGGGAAATTTATTTTTATGGATGGTAGAAAAAGACTCCCTCCATGCATTTACCAGGATTGCAGGTTTCTTTATTTCCAGAGACTTCAGGATGATCCACTTTACGTAAAGGGTTTGCTTAGAGAGGCGGGTTTAAGACCCGAGATGAAAAAATTCAGTGACAAATATTACTTTTCGTGCGAGACTGATGATGGTAACGTTAGGGTTGATGCCAACAAACTGTACGTCACTGTGAGCTGGAAGTGGAGAAGATACGATAAAATTGAGGACATACTGAAAGGTTTATATAATTTCAGAGATGGCCCATCGAAAAAATGGGAGGATATACTTCTCAAGAGAGCTCCTTTGTTCTGGTTAAGCAGTAACGGGTCAAATGAAGAGGAACATGAAAACCATTTAAATATTAAAATTTTTAGGGAAGTGATTGAAGATTTAAAAGAGAAGATTAAAGGTAAGAAAAAGGTTTAATTTAAATTGCGGTTGTGACAAATTATTTAATATCGCCAGGTGTCGGCAATGGAGAAATACGAACCTTTCCGGATGCAGAAGGAGATTCTGGACTTCTGGATAAGGAATAAAATCCCTGATCGGATCGTGAAATTCGATCACGGGAAGAAGAAGTTCTTCCTTCTGGACGGTCCTCCCTACGTTAACGGGGTTCCTCACGTGGGCCACATAAAGACAACCACCACGAAAGACGTCTGGTCGAAATTCCGGACGATGCAGGGTTACCAGTCGTGGTGGCAGCCCGGTTTCGACTGCGGGGGGCTTCCGATCGAGAACGCTGTGGAGAAGAAACTGGGGATAAAATCCAAAAAGGAGATCATCGAAAGGATAGGGATAGACAAGTTCATAGAGGAGTGTAAGAAACTAGCGGAAGGGAACAAAGAGATATGGATGGATACCTACAGGAAGCTTGGGGCGTGGAGGGGATGGGTCGATCCCTACATGACCTACAAGAATTATTATCTTGAATCGGGGTGGTGGACCGTCAAGAGGTTGTGGGAGAAGGGAATGCTCGTGGAGGGGGAGAAACCCGTATACTGGTGTCCCCACTGCGAGACCACTCTTTCCGGATACGAGGTCACGGATTCGTATAAGGATGTGAGCGATTATTCAATCTATGTTAAATATCCTATCCTGGGTCAGGACTTCACATACATACTGATATGGACCACCACTCCCTGGACGCTGCCTGCGAATGTCGCTGTAGCTGTCCATCCTGACCAGAATTACGTGAAAGCGAAGGTCGGTGGCGAGTATTACATACTCGCGGAGAAGCGTCTGAAAGAAACGTTCAAGGAGATAGGGATAGGGAAATACAGCGTGGTTGAGAAATTCAAGGGGAAGACACTCGCTGGTAAGAAGTACGAGCCTGTCTTGAGGATCCCGCTCCAGGAGGAGCTGAGAAAGAACAAGAACGCCCATCAGGTAATCCTTTCCATTCCCCTGTTCAAGAAAGGGGTTTCAAGCAAGGTGTTTGCAAAGGGTAAGGTTTTGAAAAAAGACAGGGAGAGCGTTGAGGACTTCGTAACGATGGAGGCGGGGAGCGGGGTTGTCCACACCGCCCCGGGACATGGAGAGAGTGATTTCCGGGTGGGGGAACATTATCACCTTCCGAAGGTCTCTCCTGTGGATGATGAGGGGAGGCTCACGGAGGAGGCCGGGGAGTTCGCGGGGATGTACGTTAAGGATGCGGATCACAGGATAATAGACTACCTGGACGAGAGGGGATATCTTCTGAAATCCGTGAAGATCACGCATTCCTATCCCTTGTGCTGGCGTTGTAAGGCTCCTTTGCTTTTCCGGCTCAGCAAGCAGTGGTTCTTTACGATCGATATGATAAAGGAAAGCATGCTGAACGAGAACAGGCAGATAAACTGGATGCCTGGATTCGCCGGAGAACGCTTCCACAACTGGATAGAGGGAGCGATTGACTGGGCTGTTTCCGTCCAGAGGTTCTGGGGGATTCCTTTGCCTGTCTGGGTATGCGATTCCTGCGGGAACAAGGATGTGATAGGTTCAAGGAAGGAGCTGAAAGCGAGGGCGATCGAGAAAATAAAGGAGGATGTTGATTTGCATAAGAACACTGTGGATAAGATACATCTGAAGTGTTCTGAATGCGGGAAGCGGATGACAAGGGTTCCGGATACCATGAACGTATGGTTCGATTCTGGGATTTCACCGTGGGCCTCTTTCGGCTACCCGTTCAAGAAAAAGAAACTGTTCGAAACCCTCTGGCCCATAGACATGGTGTGCGAAGGCCAGGACCACATCAGGGGATGGTTTTACGCCCTGATGTTCTGCGGGGTTTCCACGTTCGATATGAGTCCCTTCGAGGCGGTATCGATGACGGGGTGGACACTGGACGAGAAGGGGGAGAAGATGAGCAAATCGCTCGGGAACGTGGTGTATGCGGAGGACGCGTTGAAAACAATCGAATCCGATCTCATTCGCTTTTACCACTGCTGGTCTGTGGCTCCCTGGGATACTCAACTTTTCTCCATGAAGATAGCGAGGGAACTGAGGAGGGTTCTGGACATCCTCTGGAACGTCTCGGTTTTCACGGAAACCTATTCCGATAAGAAACTCGTTAATGAAAGGTTGAGCCCGAAAAATCTTGAACTTGAGGACAGATGGATAGTGTCCAGGATAAATTCACTGATAGAGGGCACGACAGGCGATTTGGAGAACTTCCGTCTGCACTACATGGCAAGAAATTTCGAGGATTTCATACTGAACGATTTCTCGAGGTGGTACGTGAAGATCGTGAGGGACCGGTTGTCTCCGTGGTATTCGGGTAAAGATAAAAAATCCGCTCAGTTCACGTTGCTTTACGTGCTCGAAAACCTCATCCGTATTCTAGCGCCTGTAACGCCTTTCATAACCGAGAAGATGTACCAGAGATTATTCTTTTCCAGAGGTAAGCCATTATCCGTTCACCTCTGCTCATGGCCCAAGGCGGATAAGGCCATGATAGACAGGGGTCTGGAAAAGGAGATGGAGATTGTGAAACAGACAACAGAGGCCGTGAATTCCCTGAGGCAATCGGAAAAGATCAAGCTTCGCTGGCCTGTATCCAAGCTCTTCATAAAGCCCAAGAACAGGGAGGTGAAATCCGTCCTGGAGAGGTTCGCTTCCATAGTGAAGGGCATGTCAAATTCAGAGGAAATCGTTTTTGTCCGGGAGGTTCCGAAAAAGAAAAGGAAAGCTTTCGAAATGGGCGAACTCTGTTTCGGGGAGGTTTCAAAGGAGAAGGCCCTGCTCAGGGAACTCGTTCGGAACATCCAGGTTCTAAGGAAGAAGGAAGGCCTGAAAATCAGGGAAAGGATAGTCCTGCAGCTGAAAACCGACAAGAAAACGGAAAAAATCCTGGGAAAGAACAGGGAAGTGATTTCAAAGGGGGTCGGGGCCCGCAGGATAGAGTTCAGGAAACCGAAAGATACCAGGGGGGTTTTGAAGTTCAGGGATAAGAAAATAGGGATAGGCTTCGAAAAGAAGTAGCAAGGAATATTTAAGTTAATTTTACCAAATAATTATTATGAAATGGAGCTGGGTATGGCTTTCCGTGATAGTGGCCCTGGTCTTTCTCGTGCTTTACGGGTTTGATTTCATAACCTCTTACTGGGTGGGGTTGATAGCTGCGTTGTTCATAATTCTGGGAATAATAATCACCTTCCTGGTGGCCGGAGCGGGAGCCTCCTCGACAGAGGGGGTGAACAGGATAGGGTTCATACTCCTGCTGGCGGGGATCATACTCGTTCTGATCATTTTCCTTGTCCCCAAGTGAGGGAAAACTATTTAATATACATGTATTAACTTGTTTTATTATGTCCATTGGAAACTATCTCGAGGGCACGGATTTCGGTAAGATCGATAATCTTCTGAAATCCGGGGGAAGGAAGCTGCTTGTTTACCACAGCGACGTGGACGGGATGTGTTCGTCCGCTCTGCTCATGAAGTTTTTCCCGGGTTTCAAATCCGTCCCCCGTGAGGGGCCTGTAATAGACCAAGGGTTTCTTGAGGTGCTGGTATCAAAGAAGCCCGATGTGGTTGTTTTCATGGATATTCCTGCGGACCAGGAATGGAGGAAGCTTATGATCCTGAAAAGGAGACTGAGGAAAACGAAAATCGCTATCATAGACCACCACATAGTCGAGAAAGATATGAACCCCCTGGGGGTTTTGCACGTGAACCCGAGATTCGAAAGGAAAGAGGTTTACATACCGGCCTCTGCAGTGATGTACGAGATCCTGAAATTCCTGAAATATCCCGTGGAGAGGTTCTTATGGATATGTGCGGTCGGGGTGATCGCGGACTACGGGTTTGAGGACTGCAAGGAAGTGCTCGAGGAATGCGAAAGGAAAATCCCGGGTAGCCTTAGCGATAAACCTTCTCCATTCAAACTGAGCAGGATAGCGGAGATGCTGTCCTCCATAATAACCCTGAAGGGCCTGAGGGGAGCGAAAATAGGCCTGGACCTGCTCGTAAAGATCGAGAGCTTCAGGGACGTAAGGGAACACAGGGATCTGAAACAGTATTACAGAAAGGTCAGGAGGGAGATAGAGAGTATCATGGAGGATTTCAAAAAACACGGAGAGTTCGTTCCCGGAAAGAACCTGGTGATATATGAGATTAAGAGCAGGCTCAACATAACCTCGATTATAGCGACAAAGATCACGGATACGTACAAGAACGAGGTGATCATTATTCGAAAGCGCTCGAGGCAGGGCTGGAAGATCTCGCTGCGCTGCCAGTCAGGGGAAATAAACGTGGGCGATCTCGCCAAGAAGGCCTCCAGGGGGATAGGATCCGGGGGAGGCCACCAGAAATCGGCTGGCGCCTTGGTTAAGGATTGGGAGAAGTTCAGATCGCGGATTCTCAGGCAGATATAACAGTGTAATAAAACTTTTTAAACCCGGAGTTCAAAATTTAACTGTAACAGATCAGACAGAGGTATCTAAAATAATAAATGTAACTATTGAGGGGTAAGTAATATGGTTAAGGCAGATCCGCATATGGAACGTGAAATGCCTAGGGTAGATGAGCTCTATACAGTTGTGGACTTGAAAAGGATAAAGAAATACGGGATCCCTGCAGCCGTAGCGGGAGGGGTTGCAGCATTCTTTTTCACTGCTAAATCATTTCTAAATGATTACAAAGATAAAGGAGAAGAGGCTATGAAAAACCTCAATGCCCAAGCAGCGATCACAGAAACCACTCAGGATATGGAGAAGAGAGGCGTTGGCTTGTCTGATTATGAAAACGAGGGGTGGGTAAAGATAGATCAGGATTACAAGGCAAAACATCCCGTGGAGAAGATGATCAAGGAGGGTAGACTTAAAGAAAATATGCCTTTAACTCTTATCAAGAATTACGGTAAAGATCCATCGGTGATGCAGAGATACAGAAGTGGTGTTTTTGGAGGTTTGACTGCAGAGAAGATAAAATCGGTTTATAAAGAATGCGAAGATTGGATGGTTATTGGTTTGAAATATAAAGATGAAAAGGGATATGAAAATAATTTAGCTTTACTTTATATTAAATTAAATGGATCGTGGACTGTTGGGGATGCGGGTGGATTAAGAAATTTGTAAATTACTCTATACTCTATTTACTTCGGCCACAAATTCACATTCTTAGTGACAACCTCTAAAGAACCCCCCACAACACCTATTGCCGTGTGAGCAACTATTGTCCATGCTCCATGGGTAGCTACGCTTGCAATCACATCAGCAACCATCGCACCCACAAAAATCAGGGTCGTCGTCCCGGAAGGAGTTGTAAAGCAGAAATTATGCTCGTCTTCAGAGTATGGACCTTTGTTAACGGTTAATAAAACAGAATCAGTTTTGCAGTGTGTTCCTGTTTCCATGTTTTTCGAGAATGTTCTATTTGTCTCCGGTACCCATTCAATAGTGCCTGTATCCGCTGAGACTTCCTTTTTAACTAAATTATGGCTCAAAACATCCAGAATGTTGTCTTTTTTTTCATCTTTCAAAATTATGAATGTAAAAGGTGTTGTTTGTTCAATTGTTTTTCCACCGCCACCAACGCTTGGGGTGCCCATTTTAAGGGCAACTATAGAAAAGAAGAAATCTAGTTTTTTGTCAGGCTTTGTAAGGTTTCCGTACAGTGCGACAACAGTCCTGTCCTGTGTGCTCTTGTAAAAATTCACTAAATAAATCATGCAGACAAAGACCTCATCCTGTTCAAATCCTACAAAACTCTTGCTTTCTTCTATTCCGATTTGAAAATAACCAAGAGGATTCGGAGTTCCTGGTTGCGTCCCGCATATAACCTCCAAGTCTTGTATATCCTCAACCTTTTCCATCTTTCTCTGATTGCCTTCAGTGTATTTCATGTACTCTATGGTTTGCGTGTCCCTGTTGAAGTAATAATCAAGCTCGTGTATGGGATCGTATATCACGTCGTATTCCTTTCCCTGAACCTCTTCTTTCCCGAAAAGCAGTTTTGATCCCAGACCGGTTTCTTTTAATTCTGCCTCCTTAGAAAGGAAAGGTATTTCGAAATCGTCCTGATCAAAATTAATCGGGAAATACTCGCAGCGTTCTGTCTCACCCTCGAACAATGTAGTGAAAAGGTTGTTCGTGCCCGGCGCCGTGCATATTATGCTTTCGTCCACGAGATCGTGTATGTACTGCTCGCAGACTATTTCTTTCTTGCTCAGTTCCAAATCTGCATGACAGGGAGAAGCTAAGTAGAAGGGAACGTAATTTCTTGTGAGACCGAGTGCGCCTGTTAACATTTCTTTGTGCAAAACCATTGGCCTTTCCTTTTCCAAAGCATGCGGCTCAGGATCCTTATAAGGGCTCTTGAGAAGGATGGATTTTGGATGTTCTTCGTATTTTGCATTTACGCTGTCAAAAAAT
>Ga0209427_10004732_pt1 | contig 15692 bp, 14 predicted proteins | sample DeeMarSWOR136_30_FD_187465 | JGI IMG/M metagenome (GOLD analysis project Ga0209427, IMG submission 187465) | Marine sediment microbial communities from White Oak River estuary, North Carolina - WOR-1-36_30 (SPAdes) (version 2) | ecosystem: Environmental > Aquatic > Marine > Intertidal zone >...
ATAAATTTACCAGATACCGTTGAAACATTTGTTGAGGCTATGCGAAAGAGTGGATACATTACTCATAATGTAGGTAAGATGCATCTACAATTTTATATCCCCCCTTTTAAACGAAAAACAAAATCTGCCGAAATGATTGGATATTGGATGCATAAAGAAACATCAAAAGAGGCAAAGGAAAGTTTCCCTAAACCTTATTATGGTTTTGAGGAAAGTGAAATTACTTTAGGTCATGGTGATTTATGTGGTGGACATTATTTAGACTGGTTGGAAGAGTTACGTCCAGGAGCAACCGAATGGATGCGTAGAAGATTAACAATAAAATTTTTTGACCAAGTCTATTATGAAAGTGATTTGCCTGTTGAACATTATCCTACTACTTATTGCCAAGAAAGAACAATTAATTTTTTAGAAAAACATTCAAAAGGAGAATTTGGAGACAACCCATTCTTTCTCTGTTGTTCCATTCCAGATCCTCATCATCCCGTCTGTCCTCCTGGTAAATACAAGGATTTGTACAAACCCGATGAAATTGGACTCCCTTCCACCTTTTCTGATATTAAAAATATATATAATCATAAATTTTTAGGCCCATTAATAAAAAATCCAATCTTTCGTGGAGCTATGCTTCGAGAATCCGATGAAATTGAAGTAAAGGAATTAATACGCTTAACATATGGTTCAATTTCATTATTCGATCATGCTATTGGAGAAATTCTCGCAAGTATACAAAAATTAGGATATGCAGAAAATACTATAGTAATTTATACTAGTGATCATGGAGATTTAATGGGAGATCATGGGATGATTTATAAAGGACCTTCGCCCTTTAAAGGTGTGCTGAAAGTTCCCTTGATTATGAGAGTTCCTGGAATTACTAAACCTGGAAGTCTTACAAATTCTTTAGTAAGTTCAATTGATTTTGCTAAAACAATATTAAATCTAACAGGAATTAGTAATCGGCTTCATTCTCCATTTATACAAGGTACTGATCTTACACCTATACTGAAAGATCCCAAGGAACATGTAAGAGACTGCTGTTTTATTGAGGAAGACGAAGAAGTGGGACCATTAGCAATAAGATTAAGGCATTTAATAACAGAAACTCATAAAATCACAATATATGAGGGTTTAGAAGAAGCTGGTGATATTTATGACAGGATAAATGACCCCAATGAATTAAATAATTTGTGGGATAAAGATAGAGATTTAAAAGAAAAACTAGTCAGAAAGTTATTACATGAAAATTTAAAAGCTCAAACTAAAATACCAAAAAGACAAGCAAGTAGTTGAATGAAAAAAATCTTTCAAAAGGTATAAAAATGGTTGATAATGAAAAGATTTCTTTAGAAGATCAAATAAAAGAAATGGCATTGAAAGAAGGTGCTGATTTAGTTGGCATATGCGCCGCAGAGAGCATAAAGGATAAGGAATTCTCAAATCCAAATTTTTTAATGCCTGGAGCTCAGTCAGTAATCAGTATTGCAATAGGATTTGATAATGAAAAAGTAAGAAAATATCTCTCTAAACAAGAATATTTGCCTCTCTGTTATGAAGAAGGATATACAACCAAGAAATTAAAAAGAGTTGCTGAGAAGATCAAGCTATTTCTTGAAGAAAAAGGATTTAAAGCTTTCAATTGTGATTGTAATTATGACTACAGAAATATCAATAAGACGAGCAAGGATATCGTTCATTCTATGAGGATTTTAATTGATCTAATTAATAAAGAGAAAGATAAAAACATTGAGCTTACAAAAAGAGAAGAGAAAACACTTGCAATGCTAAAAAGATTGATTTTACCAGGCTTAAGGAAAACTCCAATGCAGCTCATACCCTCTCTATCGCATAGATGTGTTGCTGTTGCGTCAGGCATAGGTAGAATTGGCTGGAGTGGTAATGTTATTACGAAGGAATATGGTGCAAGAGTATTACTAAATTCTATAATAACTGATGCGAAATTAACACCTGACAAACCTATGGAAAAAAACCCATGTGTTAGGTGTAAAATTTGTGAAAAATCGTGCCAAGGAGGACTTTTTGCCAAGGATTCAGAAGAAACTATAAATATAGCTGGAGTAGAAGAAACAATAGCTAAAAGGAACAACTATGCTTATTGTATTGCTATTTGTAGTAGTATGTCTGGCCAGAATAAGTTTAAAGAATGGAGTACTTGGTCGCCTTTTCGCTTTGATGATATTGAAAGTCTTCCTTTAGATGATTCTGTTGTAGATTATGTGAAAAATATGTTTGCTAAAGGAATTGAAAAGGGTGGAGTGCAAGCAGAAAATGTACTGAGATTAATTGAGAATACCTTTTTAGGACGTAATGATAAACCTGCAGAAGATTTTAGAACTTCATGTGGTTTTTGTCAAATGGTCTGTTCGGGACATGATCTGAAAAAGACTAAAGAAAATTATAAATTAATTGTGAATTCTGGTTGTATAGAATAAAATAAGAAATATTTCAAACCGTATCTGCCCAAAATTACCTAATATTTTTATTTTATCCTATTTAGCTTCTATTTTCGTGATATATTTTTTTCATCAGTTCAGCAACGTCATTAAAGATGTGAGAACGCTCTAACCTATGAAGTTTTATAGCTCCTGTAGGACAAGTCACAGCACATAACCCGCAACCATAGCATTTTTCATTTTTCACTATTGATTTTCCATTTTCAATAGTTACCGCTTGAAAAGGGCATCTTTTTACGCATAATCCACACCCTTTACATAAATCCTGTTCCACTATTGACATATAGTTAGATCTGGCAGTACAATTTTCATTCTTATCTTCAAACCTTGTGATCCCTCTTAATAAAGCGCAACAACATGCGCAACAGCTACAAATAACTTGATGGATTGGGCTTTTTATATTTTCAGTGGTAAAAACTAATCCTTTTTTTGCTAGTTTATCCACCAAATCATGCGCTTCCTGTCGTGATAGTTCTTTCCCCTCGCCTCTTCTTAAAAAGTATTGCCCAAATAAACCTACTTGAAAACAAGTCTCTTCTATTGGAAATTCATCTTTACATTCTCTAATACCCAAAGTTTCAGTTCTTTTACGACAAGGACAATCAGTAATTACAATTGGTCCCATACATTTCTCAATTATATCATGAATTTCTTCTGCATTTGAAATTGTAGTCTGGTGATCAAGTGAAAGATTTATAGGAACTATTCGTGTAAGCGAAGTACCCTTATCAGAAGATTCATATCTTTTATAAAACTTTTCTTCGATAAAAAATTGTTGGTATAATTCTGCTCCCTTCTTTCCCAGCCTTTTTAAAGTTCTAGAGTATTTAAAACCCATATTTAAGAGATGTGCCATTGCTAAGAAGTAAGAATATCCTCCTACGTCTTGAATAATTCCCTTTTTAGTCATATCTTCTAAGATCCCTTTTGTTGCTTCTTTATTTTTACCTATTTTTTTTGAGATCGCATTAACACTTTGAGGTCTTATAGTTAAATGTTGAGCTATGATTGCTTCTTTTGGAGAAAAAAGAATTTTTATATATTCTCTAAATGCTTCAGAGACTTTTCCATCAACAATAGGAATATCGCTTGGATATTCGCGCATATTATTTAAAATTATTTCATAGGGATCATCCACTTTTCTTGGTTCAATTTTCATTTGAATTTACTCATCCCGTACAAGAATTATTAAAAAGTTATATTCTATTTAAATATGTTTCAACTATAAATTATATATGGGTCATTTTTCCATGAATCCCATTCCTGAAGATGAAATTAAAAGAATTAGAAAATTAATACTTTCCTAAAAGATGGAAAATGAAGCTTTCCATCTACTTCTATATATTCTTCTAACTCACTAAGACCTTCTATTATCGTTTATTCACTTTTTTCCAATTTTTTTCTATTCAACCTAAGATATGTTCCAGTTGCATGGGCAATTAAGATACCATTCTCATCCTTACAATCCATCTCTGTGATAACCAAAGTTTTTCCTACCTTTAACAACTTTCCTTTAGCAATTAGTTTTACTTTTTTAGCTGGACGTAGTAAATGGAAACTAATCTCTGAGGTAGTCACAATTTCGTTAGTAGCCAAAGCACTTGTAAAAAACCCTGCGTTATCGAGAATTGTTGCTATAGCACCTCCGTGGATAGCACCTTCTCCATGATCTAAGTTAGGATTATAGGGTAAAGTAATTATTGCATTATCATCTTCATCAATTGACAGTTCCATCCCAAAAGTTTTCACTATTGGAGGGTATTTATTGAAACTTTCAATCAATATAGAGCGAAAATTCATATCTTAACTTCCTTTAACTTTTTTCTAATTCTTCTAATTTCTTATCAATTACTTCTCTCATGTATTTAAATCCAGGTGTTAGGTTTTCAGTTAAATTCATGGGGATCATTGCTCGTATTGGGAAACCAAGACCCTGTTTACCACCTGTTTTGAACAAATTCTCCAAAACATAGAAAATAAATGCTCCCGGAATTCCAATTGCAATCTCATAATCTTGAACTCCACCGAATGCTCGATCTCCCATACCAGGTATAACTATTTGAGCTCTACGTGTGATAAATGGCATAAGACCACCCTTACCGCAAGACTCTCCAAATCCTTCAAACACTGATCTAACTGCATATTTTTTTTTATGTTCAAAATTCAGAGCATGAATAATATGAGTAATCTGCGCACCATTTCCATAAATTAGAATTGTATCTGGAATTACAGATGTCTCTGGTAATGGAGAAGTAACAAGTCCGCGATATCCCAGAGCAATAAGATTTTGATAATTCTTCTTATATAATGCTTCTGCTCGGCGTTTCTCAGCCTCTTCATCCTTATGCCATCCCTGTTTCACTTGACTCTCAACAAATTCTTCCATTGTTATTGGAACCCATCCATGTCCAACAGAAGACGGAGTACAAAAATTATCTTCGGCCGAGAGAGCATAACTCTGATTAAACTTTCTTGCCAATGTGAATGTTTGGCATATGCTCATCTTTTTGCCCATAACACTCGGTTTCGTGACATTTCGAGGGATTTCACTCTTCTCTTTATAATATTTTATCGCAACGGGATATGTCGCAAGATGTAGTTTATCGTATATCTGTTGCCCCGCTTTTTGATAATCTTCTTTACTATTTTTATCTACCATTTTTTTCCTACCTTTCTTAATTTTTTTCATTCCTTTTTATTTTTTTTTCCATATATCTTTAAATTTTCCCTATGCTTCTCTGATTCGATCAATTTAGTTCTTTGCCAATTTTCTTTAATTACTTGTAATCAATTTCCTGATCTTTTAATATTACTTGGTTTTTTCAGAGAAAAATAAAGTAATATTAGGGATAAAGGTACGATAACTAAATTACCTATTGCTCCAGGAGCAGTTCCAATTGTTTCAAAGGGTTTTAAATTTCCTATTATAACACGCATCAAATATTCAACGAATATAAATACATACATAAGTGGTATAAGATTTTTGTAGCGTATATAGATGATAACATAAAAAATGCCCATTATGAGTTGAGCTAAGCCCCAAAGCGCGAAAATAGATATAATCACAGCATTCCCTTCAACATTCAAATTAATAGTTGCAATAGATTGCGCCCCTCCATCAGGAAGAAGAATATGTAAAAGACTTCTTATGATTGTTATTATGATAATACCCAGAAAGACAATCTCAGCAAACTTATAACCTTTATATTCGTTTTCTGCTCTTTTTGGGAGCAGATTATTTAGAAATTCATTCATTTTTTATTTAAAATTCTTCCTCATTCTAATTGTTTATTCCCTAATTTGTCGTCTTACTCATTCATCTTGTAGGCGTCTTTTAAAGAGTGTACTATTGTCCAAACTTTGGTAAATCTCTCGTGGTCTACATTGGGTTTTTTTATCATTTTTAGGCACCATTCCATTTGTTCAGGGGTGGTGCTTGATTTATGAAATAGGTTTAATGCGTATTTAGAAAAATCTCTCACAAGAAAATCAAAAATTTGATCTAGGGTATCGTCATCAATATTATAGATTGGAGCGTTTTCAACGATAAGATGTGCATAAACAATTAAAGAAAAGATTTCGCCTATCCCAGAAAGCATAAAGTCCATATCCTTTTGTTGTTCGGCATTTGGAGTTGCTTTTGTTCCAAGAAGATTAAATAAATTGATTTGTTCTAAGAAAATTTTAACATTGGGCAAATTATATTTGTCGAATGCTGGCTTCCAATCATGGAGCCGGACACGACCTAATCCTCGAGTTGGACCTTGATTAAAAAGAAAATCATCGTTTTTAGCTTGATCTTGTCTTGGAACTTCTTCATATTTCTTATGATTCATAAAGAAACTTAGCATGAATTTCAAAATTAAGGCGATATTAACATGGACAGTACCCTCGAGTTTTGGTAATGCGCGAATGTCTCTTGCGGCACTTTCGAAGTACATGTCTTTTTCAAATCCTTTCGCTGCGATAACATCCCATAAGAGATTAATTACTTCTTCGCCTTGAGTTGTGGTTTTCATTTTCATTACAGGGGCATAGAGCAGGTAGCGTCTATCTTTATTAGAAGCTACACGCATATAATCGGCTGTTCTTAATCCAAATAATTTCATAGCAACTAATCGTGTATAGGCATCAACAAAATTCTGTTTAACATGTTGAAAATCAGTAACATACATATTATAGAGTCTACGATATGCTGCATGATGAATAGCTTCATAAAATGCATGCGTACAAATACCGATTGAAGCCCATCCTAAATTATATTTTCCAATATTAACGGTATTAAGTGATGCATTCCAAGCTTCCTCTCCTTTAGAAAGAATATCGTCTTCAGTTATGGGATAATCGTGAAGTGCAAAATTTGCGACATAATTTTGGCTATCACAGACATTTTTTATTAGGTCATAATTCTTGTGTTTATAATTTGCGGCAAAAAAGACGTATTGATCTTTATTTTTCATGTCATATGGAGGAATCTTTCCATCTTTATCAGCAAATTTACCAAAATTTGAAACCATCTCAGCTTCGTTTCCATTTCCAATATAATACTTTTCTCCATTAGCTCGATAAGTTGCGTCTTCTTGTGGTGTAAGAGCCATCTCAGTTCCATAAATATCGGCACCATGAGCTTGTTCTGAGAGTCCAAAAGCAAAAATTGCTCCTTCTTTAAGAAATTGGGCAGCTTTCTTCTTGGGTTTTTCATTCTTACTCATCCAAATGGGACCAAGTCCTAAAATAGTAACTTGCCAAGTATACCAGTAAGAAAGACCATAAAATGCGAGAATTTCGTTAAATTCACATATACGCCAAGTATCCCACCGATAATTTTCATTATTACCATAAGGAGCAGGTGTTAAAAGCTGCGAAAAAATTTTATTGTCTTTTTGGAACTCAAGAAAATCTGAATACCAAACTCTTTGGTGATCATCTTCTTTAAGTTTTGCTTTCCCCTTTTTTTCGAAAAATTCAATAGTTTTAAGCATTATTTCTTTTGATCGCTCATCGGGATAATAGCGATCGTGTTCTTTAGGGTTTAATAATATTGTCATAATAATTTCACTCAAATTTAGATTATTCAATAAATTAGAAATATCAAATAAATTATGAGGAATAAAATGTTACCTAATTATTTTAATTTTTGAATCATTGTACATCTCCTCATCAAAAATGGTAGAAAAGTGGTTAATTATATAAACCTTGAAAATCAATATTTAAAATTAAGCAATAAGTGGTAAAATTAGAGAAAAATTTGGGAAGTTAAAATGTTAAGAGATTCAAAATATGACATATCTTTTTCTGAGATTGAAAAAAACCTTAAATCACGACCTTTTTATTCGTTATTTTTTAATTTGGTGATATTGAGTTTATTTTTCATTCAAGCGTTAAGAGCATATGTGCCGGGTGTCTATGTTGCTATGTTTCATGTGGTTTTTGCTGAAAATATTATAGAAAACTTATTTATATTACTGACTTTGATTTTTTTTGTAGTGCCCGCTTTGACGAATACGATCTGTAAAAAAATCGGAATAAAGCGAGTATTAATTAGTTCTATCTACATTATCGCTGTGAGTAGACTCTTAATGGCTTTTCATCTACCAAATATATGGCAAACCATTTTGTCTGGAATAATTATTGCGGTGTATGGAATGTTTATAAGTACTTTTATCACACTTTGGGTTAAGGATGGAAGCACTGAAATTAAAATGAGTAATAAAGTAAAGATGATAGGGTTTTCTTTACTATCCGCATTTCTTCTTGATTATTTAATCAGAACAATTGGTTTCTCTCAAGATATTTCATTATTACCTCCAGGGTTAAGCGCCCAGTTTTGGTATATAACGCAATATCTATGGTTAATTATTCAAATTCCGTTAACTGGTCTTTGCATTTATTTGACTAAACTATATTTTCCCCGATTTACATCTGTTTCGGATGTAGAAGAATACGATAAAAGCGATAAGAAAAGCACGGTCTATTCTTTAATATTTGTAGGAATAGGGATGTTTTGGTTCCTTTTATTTAATATACTTCTTTATCCTAATACAATTGCTCATTATACAGGAACAAGTTATTATGTTAGCAATATTTTGAGTATCATCGCTTTGATTGCCACGATATGGATTGTATTACGGGTAAAAATGCAGAATCTTTTAAATACCAAATTATCAGTAATTTTAAATAGTTTAATGATAATTTCACTTTGCTTTTTCTTATTTATGGGGATAGCTCTGACTTATATAGCAGTTATTTTGATATGCGTTTCTTTAATTATCATTTTTTTAAACTTCTTTGTACTATTTTCCCATTTGGCCATTGTTATTTTTAAATGGGAGAAAGTGAAAACCATCTCTAATTTATTTGCAATTGGGACCTCATTTTATATACTATTCACAGTTTTTCATATACTTTCAACTGATTGGGCATATGTGATTTCAGCATTCAAAGGATTTGGTCCCATTATAGTAGTTTTAGCTGGTGTTATTTTATCTGTTTCAGTATATATTTCCTTACGGATAAATCAAAAAGGGAGGGAAAAGTGATTGATGAATAAAAGATTAAAAATCGTATTAATAACTATGGTAGTTTCACCTTTAATTCTTTCAGTGATAACTTTTGGTATTGCAGAGTTTCCCAGAGAAACCTCACCAAAATCAGAAATAACATTTATGACATATAATATTCATTTCGGTCAGGGAATGGATGATTTACTTAATTTAGAACGAATTGCTCAGAATATATTAATTGATGATCCTGATATTATTGGTTTACAAGAAGTTGAAGTTGGGCGAATTACCTCTCAAGGCATCGATATGGCTTTTTGGTTAGCGAAAAGGTTAGGAATGAAATACTATTACTCCAATCCCATGAATAATAAGCATGTAATGGGAAATGCTATCCTTAGTAAATATCCTATCGTGTTAAGTAATAGTTATGACCTTCCAAGCGACCTCCAAGAAAGAGTATTTATTCATTGCGTAATCGAGGTAAGTCCAAGTTTAACTATTGATGCCTTCTGTACCCATATTGGCATCAGAACGGAAAATAAATCTGCTCAAATCGATTTTCTTCTTGAAAAGATTACGGAAGTTTCTACCTCATCTAAACAAGTTTTAATGGGTGATTTTAACCTACAAAATGATACTTTAGAAATTGCAAATGTACTTACTTACTTTAATGATACAGCAGATGAATTTGGGGCTAGTTTTCAAGCTTCAATTGATTATATTTTTGCTGTTGGATATCAAGATGTTATTGATTATCATGTAATAACAGATATGCTAGTAAATATAGATTCACCCGCAGAATTCGGTTCTGACCATTTACCTGTAGTTTCAATCATAGATTTCTCCTAAATTAAATAAAATTCTTTAATATTAAATCTAAAAGACTATTAATCTTGAAAGATTATTACTAGTTGAGATCAATATGTGATGAGGAGCATGGAATTTTTTGACGAAAACATAGGAAAGAAGGAGAAGTTTAAAGAGATACGAAAAAAGGAGAAACATGTAATGACGGAATGCGAATTCTGTGGTAAACACATCGTAAGAAATACATGGAATAAGAGATATCGCCTTATTAACATATGCCAGCAACCACCAAAGCGATTTTTCTGTTCCCATCAATGTAAATTAAGATGGATTTTTAAAATTGAAAAAGAAGCCTTAACCTGATTGAGAGTTATAATTTATTTTTATAAAAAAATTCACGTTAATAGGAAAATACAATAAGCATTCCTTGGGTTGGTTGATAATATTTTTAAAGTGATCGTTCCAATTACTTAACTTTTTGGAGGCGGAGGAGGCAGAGGGGGTTTTACCTTTTTAGGAGCAATTTTAGATTTTTTATCTCTTTCACTTTTTTTATTTTTTATTAGCTTCTTAGAAACTTCTTCAGAAATTTCGTTATAAATTTTCGTATGAGGTGTAATTTTAGGGGCTGGGGGAGGAAGGGAAGAGGGTTGATATTGTTTCTTTAAATATAATTTATCTTTTGCCTTTAAGAACAATGATACTTGGCCAGAAACTATCTTTTCTTCCTCGGATAATACCCCATAAGTTTTGAGTTGCTCTTTTTTATATTCAAGGTCATCTGTAGGATTTAGATAAAACATACCCTTTGGACAATTAATTAAAACATCTAAAGATAGACGGATTCTTACTCCACAATTTTCACATTTACTCGTATTTAATGTTCCATTTAGTAATTTAGCGGTTTGAGATCCATCCAAATCCATTAAAGTATTGATGCTTGCATAATATACTATCCTATTCTCAATTCCACAATTGGGGCAACGAATGATTTTTAAAGAAAGTTGAGTCATTTTATCTCATTTAGTGAATATTGTGTAAAAATACGTTATTAAGAAATAAAAGTATTCTGAATATTTCTAAAAACTTGAATAATTCATTTTTATTTTAATTATTTTATTTATTTAATACCATTTACTTATTTTTCTTCATTTCTTTTCTTCTTATGATTTTTTGGATGATTTCGAAGAGACAAGTCATAAAGCCATCGGTAGATAGTGGTACTTTTCAAATTAAATATTGGTTTGGTTGTTATTCTCACTTCTTTGATCTTAGGTAAGAAAATAATTACTACAATAATTCGAGTGATACCAGATATAAAAAATACGAAATGAAAAGGATTCATAAAATTGCTAGGAATATAAATAATGAGAAAACTACCTACTAATCCACCGGTTAAGATGGAGATTCCTAATATGGAATTATAAAAAGCAATATACATCCCAATTTTTTTGATAGGGATATTATCATAAATAAAATTCGAACTTGCTAAATTAAAGGCTGTCCATCCGATACCGTTTAATAATTGAGGAACGAGAAGAATTCCAATGGGAGTATTAAAAAGTATCCATAATAAGGGTAGGATAGGGATAACAACGCTTCCAATTTGAAGCATTCTTACATTCCCAAATTTATCGCAAAATTTTCCCAATACAGGAAAGAAGAATAATGAGACCACAGAAGAGAACATATTGATAAGAATGAAAGTGGAATAATTAAATCGTAAATCTGTTAACATATAAACGGCATAGAATGGACCGGCGATCCATTGTCCAAGCATTATTAAAGAAACAAATAGAGTAAATTTCCCAAAATTGGTTTTTGGGATTTCTTTAATAATTTGAATAAATTTAATATGATCTGAAGCTTCAACGTAAAAAGGAGGATAATATTGTTTAGTAAAAAGAAGAACTGACATAATACGAGTAATAAACCCTGTGAAAAAAATAAGAATAAATCCTAAAAAAATTATTCCTTGAATTTCAAACCAATCTAAAGAAAAGGATAGGATCAATATTCCAGTTAAAGCAATCGCATTTGTTATGAGATTACGTTTCGCAAAATATCTACCTCTATAATTCTCAGGGACTATATCACCCATTACAGAAAACCAAGCAGGATTCAGTATTCCTGCAAAAAGCATATAAATTAAAAAAAAACCGAGGAGGATCCACGGAATTAATTGACTTATTATTCCAAATTGATAAATAATAGCCAAAACAATGTAAAGTGGCCAAATCGCAGCCATGCCAATGACTCCGGTTAATGTAACAGATTTTCTTGAAGTTGATTCGATCTTGTGTGATCCGATAATTTGACCTATCGGAGATACCATATTTCCTAAAGATGATAAAATACCAATCTGAAATGGGGTTGAATTAAGACTAAGTGCAAAGGGTACAATATAATTATCAGATAACATGCTACTAAGAACTCCAACAGAACCTTCTGCAATTGAGATTTGCATAGTTTTATTTTTGAGTTCATCATCTGTGAGCTTCATGGTATTTCAGTTTTCAAATGAAATGTTAAATATTGATATGAATGATTTTTGCAGGAGGAAATCCATTAAAGTGAGTAGCAGAAGCATTAGTGTAAGCACCTACATTTTCAGAATAGAGTAATTCTTCAACATTTAATTCAGGTAATTGTTCATTGAGAGAAATTTTATCTAAAGCATCGCAGGTTGGACCTACTACTGCAGATTCCTTTAGCGCGCCTTTTTTAAAAGCTTTAAAATGATATTGGATATGATCGAATATTACTCCTGAAAAGGTATTATATACTCCATCGTTAACATAATAATATACTTTATCGTTTCTCATCGCTTTACCATTAATTTCAACTATAGCAACGGCCGTAGTCGCAACAAAGAAGCGTCCTGGTTCTGCTATTATTCTTATTTCACAATTATCAAAATATAAGGAGATATTGTTGTTAATCACTTCAGCTAACGATTCAAAAGAAGGAACATTTTCATCATAGGGAACGGGAAAACCACCACCTATATCTAATAATGTTAATTTTTGTCCAATGTCTTTAGCTTGTTCAAAAATTTTGTGAGCAATTTGAAATGCTTGGGCATAGTTTTCGAAATTACTACATTGACTACCAACATGAAAACTCAATCCCTCCACGTTAAATCCTGCTTTTTTCGCATATTTAATTAAATCTAGGCATATTTTAGGATTCGCTCCAAATTTAGTAGAAAGTTCCACAACTGAACCAGTGTTAGGAACATCCACTCTTAAAATTAGACGGCTGCTTTTACAGTATTGAGCAATTTTATCAACTTCTATATAATTATCAAAAGTCATACGGATAGCATAGTCATTGAGTTTTTTTAATGAATCAATTCTTTTTACGGGATTAGCATAAATTACTTTTTCATTTATAAACGCTTTTTTATCCTCATGAGATCCCTCAATCATATCATATACAATCATAAATTCTTCCCATGAAGCAACATCAAATCCACAATCTTCATCATATAAAGTTTTTGCTATTATCGGTTCGGGATTAGCTTTTATTGCATAAAAAGGTTTTACATCGGGAAGATATTTGCAGAATTTAACGTAATTCGCTTTTATTAAGTCATGGTCAATAATAATCAAGGGAGTACCATTTGCATTCGCAAGGTTTAATAGAGTTGATTTATCAAATATTTTGATAACCCCCTAACTTTTAACGAATTTAATGGTGCATGGTTAATAACTTTTTTTACATGCTCTTAGGGTTGGATTTATTACTCTCGATACAATGGCGGGAGAATCACCAGGTGCTGATTTAACCTATTTACTAGCAGAAGCTCAATCTGCGGTAAGTTTTGCATTTCCTAAATTAAAACCTTATTTTATTTTTTTTTTAATTTTTAGTAATAGCAGGGTAGAAACTAATTTTTAAATAAAAGAAAGGAAAATAGTATTTAAGCACGAATTTTTTATTTCAACTTTTATTATGATGTATGATTTAATTGTGATTGGGGGAGGGCCCTCAGGAGCTACAGCAGCTAAACTTGCCGCAGAGCATGGTGCGAAGGTTCTATTGCTTGAAGGCGAAAAAGAAGGACGCTATAAATGCTGTGCTGGCGGTATACCAATTTCAAATGAGGAGTTCTCTCCCATCCCTCGTGGTGTAGGAGAACGAGAAATTAATGGGGGTGTTTTAGCAACTCCAGAGACAGGTCCAATGAGATTAGAGGCAGGATTGGGTAAGGATAAAGGATACTGCATGTTTAGGACAGACTTTGATAAATATTTGCTGGATATTGCCCAAGATGCAGGAGCTACGGTTAAATATCAAGTGAAAGCGAAAAAAATTGAAGTATCGAAGGAGAATGGAACTATTTTAGGGAACTCAGAGGAATATAAGGGAAAATGCATCATAATCGCAGTTGGTTTAGCCGGTGCACGAATTCAAAGAAGTTTGGGATTGGAGATACCTCCTATGGTTAATGGAATCCAAGCTGAGTTCTCACTTCCTGAATCTGCAATAGAAAAACACTTTGAAAGTAAAATATGGGAATGTTTTGATAAAAACTTAATAGAGCATGGAGTAGCATGGGCATTTCCTAAACGTGAGGCTGTAAGTATAGGTTTGTTGAGCAACACCCCGAAAATCACCGATCTCCAATCTTTTTTCCGACATCCATTCATTAAAGATAAAATCGAAAAAGCTAAAATGATGGAATTTGGGGGAAAAAAAATATGGGCATGCCCTATACCCGATAGGATGATAAAAAAGCCTTATTGCGATAGAGTTATGATTACGGGTGATGCTTGTGGGACAGCAGATCCTATTTTATATGAAGGAATTTATCAAGCCCGTCTATCTGCTACTTTAGCTGTGGACATATTTAAACTAGCACTTGAAAAGGATGATTTTACTGAATCCTTGCTTAAAGGCTATAATGATTTACTTGTAAATCACTTATATGAGCAAAATTTAAAGTATTCATATAAGATGCATAAAATTATTTATCACAGTGGTCTTACAGAAGATCTTTTGAAAGGGATAGTTGAGATTGCTCAACAGGATCCCGAAATGATGAAATCAACATTGGCTTTATTTTCAGGAAGTCAAACAAGAAAAGAGATCTGGAAAATGTTAATGTCCCGTAAATGGAAATTAGTAAAAAAGCTAGGAGTAAGAAAATCTTTGCGTCTAATTTCATCACTTTTTCATGTTTTAATTCAGACTTAATAAAAAAGTGAACTTGAAAACTCAAGGTCAATGGATAACTACATATTTCGAATTGCTATATCAATTGGGAAATTTATATCCCAATGATAATACTAAATAATGAGATATGCGCAGAATTAACTCCCACTAAAATTTGTGATGATGATGAAAAGGGTATCATCGAATTTATGGTGAAATTTGATAAGGATAGTGTTTACTCCGTTTTATCCTCTGGAGAAGCCTATAAGATTTAAATAAAACATATGCTTATTGATCTTTAAACTTTCTCGAATTTAGAAAACAACAGTAAATTCAATGGAATCTGATCTCGCTGATGTCGAAAAGGATAGGTATTTAGAGGTTTTAAGTAAGCATAGTATTTATAAAGAATATTTATATAGCCTTTGTGATCCTGTTAGTGATACTGTAGAGGGAAGGAATAAATTTTCCCTTGTTAAAATTACGAACTTTATTAAAAGGCTGACCATTGACTCAAAAAGGGGGAAAAGATCTTATATATTACCAATATTAATATCTATTGATTCTCATAAAACTTATCTTTTTGATAAGATAAAGGAGAAATTTCAAAATTATGTGCTGTTTTATATACCAATTTGTCCCCTGGGGGTCAGGATCTTTTATCATGTGTATAATTGTTTGTTTGAAGAATTAGGGACTGCAATATTTGAGCAGATTGATCTAACTCCTTATAATGAAATTAATAACG
>Ga0209427_10004733_pt1 | contig 15689 bp, 14 predicted proteins | sample DeeMarSWOR136_30_FD_187465 | JGI IMG/M metagenome (GOLD analysis project Ga0209427, IMG submission 187465) | Marine sediment microbial communities from White Oak River estuary, North Carolina - WOR-1-36_30 (SPAdes) (version 2) | ecosystem: Environmental > Aquatic > Marine > Intertidal zone >...
TCCAATCTAACCTCAACCGCTCTCCTCCGTTTACGCAACTCCCCAAGCCTCTCCACGAATCCCCTAATCTTTCTCTGAGCCACCTGTATCTCCTCAGAAGATCCCAACTGCCTACTCAGAGAAAAAGCTCGCGTACAATTCAAATGCAACTCATCCAACACGTTCCCGTTCAAAATCGCATCAATCATCTCCCGAGCCTTCCTCAAACGACTGCTCTTCAACCTAAGCTGCCCTGCATCCAACGCCCGCTTCATCTTCCTCAGCAAACCCCTAAACACAGGATAACCATCTCCCTCAGTAGCAAGACCCAAAAAAGGATCTTTTAAATATTCACCAAGCTTCGCAGCCTCCTCAGCACTAAGAGCAAGATCAGAACTCCCCTTAAAATTCGCAAACTTCAAGAAAGGCTTCTCAAGGTGCCTCAAATCATACTTGACACGCTTTCTCAACTGCTGAATTCTCTGTTTAACCTCAGAGAGATTGCCAAACTCTGTATCACTCTTAACAGATTCCATCCTTCTTTCCCCCTCCTCGATCTTCTTCTGAAGCAACTCCATTTTTTCCTCAAGTACAACCTCCCTCCTTTCAAACCTACCTAACTCATCTAACAGTCTCAATAATTCATCAGTTTCCAAAAACAACTTTTCTACTGCTCTCGCTTTCGAATAATCACCTGACAAAAAACCACCCAGTTCTGAAATGGAACCCGCCAACCTACTAAACGCAAAATCAACCCTTTTTCTTGTAATAATGAAGAGAGGCGAAATCCGAGAAAACCAGACATTTCTTTCTCGCGCAATCAAAGAAAACATTTTCTTTACATCTTCGTGCAGCCTCTCTAATTCACTGAAAGACATTTTGTCTGGAAAGTCAATCTTATCGATTTGCCTTAGGAAGTATTTTGAAAGCTTTTCTGTTGCCTTCGCCTTACGAACAGCCTTTCCTTTTTCGATTTCTTTAATTCCTTCTTCAGCTAGCTTCTCACAAGTCTCACGGGCATCGCTTAGCCTTTCTTTCACTTTGTCAACTAGTTCTTTTCCTTGCTTGTTAAGCGGCTCCAGTAGGTCAGCTGTTTCTTTACTAAGCCACGGCTTAAAATCTTTAATTTGCACACTAGTTGTGGAAATTCTTTCCACTTCCATACCTATGACTATTTTTAACTATTAAAGAACTAGACAAAGCAACTATTTAGAATATTGCTATCAAAATGCGCCGTAATTCTTTATTCCCTTTTTGTTAATGCACGGGAATTTTTCGTAACGTTAAAAAGCTAAATATGTCTCTGAACATCATGCCAAGTTAACTGGAGAGTTTGACTATGGGAAATGTTTCACAAATCATTACTAACGTCCGCAAAGAAAACAGGAAAAATCTTTTGGAGCCTGAAGCCAAGGAAATATGCAAAGAATATAGCATTCCAGTAACCAAGTTTAAGGTAGCTGAAGAAGAAGATGAGGCTGTTAAAGTTGCCGAAGAAATCGGTTATCCCATCGTTCTTAAGATTGTTTCACCGGATATTATTCATAAATCAGATGTAGGAGCAGTCATGCTAAACTTGAAAACCGCCCATGAAGTCGAGAAGGCTTATAGAGAGATTATTTCAAATGTGAAAAATAACCTGCCAAATGCGAGAATATCAGGCTTTATTGTGCAAGAGATGGCCCCAGCTTCAACAGAAGTAATTGTGGGTGCAATCAAAGACCATCAGTTTGGCCCATCAGTAATGTTTGGACTAGGAGGGATTTTTGTTGAAGTTTTAAAAGATGTGGCTTTTCGCATAGCTCCTGTAACGATTAAAGAAGCTGAGTTAATGATCACTGAAATAAAGGCTTATCCGGTCTTGAAAGGATATCGGAATCAGCCTTCTCTAGACACAAGTGCTATAGCAGAGGCTATAGTTAATACTTCAAAACTTGTAACTGACTATCAAGAAATAAAAGAATTAGATTTGAATCCTGTGATGGTTTACGAAGACGGGGTAAAGACTGTAGATGCAAGAATTGTCCTTGATTGATACGGAATGAAAGCGTAAAACGATAGGCTTAAAAATGATGGCTCTTGCGAGGAGAAAAAATCGGGAGATATCTGCTTTTTGGATTAAAATACCTTAGCCGCCACTTTTCGTATGATTTTCTGTGCTTCTTAACGTGGTTGTGCTGATTTACGTTTTTAGTGCATGCAGACGGTTGAAACTACGTGAAAAAACCGAGGGGGGGAGGGGGTAGGTGTGCAAATAAATGCCAGTTTTTCAGAGATTTGTTCGTGAGAGGAGTTTTCAGACGGTGGTTTCTTTGAGAAAATCCGTAGGTGGGAAATGCATTGGATAAAAAGAGGAGTTGTTTTTGAGTTTCGGTATTGTGTTTCAGCAAAAAGAAAAAAATCTGGTTATGTTTCTTAGTCCTTAAATCGCAAGAAAGATTTACCTAGATTATGGAAATATTAGAATTATTGAGATTAAGAAGGAGCGAAAAGCTTGTCTGGTGAAATTTCAGAGGAAATGGAGAAACTAAGTCAAGAACTGAAATCTCTTAGGCAGCAATTGAACTCTCTTAATGCAACGGCAAGGCAGTGGGCAGAAAAAAGAGATGTGGTTCACAACCAAATTAAAGACTTACGCTTGGAAGTCGCAAGCTTGAGAGAACGAAGGGATGCAATAAACAGAAAGGTAAAGACATTGAAGATGCAAAGAAATCAAGCGAGAGCAGTGACTCAGGAGAATATCGAAAGAATCAAGCGACTAAGGGAAAGTTTACGGCGTTTGCACGCAAAAAAGCCAAAGAAATCTCTTAGCACTTTAAGAAAAGAAAAAGAGGAAATCGAATGGACGATTCAAACAACATCTTTAACGCTTCAAGAAGAAAAGCCACTTGTGGAAAAGGCAAATCAGCTTAAAATCCAGCTAGACATCCATCAACAAATAAACAATGCAAAAGTGCAGATCGCGGAATTTCAGAACAAAATGGCTTCAATGAATGAAAAGGCAGAGTATTTCCATGCACAGCTTTCTGAACTAGCACAGCAAAGTCAAGAACTTCATAGAAAAATGGTAGAGACTAATGGCAAGGCAAAAGCGTTACAGATTCAAGCAGACAATTATCATGAGAAATTTATTAAAAATAAGGAAAAATCCAAGAAAATACGTGAAAAAATTATTGTAATTAAAAAGAGAAGCGAGAATATACAGAAAAAGTTGGCAGAAATAGAGGAGAAAGAAAAGCTTTCGCAACAAGAAAAAACGCGAAAGAAATTAAAAGCAGAAGCCTTAGAAAAGCTGAAGAAAGGCAAGAGATTGGCGCTCGAAGAATTTAAGCTTCTGGCAGAAGAAGAGAATTGATTTTTAAGTTAAACACTTATACTGCACTGATTTTTCTTACTAATAGAACATAAAGTTAAAGTTGTAACAAAACCCACAAATAAAGTGGAAGCTTTCGATGGCTCCAAAAGAGAAAGAAGAAAAATTGCTGATTCTCTGTGTTGACAGAGATGGTGATATCAGTGTTAAAACTGAAATTGTAACTCCGATTTTTGGCAGACAGAAAAACCTTGATGCAGCAGTTTCCTTAGCCTTGAAGGACCCTGAAGAACCAGATGCAAACGCTATGTTTGAAGCGGTGCGCGTCTATGACCAACTTAAGAAACAAGGGCAACCAGATGAGATCTTCGAAATTGCCACAATCTCTGGTTCACAACTGCTTGGTGTAGAAGCCGACAGAAAGTTGGTCAGAGAATTAAACGAAGTTCTAGAAGCTTTTCCAGCTAACAATGTTATTCTAGTGACAGACGGCTACTCTGACGAAGCAGTGTTGCCCCTAGTTGAGTCAAGGGTGCCTGTCACATCCGTTCGGAGAATAATTGTTAAGCACAGCGAATCCATCGAAGAAACCGCAGCACTTTTTGGGAAATATCTTAGAATGCTTGCCGATAATCCTCGCTATTCGAGAGTTGCCCTCGGAGTCCCTGGACTCTTATTGATAATATTAGCAATTATGTATCTTGGAGGTTGGCTCTACTACACATGGGTGTTTTTCCTAATAATATTAGGAGTCATCCTTCTAGTCAGGGGTTTTGGAATCGACAAAGCAACATTGCGCTTTCTTCTATGGATTAGAGAATACGAACCTCCTCCCCTTCCTGTTCAAATTGCGGGATTTGCTTTTATTGCAGGAGCTATAGCTGCTGGTGTTGGAATATTTTTAGGGATAAACGGTGCAGCAGCTTTGTTTGGCACACCCCCAGCAAATCTTGAAGGATGGCTTAGTCTGCTACCAAGCCTCATAGGCGCCTTCATTGAGAAAGGCATACATCTAATAGTAATTGGCGTCTGTGTTACACTATCAGGAAGAGCAATCTACTGGTATTTCAAGCGAGACATTCGACTTCTCCGAACATTAGTTATCACTGTTGTCGTTGCTTGGTCTTCACAAATTCTTCTCCAAGTTTCAAGCATCTTGCAGAAACCTGAAATAGGAGAAACCGAACTCGCCTTCGCAATAATAATTGGCGTATTATTGGCGATAGCTACATCGCTGATTGCCCTTGTAATTAATCTGAAATATGGCAGTTTTTTCAAGAGGAAAAAGAAAATTGAGGAATTTGAGCAAAGTTAGCATGGCAATTATTGGTGGTAGTGGTTTAGGAAGCCTGCTGAAAGAAGTTAAGAATATTCGAGTTGGAACACCCTACGGACTACCCTCGCCAATCTCTATGGGAACGATTGGGGAAAAAATAGTGGCTTTTCTCCCACGTCACGGCTCAAGCCACAAAACCCCACCCCACCGTGTAAACTATCGTGCTAACATTTTTGCCTTACATTTGCTTGGAGTGAAACAAGTTCTAGCAACTAACGCCGTTGGCTGTATGAACAAACGCTTAAAGCCTGGAGACTTGGTGGTTCCTCACGACTTCGTGGATTTTACCAAGCACAGAAAAGGGACTTTCTATGACGGCTACCCTGTGATACATGTAGATATGTCTCAACCCTATTGCCCTGAGGTTCGCAGCGTTTTGATAAAGGCAGCAAAGAATATTGGAGAAAATGTTTGGGATGAAGCGGTATTGGCTTGTACTGAAGGCCCGCGTTATGAGACCCCAGCAGAAGTCAAGATGCTTCAAAGTCTCGGATGCGATATAGTAGGGATGACTGGTTTACCTGAAGCTGTTCTCGCTAGAGAGCTCGAGATGTGTTACGCTTCACTTTGTTATGTTTCCAACATTGCTGTGGGGCTGCAAGAACGTCAAACGGTCAATGAACTAACTGAAATTGCAGAAAAGAAAAAACCTATTATTGAGCAAGTTTTAAAAGAGTCGATTGATTCTTTACCGAAGACGCGTAATTGTATCTGTGCACATGCTTTAAAGGACGCGCAACTTTGAGGTTTCGAACATCATGTTAAAAGGCATGCTTTCGGCGATTGGTATCTACAAAATTTATGAACGGTGGCTGTGGCATCAAGTCAAAAGTGGCACTATGCCCAAGCACATTGCTATTATTTTGGATGGTAACAGACGTTGGGCTTCTGAGAGATTGCTTGAAACATGGATTGGTCATCTACATGGAGCTGAACGGGTAAGTCAGTTGCTTGATTGGTGTCTGGATATGGGTGTACAATGCGTGACTCTGTATTCCTTTTCTACAGAGAATTTTGCACGACCGCCACAAGAAGTTGAGGAAATTTTCCATATCGCTGAGGAAAAGTTGCACGAGATCCTAAATGATGAGCGCATTCACAAAAATAGGATAAGAGTGAAGGTTATAGGACAAATCGGGCTTTTGCCGAAGAAATTGCAGGAGTTAATTCGAGAAGTGGAAGTAGCTACAAAAACCTACGACAACCAGTTTTTGACTGTAGCTCTAGCCTATGGAGGGCGCGCCGAAATAGTGGATGCCACTAAGAAAATAGCCGAGAGTGTAAAAAAAGGAGAATTACCTATAGAGAAGATAAATGAAGATGTGTTTGAGAAGTTTTTATACACATCTCATATGCCGAACCCTGATCCTGATCTGATCATTCGGACGAGTGGAGAGGAACGTTTAAGTGGGTTTTTGTTGTGGCAAAGTGCTTATAGCGAGTTATGTTTTCTAGACTTGTTTTGGCCAGACTTTCGACGAATTGATCTGTTGCGAGCAGTTAGAACTTATCAGCGGCGTAAGCGTAGGTTTGGAAAGTAGACTAGATCAAAACTCTTGTTTTCCTTTCTTGTTGTGTTTTTTCTATCATCAGCTTTACTTGTTCAATTGCTGTACCTAGGTATTTTAGGGGATCGAGAGCGTCATCAATCTCCTTTCCGGTTAAGAATTTTCGTATTTTCTTGCTTTTTACTAAAACGTCTTTGAAATGACAATTTTCAAGTTCACTTTCACTGGTTAGCTTTCTGAGAAGTTCATGTGCTTCTTGCCGATTCATTCCCTTTCTTACAAGCGCGGTCATAACAGCCTCAGACATCGTCCGTCCCTGTGTAATGTTCAGGTTCTGTTGCATTTTTTCTTCATCAACACGCAAGTTTGTTAAGACATTTATCATTCGAACTAACATGTAATCAACTAAGATGCAAGACTCAGGAATCAGGAAGCGTTCAGCAGAAGATTGAGTCATATCTCTCTCATGCCATGTTTTTACGTTCTCAAGCGAAGGCAATACCAAACTTCTCATAATTTTTGCCAATCCACAGACTGTTTCACAAGTCTCTGGGTCACGCTTTTGCGGCATGGTAGAGCTCCCCACTCTTTTTTCCCGGTCAAAAGCTTCAAACATTTCTGCGATTTCTGGGCGCTGCAGTTGTCTAATTTCTGTTGCAATGTTATCTAATGAAGAAGCAATTATAGCGAGGATACAGATGAATTCAGCATGTCGATCACGCTGAACAATCTGCGTGGAGATATCAGCGTGCTTTATGCCTAATCTTTCCATCACAAGTTCTTGAATTTTCATGGCGTGACGCCCTAAACCTGCTTGAGTTCCTACTGCGCCAGCCATTTTCCCAACAAGTAAGCGCTCACTGCACTGTTTCAAGCGTAGAATGTTTCTGGCGTTCTGGCGCATCCAAACTGCCAATTTAAATCCTAACGTTATTGGTAATGCGTGCTGACCATGTGTTCTACCTATCATAATTGTTTTGTTATATTTGCTAGCTTTTTTCATCAAAATTTGTTCTAAAGCATTCGATTTTTGTTCAATAAGCTTCACAGCATCTTTCAGCATAAGCGCGTTTGCAGTGTCAACTATGTCATAACTAGTTGCACCTAGATGAACATAAGCACCGCTTGAACCGCTTTGCTCAGCTAAAGCTCTAACAATTGAAGCTACATCATGCACAATTTCTCGTTCAATAGTTTTAACCCGTTTAATCTTAACAAATTGAGTTGAAGCTTTTTTCATTATTGTTTCTGCGTCTTTTTGAGGGATGTTTCCGACTTGTGCGTGTGCCCATGCAAGTGCTGCTTCAACATCTAACATTCTCTGTAATTTGCTTTCCTCTTCGAAAATTTTTTTCATTTCTTCAGTTCCATAACGGCTTGTGTCTATAGGAAGAATCGGCATTCGTCCACCTCTACAAATGCTAATATAGTAATGCTTAAGGGATTAGGCTTTTTACCGTTTTCCTAATACTTCTGGATGGAGAAGGAGTTAAATGGGTGCTTTAATTGCTGCCGTGAATAAAAAGGATGCGAATGTTTCCAATCCGATTCTTACGATGCTTGAGACATTAAGTCATCGAGGTTCTGACTCTTTTGGAATTGCTTCAGCTTATGAAACTACAATAGCGAAAACTGTAGAGAAATTACGAAAAGAATTCATAGATTCTAACGCTTTAATAGGGCATAACTTTGTCAAAATTCTATCTAGAGACACTTCTCAACCTATCCAAAAAGGAGATTTTAGCCTCGTTTTTGAGGGACGCTTGTTTCCGCCTCCTTCGAAAAATGAGGGAAAACTGGTAGCTGAAATGCTAATGAGCCTCGAAAACAGAGAAGAATATCTTATTCGACGACTCAACGGTGATTACATTTTTGCCGTAGCAAAAAGCGATAAAATAATAGTGGGGCGAGACCCAGTTGGAGTCTGTCCACTTTACTTCGGTGAAAACGAAGATGTTTGTGCCGTAGCTTCAGAACGCAAAGCCCTATGGAAAATAGGCATAAAAAAGGTTGATTTTTTTCTGCCCGGGAGGCTAGCAGTTGTCAACAAGAACGGTTTCCATTTTGAAAGCATTAGAGTTCTAGTTCAACCACACTACCAAAAATTGGGTATGGAAGATGCGGCTCAACGGCTTACAGACAAGCTACTTCAATCGACTAAAGAACGAGTTTCAGATATGAAAGAGGTTGCAATAGCCTTTTCCGGAGGTATTGACAGTAGTATAATTGCCTTCTTGAGTAAGCTATGTGATGTTAATGCCCATTTGATTTGTGTGACATTAGAAGATCAAGATGAAACTGCCTTTGTTGAACAGGCTGCGAGGGCTTTAAACCTACCTCTCCACGTTGTGACGTACTCGATAGACGAAGTAGAAGAAACTCTGCCAAAAGTTCTATGGTTAATTGAAGAACCGAATCCCCAAAATGCCAGCATTGGAATACCAATGTTTTGGGTTGCTGAACAATCTGCTAAACTTGGCCTTCATGTTTTAATGGCTGGTCAAGGGGGAGATGAGCTTTTTGGGGGATATTATCGTTATCTTGAAGATTATTCAAGACATGGTTTAGCTGGTGTGCAGAGAAGACTTTATCGAGATGTGATTTCGTCGTGTGAATCAAATTTTCAGAGAGATAACAAAGTGTGTGCCTTCCATAAGGTAGAGTTAAGGATGCCCTTCATTGACTGGGAAGTGATTCAACTGGCTTTAAGTGTCCCCGCTGAGCTAAAAATTGCTTCGGCAAAAGACACTTTACGGAAAAGGGTTCTAAGATATGCAGCAAAAAAACTTGGAATCCCAGAACTCATTACCCGAAAACCAAAAAAAGCCATCCAATACACCACTGGCGTAAACCGAGCCATTAAAAAGCTTGCAAAAAAGGAAGGCCTAACTCTACGGAGATATGTGGAAAAAACTTTCGAGAAAGCATACAAAAAGCTGGATTGATGAATGGCAAGAACGGCTATTATCTTTACCCCTAAATACTATGAGCACAGCACTGGTCAAGATCATCCTGAATCTTCGAAAAGGCTTAAAGCAGTAATGAGAGAACTGAAGAAACTAAACCTGTTCTCGGCTACGAGCAGATGTAATTTAGTTGAACCCAAATTGGCACGTATAAAGGATTTGGAACTTGTACATGATCCAGAGCATATTAAACTCGTGAAACGTATTTGCAATTCTGGTGGGGGATTACTTGACCTCGGTGATACTGTAGTATCTTCAAAGAGCTTTGAGGTAGCACGGTATGCTGTTGGAGGAGCACTAAAGGCTGTAGACTTGGTTTTTAATAAGAAATTCCAAAATGCCTTTGCTTTGGTTCGTCCACCTGGGCATCATGCAGGACCATATTATGCTGCGGGTTTTTGTGTGTTCAACAACATCGCTATTGCAGCAGCTCATCTGATTAGAAGGTGCAATTTTGAAAGAGTTTTGATTCTAGACATAGATGCGCATCATGGAAATGGGACACAGGAAATCTTTTACAATACGAAGAAGGTTCTTTACATAAGTTTGCATGAAGACCCTCGGGAATTTCCTGGAACTGGTTTTGTGGATGAAATCGGAGAGGATGAAGGATTAGGGTATAACGTTAATGTCCCCTTTCCCTTCAGAGTTGGTGATATAGAGTATTTGAAAGCATTTGACGAGATTGTAGTTCCTATTACACGTCAGTATGCACCCCAGTTTGTTCTGGCTTCTGTCGGTTATGACGGCTATTATAGCGATCCTGTTGCGAAACTAAATCTTTCAGCCACTACATATACTTCTATCTTTGGAAAAATCATAGACTTGGCGTCAACACTTTGTGAGGGTAGATTCGCTTCTGTATTGGAGGGTGGTTATAATCTTAGACAATTGGGAAAACTTGTGGCTCTGACTATTTCAAAGATGGCTGGGTTCTCATATTCAATAGAAGACAAAAATCGACCAGTAAGCTCACAAGTTGTGAGACGAGCAGAAAAAGTCATAGAAGAAGTGAAGAAAGTACATTCGGCTTTTTGGAGTTTAAAGGCTTAAGTCTTCTTTTATTCTATTACTTCTATTGCACCATTTGGACATTGCACTTCACAAGCTCTACAAACTAGGCATTCTTCTTGCTTGACAGGCATGGATTTGTCGTCTTTCATTTCGAATACTTCTACAGGGCAAGTATCAACGCATGTACCGCATCCGTCACATTTCCCTAAATCTACTTTGACTTCGACCATAGTTGTCTACCTCTAATAGAAATCGAATGAGAAGCATTTAATGAATAAAAGTGTTTTGGATTGTGTTCAACACTACTATTCTCTTAGTCTCAAAAGAAGGCCATCTATTGTTGTTGTTGCCTTTTCCCTTCTGCGATAATCTTCTTCAAGAAGCCGCCGATAGGTTTGAGCAGAGATTTCCCCTCGTTTGAACCTAACTTCAATTCGCCTAATATCAGCCTCGATGTTATCAAGCTCTGTTTCTGCGACTTCAAGCTGTCTCATAATGTCTGCATATTTTGCTCCACCACTCATAATCTTCTGTTGCAACTCAGCTAGCCTTTTAGAGAGAGCAGAAATTCGATTTTCCAAAGTAGTTTTTCTTACCTTATATCGTCGCCTTGAAATCTTTCCTTTCCGAGCTTTCCGTTTCATCTGTTCAAGTTCAGAATAGACTTTTTTTCTTTCTTCATAGGTTTCAACAAAGTCGCTCAATGTCTTGCGAGGAACCAAAACCACCGAAACAAGTACAGGCGCTTTAGGTCTTTGCCAAGCGAAAGCTACAATGGAGCCAACTATAACAAGCGTAATAACCCAAAGTGTTGGTCGGAAGGATGCCCAAAACGCCATGTAGCTATACGTGAAGCTCCACTGTTCATCTTGTAACCACGTGAGGTTAAAAAGGGATAAAGAAAGTGTATCTTGAAAAACGTCTCTTTGAATACTGAATTTTTGCTCTGGAAAGGATTGAACTACCCCTCCTTCAGGAAAAATGATCCTTACAGTTAAGATGTGTGGCATTAGTTGCGAGTTTTCAGAAAGGCCAAGCGTTAAAACATAGTTTTGTGCGTCTTGCTGAACAAGATGATTTTCTCTATCGAGCTTGTAGACAAGCTCGATACTCTTTGACTGATTCGCCACCAAACTGAGAGGTACTTCAGGCATATTGGAGGCGTTGGATATCAATTCCTTTCCTTGCCCATCGAAAGCATAAACATTTCTAGCGTCGTTGAAAAGTTGCAGTTTGATCTTATCGACTGTGAAAGCAGTTTTGCTTTCTAATACAAATAACTCAGACAGAGAAATTTGTCCATCCTCGTCTATCGTGATTTCTCGGTTTTGTTCTCTTACCGACAAGCAAACGAAATCATTCTTATCTCCTAGACCGAAACTGACTTTTGTGGACATTCGTGTGAATTTTGGAAGGTTATCTTTTGTATAATTTAAATGGTAACTTTCTGTCTCTTGGGTAGCGTTAAAAGGAAAATCACTATCAGTGTAATTTGTATTTTCAGGCAGAATAACAGCAACGTTACATATAGAAACCTCGTGAGCAAGGCTTGGGTATACGGGAAAGTCAAGTGTGAATATTTGGTTTTTTACAGATTGAATAAGGTCTGAAAAGACGAATAACACGGTGAAAGTATAAGATTGCCCATTATAAAGTAGGTCGCGTACCTCAGTAGGAAAGATTACAGTTGTACCATAATAGCCTGATACATTTAGGCCTTTATCTAAATCTACAACTAACTGTTCATCAGAGTTCTCCGTGTCAAATGCCATAGAATAACGTAAATTTGCTTTATATTTTCGTGGAAATCCTATTGAAAAGCTCTCTATTGTAGCATTTTCGGTTGTTGCCGATACTTCCACGGTGTCGTTAATGAGGACTAGCCCACCATAAACTGGTTTTACTATGTGATCTATTTTGTCGACTTGGATTTGCGGAGGTGAAGCAGCATATGTACTATGTGGAACAAGTGAAAGAACTGAGGCGACCGAAAAGATTAATATCAACAGGGGTAATGTTGCCTTTTTCAATTTGTATGCCTCTGAATCAGTCTCCCGTAAGTATTGTGGATTATCCTTATTTACTTTCCTTTTAGTAAGGGAAATCTCAAGTAAAAAAGGGTGTCATTTCCGCTTTCTGAAAAGCTTTCCTTCATGCATGCATACATATAGAGAGAATTGCTCAAACATCTATGGTAATCTGCATGATAGGCGAAAGAACGGCCGAACGTGAGGCTGTCATATGGGAGTCGAGTTGAGAAAAAGTGGGGTTCGCGGGAGATATCTCCACCTTGGACAAAACTACCTCACCTCGACCATTTCTCGCCATATTCTGAGCAAAAAAAGAGGTGTTTGTGGGGGAAAAATGATCCATAGGAATTGCGCGTACGGTTGTTTCCAGTAAGCTTCTAGTAACACAGACGCAGAAAGACATAACTTGAGATCTTGGATAATTGTCTCTGGCGATTTGAAATGAGTGAGAAACATGAGGTCAAGAAAGCCCTATTGGATAAAGCCACCGCTTCCAAAATATTAAGAGTTGTTCCTCGTCATGAAGGGTTCCATTTCTACAAGGGACCAGGCGATGACACGGGAAAAGTGGCGGTAAGCCTCGTCGATTTTGCCGACAAAATTCGCTCAGTGGATATTCGCTCCATTAACTTTCATTTCACGCGGCAAGACTTTGAAAAATGGATGAGAAATGTTCTAGGAGATGTTGAGCTCTCCAGAAGGATAAGCAAAATCAAAAGGGATTCTCACGGAGAGAAACTGCGCAGCGAAATCATACAGACCGTAAAGAGGCGCATAGAGGAGCTGAGGAGCACATAGACATTTATCAATCTATAGGAATGCAGGAGTACACGCGAAGGCTTAGTATTAGGCTCACTGTCTAAAGAAATAGATTAAGCAGCCAACTAAGCCCCAGACTACTCCGAACAACAGTGACCTAACGTCGAAGAATAGTAGTAAGATGATGGACGTGGCGATGCCGATGATTGGAGTTAGCTGGTAGAGCGGAGTCTTGAAGGGACGACCCATATGGGGCTTGTCGTGTCTAAGCTTGATGAGTGCTAGGTTCACCAAGGAGAAGCCTATCAGGAATCCGAAGCTTATCGAGTACACCACGAATTCGAGGTTGTCCACTATTGAGAAGAATATTATGAAGACCGAGCCGAGGACGAGTGCTAGATATGGAGTTTTGTAATTGTCGTGAACCCTTCTCAGGCATGTTGGGAAGTGTCCGTTCTGTCCCATAGCACAGGCTGCTCTTGAAGAAGCGATGATTGCAGAGTTGAGCGAGGTTAGCGCGGCAATCAGTCCTGCCACGGTGAGCAGTATAATGCCTATGCTGCCCATGGTGGTTTCGGCTACCAGATTTAGCGGGGTCAAGGATTTGCTTAGTATCTGGAGAGACTATGCCTATGGTGACGTATGCCACGAGGCAGTATATGATGATTAGCGTTATTGAGCTGAGAATCATGGCTCTTGGAATGGTCTTTTCAGGTTTCTTGATTTCGGCTTGAGTGGCTGCTATGGCTTCGACTCCCACGTAGGTTTCGAAAATGAAGGCGATGGCTGCGATTACGCCTAAGAATCCTTTTGGCATGAAAGGTTCAAATGCGTTAGGTCCGGAACCATAGGCTAGTCCCGCGCCTATGAATAAGGCGATGATGGCTAATAGGATTAGTGTCAATAGAGTTTGGATAGAACCTGCGGTTTTGACGCCTTTGATATTTATTAGTGTGAACGTTACCACCAAGGCGGCCATTATGAAGTATTGGTTGATGGTGGTGACGTAGGAGAGTATGTAGGCTGAGCCTAGGACCATCAGTGTGGCGTAGAATATGTTGCTTGACCATTCGTACCAACCTGTGAGGAAGCCGGGCAGTCCTTTGAAGGCTGCCTTCACGTAGACGTATTCACCGCCTAATCGTGGCATTGCGGCACCCAGTTCACAATAGGAGAGCATGGTAGCGATGTTTATGACTCCACAGATGAGAAAGGATAGGATGACTGCTGGTCCTGCGATGACGACTGCTGGGCTAAGAATTACAAAGATGCCTGCGCAGATGGTGCTCCCTAAGCCCATCATTGTTGCGTGTAAAAGCCCAAGGTCTCTCTTTACGCTCATACGTGTTTTTCCAGCTAGATTCTGTCGTTTGTAGCTTTATTGCAGGCGACCTCCGCCATCGACAAAGCAAGCCATTAAGGGAGCGTCGCTCTTAAGCCTTTCTTTCAATAGCATGCGCACGCTGGAAAAAAAGGGGGAGATTGGGTGATATCTCCACGCGGTGGAGGGTTCAAATCTCTCCCGGCCCATTTTTCGAGTTTCTTCCACAAATCATAAAACTTGAAGAGCGTGATATGACCAGTAGTGGAGGAGGTTTTGTATGGGAAAGAAGCATGGAATGCTGGTGGCTTTAGAGAAGATCATTGAACAGGCTGCTGGAGAAGAAGTGGCGAAGAAGGTCATGGAGGGAAGTGAAAGCATTCGTGAGAAGACTGATGCCAAGAAAAAGGCCAGTTGGATGAAGGGTGCTATAGAAAGACTGGACAAGCTGGTTGATGAAGAAACAAGATTCAGAATCATGGAGAACTGTGGCTACAACTGCGCCAGAATCAACAAAAGGGCAATCGAAGAAGCTGTGGCTAGACGAAAGAAGTTCAAGACTGCTGACGAGTTTATAGAAGCGGAGCAGAAAAACCCTACAAAAGGCACTAGGCTTGCTAGAGAAGGGAATGTCCTGTATCAATACTACACACCTCAATCCTATGGGGTAAGGTGCTACTGTGAAATGGTTGCAGCAGCCAAGGGTGAAGTATCTCCTACATACTGTCATTGCTCAAAAGGATTTGTCAAGACGCTCTGGGAAACTGTTTTAGAGAGACCAGTCGATGTTGAGTTCATACAATCTGCTATATCTGGAGCCAACGAATGTAAATTTGCCGTTCACCTTTAATTCATGCGAAAAAGGACATCTTCTGTCTCACTTTCAATCACCAGCACCTGGATTGTCGCACAACTTTCTCTGGGTCGCAGACGCTAAAATTGCGCGTGCCAACAGAGTAGCCCTTTTAAACACGACCGACTGATTTGAGATTGGGTGAGAATATTGAAGCCTGAACTCAAGAAAATTGAGAAATTAAAGTCTGTGGCGTTGAAGTTTGTGGAGGCGATTAATCATGGAGACTCGAAGGCGCTTATCAAGCTTCAGACCGAGGACTTCACGCTCGTTGATGCAGAGGGAGGCGTGTTCCGCGGTCGAGATGGCTGGGAAGGCTATTTCACAGATTATCCAAAATACAAGATTCACATTGAGAAGGTTTTGACAGGGGGTAGCTGCGTGGCAATCATCGGCAAAACAACGGGCTCGCAGGTTCCGCCTGAAATCGAAGAGAAAGAGACCGTCCTTTGGACCGCTGAAATTCGTGACAGTCTTGTGGCTGAATGGCGGTTATACACTGATGTCCCTGCTTGCGCACAAACATAAGACTAGACGTTGCGCGCGCTAAGATATGTGCCTGCTTGGCTCATTAGAAAAACAGGAAATACCGCGGTACACGTTTCATGTA
>Ga0209427_10004734_pt1 | contig 15689 bp, 15 predicted proteins | sample DeeMarSWOR136_30_FD_187465 | JGI IMG/M metagenome (GOLD analysis project Ga0209427, IMG submission 187465) | Marine sediment microbial communities from White Oak River estuary, North Carolina - WOR-1-36_30 (SPAdes) (version 2) | ecosystem: Environmental > Aquatic > Marine > Intertidal zone >...
CAAATCTTTATTGTTGCGAAGATTTTGCTATCAGGCCGGTGATGACAAGTATTGTGCCGACGAGCCACATCGCGATAAGGTAAACCCATATTAGCCAGGGTAGATCGAAGAAGTATTTTACCATGTTACTATAGCTATAACTGTAACCCTCTTCAGTTGCGGCCGCCTTAATGAGCATGATATGCTGGAGCACAGGGAGAAGGACACCTAATGTCCAGATAATTGTGCCAATAAGAATTCTCTTCACTTTCATACAAATTCCTTTCGATTCGAAATATCGAATATTATGCGGATATGATTCTATAGGTGCAAGTATAAAAATGTGGTTTGTCAGTTACAATTATGAAACAGGTCAGGCGTAGATTTTCAAGACATGTTTGCAGACGTCGAGGACGGTGACATAACAAATAAGGCCTAAAAGCAAGACCCAACCAGCGACCATCACAGGGAGGCGCAGCCGGGTAAGTGAGTGGTGGATTTTCTCTAATAAACAGAACAGAATCTTTCCTCCATCCAGAGGAGGCAGAGGAAGCAAATTCAACAAGGCGAGGTTTATGTTTAGCAGGACGGCGAATTGCAAAATACTTGAAAAGCCGGCGGCGATGAATTGGCCGCCTACGGCCACTATGCCAACCACGCCTGACAACTGGCCGGGCGAGGTGAATAACGCAGGTAAAGCAGAGAGGAACTGGTATGTAATGTTTACCAACTGGACAACCGGGAGAATGGAAATTGCATAGAAGGAAAATCCCGTTGTTATTATGTTCAAAACGGCCAAACAGACTATGGACAGGATAATATTTGCGACGGGTCCGCCCAAAGCGAAGATGATGCGCCGGGAAGAGGGAATTTGAAAAAAGTCATCGATCTCCTCAACCTCTGGCAGGACGTAGCCCGCGATGGGTAAAGCCGAGATACAGTATTCGGTTCCACCCTTCTTAAAAGACCACAATTTCCGGCCAAAGCCAATGGAAAAACGTTCGATTGGGATTTTGGAGAGTTTTGCAGCGATAAGATGGCCGAACTCGTGGGCGAGGATCAAAAAGTTAATTAAGATGAAAACCGCTAAATAATTCATTTTCTACACCTATTATGATTAAATCGGCATAACTTGATTATAACATAAGCGGGAGCTTAATAAAATTCATTTCCAATAGATTATGAGCATGGAAACGGTAATTATTTGGCAACGAACGGAGAAAGTTGGCGGAGTTTGTTTATGATGGGTGGCATTTTTTCGATGGTGTAGTCGACTTCTTCTTCGGTGTTGTATCGGCTGAGGCTAAAGCGGATTGAGCCGTGTGCGGAGGTGAAGGGGACTCCCATCGCGCGCAAGACGTGTGAGGGTTCGAGTGAGCCAGAGGTGCAGGCGGAACCGCTGCTTGCACAAATGCCGAACTTGTCGAGCATGAGGAGGATGGCCTCGCCCTCGATGTACTCGAAGCTGATGTTGCTGGTATTCGGGAGGCGATTTTCTTTATCACCGTTTAGTCTTGAATCGGGGCACTCTTTCAATATGGCGTTCTCAAGCTTATCGCGGAGGAACTTTACCTTGTTGTTTTCTTCTTCGAGGTTTTGTGCGGCCAAATCGCAGGCTTTTCCGAGTCCCACGATGCCGGGGACATTTTCGGTGCCGGCCCTTCTTCCGGCTTCCTGATGTCCACCGACTATAAAAGGCGCGAGCCTTGTACCCTTTCTGACGTAGAGGATACCTACGCCTTTTGGGCCGTGCAATTTATGGCCTGAGAGACTGAGTAAGTCAATATTGCTATTGGCAAGGTTCATGGGGATTTTTCCTACGGCCTGCACGGCGTCGGTGTGGAATGCGACTCCCCTGCCGGTAACCATCTCGGCGATTTTGTCGACAGGGAAGATAACGCCTGTTTCGTTGTTTGCGTACATAATGGTAACAAGAGCGGTATCATCATCGAGCTTTTCTTCAAGCTCGTTAAGGTTGAGGCGGCCCTCTTTGTCTACCGACAACTCAATAACGGAATAGCCGTGATTTTCCAGGTCCCTGCAGGCGGCCAAAACAGCGGGGTGCTCAACCCTTGTAGTAATAACTTTGCGTTTGTCCGGTGCAGAAGCCAATGAGCCTTTGATTGCGGCGTTGTCACTTTCGGTACCTCCGCTTGTGAAGATAATCTCGGCAGGATCACAGCCGAGGAGGTTAGCGGCCTGCTCGCGGGCGAGTCGTATTTTGTGGCCCAACTGTCCACCGAAAGTGTGCATACTCGAAGGATTTCCATAAAGGTCGCAGAACAGAGGCTTCATTTCCTCGAGGACTTCTTCGGCGACCTTTGTTGTGGCGTTATTATCAAAATATACGGTTTCCATCGGTTATTCCCTATGCTCGTGGGGCTGGTTTGCGGATTCTTTGTCTTCTTCCACAAAGAGGTCTTCAGAGACGAATTCTCTTAGCCTTGCTTCTACGACGTCTTTCATCGTGTACTCAGCAAGCATACATTGTGCACACATGCCGCGGAATGCGACGATGACCTTGTTTCCTTCGACGTCGATGAGCTCAATATTTCCCCCGTGCGCGCGGAGGGCGGGTCGAATCTGCTCGTTAATCGTCTGCTGTATTAAGTGTATCTTTTGAATGTTTGTCAACTTGCCGGCGCTACGTGGTGCAACTGTTGGCATTTCCTTGACTTTTTCACCCTGGATTCTTTCAATAATCTTTTCTATTTCGCCCTGGCAGCCGCCGCAGCCACCACCTGCCTTGCAGTAATTTGTTACTTCTTCTACAGTTGTGAGATTGTTTTCCCGAATGACTCTTTCGATTTCATTTTCGGTGACGCCAAAACAATTGCAGACGACCCGGCCTTCAAGCTCGTGTTTCTTTTTTCCTCCGCTTCGATAGTTTTCGATAGCGGCCTCAAGGGCCTCTCTACCCATGACAGAGCAGTGCATTTTCTGCTCGGGCAGGCCGCCAAGGTAATCCGCGATATCCTTGTTTGTAACTTTGGCGGCTTCTTCGAGGGTTTTTCCCTTTATCAGTTCAGTCAGGACGGAGGAAGTTGCGATGGCACTCGCGCAACCGAAGGTCTTGAACTGAGCGTCCTTTATTCTGCCGTTCTCATCGAGCTTGAATGTGAGCTTCAAGGCGTCACCGCAGGCGAGTGAGCCTACTTCTCCAACACCATCGGGATTTTCCACTTCGCCGACATTTCGCGGGTTGAAAAAATGGTCTTTTAGCTCGTCGGTATATTCCCACATAGTTTTTACCCCTGACTTGCCTTAAGTGCCTGGTCAACATCGGCTATTATATCATCTATGTGCTCAGTGCCAACGGAAATACGAATATAATCCTGAGTTACGCCTGCCGCAAGCTGTTCGGCTTCGGTCAACTGCTGATGGGTCGTGCTGGCGGGGTGGATTACCAGTGTTTTGCTGTCGCCAATGTTGGCAAGATGAGAGGCCAATCTGACGCTGTTTATGAACTTAATGCCGGCTTCTCTGCCACCCTTGATTCCAAAGCCGAGGACAGCGCCCTGGCCTTTCGGGAGATACTTTTTGGCAAGCTCATAGTCGGGATGGGATTTCAGGCCGGGATAATTGACCCAGTTGACGGAGTCCTGTTTTTCGAGCCATTGAGCAAGTGCGAGTGCATTTTCACTGTGTCGAGGCATACGCAGGTGCAGAGTTTCGAGCCCCTGTAAAAAGAGGAAGGCATTGAACGGTGACATGCAGGAGCCCATGTCTCTTAGGAACTGGGTCCTTGCCTTTACGATGTATGCCAATTCACCGACGGCCTCGACGTACTTTACTCCGTGATAGCTCGGATCGGGCTCGGTGAGTTCGGGGTATCGGCCGTTGGTCCAGTCGAATTTGCCGGAATCGATGATAGCTCCACCAATGCAGGTGCCGTGTCCACCGATAAACTTCGTGCAGCTATGGACCACAATGTCGATGCCATAATCAATGGGCCTGAACAGTATCGGCGTTGCAACGGTATTGTCGCAGATTACGGGCATTCCATTTTTGTGGGCAATGTCGGCAATTTTTTCGTAGCGGAGGATGTCGTTTTTGGGGTTGCCCATAGTTTCTATATAAATCAGGCGAGTATTGTCTTTTATGGCTTTTGCAAAGTTTCCAGGTTCCTTCGGGTCAACAAAAGTTACATCAATGCCGAGTTTTTTGAAGGTTTGACTAAAGAGGGTGACCGTACCACCATAAAGAGAATTCGAGGAGACGATGTGGCCACCTGAGCCGCAAATGTTAAAGATACTTACATAGATAGCCGACTGACCTGAACTCAAAGCCAGGCCGCCGACTCCGCCTTCGAGGGCGGCAAGCCTCTTTTCCAAGACATCTGTCGTGGGGTTCATCAATCGTGTATAGATATTTCCAAACTCTTTCAGTGCAAAGAGGTTTGCGGCGTGGTCTGTATCCTTAAATACATAACTGGTTGTTTGATAAATAGGGACAGCACGACTGAGCGTGTCCGAATCAACTTCGTGACCCGCGTGTAAAGCAAGTGTTTCCAAGTGATGCTTGTTTTTTTCTGACATTTTGAAATCCTGATTATTTGTCTGGTAAAATTTCCACCATCCTGTCAAGCGCTTTTTTCGCTTTTATTCTTATATCCTCCGGTACGGTAACCTTGTATTGCAAATCTTCCAGTGACCAGAGTACCTTTTCCAAGGAGATTTTTTTCATATTGGGACAAATTGCGTTGTCAGTCGCGGGGAAAAATTCTTTCTTGGGATTCTGCGTCTTCAACGTATGAATTATCCCCGTCTCAGTAGCGATTATAAATTGTGTGGCTTTGCTTTGTTTTACATAGCGGAGCATCTGTCCGGTACTAAGTAATTCATCGGAGAGGGCTTTTACCGGCTCGGTACACTCCGGGTGGGTCATTACGATTGCATCCGGGTGTTTTGCCTTTGCGTTTTTAATATCATCCCGGGTAATGATGACGTGTACGTGGCAATAACCCAGCCAGAGGATGAGCTCCCTGCCGGTCCTTTGGCCGGCAAATTGGCCGAGGTTTTGATCGGGGACGAAGATGATGGATTTATCCTTCGGTAAAGAGTCCACAACTTCAACTGCATTGGCACTTGTGCAGCAGTAATCGCTTTCGGCTTTTACTTCAGCGGAGCTGTTTACGTAACAGACGACGAGGGCATCGGGATGTTTTTGTTTCAAATCTCGTAGCTGGTCGGCCGTAATCATATCCGCGAGGGGACAGCCGGCGTTTTCATCCGGTAAAAGGACGGTCTTATCCGGGGAAAGAATAGCGGCGGTCTCTGCCATGAAGAGGACGCCGCAAAATACTATTACATCAGCATCGGTCTCGGCGGCCTTTATGCTTAGACCCAAAGAGTCACCTCCAAAATCGGCAAGGTCCTGAATTTCGGGAGGCTGATAGTTGTGCGCAAGTATTATGGCGTTTATCTTATCCTTTAGTTTCTGTATTTTTTCAATTATGTGTTGGCTCATCTTTAGTTTATGCGTTTATGATTATATCTTTTATGCATTGTCCATATCCCCGGCCTGAATCAGGAAGCCGGGCATCGAGTATCTCATTTTTTGTGTTTAGTGTAAACCAGGTCGGGATGGGGGCTTGTAACGGTAACGCCGGGCGGTACGGACTCCTTTATCCAGACATTTCCTCCAATTACGGCATCTTTTCCGATAACTACATCACCCAGTATCGTCGCTTCGGCATATATTGTGACATTGTCCTCTATGGTGGGGTGTCTTTTTCCACCCTTTATTATCCTTCCCCTTTCATCCTTGGGGAAACTGAGCGCACCGAGCGTAGCACCCTGATAGATTTTCACATTGTCTCCTATAATCGTAGTTTCTCCAATAACGACGCCTGTCCCGTGGTCAATAAAGAAGTTGTCACCTATCTTTGCACCAGGATGTATGTCAATTCCGGTCTTCGCATGGGCACATTCGGTCATTATTCTCGGAATCAAGGGGACTTGTTTTAGATACAATTCGTGTGCGATACGATATGTCGCAATCGCAATTATACAGGGATAGCTAATCACGATTTCCTCATAAGATTTGGCGGCGGGATCGCCATCAAAGGCACAACTTACGTCACCTTTTAGCTGTTCCCTGATTTTCGGCAGCCTATTCAACAAATGCTGGGTAACATTATCGGCCATAGTTTTGCAGTCACAATTTTTGCAGTCCTTTATTCTGCACTGATACTGAAATGAGCGTTCCATCTGCTCGGCGAGTTCGGTTGCAATCTGCCAGAGAATATCACCCACAATAAATTTGATATTCGACTTTGTAACTGTTCTTTTCCCGGTGTAGCCGGGGAAAATCACTTCAAAGATCAATTCAAGAATATGGAGAATTTTGTCCCGGACGGGCAGATTCGAGGCATCGATAAAATTTATGCCGGAATCGCCTTCATATGTTCGAGTAACTTTTTCAACGAGATTTTCGATTTTTTTGTTTGTCAGTTTGTTTTTTCTCATATTGACACCCTTTCAGGGCAGAAAATTCCGAGGTATCAGCCTTAGTTGTTTAACGGCATCGGTCATACAATTCCGTGGAGATGTACCTTTCACCTGTGTCACAGACAATAGTCACAATAACCTTTCCCTCAGCTTCCTGTCGCTTCGAGACCTGTACGGCGGCCCAGACGTTTGCCCCGGCACTTATTCCCGCCAATATTCCCTCTTTCGCAGCCAACTGTCGAGCCATTTCCATAGCATCATCATTTGAGACCTTTATGATTTCATCAATAATCTTAGTGTTCAAAACCTGCGGTACAAACCCTGCCCCAATCCCCTGGATTTTGTGTGGTCCAGGCCGGCCGCCGGAGAGAACGGGCGAGTCCATAGGCTCAACGGCAATGACTTTCAAATCCTTGTTCTTTTCTTTTAACACCTCTCCACAGCCCGTGATGGTACCACCGGTCCCGACCCCGGCAACAAAAATATCGGCTTTGCCACCACTATCGGCCCAAATTTCCTGTGCCGTTGTTTCTCTGTGAATTTGTGGATTTGCCGGGTTTTTAAACTGCTGGGGCATAAAGGCACTTTTGTGTTCATTGACGAGCTGTTCCGCTTTTTCGACCGCCCCAACCATTCCAAGCTCGGCGGGCGTGAGGACAAGCTCTGCACCAAGCAACTTTAGCAGTTTCCTTCTTTCAAGACTCATGGATTCGGGCATAGTCAGCATCAACTTATATCCCTTCGCAGCGCAAATGAATGCGAGCCCTATGCCCGTGTTTCCACTTGTGGGCTCGACAATAACTGTATCTGGTTTTATAAGCCCATCCTTTTCGGCGGCCTCTATCATTGACAACGCGATTCTGTCTTTGACACTTCCACAGGGATTTTTCGATTCAAGCTTTGCCAGAACAGTCGCCTTGTTCGAAGCGAGCTTATTGATTCGCACCAACGGCGTATTTCCAACAGCGGCAACGATATTTTCTAATACAACACTCATAATTTTTCACCTAAAAACCGTTTAAATTTGGTAATTCGACAATTTTTTATTTTTTGTTCTATCAATCAAATCCTGCAGAGTGATTGATTGCAGGACATTTTTAATCGCCTGCTGGACTTCTGCCCAGACCTGCCTTGCAACACAATCCTCAGCCCTTCCACAGAAGTTTGTGTCTTCAACACATTCGACTGTAGTAACGTGGCCTTCGAGGCAATCGAAGACATCGCTAAGCTTAATCTGATTGGGAGGTTTGGCGAGCATATAACCTCCTTTTGAGCCCCTGATACTTCTGACAAATCCCGCGGATTTTAGAATTGTCATTAATTGTTCGAGATATTTTACGGAGATGTCCTGACTTGCGGCAATGGCTTTTATTTGCAAAGGAACCGGCCTCCTATTTTCAGCAATCTCTATAATTGCCCTCAAACCATATCTTGTTCGAGTCGAAAGCTTCATAACAAATATCCTATAATTCCTACTATGTTGGTAGATTATACATAAACAAGAGAGATTTTGTTGTGAAAAAAAGAAAAATTATCAAAAAAAGCTAAAAAATGCCCCTAAAATAGCCGCTATCATCAAATCCGAGGGCTTTTAGCGACATTTTTGCTCTCATTCCTGAAAAACCTCGTCCATAACATAACATAGAAAAATCAATTTTCTTGACAAATTTCGCCCCTGCCTTTATTATTGTGTTATTTACATTTCAGGTATTTTAAGAAGGACGCACCGGATGGCCAAGGGAACGAAAAAGGTGGCCTTTATATCCTCTTTTCCGCCGAGGAAATGCGGTATAGCAACCTTCACATCGGACCTTATCAAAAACGCCGGGACAGCGGCGAAAGGTCAATTCGAGCCTTTGGTGGTGGCTATGCGTTCTGACAGCACTCTCAAATATAACGACCCAGTCAAGTTCGAAATCCGTCAGGATGTGAAAAGTGATTACATCTGCGCGGCCGACTATATCAATTTCAGCCACGTTGAGGTGGTTTCGGTCCAGCATGAATTCGGACTCTTCGGGGGTGAGGCGGGCTCTTACCTTAGCCTGCTTCTGAACAGACTGAAAGCCCCGGTAATAACAACGCTACATACACTGCTTGACGACCCAGACCCAGATCACCATAAGGCACTGTTGGAGGTCTGTAACGCCTCTTACAGAATAATCACAATGAACGAGCGCGGGCTTGATATGCTTCGTGATATTTACGGGATTTCCGGCAAAAAGGTCGAACTGATTGCACACGGGATACCAGATTTACCGTTTGTGGACAGCAACTACTACAAGCATAAATTCGGGATGGAAAACCGAAAAACAATATTGACTTTCGGGCTTCTTAACAAGAACAAAGGTATAGAAGTTATGCTTAAGGCAATGCCTCGTATAATTGAGGCTGAGCCGACCATTCTTTACATAGTTTTAGGGATGACTCATCCATCGGTATTAAAACACGAAGGAGAATCCTACAGATTCAGGCTTCAACGGATGGTGAAAGAATTAGGTTTGCAGGAACACGTAATCTTTCACAACAGGTTCGTCAACGACGAAGAGCTTCATAACTTTCTTTGTGCAGCCGATGTTTATGTAACGCCCTACCTCAATCCGGAACAATTGACGAGCGGTACGTTGTCCTTTGCGGTCGGCACAGGGAAAGCGGTAGTCTCGACGCCTTATTGGGCGGCCCTGGAACTTTTGGCTGACGGCCGAGGCAAACTTGTGAAATTCGGCAACTCGAAAGAAATAGCAGAGGGAATAATAGAAATACTTAAGAAAAGTTCTCTATTTTATTCATTGCGAAGACGAGCCTACGACTACGGCAGAGCGCGAACATGGCCCAAAATCGGTCAAACGTACTGGAAATTATTCAGTGCCAAACTACTTCCAGTACGGATTATGGCCAAAATGCCGCTATCAGCGGCCGAGACTATATCAAGCATCGAAGTACCTGAGCCATCTTTAGATCATTTTAAGAAGCTAACGGATGATACAGGTATGTTTCAACACGCGACATTTACGGTCCCCAATCGAGAATATGGGTACACCACAGATGATAACGCGAGGGCAGTAATCGCGATGGCGGACTATTACTTTCAGTATCCTGAGCCGGAAGCTCTTGAACTTTTTGATATATATCTATCTTTCATCCTGCATTCTCAAAACAGCGACGGCACAGTGAAAAACTTCATGAATTTCGACAGAAGCTGGCGAAAGGATGAACCACCCAGTGATGCCCTTGGCAGAGTGCTGTGGGCATTTGGAACAGTGATGGCAAAACCACCGGCATCATCATATTTATCTGTTATGAAAGACAGCTTTGACAAGTCCGTAAAACATGTGAAGAAGCAATATCCTCGAGGGATGGCGTATTCGATACTCGGGATGTCGGATTATCTCAAGCAGTTCCCGGGGGCCAGCGACATCAAGCGTCAACTGGAAATAGCAGCAGATGAATTGGTTCTTCAATACGAAAACAACAGTTTCCCTGACTGGCAATGGTTCGAGGACGCCCTGACTTATGACAACGCAGTATTGCCTCACGCTCTTTATGTTGCAGGTCTGACTTTTGATAACAAAAAATACCTTGAAATTGCAGACAAGACATGCGAATTCCTTTTGGGGACCACTTTTACCGGTGACCACTTCAGCTTTGTCGGTTGCACCGGCTGGTATGAACACGGCAAGAGCAAGTCAGCGTTTGACCAGCAGCCAATAGACGCAGTAAGTACGGTCATAATGCTGCGGGCCGCCTATGACGCTACCGGCAACGACAGATTCTTAACCCTTCAAAGGAAGGCATTTGACTGGTTTCTCGGCGAAAACGACCTTCATATTCCCCTTTACAACTTTCGCACGAAAGGATGCCACGACGGGCTTACCGAGGATGGTGTAAACGCCAATCAGGGCGCAGAGAGCACCCTGAGCTTTCTTTTGAGCATACTGGCAGTAGTTGAAAGCTACGCCCTGCTGGACAAGGTGAAAAGCAGTAAAAGCAAACCCCGCCAATCAGTCAAATCCCCGGATGAACCGGTCAAAAAAAAAGCGGTCCCTATAAAAAGCATAGGCGTAAAGGATAAAATCCAAAGAAGGCAGGTTGAAAAACTCACGTGATATCCTTTTCACAGAGCCGGATTTTCCTTTTAAGTGAAAAGCGGAGACAGCGAATTAAATAAAGCCGGTGAGAAAATGGAGTGTCGACAAGCTCATTGCCGGAAGCAACCGTGAGAAAAGGCGAAATCAATTATTTTTCCGGTGAGTCGCTTTATTGGTCCACAAGCTCAGACCCTTTTTCACCAACCCATTTGATATCCTCACCCAGACCCTGAACAGTCTGACAGCCAACGAGTGAAAAGAGCACAATAACTAAAGCAACTACCAAAAGGACTCTTCTAATCATATTCTCAGACTCCCTTTTACCACTGAGAAGATTAAGCTTGGCAACGATATATAAAGATATCGGTAGAAAAACGGCAGTTATCTTAATAAAATTATAAAAGTGGTGCCAAATTTAATTTATGAGTTTTTACCACGCAGAAACCAGACCATTGAAAAAAGCGTTTTATTTGTGAGAATTTATGTTATAAGGATCAGTAAATGAAAATTGCAAGTTTTAACGTTAATTCGATACGCTCGCGTCTTGAGGTTGTACTTGTCTGGTTAGCCCAACATCAACCGGACGTGTTGTGCGTCCAGGAAACCAAGGTCCAGGACGTGGATTTTCCAAAGGAGGCATTTGACGGAAGCGGATACAAGTACGTTTTCAAGGGAGAGAAAAAATATAACGGGGTGGCGATTTTCAGCAAAGACGAAATTAAGAATGTTCAATTCGGCTTTGCAGATGAGCCGAAAGACGAAGCTCGTCTTATAAAAACTGAAATCAAGGGTATTGTCATAGTCAATACTTATGTCCCACAAGGTTATATGCCTGAATCCGATAAGTTCGAATATAAACTCAAATGGTTTAAGCGGCTGGGCCGATATTTTAAGAAAAATCTAAAACCAACCGAGCCCGTTCTGTGGACAGGTGATTTCAATATAGCACCGGAGCGAATAGATGTTTACGATCCCGATAGTATGCTGGGGCATGTTTGTTTTCATCCGGAGGTGCATAAGGCACTGAAGAAAGTTATGGAGTGGGGATTTACGGATGTGTTCAGGATGCACTGCAAGGAGGCGGGGCAATATACCTTCTGGGATTACAGAATGAATGCGTTCAGGCGCAATCTTGGGTGGCGATTAGACCATATTATGGCTACTGATGTGCTGGCGAAGAAATGCGTTGCGTGTACCATTGATAAAGAGCCTCGATTTGTAGAAAAGCCGAGCGACCACACGCCTATTATTGCAGAGTTCGACTGGTAACGCGGGGCAAGAACAGTTATAATCATCTCAATAATTCATAAGAAAGGAAAAACAAGATGAATAAAGTCTTGATTATCGTCGGCGAGGCTACGGAGACCGTAGATACGCTATATCCTTACTACCGTGTTCAGGAAGATGGTTTTGAGCCAGTAGTGGCAGGGCCTGAGAAGCGGCGTTATCATATGGTTCTGCACGAGGTCCCGCCGGACTGGGACGGCCAGGTGACGCGCGAGTTCGAGGGCTACACTATCGAAGCGGACATTGCCTTTAAGGATGTTAATCCTGATGATTACATAGGCATCTTTTTCTCCGGGGGTCGTGCGCCGGAATATCTGCGCTACGACGAGGACCTGGTGCGCATCACGCGTCACTTTTTCGAGAAAAACAAGCCTATCGCGTGTGTATGTCACGGTGTGGAGATTCCCGCGTATGCCGGGTGCGTCAAGGGGCGAAAGATGGCGACCGTGTCAAAGTGCAGGTTCGACCTCGAAGTCTGCGGGGGCACGTTCGTCAATGAAGCGTGCGTAGTAGACGGGAACCTCGTGAGCGGGCGAACTTATCACGACCACGGGCAGTACTTCGGTGTCTGGATAAAAATGCTTAAGGAGGCCCGCGAGAAGACCTAATTGCAGAGGAACTTTGGGAACGAGTGGAAATGAAGATGAATGGCCAAAACGAAAACATCTCGCGACGGGAATTTCTCAAAACGGCGGCTGTGGGTGCCGCCATACCTTATATTTTCCCATCGCCAGTTCTCGGCAGCAGTGGGCGAGAAGCACCAAGTAATCGGCTGACGCTGGGGCTGATCGGGCTGGGCAGTATGGGGATGCGTCACTTGAAGGGATTCCTGCAGGAAGAGGACTGCCGGATTATCGGGGTCTGCGATGTCGATGCGAGCAGACGGACGGCGGCCCTCCAGGAGATAAACAAGCATTACAATAACAGTGATTGCGCCGAGTACCGTGACTTTCGCGAGCTGGTCTCGCGCGATGACATCGACACGCTCTGTATATCTGTGCCCGACCACTGGCACGCCGTCATTGCTCTGGAAGGTATCCGGGCGGGTAAGGACATTTACGGCGAAAAGCCGCTCGCTCTGACCATAGCCGAGGGGCGAGCTTTGGTCGAGGCGGTCAATCGCTATAAATGCGTTTGGCAAACGGGAAGCTGGCAGCGGTCGACATCACACTTTCGGTTCGGGTGCGAACTGGTTCGGAACGAACGAGTCGGGAAGCTGCAAAGAGTGGAAGTAGGTATCGGTCCGGGCTTCAAAGGTCCCGGAGGGCCGACGGTATATGGAATCGAACCTCAACCAATACAGCAAGTGCCGAAAGATTTGGATTACGAGATGTGGCTTGGGCCTGCCCCGTGGGCGCCGTACACGGAAAAACGCTGTCACTGGAACTTTCGGTGGATTCTTGACTACTCAGGCGGTCAGGTGACCGACTGGGGGGCGCACCATATTGATATCGCACACTGGGGGATGGGTTGTGATGAGACGGGGCCAACAGCAGTTGCAGGGACCGGCATATTCCCCAAAGACGGTTTATGGGACGCGGCGGTGGATTATGATTTTGAGTGTAAATATGCCAGCGGTCTCGTGATGCGCGTGGCAAGCAATAACCATCTTAAACAAGGAGTGCGGTTTATCGGCGAGAAAGGGTGGGTGCATATCACGCGAGGCGGTCTGGATGCAAACCCCAAGAAGCTGCTTAAAGAAAAAATCGGGTCCGGCGAAATACACCTGGCCAGGCCGAGAGGCGACCACCGCCAGGGACACCGGAGGGATTTCCTCGACTGCGTGAAGACACGCGCACAAACAATAACACCAATAGAAATTGGTCATCGGTCGGCAGTTCCCGCTCATCTTGGAAATATCGCTATGCAGGTCGGGCGAAAAGTCCGGTGGGACGCGAGAGCTGAAAAGATAATCGACGACGCGGCCGTGGCCAGAATGCTCAGCCGGCCGATGCGGGCGCCCTGGCATCTATAGATGACCGCATGGGGTAAAGCCCATCCTACACGACTGTTTCACTAAGCCTGTTTCCTTAAGTGTCAGCTTTTGTTACAATGCTACGAAAGAAGTTTACAGTATACTGTTGTTAAGAAGGAGCAGTTATGGAAAGAAAAAGGATTACCGCTGTTGTTGTTGTAACACTACTCGTCGCGGCCTTCGTGCAGTCCCCATTGCTTGGCGCCAGTGCTCATTGGCCCGAACATCATGGTCCCGGCAGGAGGAATATATCCCCGGATAAAGGGCTCTTACAAAAATGGCCTGATGGCGGACCTCGTAAACTCTGGACCTATTCGCAATGCGGCAAAGGATTTTCGGGAGTGACTATTGCCGATGGAATGATATTCACGGCAGGCGACTTCGACCGCCAGGAGATAGTCATTGCACTCGATATGGACGGCAAACTGATATGGAAGCAGCCCAACGGCGATTCATGGCGGCGGGCGAGCCCGGGCTCACGGGCGACACCTACCTACAGCGACGGCGCCGTATATCACATGAATCCTACCGGCAGATTAGCGGCATACAAGGCAAAATCGGGCAAACCCATTTGGATTGTAGACCTCAAAGACAAATTCGATGCAACGTACGGCATCTGGGCCCTGGCCGAGAATGTAATTGTGGAGGGCGACAAGGTCCTTTGCATGCCGGGCGGGCCGAAAGGCCGGATTGTCGCCCTTGATAAACGGACGGGAAAGACGCTCTGGGTGAATACGGAGATCGAGCACTCGGCCGCTTACTGCTCCGGCCTTGTCGTCAACCACGCCGACGTCCTCCAGTTGATCACCCTGACGCAAAGATCTGTGGTGGGCGTCAACGTTGAGACCGGAAAACTGCTTTGGTCGGCGCCTTTCGTGCCAAGGTCACCACAGAATGCATTGACGCCAGTTTTCAAAAACGGCCATGTGTACATCGCCTGCGGACACTCTTCAGGCGGCAGGCTGATAAAACCGGATCTATCTACGCATACGGCCTCGACTGTATGGCATCGTGAAGACCTCGACGACTGCCACAGCGGAGCCCTGCTCCTTGACGGCAGGCTCTACGGCAGCGCATGTCGACAGGGCGGCAAGCAGTTCTACTGCGTCGACTTCCTCACGGGCAAAAATATCAAGATTGACAAGACAATGGGCAAGGTGGGCATAACGGTCGCCGACGGAATGATATACGCCCTGAACTTCCAGGGAACGATGTCACTGCTGGCCGTCACCCCTGACGGCTTCAAGCTGGTCAGCCGATTCGAACTCCAAAGAAAGCCGGTCAACTCCTACCTCGCACATCCCGTCGTCTGCGGCGGAAGGCTATACATCCGATGCGACAACGACCTCTACGCCTTCGACGTCCGCGCTAATTGAGCAAGGTGATGATCTGTACAAGCGAATCGGCCATTGAATCATCTATTGGCCCGATACTTTTTTGAAAATTGCAATACTCAGCCGAAATTCGACTTATATCCGGGCTCGATTCAGGCAAAATCAGCATCTGTAGTATCAAAATGAAGACAATGTTTTAGCTAAGAGCTTTCACTATCTGCGACCCAGGGGGAAGTGACCTTACGGTAGACTCTCTTACTTAAACGCTTCAGCACAGACGCGCGGACACTGATTATAAGATTGATAAATCAATCAATGACTCACGTATAACCGTCTAATAAAATTGACAGTGACAGCCGCACAAATATACTATTATTTACTCCTATTTCAAAGGCCAGCCTGCCGGGCAGTAGCAGAGCCACTCTTCAACAAAGATTCCCAAATCAAGCCTGTTGACGATATTATTCTCATCCGTATAAAGGTCAGCTCCATCACAGAAGTTGTTTAACTCGCTGCATTCCTCTCGCAGCCAGTTTTCAGCGAATCTTGCAAAATGCTCGAAGTTAACAAAGCACAA
>Ga0209427_10004736_pt1 | contig 15688 bp, 16 predicted proteins | sample DeeMarSWOR136_30_FD_187465 | JGI IMG/M metagenome (GOLD analysis project Ga0209427, IMG submission 187465) | Marine sediment microbial communities from White Oak River estuary, North Carolina - WOR-1-36_30 (SPAdes) (version 2) | ecosystem: Environmental > Aquatic > Marine > Intertidal zone >...
CTTTCTGCACCGCTATCTCGCGAAAGGCAGAGTCTCTCCGCAAATCCGCCAACGTGTACCCGGGGTGACTCTTGAAATAGATCTCGAGCTGCTTGGCTGCATCGTTGGCCAGCTCCTCTATCATTTTTTCTCCCATCTCTCCCAAGACATCGTGGCCTTTGTCGGTGATGATCCCGTGCATCTCTTGTATTTGCATGAAGGAGACAATCGCGACGATCCCCAGTGGTATAACCGCGGCTATGGTCATCAAAATAAGAAGCTTCCAAAAGAGACCAAAACCCCTATAGCTCCCTCTCATATCTCACCATCCCTCATTCTCGTGTTGTCTGCCTATAACAGACCTCTTCTTCTCTTCCTCAGTCTCTCGACGGCCGCCCTGAGGCTTATCTGCATTCTCCGTATAGAATCAGCTAGCACACCAATTTCATCATTTGTCCTCGAGGCTACTTTTACGTCCAGTTCACCCAAGCTTATACGATCAGCCACGTCTGCTAAATGCAAGAGGGGCTGCGTCACTCTCCTGGAGAACAACACGCTAAGTAATACGGCAAAGATCACTGTCAATATCATGGTCAATAAGAATATGTGCACAGTTTGATTTGTCACGGCATCAATATGCTGGTAGGTTCTCGTCCACGGCTCTTGAAATTCATCAATGTACGTCGTGGCTGCTATGCCATACTCACTTCCTGGAACCGGGACGCAGACCATAAACTTATCCCGTATTTTCCCATCAGCGTCCTGCCACGCATAGTAGCCGTTCGTGATAGTTCCGTTAAGGTGCGACTCCATGATGCGCCAAAACTCCGGAAGCTTCATGGCCAATGTGTGCAGATCAGTATCCTCCACCTTGGGGTTGACATGAAAACGATTAATACCCGTTCCCAACTCATGAACTGCCGTGTATCCCGTCTGTCCCACTTTCTGCACCGCTATCTCGCGAAAGGCAGAGTCTCTCCGCAAATCCGCCAACGTGTACCCGGGGTGACTCTTGAAATAGACCTCGAGTTCCTTGGCCGCAGATAGCGCCTTTTTCTCTATCACTTGTTCGCCCAGGGTACGCAGTGCTCCCCCGATATTCTCTTTACTGATCGTTTCCAGTCCTGTAATCCTTGTGAAAGAAAAATAGCCCAGGACCCCCATTGGTACGAGTGCCAACACCAGGATTGCCACAACCAATTTGACAAGGATACTCATTTTAACCATAGGAACCCCCGTTTACTGCCCCGCCTTTAACCCTCCAAACACTACTAACTCTTCTTTTCCTATATCCCTCTCAAGGCACCTAAAACCATTTTTTGAAACGTGGTACGTTGTGCATCGTCATCGATTTCCCCGCTGACCTTTTGGACGAGCAATGAACTTTTGTCTAACGGAAAATGTCCGCGTTCTTCCCCCATAGCAGCGATCTCCTCCTCCAGAATGACAGGGGCCACCGGCCCCAAGGCCTCTGTCAGTCTTTCTTCTAAGAAGTCTAGAAACCCAGGGTCGACCGTCTTGCGTGATTTTAGTTTCGGCTCAGTAGCAACCTCGATGAGCCCCGTTACAAACAGTTTGTACACGATCCTCGCTGTGTCGTACTCCCCGATCTTCAAATCATTTGATATCTCCCCCACCGTTTTATTCCCATCCACTTGGGAAAGAACCGACCAGTCATCATATCTGATGGTTATCTCGTCGGGCGCACGACTGGATGATAATCTAAACACCATATCCTCAGAAGGGACGATTTCCTTGATCTGTTCCCACTCCTCAAGCCGTTTTGCGCCCTCCTCAAGCAATGAGGCAGTATCTCTTCTGATGGTTTTGTTTTCGGTCGTGACATCAGGCACGAAATTGAACATTCCGTCTCTCCACGCCAACATGTTGAACACCGCCTCCTCGCCGATCTCATTCTTGCACTTAGCATGGACTATCGATCCTTCTTCCACGTAAATTTCGCCCTTTCCCGTTCCTCGCTCCAAGCTCAACAGCCCGGTTTTCGTCCTGCTCGTCAGCAATCCCAATATATCGCTGAGCCCGAAAAGTCTAACACTTCCTGAGAACACTTCTGCCACGCGCCCTGTCCTCCTTCCTAACTGAGAATGCCCATCTTGCTCATCAATCCTCCCCACTCAGGCTCTTGTTGACCCTCAACAAACAACCCTTTTCTCCCGCCCGCTTTCCACAATATCTTCTGCAGCTTCCTGTCATTCGTTAGATCTTGACTTATCACGTTCATCGTCAGTTTGATCAACGTGCTGTCGCAAGATCCATCACACAGAACCAATAGAAGGAAATCTTGTGCCACTTTGACGATGATACGCCTGTTCCGGTAGACCAATTCCAGAAAACCAACATCTGTTTCAAGCCTACCTAACAGGGCTAGACACAAGGCCACTTCCCTTCCAACCGCCGCAATCCTCGTGTCTTTATACTGAACGCTCGGAAACACCAAGTGTCCCCACTTGTTGTAGAGCTGGAGATCCAACACCCCCTCGATATTGGTGAGTGGTGCAAAATCGAGGTGCATAGACAAAAAGTTGCAATATTTGTACCAAATATTGTCCAGGTTATAGGTCATTGAATTTAAAGAGAAAAAAATCTTGTCGCTACTCTCGAACTCGAGAAACCCCAGACATGTGACGTTTTTTCGACCACCTGTTACAAAAAATGGTCAATTATCAGCCAGATGGCCTTTAGCGATTTTAGAACGCGCTCGCCATGGTCAGCTCTGAGTGACGCACAAGAACAAGCATCACTATCAGACTCCGTGACGTACACTTCACATCAGCTCACAGTCATGGATAATATCTGACACTAGCACCCTGTTGTTCCCCAAGTCACTCATCCCTCGCCTCAATCGGTAGCCCAGGTGATCAGTCCTCGACCAACGACCTCCTGCCGCGTCGCGTGTTTCAGTGGGTGTACGTCTTCGTTTATAAAACAATAATATTCCGCTCGTACTTGACAACACGATGGAAAATTCTTAAAGTTCTCTTTCGAGGGGGAACAATGGCAACCAAGAGAAACGGTCTACTATCTCGACTTTTTCAGAAGTCCTCTCGGAAAAAAAACCTCAAGAGAGACATCAAGAAATACTGCGCTATCCTGGAAGAGTACCCCAATGATCTCAGAACTAGGTTGAGGTTGGCAGATGCTTACATACACCAACGTGAATTGGACAAGGCGATCCAGGAATATTTACAAGTCGGAGAGTATCACATCCAGGAGGATCTTGACCAAAAGGCTGTCTCGATTTTTAAGAAAATACTGGTATTAGATCCTCACATGATCCAAGCGCGTCACAGACTCGCTGACCTGTACCTTAAGCGGGACCTTTTCGGTGACGCCAAGATCCAATATGAGAAAGTTCTTGAAATAGATCCTGGAGACACGAAGGCTCAGCATGAACTAAGGAAAATCCGACGGAAGGTTTCTAAGATCGAGGCCAATGGTCAAAAGGCTCCCAGAGGCAAGGTCTCAGAAAAAGATCCGGTCTGGAATGCCGTATTGCAGGAGCTCCAGCGTCAGCTTTCTTCCCAAATAGACCACGATGATTATCAGAGTCACTACCACCTCGGGGTTGCCTTCAAGGAGATGGGACTTTTTGACAAGGCCACAGAGGAATTCAAAATCGCCCTCAAAGCTTCACCTCTCAGATATGACTCCTATTTGATGATGGGATTATGCTATCGTGAAACGGAACGCTACGATCAAGCAATAGAATGTTTTCAGAAAGGCCTGGCACTTGATAATTTAACCAAGAGGCAGTATGAGCAGTTGTACTATGAGTCTGGGGTAACATTTGAGGAATGGGGACAACTTGAAGATGCCCTGGAGGCGCTCAGCAAGGCGCGCAAGTTCATGGAAGGTTCCCCTCCACCAGAATTCCGCTCAAAGGTTAAGAAATTGAGGGATCAACTTCGGAAAGAATAGCATTTCGCTGCTGTGACCCTCATCAGGAACCCGAATGGCGTGGAGTAGCACAGACAAGAAATCATGGATCATTCTTGAAATCGTGAGGGATTTCTTGCGCTCCTATTCCCAATTCATGTCACTATACGAACGCTTCAAAAGCAAGACATTACATTTCAACGATGTAGACAAATTCATAAGCGATAAAGAGCCAAATCTCCCGCTCTACAATCTCAAAGAATCATGTCATCAGCTGTTTCGACACGATGCCGATGCAATATATGAATGCAGCCACCAAGAAAAGCTCTTAGATCTGGCCGTGGGCTCTATTTTCCACGAAGCCATGAAGATCCGAGAATATCTGTATCAGCTTGAGGTATATAAACCCCGATACATACAGATACGTGGCGAATTGACTATCTTAGGACACGAACGAGATTTGCTTCCGGAGTTTTTCAGGATTGGCGTGCGAGCTGAGAAAGGGCTGTCTGAAAGTATGTCTGAAACGTATAGGCTCTTCAAGCGTACGCTGAGACACGTGGCTGACCTGCTCGAAAGATACCGAGACAACGATGTACTCATACGGTTTCTGTTGCAAAACAAACATCTGCTACAGCAAGCCTTCGGGAAGAGTAAGGGATTGCAGATAGTTGCTCGGCTGTTTCCGGGGGGATTGGCCGAGGCCTACGAAGTAGGAGGCAGAAGCTACCTCGGAAGTGAGCATTTCGATTTGGCTGCTGAATTCTTCCAACAGGCCTCAAAACGCAGACCACACGATAGCCGCCTGAAGAGCCTCTGGCTGTACGCCCGGGGAATGGATGGCTACTACAGAAACAAGTACGATACGGCTTTGAAGTCCTTTGCTAAATTCCTCGCGGCCACAACAGACCTCAGAGATGGCAGGGATTACTTACGACGGGTTGAAGACGTCTGTAGAAAAATGAGACGGGAGTATCTTGAAGATAAAAAAATGGAGGCCGCGAGGTTGACTCTGCAACTGGCCGAGCAGGCGAGTAAGGCACTGGCGCGAGCGGGAAAACTCCCATCTTGAGTTCAACCGGCGTGCACACAATCCTCCCTCAAATCGCCCCGAATCGAAACATTCCTCGTTCCTGCGCATCCGGAAATCTACGACAGATTGGCGCCTAGGCGGGCTACCTCGGGCACCGTCAAAGATGTCTAAGTCCTTCGATTCATAAATTCGCTTACGAATTTATTCCCTGAGGACTGAGTACTGAGTGAGCAAACGAAATGATCTCTGCTAGTAAGATACGCCACAGTATTTGCGAATCGAAGTACTAAGCGACTCTCGCTGCCGATATATCTCAAGAAGAACAGGGTCCTCCTGTACCCTCGATACTTCACGATCTAAATACTTCACCAAAACAAGTTTGTCACGCGGCATAGTGCCGTTGAGGGAAAGGTAGTTGGAAATGTGATCGCTCAGGAATTCAGAGGTAACATCGAGGCCGGCGATGATTCGCCGTTCTTCTGCCAAGATCACATCGGGAGACGGTAAGGCGAACACTCCCTTCTGTCGCATCTCAAAAAGAGGAGACCCTGGTTGTGGAACGAGCGTTCGGACCCTTATGAAATGCGGATCTATGGCGTTCAGGACCGCAATGGTACCGTCAGCATGTTCCTGCCATCGTTCTGCCCCTCCTATGCCGAGCAAAACGTACAGAGACAGCTCGAATCCTGCTTCTTTCGTCTTCAGCCCTGCCTCGACCATCTCTTGCGGAGTAGCTCCTTTCTTGATGAACTTCAACGTTGCCGCATCTCCGGTCTCCAAACCTACGTGCAGACGGACCAAGCCTGCTTCACGTATCTGCTGAAGCTGCATCGTATCCTTTTTTGCGATAGTTTTCGCACGAGCATAACTGGTAACCCGCTCCACATCAGGAAAGGCTTTGTGCAGTGCGCGAAGAATCATGACAAGCGTATCGGTTTTGATTACGAGACTGTTGGAATCCCCTATAAAAATCGACTGGGTCACACCCCGGCACAAAGCTGAGGCCGCTTCAATGTCCCTGGTAATCTCTTCTACGGTTCGCCTCTCAAACGGGATCCCCTTGTACATGGAACAGAACAGACATTTATTCCACGGGCATCCTCTGGTGACTCTGAGTAACAGACTTTGTGCCTCACTCGGCGGTCGGTAGGGAGGGAAATCGTACCCTTCGTGCTTCAGCCTCAGTCGCCCGACGGCCATCTTATTCCACCTTGTTGCATCACCCTTTCACCAGCCTCGCTACACGCCTACTCGCTGCGTTCTGGGCAACGGGCAATCGATATGCACTGGTGTCAAAACTTCTTCCTCCTACGACTCCCCCACACCGGAACGTGGCCGTTCGATAACACCACAATCCTGATTTTGACAGTGTCCCCATTACAATCGCTGTTGTCGCAAATGACCGGCAACAGCCAAATGTCTAGGTAGGGCTACTAGCAGGCTACAGAAAAGTCTCTTTGATCTTGGATATAGCTGCCTCCACCCCGCCAGGTGTCTCTTGCTCAATCCGCTGTCGCAGAACTTCTACCTGGCGATGCAAGCGGGGATCAGACATATCCCGCAAGCTACCGTATACCCCGGCTCTCTTGCCCAGTCTGAAGTTGATCTTTTCATCAGGGGGGAGTGATAAAAAGGCATCGATAGTCTCTAACATTTTGGCCTTCTCGTCAGGTAGCTGGCCTTCGATCTCCATCAACAAGTTCAGAATATGATCGCTCATGAACGTGCTGTCAATCCCATTCAGATTCTCTATGAGCAACCTCTCCTCGACAATCATTTCCTCTTCTGTTTGAAGGGCAAAGTCCCCTTCATCGATCTCCTTCTGTAAGGGCATTTCTGGCAGAACCTTTAAAGAGCGCAGGCGTATAAAGTGCGGATTAATCAGGTTCAATACTTTGGCCGTCTCGACCGCATGTTCTCTCCACCACTTCTTACCCCCCAGTCCCAAGATCACATATTCAGAAAGTTCAATACCCGATTCTACGATTCTCTTACCGGCCTCGACGTGCTCCGCCGCAGTGACACCTTTATGCATGTACTCAAGCAAGAAATCGTAGCCCGTTTCCAGTCCGACATGTAGCCTCGTGAGGCCGGCCTTACGGAGCTCTTTCAAGTCATCAACGGTCTTTCGCTTGGCGATGGTGCTCGATCGTGCGTAACTGGTGACCCTTTCCACCTGCGGAAATTTCTCCTGCAAGAATCTGAGGATTTCGACCAGCTCAGAATTCGATAGAACGACCGAATTGGCATCCTGCAAGAAAACGTTTTTTGCTCCAAAGTACAGCCATAGTGCAATGCTGCGAAAGTATTCATCATACAATTCGGGGCGACTAAAAACAGCCTCCACCACTTCCCTTGTGACATCGCCGCCATACCCGAATCGCCACGAAAAAGCCTTTATTTCGTCAGCAATGTCCTTGGCGGCCTGAATGTCGTCCTTGCACTCCTGGACGGATCTCTTCTCAAACTTCCTTCCTTTATAGATATGGCAGAATGCACACTTATTCCACGTGCAATTTCTGGTGAGTCGCAACAACAAACTGTAAGCCTCACTCGGAGGCCGTATCGGTCCTTGTTCAAAATGAGGTTTTTTGTTTGTCACAGTTACCCTGCCCTTCTCGTCCTTAACATAACCATCGCTGGGGATTATTTCAACGTTTTGCTCCTTTCCTCTTCTGATATTTCCACACCGCCTTATTGTGCTCCTTTAGACTTGAGGAAAAGACGTGCGAGCCGTCGTTACGCGAGACAAAATATCGGTAGTCAACGTCGGCCGGATACAGAACCGCCCGAAGGGATAATCTACCCGGATTGGCAATCGGGCCAGCAGGAAGGCCTCTTATCAAGTATGTGTTGTAAGGAGTCGGTGTTTCCAGATCTTCTTTGGTCAGATTCCCATCAAACTCTGGTAACCCGTAAATGACCGTAGGGTCACTGCACAGTGGCATTCCCCACTTCAACCGATTATGAAAGACGGCAGACACCAAGGCTCTCTCTTCAGATAGACTGGTTTCCTTTTCCACAATAGAAGCCAATATCACAACCTCTCTATCAGTGAGATCAACAGCATCATCTCTACTTGAGCATTCAGATTCGTAGACCTGCTTGAAATGCTCCGTCATGATCCTGATGATTTGTTCAGCTGTTAGACCCCGAGCCAGAAGGTACGTGTCCGGGAACAAATACCCTTCCAGGCTATCCGCATTTATTCCCAACTTGCGAGCATACTCCCGCGAAAATGCTAACGCGAGGAATTCGTCCTGACTGGTGATCAACCCCTCTCGCTCTAGCAGAGTACCAATCTGCCGGACCGTAAACCCCTCAGGAATGGTCACCCGGTGAGTCGCGACCTCCCCCTTGATGAGCTTTTCCAAGATCTCTTGCGGTACCATGGAGGGATGAAGGCGATATTCGCCCGCCTTGATCTTAGCCGTCACCCCAAATATCCTCGCTAACAGGCAAAACCTAGTCGGACTTCGCAGGAGGCTCTCTTGGTGCAATATTTGCGCTGCCTCCCGGAACGTCGCACCTCTCGGTATTGCAATTGTTCGCTCTTCCCCCTCCAAGCTGGCTGGAAGAGTGAGAAAAATGAGGGCATCGAGGGCCAGATAGAATGCTATCAAGAAAAGCACCAGGAACAACGACGTGACAACCCGAGTTTTCACGCCTGGTCTCCTCCACTGGTGTCGTGCATCCCGCTATCAAGATAGTTCTGCAAGATCAGAACAGCAGCCAGTTTATCGACCACTTTTCGCCGCTTCTTCCTGCTCAGATCCGCCTCCACCAACACACGAGTTGCCTGTGTCGTCGTCCACCTCTCATCCCACAGTATCACAGGTATCGCCAAATCATCCCGCATCTGCTCCACAAATAACAAAACCATCTTGGCTCCCTCGCCCAACGAACCATCCATATTTTTCGGGATTCCTACCACGACCTGAGAAACATCCGTCTCCTTGACCAAGCGCTGTAGTTGCCGGAGATCATACTCCAGATCCCTTCTTTGTAGTACCGTGATTCCCTGGGCGATTAATCCCAGAGCGTCACTGACCGCAACACCGATTCGTTTTTCTCCAACATCGAGCCCCAAAACCTTCATAGAGATCTCCCAGTGATCCAAAAATAGCACCTTCTCATCCCTTTTTCCAGTACTTTGATTTCACAGCAAAAAAGCTTGACAAAGAAGGATCCTTTTGTTATTAATTGCACAAAGTTCCGCATAATCTTAGCAAACAAAAGCAGAATTTAGCCTTTATCCGTCAGCAACGGGTGGGAAAGAAAGGAGGATGGCTTTATGCAGTTTGGGCTAACTGAGGAACAACAAATGTTACAGGACATGGCACAGGACTTCGCCCAGAATGAAATCGCCCCTACCGTCGCAGAGGACGAAGAGAACCACGTTTACAACGACAAAATCGTCAAGAAGATGGCTGAACTTGGCTTCTTTGGCTGTATCGCACCCGAACAGTACGGTGGCACTGCAATGGGCTATCTCGCCGCTACCTTGGCAACCATCGAGGTTGCCAAGGAGAGTCCGTCGTACGGGGTGACGTTTAACCTTCAGATGAACAGTATCCAAAGCGTCTTGTTGGGGTTTGGCAGCGAAGAACAACGTCAGAAGTATATTCCCCCTCTGATTACTGCTGAAGAATACGGGTGTTTCGCTCTCACCGAGCCGGACACTGGATCGGACGTGGCTGCAATGAGAACGACGGCAAAAGAGGTGGACCATGGCTACGTCATTAACGGAAACAAAATGTGGATATCGGGTGTTCCCAATGCAACGGTCGGAATCATCTTTGCGATGACCGATCGTGAGCAAAAGCATCGGGGAATGTCTGCTTTCATGGTAGACATGAACAGCCCTGGGGTTGAACAACGAGCGATTACCGAAAAGCTCGGGCTTCACAGCTCGCCCACCGGTGAGATTACGTTTGAGGATGTGAAAGTTGCAAAAGATGCCATCATCGGCAAGCCGGGTGATGGTTTCAAGATTGCTATGTATATGCTTGACCGAACGAGACTTTCATGTGCGGCACGGGCTGCCGGAGTAGCCGAGAAGTGTTTTGAACTGGCTAAGCAGTATGCCAATGAGAGAACTCAGTTTGGCCAACCAATTATTCAGTTCCAGATGATTCAGGACCAGCTTGCCAGAATGTGGTGTGAACATGAGGCAGCGAAACTGCTTGTTCTTAGATCTGCCTGGACAGTGGACAATCTGGAGAAAGTAGGAGGTAGACCGACGCTTTATATCTCCGCCGCAAAGTATTACTCTGCCGAGGCTGCTGTCATGGCAGCCAACGAAGCCATGAAGATTTACGCGTCGTACGGGTATGGGACCGAGTATCCAATAGAGCGCTATTATCGAGATGCTAAATCCTACCAAAGCGTTGAGGGGACTTCAAATATTCAAAAGGTCATCATTGCCAGAAACTTCGTCGAGAAGAGGGATTAGAAAATGGATGTCACAGTGCCGATGGTCGGAAAGATAGTCAAGGTGCTGGTGGAAGCGGGGAGTAAGGTTCAAGAGAACGATCAGGTCGCCACATTGGAAGCCATGAAAATGGAAATGCCCATCGTTGCTCCAATATCAGGCACGGTAAAAGAGGTGAATGTGAAACCGGGGGATGAGGTGACCGCTGATTCCATCCTCATGGTCATTGAATAGTGAATATTTTTCGCTCGAGAAGGAGGTGATAAAAGCGTGAAGCTGTCAGATAAAGCGGCTGTCGTGACAGGTGGTGGACGAGGGGTTGGAAGAGCCATATCCTTGGCTTATGCGAAAGAGGGAGCCGACATCGTTGTCAACTATGTTTCCAACCCCAAAACAGCTAACGAAGTGGTAGAGGAAATAAACGGGCTAGGTCGCAAGGGGGTCGCCGTTCAAGCCGATGTGGCCACTGAGAAGGGAGCAGAGGATGTCGTTCAAGCGGCCATTGACAACTTCGGTAAGATCGATGTCTTGGTTAACAACGCTGGATTCACCCGCCCGGCCATGCTTCACAAGATGACTGAGGAACAATGGGACGCTGTATTGGGCATTCACCTCAAGGCTCCCTGGCTGTGCACCAAAATTGCCAGCAAGTTCATGATGGAACAGCAAAAAGGTGCTATTATCAATGTCACTTCCGTGGCAGGGTTGGTTGGTACGGTGGGACAAATTAACTACAGCGCCGCCAAAGGAGGAGTGATCACCTTGACCAAGTCGGCTGCGAGAGAATTGGCCCGATATGGAATCACTGTCAACTGCATTTCGCTTGGAATTGTTGCGACGGACATGACGGAAAAGATCAGGACGGATCCGAAACTTTCAGAGATTTACATGGGACGCATCCTCCTGAAACGATTTGCTGAGGCGGAGGACATAGCGCCGTCCTTTGTGTTCTTTGCCTCGGACGATGCTCGCTACATCACTGGTCAAGTGCTTTGTGTAGATGGCGGCTATGGAATGACGTAACCACAGAGAGAAGGAGGGAAAACAATGGCAACAGTGCCGAACAAAATCCAAACATGGCAGATGGTACAACCCTGGAGCAAGGACAAAGAGACAGGGCAGGTCACGCAGGGCAACATTGAAAAAACCGAGATTCCCCTTCCCGAATTAAAACCTGGAGAGGTACTGGTAGAGATAGCAGGCTGCGGGGTATGTCACACGGATCTCGGCTATTTCTTCGATGGCGTGCCCACAGTCAGTAAACCCCCATTGACGTTGGGACACGAAATCAGTGGTGTTGTTGTAGCCGGAGATGAGCAGTGGATGGGCAAAGAAGTAATCGTGCCTGCCGTCATGCCATGCAGGCAGTGCTACCTCTGCAAGACCAAGAGGGGCAATCGGTGTCTATTCCAAAAGATGCCTGGAAACAGCCTTGGCGTTTACGGTGGCAATTCGAGCCACATTCCGGTTCCATCCATCGACTTGTGCGAGGTGAAGGACCGTGGAGACTTCGAGCTGGCTGAACTGGCTGTTGTTGCTGATGCAGTCACCACCCCGTATCAAGCTGCCAAGAGGGCTGACTTGCAACCCGGTGACAATGTCATTGTCGTCGGTGCCACCGGGGGTGTGGGTGTCCATATGGTGCAGACGGCCAAGGCCTTGGGTGCCAAAACAGTAATCGCTATCGCCAGAAATCCTGAGAAACTCAAGAGGGCCCTCAAATATGGAGCGGATTTCGTCATCAGCTCTGTTGATAAAGAACCACGCGATATCCAGAAAGAATTCAGGGGGCTGTGCAAAGAAAATGGGATCGAGTCAGGCTATGGCTGGAAGATCTTCGAGGTGTCGGGGACCAAGCCAGGCCAGGATATAGCCCTGACCCTTTTATCCTTCACTGGCAAGCTCATTGTGGTGGGCTTTGGCATGGCCAAAAATGAGTACAGTATTTCTCGTCTCATGGCCTTCGACGCAGAGATTATAGGCACGTGGGGTTGTCTGCCTGAATACTATCCCATTGTCCTCGACATGGTGATAAGCGGAAAGATTCAGTTGAAACCCTTTGTCGAAACGAGACCCATGAGCAGTATCAGTGCGGTTTACGATGAAGTACACAAGGCAGGTTCTCCTGCCAAGAGAATTGTTTTAACCGCAGATTTCTAGACAAGAGCGGTTGTCAAAATCCATAGAAATGGCAAGGAGGAAAAGTTATGTCTTTAGATTGGGTACCAAGAGAAAGTGAGGAAAAAGACCATTTTCGGTACGGCACAGAACATTTTGGGACGATGGATCAACCTCCATGTGTCGTCTATGACAAAAGACCACTGAAGGATCCTGAGGGGAATACCGTTGATGGTCTCTACGTGGCATGGGTTATCCTGAATAACCCACGACAGTACAACTCCTACACCACAGAAATGGTCAAGGGCGTGATCGCTGGCATGGAGAACTCGTCTACTGACCGGTCTGTGGTTGCGACCATATTCACTGGTGTTGGTCCCTTCGCCTTCTGCACCGGGGGCAACACCAAGGAATATTCCGAGTATTACAGCATGCGGCCGGAAGAATACGGAGCATACATGGAACTCTTCAACAATATGGTCGACTCAATCCTCATGTGTAAGAAGCCCGTTATCTGCCGCGTCAACGGGATGAGAGTGGCAGGCGGACAGGAGATCGGCATGGCGTGCGACCTTGCCATTTCCTCAGACGTAGCCATCTTCGGACAGGCTGGCCCGCGCCATGGCTCTGCTCCCGACGGTGGAAGTTCGGATTTCCTCCCGTGGTTTCTGGGAATGGAAGACGCCATGTGGAACTGCATAAGTTGCGAGATGTGGAGCGCGTACAAGATGAAGGCGAAAACCCTGATTTCCAAGTGTGCCCCGGTGCTCAAAGATGACAAAGGAAATTGGGTTCGCAATCCCCAAGTTATTACTGACAAGTGGGTCGAGGATGGTGAGATCGTCTACGGTGAGTTTAAGGGTGGCACTGAGTTTAAAGAAGCGCGTGCCTGGGTCAATGAAAAGCTGAAAAATGATGACTATGATTTTTCTCTGCTGGATGCCGAAGTTGACAAGGTCGTGTGGACCTTTGCTAATCTCTTTCCCGGATGCTTGATCAAATCCATTGATTCTGTGAGAGCTAAGAAGAAGTTCTTCTGGGATTATTCAAAGAACTACAACAGACACTGGTTAGCCGCTAACATGAGTGGTGAAGCATTCTTAGGCTTCGGTGCGTTCAATACGAAAAAGATCACTGGCACAGATACCATTGATTTTATCAAGTATCGCCAGGGTATAGCACAAGCTAGAATGTTCGATGAGGAATTCTTTGAGGACGTACTAGCTAAGCCTCAAGAGTAACCAACATATTGCTTTTCTGTCTTTAACACCTCCTCACTACAAGAGAGCCGGGAAAAGCCCGTTCAGGGCCTCCCGGCTCCCCCCTTGAAAATATCGTTACAGTCTATACCCCCAGTTGTATGTGTATCAAATCTCCTTTTTCAAACCCCATCTTGTCAAAAAAGTGCAGTAGGTCCCATTCTCTCCAGTTGACAAAAGTATATATAGTATTCACCCCGACCTTTTTAAGGTTACTTACCATCTCTTTAAAAAGCAATGTGGCAATTCCCTTCTTCTGCTGATCCGGGTGCACTCCGATCGTATCAATCCACCCGACTGTATCAGGCACCCCGTACTCCCATCCGCTGGTACTACCCAGAATGAATCCAACCACTTTGCCATCCCGTTCTGCCACCAAAGAGGCCATCGGAGACTGGTGCTCAGAGAGTTCTATCCTACGTTCCCAATACTCTGACCTCTCTTTTCCCAACACCGCCTTGTCTATAGCAATAATCTCTCGGAGATCATTTTCGGTCAAGGCTCTTATTTTGACCGATTCCATCAAGTCCATTGGTTATCCCGCCTTTCGTTTCTCTTACGATTTTGCCCCGCCTCATTACGAAGTATAGCGAGGGTTTGCTCAGTGTCAAGATGCAGAATTGATGATACACATTTACTTAACATAATAGCTGCTTAGATAGACATACATCATTTACTTTATAAATTCACATGGTATAGTGATAAGAAATACATGATAAATAGATGAGATAAATCTGAAAAAGCTCAAAAGGAAGTTGGGAGTGTGGCTACTGTGCACTTCTGCAGAGTGCACGAAGGGATCTCGTTATTGTTTGCGGCCCTTTGTTGTGGTAAAAATGTACACCAAGGAATGCCGCTGACGTTGGTTTTCAGTCGATACGCCAAAAAAATGCCGGGAACAAGGAGGGCACAATGCTGAAAAGTCAGGAATTCATTGATTTGCTTAAGGCACGGCGGAGTATTCGGGCTTTCAAGCCTGCTCCTCTGCCCAAGGGCTACATAGAGCAAATCATCGAGGCAGCCCGCTGGGCTCCTTCAGGTGGAAATGGGCAACCATGGGAATTTGTCGTTATCCAGCGACTCGACCTGAAGGAAAAGATAGTTGAACTTTACAAGAAAGCTGCAGAGCCTACCTTCCGTCGGGAACAGGAAAACGATCCTGAGCTGAAAAGGCCTCATATGGTTCTCCCGGTCCCAGAGCCTGGATTTAAAGACGCCCCAGTCTTTATCCTGCTCCTCGGTGATCCGCGGACAAATATCGCTTTTCCTCTTCGCGTTCAAGACACCCATGGGGACGAGGTCTTCATTTCCAGTCTAGCTGGGGCTTTTCTCTGTATGCATCTGGCCGCTCGGAGCCTGGGCCTGGGCTCACAATGGGTGTCCGCTATGGCCGATACAAGCATTGAAAAGGAACTGAAAGAACTTCTGAAAATTCCTCTCGGCCTAACGGTCTATGACATGATGGCTGTAGGATATCCAGCGTATGATCCTGGCCCTCGTTCGCCCCGAGAATTAGAGGAAATGCTCCACTATGATGGATTTCATGAGGAAAAACACCGCACTGACGAACAGATACGTGAATTCGCAAAACAAATCATCAGAACACGCTGAGATGGAGCACATCCGCGTTACCCCGGGGGCTGCGGCATCGGACTTCGGCTCTCAAGATGCAATGTTCGATTGTAAAGGAAGCGATTTCGACAGGCAAACCTTTGAAATCTAAAAGAAATCGTCCAGTTCCCGGTTCCCTTCGGGCATCTCGCCGTGCTGGGCGATGTACTATTGTAGCAGCTCGCTTTCCCGCTGCGTGTATATAGGCTCTTGTTGATACATGAAGTAACGAGCCTGTTTGTTTGCTTCCAGCTGTTCCTGAAGTCCTTGCCGCAGACTCATAGCCCCTTTGATGTAGATGACAGCCTGCTGTTCACCAAGTGGCTGATAGACACTCTCGACTTCAGGCACTTCTGC
>Ga0209427_10004737_pt1 | contig 15683 bp, 18 predicted proteins | sample DeeMarSWOR136_30_FD_187465 | JGI IMG/M metagenome (GOLD analysis project Ga0209427, IMG submission 187465) | Marine sediment microbial communities from White Oak River estuary, North Carolina - WOR-1-36_30 (SPAdes) (version 2) | ecosystem: Environmental > Aquatic > Marine > Intertidal zone >...
ACCAGTATGGATGCTGTAGCCCTAACTTTCTAATGATTTTTTAGTATTTATCTTATAAATCAAAGGAAATTCTTAATTATTCATCCATTATACTGCCTTCTCAATCTATATGATATATATCCTGTCTCTCAAACCGGAGAAGTCTTTACATGTTACACGTAACATCTTTTTGTGGATTATGAATAGGTTCTGGTGAGAGGTGAGAGGGAGAATTCCACATGAAAAAATCTTTTATATGGATAATCCAAGAGAGATCATGAGTAAAGTTATAGTTGAAATCAATGGAAAGAAGATGGAGTTGAATCCCTTTACCAAAAGTGTTATAGAATCTACTGTTAAGGGTTTGCTGTCCCCTTTGAGAGGGTATGAAGAAGGTAACATCACAATTGTGATAAAAAATGGTGGGGACACGGAGATTTGAACTCCGATCCACAGGTTTCTTCATGCTCCAAAAACTCGTCATTGGCATCAGCCTCAGCAAACCTGTGCTTTGGATTTCTGGAGCCTGCGATGATAGCCTGGTTACACCATGTCCCCTGTTTTGTGATGTGTGCACCCTCTTATAAACCTTTCTATTGGGATGTCACATCTTTGGATGTCAATGTGTTACACGTGTAACATTTCAGTTAAACTATCATTTCATCTCTAATTCAATTATAAAGAGACAATTTATGAACTCGGAGAGGTTCTATCCACCAAGAACTTGACAACCTCAATGGGGTTTAACAAGATGGTTACCCACGTGAGGCTGGCAGCTTAGACAGAGGAACATTGGTACATGCATGACCTCTACAAAATAAAAAAAATTGAAGAGTGTGAGGGGTTCAGATTTCTTCTGGTTCTTCATCCACAAAGATTACTCGGTCCAATCTGGTGGCGTCCAACTCTAATTGCGGGGTTTGGCGGTATCCTGCATGATCTAGTGAAGCGCGAACTTTCTGGAGGAGTGTATCCCGTGAGACCTGTGGGCTGCGCCTTAAGTGGACGTTTAAGTAGTACGTAAAGGCCCCATGGTACCGGCCACCAATGTGGGCATCAGCAGAGGTTTGTTCTGCCTTACATCCAGACCAGAGAATATGATTTATGGTGCCTCTCTCTACAAACCCTTGAACGAATCCTTTTGGCTGCAGACTATCTTCTTCGCAGCTGGAGCGGAGGAAAATATCTGCAGGTGGCGGAAGATAACGGTTGAGCGTAGGATGTTCTACAGTTAACTCAGGAGGAGGTTCCAGCCCCATCTCTCTTAACCCTGTCCCGGAATGACAGCAATCAAAGAAGACTTCCAGTAAGGCGCCCTCTGGCACATCTTTGAAGATACTATTCAGGTCATCGTCAGTAATGAATGTACCATCCCAGTCCATATCATAAGGACAAATGAGTTCATCAAGAGAGTCCTTGAGTTCATCACCGTCCCGGTCCCTGATTTGGGAACCGTGTCCTGCGAAGTGAAACACTACAGAATCACCAGGTTCAACATCCTCTGCGAGCCATTCCAGCCGGTGGAGTATATTAGCTTTCGTAGCCCGGCTGTCTGTTAGAACACGAATATTCTCAGTCTGAAAATTGAAGAGGCTGCGAAGAGAAAAGTGCATATCAAGGACGTCATTGACACATCCTCTTAAATCACTAACCCCCTTGTAGTCATTAATTCCCACCAGTAATGCTTTTTTTACCATACATGTCACCTCCTTTTATTTTGCTGAAGATTACTTCAAATTCATCCCATCTACATACATTGTACATCGCTGGATATACGACTTGTAGATAATCTCTCGATACTAGTTGATCCCTCATACATCACCTCATTCCCTTATGGAATTTATAGCTTTTAAGGGTTAGGTTTGTTCTTTTCAGTACAAACTCCCGGGTTGTACAGTTCTTTGGTCCAACATATTTATCCTGTTTTGACTTGATTGAAGAGTGATCCGTCCAGTGTGTAGCGTAACCGTTGATGGCAATAAGGGATGAGAACGAGGAATGCGAGTGAGAATATATGTAAAAAGAGGGGGACTTGGTATGGGGAAAGTGGAATAAAGAAGTAATCTTTTTTAATGTCATCTTTTCAACATTTATGCGATAAAAAGCAATAAATTGTTACACGTGTAACATATGAGACAATCACTCCGCAATTTTACAACTCCCTGTATGTTATACACTCGTGGTATAGATGATAGAGGTCTCTACTTTATTTCTCTTTGAAAGGTTATTCCTTTTCTTTCTACAAAAATACGAATATCCAATAAAATCAAGATAAAAAGTCATTTATTTGAAATGAAATCCATTTCTGAGACAGCCAGTACGTAATACTAATGATGAATACACACCAGGAACAAACGATTTGTAGTACCTGAACAACCTATTCGAAACCTTTATATACTATTTTAATAGTAAGTTATATAATGAAACGGCTCCTCATTTTGATGCTGGTTCTAGTAAGCTTCGTTCCTGTACAGGGAGCAAGCAACATCACCCAGAGGGCAGTGTACTTACAGGAGAGAGTTGTGGTGGTTAGGTTCATAAATATGGGTGTAGATGCTTACTGGGGAGAACACATATTGGAAAATGCAGCAGCTGCACTCCCTCTTCTGGAAGAGTTGATTGGCGTTCCGTTACCTCCGCAAATTGAGAGCGTCGAAATCTATGGTAGAGAAGATCTGGGAATGGAGGAGTGGGTACTCGGATACAACGATGAGTTGAATAAGCTCGTAGCTCTAAAGACAGATCATCCCAACCCCACTATTGTGTTCCACGAATTGGTTCACTTCTGGACAATTCACTACAACATACCTTGGCCACTATGTGAGGGCTACAGTAACTTGTATGCAGATTTGTGTGCTCTCAGGCTGGGGTTATACGAGGTGGCCTATCCCGACATAGACTGGGAGCAAAAATACACAGAATTAGAAAAACACACAGGAAAAGTCCCTTTGAATAACCTGGACTACATGAACCCGAACACGCCTGAAGAGCAGGTAGATTACTTTTATTTGGCAAGTACGACAATCATGTACAACTTTTATGAGACTGTGGGAGAGGAGAACCTGAAAGCTATCAATGAGAAGGTGGCACAATCCTCTCTCGATGACAGGAGAGGAGGAGTCGGTATTATCCAGTACTTGAGGATTGTAAAAGAGGTCACCAACGTAAACTATGCTGAGCTGTTTATGCCAGTGGTCTTTGTAGAGTGGGAAGACAGCCACGTAGCGTCTTTTGAGAGAGGGGTTGGGCGTTACTGTGCAGTTTCTGCACTAACAGGTATATCTGACATAGATGAGCAGATGGTTCTGGCTATGACTGCTCTGGTCAATGGGAAGTTTGCAGAGTTTCATACTGCAGAGCAAGACATTATAAATGATTTTTATGCTCAACAAGTGGGAGAAGAAAAAGAGCTACCTGAACAGGAAATAATCTATCCAGAGAAGAAAACAGGGCTGCTCCAAAATAAATTGTTTCTTGCTGGTATTGTTATACTGATTGTTGTGATAATCCTCCTCGTCTACATCTTATCCAAGATTGCTAAAGAAGAGGAAGAATTCGAATGGGAACAATTACCGCTGGAAGAACACGAATTCTGGAGTCCTCCACAAAGATCTACCGAAGAGATTGAAGAAGAGCTCCCAGAAATTCCTGATCTGGGAGAACTAACCAAATAGAGCTCCCAGTCCTTCAAGGGCTTCTCCTTCCTTAGCTTCCTCTTTTTCCTCCTTTGCTTCTTCTTTTGGTGCTGCCGCAGCAGGTGCTGGAGCAGGTGCTGCTACGGGAACTGCAGCTGTTTTGACCGCTTCTTTGATGTCCACACCTTCCAGAGCTGCCAAAAGCTGTTTTATCTGGATTTCGTCTGGAGTCCCTCCAGCCGCTTCAATGATGCGCTTCAAATTCTCCTCTGTAACTTCTTTGTTGAGAGCATCAAGCATCAAGGTTGCATATATGTATTCCATGAGAACACCTCCAATTAACCAAATAGAGCTCCCAGTCCTTCAAGGGCTTCTCCTTCCTTTTCTTCTTTTTCCTCTTTTACTTCTTCCTTTACGTGCGGTTGTGCAGCAGGTGCAGTAGGTTCGCCCTTGACAAGACTGTTTAAAACGTGTGCATTGGCGTAAGCTTTAGCCAGAATATTCGGAAGAGTTTTCTTTGCTACATAAACTGCTTCCAAAGCCAGTGAGGCTGCGTATCGTTCTGCTTTCTGAACCAACAAGGTGATAGTGTCTTTTGTGGTAATGCACGCTTCGACACCGAGGGATAGAGCATGCTGGGAGGCTAACCCCAGTTGAGATTGTACACCTTCAACATCCACGTGCAGCACGGACGGTTCATACAGCTTCCCATCTTCGCACACACCCAGCAGTGCTAACCCCACAGTCATGGGTTCCATTCCCAGCTTTCTCAGGATTTCTGCCTGTTTTTCATCGATGACATCTCCCGCCTTCACAAAGGTGTGGTCCTTTTGCACGATGATGGAACCTCTTTCAATGCGGGCAGGAACACCTGCCCTCTGAAGTTCTCCCACTAAAGGACCAGGGGGAAATCCTGTATCACCTGCAGATATGACAATGTCTTGAGGTGCAATATCTCCCGATTTTGCAAGAGCAGGTGTCCTACTTTTTTCGAGAAGCATGTTCAGCCGGAATGGATCCATGTCACAGCAGATCAATGAGGCACCGCCACTCAAATGAGATGTGAGCTCCCCCAATTTTTTCTTGGACTTCTTCAAGGCAATAGCCAGTAATGTATTTTTGGAAGCTCGAATTAACACATTGTCCCTCATATCCTGTCTGATCTTTTGAAGCTGTCTGGCTTTTATGTCCTGAATATTTACCAGTCCAACCACAGGATATGAATCGATTAGCTTTTTCAACGTTTTCACTTCTTGCTTTTTTAAATCAGATACGTGAACCATCAGATCACCCTTACCGGTTTTCCCATAGTGGTCTTCATGTAGATGGAAGCAATATTGCCCTCTCCTCTGGGGAGTTTGCGCTCCACTGCATGAATAACTGCCAGAGCATTTTCTGCCAAATCATCTTCAGACATTTTTTCTGTTCCAATATAACAGTGGACCACGGGATTGTTCTTGGAATCTAAAGCCACTGTATCGTGCAATCGTGTAATAACCGGTTCCAAGGGGGCCACAGGAGGGACAGGCTTGGGCATTTTGTTCCTTCTTCCCAGAACGGGACCCAGTGTTCTCCCAATTAACGGCATTAAGTCCGCTTGTGCCACGAAGAATTCGTGGGTTTCTGCCACCCTCTTAGCTTTTTTCTTGTTCTTTCCCAGTTCTTGTATATCCTCCTTAGAGTAAACATCTAATTTCTGCTTTTTGGCCTGTTGAGCCATGTCACCTTCTGCGAACACACCAATGTGTGTAGGAGTTCCCCTTCCCTTGGGTAAAACCACTTCCTCCCGTATCCTGCTTTCTGACTGCTTAAAATCCAACTCCTTCAAATTGATAGCTATCTCTACCGATTGTGTGAAGTTTTTTGTGGTATTTGTTACCTCTTTTACCGCTTTCTTGACGTTGTCTTCCATGGTTACAGCTCCTTTTGGACTTCTTTTGGGGACCTCCCCTCAACAGTGACACCCATGCTCACACAGGTTCCCAGAACTTCTTTTACTGCAGCGTCCTCTGTATAAGAGAGCATATTCTCCATTTTTATGTGGGCAATCTTTTTCACTTGATCCATGGTTATATCGCCCACCACCTCTTCACCAGGGGTTTGAGCACCTTTTTCAATTCCTAGTTCCTTCTTAACCAGAGCAGATACAGGAGGGGTGCCCACTTTAATGTCAAATTCTTTGGTTTCTGGATTCACAAGTAACTTGATAGGGACTTTCATGCCGTCAAAATCCTTTGTTTTCTCATTTATGGCAGATATGACCTGGTTCAAATTCAGCCCTAATGGACCCAGTGCAGGTCCCAAAGGAGGTCCTGCAGTAGCCTTTCCTCCATCTACTAGAGCATCCACAGTTTGCATTTTCATGGTATCACTTCTTTTGCACGATTCTCACGTAATCGCCTCTGACTGTAATGGGAATGGGAACGATAGCCTCTATTAACTCTATGGTTAACTCCTCTTTGTCCTCGTCGATGCGGATGACTTTGGCTCGTTCACCCTTGAAAGGACCTGCAATCAACTCGATGAGGTCGCCTTTCTTCATACCGGTGACTGTGGGCTTGGCTTCCAAGAAGTGCTCAATCTCTGAAAAGGCTATTTCACCTTCCAGGATACTCCTCACGTGCCTGAGCCCTTCTATAGCTTCCTCTACAGGCCCTTTGTCTTCCGCTTCTATGAAGAGATACCCTTTTAAAACTTCCGGTGCCAGTATACTCTGCACCTTAATGCTCCGACTACGTATTTTGCTCTCCAGCATGCGAGCAATATTTCTCTCTTGATTTAACGTAACTTTAAGTGCAAAGATCATGTGATCAACCGTAGTATCTCGTAATTAATTGGGAAGCCAGCTTGATCAAGAACCCAATAGCGCCAATTAAAAGGATTCCCAACCCTGTAACTTTAGCTACCTGGTTGTACTCCTTGGTGTCAGGTTTTCGGGCCAGCCGCAACACCCTTGTGTATGTTCCCAGTTTCTCTTTCATGTCCATGGTACCGACCTACAAAAATTCAATTCCTAAATCCAGTTTTGTGTATTCTCCTTCCTTTTCTACTCTAATACCCTTTTCAGGGCCCAATATATACGGTGAATTTACCCCTGCCAGAACTACCATCACCCTGAGGGTTCCGTGTAACGCTTCTTCGATCTGGGCCCCCCAGATAATGATGGCTTCAGGGTCCAACTCGTTTGATACAGTTTCCACCACGTGTTCTGCTTCTTCCAGTTTTAAATCTGAGGAACCAGTAATGTTGATCAAGGCTCCATTGGCTCCTGTTATATCCACATCGATCAATGGTGAATGTAAAGCATCTGCAACTGCTTCATCTCCTCTGCGTTCTGTATCTGATTCACCCATGCCGATCATGGCTACGCCGCCATCTTTCATTACGGAGCGCACATCTGCAAAGTCCAAATTGACCAGTCCCGGCATGGTGATCAAATCGGTAATACCCTTTACTGCCCTGATTAGAATGTCATCTGCCACCCTGAAAGCAGATGTAATGGGCAGTCCGGGAGCCATTTCCAGCAGTTTGTCATTGGGGATGACAATGACCGTATCAGAGCTTTTTCTCAGATTTTCCAGCCCTCGCTCTGCATTACGCTGTCTGCGCATTCCCTCCACCGTGAAGGGGAGGGTAACGATGGAAACGGTTAAAGCGCCAATTTTCCGGGCCACATCTGCCACGATAGGGGCTGCTCCACTGCCTGTACCTCCACCCAGGCCGCAGGTGACAAAGACTAAATCTGCTCCTTCTAGAGCATCCCGTATTAGCCGTTCATCTTCTTTTGCACATTCTTCTGCTAAAATGGGATCGTTACCTGCTCCTAAGCCGCCAGTAATAGTTCTTCCTATTAACAGCTTCGTTTGAGCAATCTTTTTCAGTAAGTCCTGGGCATCTGTATTGACAGATATTTTTTCAGCAGCTTCTACTCCTACTTCACATAATCGCTGGACAGCATTACATCCTGCTCCACCAACACCTATTACTTTGATCTTGGCCTGGCTGGAGCGCAGAATTTCTTCCAGCTCTTCATCTACGGAAGAAGTATAATGCGGAGCTTCTTCCCGCGTAACCCGTTCAACAGCGTCTTCAACAATAGAGCGCATTTTCTCCCTCCTGAAAGGATAACATTACAGGGCTTGTAGGGTCATATCTGTGAACCTTTATAAAGCTTTTTATAAGAGAAAGGTGAAAGAAAGAAATTGGGAGGTTTTATTTCAGGTGGAGAGGGATGCAATTGTTTTGTCTTTGAAAGGAGATTATACCTTGAGGGGACGATATCGTATTCTCGTGGCCTTGCTCCAATAATCCACAAAGGTTAAGCAGCAGTGAAAATATATACCTAGTACCTCAATATTTTGATTATAACTAGTTGCAGTTTATTCTTATATTCAATACTATCCTCTCTTTCCCCAAATCAGCCTATAAATATCTTTCTAGAAAACCTTAATTGGACATAATTAAGCTGTGATAGTACTAGTGGACTCGGCGGGATTTGAACCCGCGGCCTCTGCCTTGCGAAGGCAGCGCTCATACCAGCTGAGCTACGAGCCCTTGCTGCACTTTTGTATAGGAATATTATAAAGGTTCCGATGGAGAGGATTGTCACGTCTTTAGATGATAATCTGTTACACGTGTAACATATCAGGCAAATTATCATTTCATTCTCAATTCAACTATAAAGAGACAATTCAAACCAAAGGGGGGTTATCCCCCCGAAAATGTGATAACCAATGGAGGATGGGTCGCCAATCATGAGCAGCTGATTCACTCCTACTGCATATACAAAATTTTTTGCCACAAATTCTCAATTTTTAGATATTCAAAGGCGCATATATATGATTCCTGATTTTTTTCTTATTTGTTAGAAAAATCCAGTTCTTTGAGTTTTTTTCGATATTCATCTCTCGAAAGTTCACCATACACAAATCGAGCTTTCAGTTTTCTCATTTGTTCTTCTTTCTTCTTCTCTTTTATTTTTTTGACTGTTCTTTGCATGCGCTCCTGTTTCTTCTTCTCATTTCCTTTTCTGAAAAGATAGTATCCGGCTACCAACCCTGTCACAGCCAGTGCGATGGGTACCATCATTTCACTTTGATTTTTCATCAATGACTGCTGTACTTGCTGGTCGTGACCTTCTGCAGTGTTCTCTTCTGGTTTCAATGGGTTAGGGTCTTTGGGATCCCAAATTCCGTCTTCGTCAGTATCCACACTGTTAGGATTGGTACCTGCCCGCAGCTCTTGCTCATCAGGCCAGCCGTCCCCATCTGAATCTTCTCCCTTTTCTTCTACAAGTTCTGGACATCCGTTGTTGGCAGGTATCCCTGGAAAAAAGTCGCATGCATCATCACAATCCCACACACCATCTGAATCTGAATCTTTAGGGCATCCTTGGGGATCAACCTCATGACAGCCAGGGTTATGGCACTGATCATCACTGTCGGAGATACTATCACCGTCAGAATCAGCGATTCCTGGTTCTGATACAAATGGGGGTTCAGGAAGAGGAGCATTTGAAACGTAAAAACTGCAGCTATCATTTTCAATGGCTCCATAGGGATTTCTCGCCTTGACATACACAGTGTGAGTGCCTTCCCAGGGTCCTACTGTCCCTGAAAAAGTATGGGCACCCGCACATAAAAAAGTATTTCTTACTATGTCCTGCATCCCATCTGACGTGGCCACCCACAGATCAACATAAGCACCTTCGCCCAAATAGACGTGGAACACAATTGAATCGCCGACAGTATAAGTAGATCCGCAGCCTTTTTCTACTGCAATCCTTACATCAAAGGCAGAAATAGGTTCACACAAAACAGCAGTAGTAGATAACAAAATGAAGACTATTTTCTGCAATCGGCATCTTCTCACTATCACGTCTATCACCAAATATACTTGTAATTAGAGACTTATAAGGTTTCTCATCCCCTTATGGAAACTCTGGCTCAAACTCTGCTTAGTTCACCAAGAAGTGGCTAACTATAAAATTTTCTGTATAAAAATGTTCTTTAATATCTCAAAAAGTCGTACGATGTCACATAAACAAGCAAATACGAAAACCAAGACAGTCAGCCGCACTACGAACCATTCATTCTTCCTTGACAGAGCCCATCTGATAGTTTGGGAAATGCCAACTGCTCCAAGCATGTAGAGGGGGATCGCCAATTCCAATGCTAATCTGGCCCCCCATTGTGTAAAAAGTAGAATAAAGAGTATAGAAGCCCATAGAATTAAAAAAATATTAATTTTGGAAATTTTTTTGAGATAAAATGCTCCAAGTAATGAAAATATAGGAATAAATCCATAGTATCTTACTATTTCCGTTACAAAGCCAGAGTCACTCCAATTTTTTCCAGCATTTGAAAGCAATATGAGGTGAGACCTTTCAGTAAGTTCACCCATGATGGTAAGCCACCAGAAACTGGAGATAGCAATCGATAGGAACAGGATAATTCCAAACTGCCTGAATTTGATATTTTCATGCGTAATGTAACTTGAAAAGGATAAGCATGCAGCTGCAATCAAATACGTGGCAGAAGCTATAAGATGGCTTAAGATCAATGCTGCACCAAGAAATCCACAAAAAAGTATGTGACGTGGCTTCTTCAGTGTGCTCTTTACCATTAGGTACAGAAGGGAAAGGCCAAAGAAATGACCCATAAGGTTGGGCAAGAATCCTGCAATGAAATAATTTACAGGAAAGATAAAAGCACCTCCAAAAAAAATTGTTTCAGAAAAGAAAGTGGTGAAATTCGCTCCGACTCCAAGGAGTATTACTCCAATAAGTCCTGCAAGGTTGTCTTTTGAAATTTCTGAGATTATGAGAAAGATGAGAAAGCCAGAGCCAAAGCTCACCAAGCATGAGACAAGGAGCAGCGATGTCTTCACGGTGAGGTTAGCCAGAGCAGAGACTATTCTCACAAGATGGTGAAAGAGAACAGGATAGGGAACAGGATGCCCCTCAAAGAAAGGGGTGTAACTGGATTGATCATCGAGAATTCTGATCAGTCTCAGATGGAACCAATGATCCTGCCAGCTCAAGAGAGACATGGATTCTTGTGAGAAGAAAGAATATAACAATAAATATGAAAATCCACAAAAAAGAAAGACAAATAACTGAACTTTCACAGGTTCTATCTTCTTCAAGATATTTCTAAGATGGGAAACCCTTCCTATCACATCACTTTCGCCTCCTGTAAGATGTAGACCGAATCTTTATAAAGATTCCTCTTGAAACAGTAAATGGAAATGTAAAAAATTTTACGCTCATTTTTGTGCCCATTTCTCTTAAAATAAATAGTATGAGAGTGTCTCATAATTCAAAATTTTTAGAAATTTAGGGAATACTACAGTACAGAAAACTGTTCCTCTTACTAATGGATCACATACCCTGTACTTTTCTGAATCATCTTCTCAATGGACCTTGTACGTCTCGGTGAACAATTCACTAGATACCTATACTACCAGCATAACCTACGATACTTACGGGACTCTTCTGCCTATTCTCCTGCATTTTGCTTCATTTCACCTCAATATTTCGGGACATGCTTTCTGTACAGCTCCCCGTAAGTGCTCTTGGCTAAGTGGACGTACCTCATGGTGCTCTGGATATCCTTGTGTTCCAAATGCTTCTGTACCACTACCACATCACAGTCATTGGCAATCAGATTGGTAGCTGCCGTATGCCGCAACATGTGAGGACAGATCTTGGTTTTCACCTGGCCTTTTTCCTCATAAGTCCGCAATTGAGCCATTACTGCGTACTTCTTCACCAAACGAGTTATCTGATTTCTCGATATCCTTCTTTTTTTTCTAGATATGAAAAGAGGCTTTTCCGTATCAGTCCTGGTCTCTAAATAGTGTTCTATTGCTCTGATGCATTTTTCTGTTACCATAATTACCCTGTCCACCTTATTTTTGGTGTTCCCCACCGTAATGGTTTACTCCTCAAAATCCACATTCTCTCTATCCAGATTACACAGCTCACTGACCCGTAGACCACCATACAACATGACCAGCACCATAGCATAATCCCTGAAACTATCAATCTTGTACAGTAACGTCTTTGCCTCCATGACTGTCAGATAATCCGCCTGCTTCACCGGTCGTTTGGGAGGTTTCAGATCCAATTCTTTGCCAATAAACTGTAGTAGTGCTTTAACCCAAACAAGATATTGCGAATAGTGGATTCTTTTTTCTCCTCTTTCCATAGCCTGTCCAGGTACTTCACTGCATCGCGTCTATCTGGATTCAATGTATCTGTCCACCTCAGAAATCGCCCCACTGACCAACAATAGCATCGAGCTACTCCTCCGGAGATACTTCTTTCGACTCTCAGGTACATTAAGAAGTCTTCCAGAATATCATCTAATGCCGATATCATATTTCTATCACCTTGTTTCGTTTTATAAGCCCTTGTAGAAAGCGCATACAAGTGTAAGCCTTGTTTCCTTTGATGTACTGAAAGTGCTTGAAGAAAAAGCAATATTCGTCCTCGAATTCCCAAAAGAACCCACAAAAAGTGCGGGGGAAGGGATTTGAACCCTCGTATCTCTACAGAACAGGGTCCTAAACCCTGCGCCTTTTCCAAGCTCGGCAACCCCCGCCTTTCATTCCCTTCATTCTGAAGTTCATAAAGCTTTTGGTTGTCAGAGGTTATCCCGTCTTTGGGTATTTCATCTGTCATGTTACACGTGTAACAGGGAAATTATCATGAACCTTTCTGATTCAATAAAAAAAGACAATTCTAGGTATGACATTGAGCACCCAGAAATTTGACAACATCTGTGTCAGTTTTCAACCCTGTGGGTTTTCTCTATCCTTCATCAGCTTTACAATAACCTTGTGAATTCACACAAAAAATACTCATGTCCACTCCAATGCAGAATTTCTGAACCTGCCAGTAACAAACACTTATAAATCTCCTCTCCAATACACATCAATGATCAAGATCATAAATGTTACCAAAACCTTTGGAAACATTACCGCTTTAAACAAATTATCTATTCATATAAGAAAAGGCGAACTTTTTGGATTAGTTGGACCAAACGGAGCAGGAAAGACCACTGCCATCCGCATCGTGTGTGGAATTCTCCACCCAACTAAAGGAAGAGTTTTAATAGACGACCGTGATGTTTTTGAAAACATTGACATCAAAAAAAGGATAGGATATCTCCCTGAAGAACCCAACCTGTACACCAGACCCACTGCCTTCGAACTGCTCCAGTACTTCGGATCACTATACGGCAATTCCAGTCCCCAGCGCGTGGAAGATCTCCTCACCTTTGTAGGCCTTCACCACAGAAAAGACTCCAAAGTGGAAACCTTCTCCAAAGGCATGAGACAAAGACTCGCCTTCGCCCGCGCTTTAGTGCACGATCCTGAAATCTTAATCCTCGATGAGCCCACCATGGGCTTAGACCCTGCCACTGCCAAGAAAGTGCGGCAATTCATCAAAACCTTCAAAAGAAAGAAAACCATCATTTTATGCACACATTACATGGAAGAGGCAGATGAATTGTGCGACAGAGTAGGATTCTTAGACAGGGGGAAAATCGTAAAGGTGGGAGAACCCCTCCAGTTAAAAGAGGAATTAAAACAGGAGTCCACCTACGAGGTGATCGTCAACAATTCAAACCCCGTCCTCCTTCAACAGTTAACCCCCCACGTCATATCTCAAGACAGCAACAGACTCATTTGTTCGTTAACACCGGAAGACATATCTGGTTTACTCAGTGAGTACCAGGAAGAAATATTCTCCATCAGGACTATAACCCCCACATTAGCAGACGTCTTTGAGAGGTACACCCATGGCATTCAGTAAGATGATTCTCTGGGAATTAAAACAGGTATTCAAGAGTAAAAAATTTACATTCTCCTTTGTCATACAATTCTTTGTCATTCTGGCCATCATTCCCTTGTTTGATGTGTATTCAACCATTTTAGAAGATCCTCAAGAGATCGTACTGCCCACGTCAACCTCATACGTACCAGTGGCTGTATCCTCATCGCCATTACAGCACATACTGGAGAAACAGCCCATTTTCCGCGTATACACTGTTTCAGAAGAAGAAGGATACACCTTACTGGAAAAGCACGTAGTGTGCTGTTTCATTTCTGGTGAACACATCATATTTGACACATACAATCCTAAAGCGAGAGTGGCTGAATTTCATCTACAAAGGCTGCTCCAGCAAGAACCTACCATAGAAATTGACTGGCACCTCAATGAACAACCAGTGGTCCCCCAACAGCAATTACGAGCACGAGAATTGGCTTTAAGAGAGATCAGGAGAACTGCAGAAATGATGCAGTCTGAACAGATTAACTACTCCACATTATTAGTTTTGTTACTGGCCATTTTTTTGGCTTCAGGAATCTTAGTGGACTTAGTGGTCTCTGAAAAGGAAAAGCAAACAGGAGAAATATTGCGCAGTCTGCCCATAAGCCCCGGAAAGGTGTTGTTGTCCAAGGTTTTTGCCGTCGTTTTCGTATTAACCTGTCAAATCACTTTATGGATTTCCACCCTCTACGTACTAGGACGGGTTTCCAGTTTACTGTCCATGCTCCCCTTGTTCTTGACCTCTTTTCTGATCATCTCATTGACGTGCTTCGTTTCCGTGTACGCGAAAAGTTACAAAGAAGCTGGATTTGCAATTACCGTCTCCTACGTTCTGTTGTTTGCCTTTTTGATGAGTGCTTCCACATTTTACGTTATTTCAGAGAATCTTTCATTTTTATCCCCATTATCACTGGTTATCATGATAGAAAAAGGGCAGCACATCGGTGTCGCGTATGCAGCTCTTCCTTCCTTTTTAGTGTCCTGTGCATTCATTTTTGTTGCAGTAAAACTGTACGGGCGAGATGAATTCTACTTTGGACCCCGGCCTTCCTTTTTTAGGCTGATCCCCTTTGTATTAAGAAAGACTCTCTTACTTTGTGCTGCAATCTTTGCAGTTATAGTCTTTAACTCAGTTTCAGTGGCTCATGCACTGTCAGAGGTGATTTTGTGAGAGTTTTAACTTTAGCTCACAAGGAATTCAAGGACATCCTCTCAGAGAGAGTATATATCATGACCTTACTTTTACAGATTTTCGTGGTGGTGGGCATCGTCTTTTTAGGAATGTTTTACGCCCAAATTCAGTACTCCATAACCTACGTGGGGAACATCTACGTGGAAAGCGATGATCACCAGTTTTTGAAGCAGCTTCAAAGAGATGAGAGGATCAACTTAGTCAGTAACCCAGACAGGGCAGTAGCTGTTATCATAGTGGAACAAGGTACCATCAGCGTTGAAATGAGAGATGTCCGATTCACGAATGATGTGGAAGACATCATTAACAGGGCGTACACCAACATGAGGGTTACATGGGGCACTGTCTCAAGAGGGTTGAATCCTGTCTTCATTGAAATAATGAATTCATTATTAATCCCGTTAGTATTGATGCTGCCAGTATTTTTCTCCATGAATATACTATCGGACAGCATTGTAAAGGAAAAAGAAAGAAAAACTCTGGAAATTCTCTTTTCCGTCCCCATGCGTAGAGAAGAGATCATTATTGGAAAGATCATCCCCGTCGTTGTTCTGGCATTAGCTCAGGTGATTGCATGGATTGGATTACTCTCTGTAATTTACCCATTTTTGTACCATATTCCCTTGTTAATTTCATTCTTAATAGTGGTAATGGCTTTCTTCTTCTCTTCAGCTGTAGCCTTTTCCACCTACGCGGGGACAGTAAGAGAATCAAACCTCTTTTTGATATTATTCATGATGGCAGCTACCTTCCTGATTTTCATTCCCTTTCCGAAAGATCTCTCTTTTCTAGGTAGGTTGTCACCTGTGGGAGGTATTGTCGTTTTATCCTCCAATCAGGGATTGTTACTAACTGAGGTTTTACCTTACTTTATAGTGTATGGTAGTTTGTCTGTGATTTCGTTTCTCATAGCGTCCAGAATGTTGTCCAAGGATGAATATACCCGATTAGGGTAATTAGATTGAATACTGCTCAAGGCTGTTAATGAACCAATTTGCAGAATATTTGAGTAAAAAACCCTTCAATCCAAATGATA
>Ga0209427_10004738_pt1 | contig 15682 bp, 10 predicted proteins | sample DeeMarSWOR136_30_FD_187465 | JGI IMG/M metagenome (GOLD analysis project Ga0209427, IMG submission 187465) | Marine sediment microbial communities from White Oak River estuary, North Carolina - WOR-1-36_30 (SPAdes) (version 2) | ecosystem: Environmental > Aquatic > Marine > Intertidal zone >...
AAACTGCAAAAATCTATCTTCAAATTCAATTGGAATAATTTATAAGATTTATAAATATTTAGGTAAATAATAGGGGTATTATATAAAGAGTTTGGATTCAGAGTAGTCATCCTTTCTCTTTTTCAAAATTTTATATGTAGCTTCAATAAAATCTTTTTGAGTTATTAATTCCGAATCCTTTCTAATAGCAAACATACCTGCTTCTGTACAAATAGCTTTTATATCCGCACCAGTAGCGTATTCTGCCATTTTCACTAATTCATCTAAATTCACTTTTTCCTCAATATTTAAGGATCTCATGTGAACCTTGAAGATCGCTTTTCTAGCAATTTCATCAGGGATTGGAAATTCTATTATTCTATCAAACCTACCAGGCCTTAATAATGCCGGGTCTAATATATCTACTCGATTTGTCGCTCCTATAATTTTTACATCCCCTCTCTGATCAAAACCATCCAGTTCACTCAGTAATTGCATCATCGTTCTTTGTACTTCCCTGTCTCCCGAGGTGGCATCTTCCATTCGTACTGCAGCTACTGCGTCTAATTCATCTATTAATAGTATAGTAGGCGCTTTTTGTCTGGCTAATTCAAAAATTTCTCTGACATAACGGGCTCCCTCTCCAATAAATTTTTGAACTAATTCTGAACCAATTACCCTAATGAACGTAGATTTTGTTTCATGAGCAACTGCTTTTGCTAATAAGGTTTTACCAGTACCTGGAGGTCCATGCAATAGTACTCCTTTAGGGGGTTCAATTCCAACTTTTTTAAATAATTCTGGCTTGGTTAAAGGTAATTCTACGGTTTCTCTAACTTCTTGAATTTGTTCTTCCAAACCTCCAATATCACTATAAGAAGTTTCTGGAATCGTATCTATCAGTTCCATTCCCTTAATGAAGGGATCAAGATTAGAAGGTAAAATTTCCATAACTGCAAAGGTACTTTGATTCAAAGCGACACTTAATCCTGGAGTTAATTTTTCATTTTTGACAAATTTACTTGTTTTTACAACAAAATTTGGGCCTGTAGAACTCTTTATAATGACCCGTTCATTTTCTTCATCCAGAACATCTACTAATGTGCCAGTAATTAAGCTGGGTTCTCTTAATTGATTTATCTCATTCCTTAAACCACGAACTTCACGTTCTAATCTGATGGTTTCTGATTTTAATAGTTGTCTTTCCGTTTCAAGATTTTTAATCCTTTTTTCAAGATGTTGTGAATATGTTAATAGATATTCACCATTTTCATTTTCCCGTTCCTTTTTATCGTCTTTATCTATTGTATGCATATCGGAATTTTTTCTAGTAATTTTCATAGATAATTGATTCTATAAAGTTGATTATGATATATATGCTTTTTTTATTCGATATTGATAAGTTGTGATATTTTTTTTCATTAAGTTAGATAATATAGAGGATCTTTTAATCTAATTGAATTAATCCTTATAATGTTTTAAAGCGTTGCCGAAGTAGGTATAAACTTCAGCTTGAATTTAGATTACTATGACTTAATAAAATTAGAATAAATATATTAGCGAATAATAAAGTAACAATTTTTTGCTTTCGGATATATAAAAAATGAAAGTGAAGGACATCTAAATATCCCGTATTATTTAAAGAAATCATAACTTGAGATAATAATCCGGATATTGGATTGAAATTAGAATTTTTTTAAATAATTATTCAGGATATGAGAATAAATAAAAAATGCAAAAGATTTAAGCATTCAATTCGCAAATAAATTTACAACCTAAATTAAAGTGTAAAGAAATGACAGAACCTATAAATATGTATGAAAAATATTTTAAAAATCCAAAAAGAGAACCTGTCTTAGTCGATTATGTAAGAACACCAATTGGGAAAAGAAGAGGTGGAGTTGTACGTCATCGTGGAGACGATTTAGTGGTCCATTGTTATCAAACTATTTTAGGACGCAATGAATTAGATCCAAATTTAATTGGAGATTCTATTGTATCGTGTAATAGTCAAATTGGTGACTGTGCTTTAGATATTGGCCGAACTTCTGCTTTAGCTGCTCATTTGCCTGTAAGCGTACCTGGATTTTCTATTAATCGCCAATGTGCTAGTGGTGCTCAATCAGTATTATCTGCTTGGCAGGCTATTGCATCTGGAATTCATGATTGTATCATTTGTGGGGGCGTTGAAGTTCAGAACCGCTATGCAATAATGTCTGATTCTTATGTATTCGATGAAAAAGAAGGAAAACCGATGATGGTTGCCCCTAATAAAAAAATTCTTACTCATCCAGAAGTTACAGCAAAATTACAAGAGTATAAAACATCATTTGCAGGCCAGATAAATTCTGCTCACGTTATGGGGCAAGTATGGATGAAGAAAGCAGAAAAAACATTAGAAGAATATAGACATGAAGTTGATAGCTTATCATTGCTATCTCATCAAAAAGCTATTAACACATGGGATGAGAGAGGAAAGGAAATTGAACCCCTTTGGTGTCCTAAATTAGATGAAAGTACTGGAGAACCACTCTTAAATGAGAATAACGATGTAGCAAAAGATCCTAATTTATCTGTATTAGTAGAAAGAGATGAAACCCCTCGTCCTGAGACATCGATGGAAAAATTAGCTAGTTTACGTACAATCATTGGAAGAAAAAGTCAAGCTTTTTTAACTGCAGGTAATAGTTGCCCAACTAGTGATGGCGCTGCAGCTCAACTCTGGATGACAAGAGAACTTGCTGAAGAACTGGGTTTGAAAATTAGGGCAACAATCTTAAATTGTGCTATCGCTGGTACTGATCCTGTCTTGCAGCTTACTGGACCAATCAAAACTATGCCTGAAGCATTAAAGAGAGCAAACTTGACCTTCGATGATATGTCCTTCATTGAAATAAATGAAGCATTCAGCTCAGTGGTTTATGCGTGTTGTTATGATTTAAAAATTGATTGGAATGATCCTAGATTTAATACATGGGGAGGAGCTATTGCTCTTGGTCATCCCACAGGTGCAACAGGTTGTAGGCTAATTGGAACTAATCTTCAACAATTAGAGCAATCGGGCAATGAATATGCCATATCTTCTATGTGCGTGGGTTTAGGTATGGGAACAGCTACAATTATAAAAAATGAACATCCAAAATAAAATTTTAAATTTCCTCTTTATTTTCTTTATTTTATATGATTTTTTTTTAGTTTAATCATATTATTTTCAGATTTTATAATAAGAACAATTATCAACCCATAATTTAGGTTGGAAGTTAGGAACTAAAAAATGGATGCTCAGGAAAGAGTATTAAAAGCGGTAGATCATGAGGAACCCGATAGAGTTCCAACATTCGAATCGGCCTTTACTAATAATACAATTATGAGGCACTATGGATTCGAAGCAGGTGGAGGGCGTGGATACAAAAACACCTATCAATTTTTTAAAAAGATTGGGATAGATTTGGTGTTAAGTTATGTTAGTATCTTACCTAGAAAGATGTTTAAAGGAGGTTATATTGATGAGTATGGCCGAATAATAAAATATGAGTATTACAAAGATGGTACAATGATCTTAGCATATCATGGGGGACATTTTAAATCATTCGATGATTATGAAAACTGGAAAAGCCCAGATCCTAATTCAAGCATACGAATTCAACAATTTTTAAGTGGAAGAAGTGTCCAAAAAGAAATGGATAATGAAGTTTTCTCTATTCCTTCTACAGGGGCCTTGATGGAAGTTTCATGGCAAGGATTTGGTTTAGAAATTTTTTCAAGAATTTTAGGTAGACCTAAGCAAGCTAAAAAAATATTTGACGATAGAGGTAACTTTACGTTAGAACTAGTAAAAATTTTGGCCGAAACCGATGCTAAAATTATACTTTTATGGGATGATTATGGATTTAAGAATGGAATTTTTATGAGTCCGAATAATTATAGGAAATATGTTTTTCCTTGGTTAAAACGTATATGTGATATGGCTCATAAACATGATTGCAAGATTATGCTACATTCTGATGGAGATTTAATGGAAATTTTTGAAGATTTGATTAAATGTGGAATTGATATTCTTAATCCTATTGAACCTACCACTGCAAATCCAGAGTATGATATTTTTAAACTTAAGGAAAAATATGGAGATAAACTAACATTTTCTGGTAATCTAAGCCCTATGATGCTAACACTCGGAGAAATTTATGAAATTGAATCCTATGCTAAGCGATTAATTCGGGAGTTAGCTCCAGGTGGAGGTTACATTTTTGGTAGTGGACATTCTATTAATCCCGCGGTGACAATTGATCGATTTGAAGCAATGCAAAATATCAGAAAAAAGTATGGAGAATATCCTATTAAAAAAATTCCCGACTAATTTATAATATTTTATACTAAAGAAGAATATCCAAATTATGAAGATGGATTTTTAACAGTTAAAAGAATAAGTAAAAAAGAAAAATCATAAAAATAGTAAAATTATTAATCTGAATGTGCTGAAATAATTAAATCCGCAAAGAGTTTCATATCATTCAATAACGTGTTTAATTTATCCTGAGAGGTTTTGTCAATTTCCCCTGATTTCATTACTAATACTGAAATAATATACTTGAATATATGTAATTCAATTTCTTTTCCATCGTCATTTCGTCCTTTAAAGATAGCAGAATCAGACATGAAAATATTTTCTCTTACGGTGTTACATGCATTTATGAATTCCCTTAGGTCTCCCCTTAAAGTTAACCCACTACTAACCCCTTGAACATTGTGAACAATTACATTACCAGAAACATCAGAAATTATTATTTTAGCTTTAATTTCTTCGAGATGTGTTTCTGCTTTTTCTACATGAGCTTTTAATTCCGCATAGGATGAAATTAAAATATCTCGAAATGATTTCGCTAATTCATCTTGTTGGTAGATACTGGTTAGCTTATAATCAAATTCGTAATCTTTAAACATATCTAAAAATATTTCTTTAGCTTTCTTCACATTAGTATCTAAGAGTTCCTTCTGATAATTTTCAGTATCATATTTATGTAAAAATAAGAAAATTTTGGGCTTTTCATTGTTTTTTAAATAAATTTCTAATAAACCTTGGAAATATTCTTTAGCTTGCCCAAAACTACCAGGATCATGGAGATCAACAATTGGTATAAGTATGTCTGTTCCCCGGAATATTTCAGGTTTTTCCATATATTCTTTTCGATATTGCTCCTGCCCACCAAAATCGAATATCCCAACCTGTAATCCTAAAAAAGGATGCCTTCTCGTTTCATAAAGGATAGTTGGGCTAAGACTCTTAGTGTCCTCCGCACTCTTCTCTGCAAATGCTACAGCATAGAGAGAAGTCTTACCACACCCACCTAAACCCACCAAACTTATCTTTATTTTAAGTTCACCTTTTTTCTAAGCTTAATTTTTATTTTTTTTCCTTAACTTTTTATATGGTTTTAATAATAATTCATTTCATTTAATTTTTTTAAAATTTTTATTTTTCTTCTTTGGGAGTTAGATTAAAAGTTCTTGAAAAAATTTTCCCAAAATTCTCAGTGGAAGCCTCTATAAGCACATTTCCATAAACTATTTTATTATCCTTTTCTTCAAGAGGATATCCTATTTCAATAGATTCATAAGGAAATAATTCTCTGATAGTTGTTATCCATGGTTTGCTTTCAAAAAGATCTTCTAAAACAACGATCCTAATTCTTATATCCTCTAAGACAAAGCCTACTGTATTTGTTATTGAAATATTTAACCTTTTATCAGTTTCATTAATTTCCTTTGTTACACTTAGAACTTTTCTAGTCCCCAAAATAGGGGAAACTGGTGTCTGATCTACTTCTGGTTGGGAATCAACTTTTGGCTCTACTTGCTTTTCAGAATCTTTTACGATAAAAACTTTACGTTTTTGAATATTATATTGAGACACTTTTTTGAGTTTGGCTAAAAATAGAACTGAGTTTAAATTTATAGCATTAAATGGCTCAACTTTAAGATAGCCCTTTTTTGCAGCATCTTCAATGATCTCACCGCCTATACCACTTCTTGCAAATACAGTGTTCTTATTTGGTCCGCTCCCTACTGAGCCAACAGAGATATCTGCATTTTCTGCAGAAAGATCAGTACAAAAATTGCAACTTGAAGACTTAAATTTATCTAGTTCTTTTATTGTATATGATTTTACTGGTTCTCCTTCAGGATCATAATAGATATGGAATTTACCTTTATTTATATCCATTTTTTTTACTTTAGATAAATCAACTCCATCTTTTTCGAAAAATGGATAAAGAGCCTCTGGAGCAAAAGAATCCATACAGAATAATCCAATTTTAAGCACGTGAGCACGCATAAAATATTTCAACATTCCAGCTGGGGAATTCATCATTTTTTCTACAGCATCGATATTGCATGGTGTACCAACAAAAGCGATGGATCTATAATCTTGACGAATCGCATCCATAAGGGCCTCAACAGTTTGAGAGTGAGAATAAATAGAGCCTGAGGATTTTATAGCATCTTCTTTGGTTGTAATTATTTGGGCAACTGGGTGCCATGGTTTATTGGGATCTTTCATTGTAACAATTGCAGCATCTATGAGATGTTCGTCAAACAAATAACAAAGAAGAGAAGTTACAGTACCTCCATCTTGACCCCCTATTACTTCAGGAATATTTGTATTTGCTACATATCCTGTTTTAAATTCTCCCATAAGTTGGATTGGGTCTGTAATTGTACGTGGGCACTGGTTATAACATATACCACAACCTGTACATTTTCCAATAAGTTTAGGTTGACCTACAATAGGATCCCACTCAAGAACAGGGCATACCGCTGCACAAGTACCACATTCTGTGCAAATACCGGCTCTGATTATTTCTTTCATTAACATTCCATAAGAATCCTTTTTCCCTTCAAGTTTCTTTTGAATATAGTCAAAAGAATAATCATATTGAGAAGATGGTTCCGCCTTATTTGTTTGATTTTCTGACATGATCTATTATCTATTAATAACTCAGAATTTATTTAGAAATATTGAGTGTAAACTTATGTAAATGAAATGGAGTACTAATAATAAAATTTATCAATTAAAATAAAAGGTTTTTCAGTGAGACTTCTTAATAATTAAATTAAATAAATATCACAAAAATTGTTCTAAAAAATAAGAATATATTTAAGCTAATGTTCTAATTCGACGAATAATTAAAAAATTAATAAGAAATACAAAACTTAGTCAGAAAGGGGTTCGATAAAATGAATCAAAATAAATATCCACATAAAGAATTGTTCGCTTGTGGTCCTCAAAAAATTTATAAAGGGATTTACTTGAATGAAATTTCGTTTCCTCTTGGTGGAATTGGTACAGGGTCTATAGGATTATCAGGACGAGGTTCTTTAAAAGATTTTGAAATTTACAACAGACCCAATATTGGTAGTTGGTTTCCTAAAACATTCCCGATGATTCGAGTGAAAGAAAAAACGAAAGAACCTATCTGTAGGATTTTGGAAGGGCCAGTTCAAAAACCCTATACTCCTCAAGATGGAGGATTACACCATAATAACGGAGAAGGATTTCCTCATATGGATCGAGTTGAATTTCGCGGAGAATACCCCTATGCCTGGATCGATTTTTATTGTAATAAAATGCCTATTAAAGTTCAACTAGAAGCATATAATCCTTTTATTCCTTCTGATCCTGATGGTTCTAGTTACCCCGCTGCAATTTTACATTATCACGTGACCAATACAAGTCAAGAGCCTATAGAAGTATCAATATTGTGGTCGATGTTAAATTTAGTTGGTTTTAGTGATAGTAATCGTAAAAAGATCAGAATAGCAAGTGATTATGACATAATAGGGAAATTTTATAATGAATTTAAAGAAAATAAAAACATTCATGGCATTTTTTTTAGCAACTATGATTATAATATTGATGAATATCAATATGGTTCAATAGCATTAACAACTTCAGACAAAGATGTATCATATACTAGATACTGGAAACAAGCTCCATGGTTTACTCCACTTTATCACATTTGGAATACGTTTAAAGATACTGGGAAGGTATATGAAACAAAGAGAAAGCCGCGTAATAAATCAGAAGCAGGAGCAATTGTAATAAAAAAAAATCTCTCTCCGAACCAAACTCAAACTTTTACTTTTTATATAACGTGGCATTTTCCAAACTTTGTAAAATATTGGCAAACGGATATATTAGTTGAATCACTGGAGGGGAGACCGATTTGGAAAAATTATTATGCAACTCTATTTGATGATGCATTTGATGTGGCTGATAAGCTTAATACACAAGAAAGCAAACTTAATGAGGAAACTAGATCATTCCATGATGCTCTTTTTAATAGTACCTATCCTCCATATGTAATTGATGCAATCGCGTGTAATATGTCAACATTGAAAACTGCTACCTGTTTAAGATTAACTGATGGTTCATTTTACGGTTGGGAAGGATGTGCGGCCTCATCGGGATGGTGTGAGGGTTCTTGTGCCCATGTATGGGGGTATCAACAAACATTACCTTTTTTATTCCCTAGTTTAGAGCGTAGTATGCATGAATTAAATTATAAATATAATTTTTTCTATGAAGATAAAGGAGCTCTTGGATTTAGATTACAATTACCTTTAGGGACTACTCATCCATGGAAGATGCCATGTGCGGATGGACAATTCGGTGGTATTATTCACGTTTATCGTGAATGGAAAATTTCGGGAAAGGATGAGTGGTTAAAAAGTATATGGCCTAAGGTAAAATTAGCACTTGAATATGCTTGGGAAGAATGGGATGAAAATAGAACAGGAGTTCTACATAAAATGCAACATAATACATATGATGTTGAATTTTTTGGACCAAATCCGATGCTTACATGCTATTATTTAGGAGCATTACGAACAGGGGCAGAAATGGCAAAATATCTTGGAGAAAATGCTACTGCAAATGAATATATGGAACTTTATGAGAAAGGGCGAAAATGGGTTGATGAAAATCTATTTAATGGTGAATATTATATTCAAAAATACGATCCAAATGTTGCGAAAGTAAATCAAGTTGGTACTGGATGTTTGATTGATCAATTAGTGGGGCAACAATTAGTCCGTATCACAGGTTTAGAAAATTTTTTAAATCCTAAAAATATCAAAACGACCTTAAGATCAATTTTTAAATATAATTGGAGGTTAAACATGCTTGAGCATGAAAATGGGGCACGCCTTTATGCAGTTAATGATGAAGCTGCAACTGTCATCTGTACATGGCCGAAAAACGGACGACCAAAAATTCCATTTCCATATGCTGATGAAGTAATGAACGGTTTTGAATATCAATTTGGAATTCATTGTATTTTGGAAGGATTACTTAAGGAAGGCTTAACGGTAATAAAAAGTATTCGAGACAGATTTGATGGATATGGTCGAAATCCCTGGGACGAATTTGAATGTGGTCATCATTATGCTCGCTCAATGGCATCCTATGGTGCTTTAATTGCTCTTTCAGGATTCGAATTTGATAAAGGAAAGAGTTTTCTCGGCTTCTCTCCCGTTATTAACCAAAACAATTTTAAAACTTTTTGGGCATTAGATGAGGCCTGGGGTACCTATTCTCAAAGCGAAGCTACCGCCACTATAGACGTATTATTTGGTAGTATAACGCTTCAACAACTAAAGATTTCTCTATTTATAAATTGTCAAAATGTGAAGCTAATTACCCCAACTGAGCAATATATCGTAAAATTTGATGAAAAAGGAATATTATTTCTTCCTGAAAAATTAAAACTCAAAAAAAATCAGAAAGTAATATTAAAAAAAAAATAAGAGTTTATTATTTTATAAGTGATCAGTTATGAAAATTGATTCTAAATTCGTCAATACATCTATTAAAGATTATTCATACAAAGTGCATTGGCGAAAAATTATGAATTACGCTGCTGCAGTCAATGATGATAATCCTTACTACTTTAACGATGAGAAAGAAGAAGGAATTGTTGCTCCTCCCATGTATATTGTTGCTATTACTTGGCCGATAATAGAAAACCTAAAGGATTTCATCCAAATTGAAAAATTTCCTATAAAAGTTTTGAAAACTATCGTGCACTATACAGAACATATCAAAATTCATCGATTAATCAAACCCAATGATGAATTATTTCTTAAAGGTAAAATTGTAGCTATATTACCTCACCGTGCTGGAACCCATATAGTGGTTCGCTTGGATGCGAATGACAAAAATAATAATCCTGTTTTTACAGAACATATAGGAGGAATGCTCCGAGGTGTGAAATTAGATGGAGATGGTCTGGGTGAAGATACACTCCCTTATATTCCAGTATTTAGTAATGCTACCAAGCCAATATGGAAAAAAACAATAGAGATTGATAAGTTAAGATCCTTTATTTATGATGGTTGTACAGATATTATTTTTGCCATACACACTTCAAAAAAGTTTGCTCATCTTGTGGGCTTACCTGGCATAATCCTTCAAGGAACAGCAACTCTTGCATATGCTGTAAAGGAAATTATTAACACAGAAGGTGGAGGGAATCCTCATAAAATAAAAGAAATTTATTGTAAATTTACAGGAATGGTTAAACCAGGAACAATTATACAACTTCAGTTAAATAATAAAAGTAAATTAAAAGAGAATACAGAACTTTATTTTGACGTGTATAATAACGAGAATAAGAAGGCTATCAGTAGTGGGTTTATTGTTTTGAATAACTATTAAGACTTTTTTATTTTAAATTTAGAAAAAAATTGAATTATATATATTACAATTTTATTGCAATTTTTTTAAAGCTTCTTTTAATATAATTTCGAACTTTTCGAGTATGAAATCTACATCTTCTTCAGTTATAATTAATGGCGGTTTCACTTTAATCACATTTCGACGAATTATTTGACCAGATGCAGATAATATGGGCATACTTTCTCCGATGTAAAGACCATGGTCAGGTGCAATTAATACAATTTCTTCAGTTAATTCTGTGAACGGTTCGCGAGTTTCTTTATTTTTAACTAATTCTACTCCAATAAAAAGTCCAGGACCTCTAATATCTCCTATTACTTCATACTTTTCTTGCATTTCTAACAGCCGTTTAGTAATTTTTTGTCCCATCTTTTCACAGTTTTCATTATATTTTCCTTCTTGAATAACTCTTATTGCTGCTAATGAAGCAGCCATCGCTATCGGATCAGAACTAAAGGTGGTATGTTCTTCAGAGGGTCCAAACCTTTTTTTGATCTTTGGACTTGATACTAAAGCACCTAAGGGAAAACCACCTCCCAAACCCTTAGTGAAGGTCATCATATCAGGAGATACATCAATATTATGTTCTTTTTCGTATCTTTCAGTTATAGTAAAATATTTTCCACATCTCCACATGCTCGTCTGGCATTCATCATAAATTAAAAAAACTTTTTCTTCTTCACAAGTTAGTTTCAATTTTCTTAAAAATTCAGGAGGGGCTGGAATTTGACCTCCACCAGCTTGAATTGGTTCTAACATGATACCAGCAAATTTCTTAGGGGCCATTCCTTTAATATATTGTTCTACTAAATCAAAACATTCTAAATTACAACTTGGATCTTTTTTTCCATATAATCCTTCCTTATATTTCCACAAACATCTATAACAATACGGATAAGGCATTCTTGTGAAATGTTCATAACCAATATTACTGAACCGACTAACTGCATGGATTGGTTGCGATGCACAACCTGTAATTAAAGAATTTCCGTGATATGCTCCCCAAAAAACACCAAAATGATCTGCTCCTCTTGATTCCATCAATGCTAACTTTATTGCGGCTTCATTAGCTAAACCTCCTCCTTCACAATTTAGAGCGACTCTTCCCCCTTTTAATTTTCCCGGTAACAATTCAGAAATTACGTTTACAAGTTTTGCTCTAGCTGGAGTTAGAACATTGTATCTAACATGGGTTAATTTCATCATCTGCTGATATACTGCATAATTAACATCAGGATGTGCAAAACCAAGGCTTAATGTCCAATTCATTGAGGTAGTATCGAGAATTTCTTTTATATTTCCATTTTTATCACGTACTTTAACCCAAGCTGATCCTGGCTCTCTTGCTTCTATAGCAGTTAGAGGTTCAACAAATGAATTTAATGCATGTTTATCAAACTCAATAAGTTCCTCCTCGTTTACTCCGACAGGGATTCTTTCCAATTCTTCTTTGTTTAAAATAATTGGTTCAATATCTTTCATTTTTATCAATTTAAATTTACATTTTGTATGTTTTAAATAATATTAAATATTTAATTTAAGATTTTTAAAATTCTAAATAAAAGTTAAAAGAACATTAATTTAATTTTTAATTTATAACTATAATATGCATCCATAGAAAACATAAAAGGGTATTTTAGTTGATAAACAATAGCTCGACAATTATGAAGTTGATTTGTACAAGTTGTGGAAAAGAGTTTAACGCAAATGAAAAGAATAATCTTTGCGTTTCATGTGGAAAAGTATTATATCCAAAGTATAATCTTGAAAAAGCTAAAGAAACTTTATCAAAACAATCCATTTCGATTCGGAAAGTGTTTAATATCTGGCGTATGAACGAAATAATGCCTGTGATAAATCCAAAGTATAGAATTACATTAGGGGAAGGGTGGACTCCAATAATACAACTTAAGAACCTAGGGGATGCTTTAGATTTAAAGAAATTGTATATCAAGGATGAAGGTCAAAATCCAACTGGTACCTTTAAAAGTCGAGGACTATGCGCGGCAGTTTCTAAAGCATTGGAGTTAGGTATAACTGATTTTGTTATGCCTAGTGCGGGAAATGCTGGTGCTGCTTTATCAGCCTATTGTGCTCATGCGGGAGTAAAAGCTCACGTGTTCGTACCTAATGACACTCCACAATTTATCCAAAAAGAAATTAAGTATATGGGGGGAGAATTAACATTGGTGGAAGGTTTAATTAGTGATGCAGGAAAGAAAGCAAAACAAGCAGAAATTAATAATGGTTGGTTTTCAGTTTCTACTTTAAAGGAACCATATCGTGTAGAAGGAAAAAAAACTATGGGTTTAGAGCTAGCAGAGCAATTTGATTGGGACCTCCCAGATGTTATTGTTTACCCCACGGGGGGAGGAACAGGAATTTTAGGTATGTGGAAAGCTTTTGAAGAATTAGAAATTCTTGGCTTAATTGGATCTGAACGACCGAAAATGATATCTGTACAACCTGTAGGATGTCAACCGATTGTTCAAGCATTTAAAAATGGAGAAAAGTATGCTAAACCGTGGGAGAATGCCCATTCACTTGCTGGAGGGATAAGAGTTCCAAGTGCAATTGGTGATTATCTAATTTTAAATACTCTTAGAGAATCTAAAGGATCTGCTATTGCTATAGATGATTTTGAAATAAAAGAAGCAATGTATATGTTGGCTAAAATGGAAGGAATTATGCTTTCTCCTGAAGCTGCTGCAACAATTATAGCTACAGAAAAATTAGCTGAAACAGGATTTTTAGATCAAACTGATAGAATTGTATTATTTGGAACTGGTTCTGGTTTTACTACACCTAATGAATGGTAAAACTTTTTAAAATATTTAAATAGAATATAAAAATTAAAGACATCTTCAGTTTTTATTTTTCCCTAAGTAATGAGGAACCTACCACGACGGATGAGAGAGAGAGAAATACCTAAATACAAAATTTTCACTGAATCTTCATTTAAAAGAGACTCTGAATTTACACTTCCATTCCAATTTCACAGAAAATTGGGATAATAATTATATGATTTTACGAAGTTGTAAAGGGATTATTTTCGCATTTTTAGAAATGCTCCTGTCTTCATTAATTCACATGGTTTTGCATAAGTATACCCCGATTTTTTCGCAAAATCTTCTAGTAAGTTCGACCATCTCTCAAAATTTCTTTTTCCCCCGGCAATAAATGGACCAGGATTTCCATATCCTGCAAGATTTACATCATCGATAATTTTGTATCCGTTTACTATTCCTTGTTCAATTAACCTGCATCCTTCGTTCAATTGTAATGCTAAAACTATTTCAGCATTAGCTAATCCCGCCTTTTTCGACGGATCTATTTTTGGTCTCTCGCCAGAGGCCCAATCGTAAAAACCTCTACCAGTTTTTACCCCTAAATTACCCGATTCAACTAATTCGGTGAATATTGTTCCGGGAGAAAAATCTTTAGAGACCGTTTCTTCAAAATATTTCATCGCTCCATATACCGTGTCTATTCCAATTAAATCCATTAGTTCAAAAGGACCCGGATTCATGATATGGATAACATCAGCATCAATTTCTTCATAGGGAATATTTTTTTCTACGGCTTGTTCAAGAATCCATTTTAAATAGAGTTCACCAACAATATTAATTCGATTTGCGATAAATCCAGGCGTTTCTTTTTCAAGTCGGGCCACCATCCGTTTACCATCGATACAAGGAAGTTTATTGGCAACAGCTACACCTATATTCATAGAATTATCAGTTGTTTTTTCTCCTCTTGTGATTTCAATTAATCTACTTCTAATTGGAGAGAAAAAATGCATTCCTATTACATTTTCTGGTTTACCCGAAGCCTCCCCAATTTTTGAAATACTCATTGTGGATGTATTTGATGCTAAAATTGTGTGATTTGGTGTTAGTTTTCCCAATTTTTTATAAACTTCTTGTTTTATTTCCATGACTTCAGGGACTGCTTCTATAATATAATCGGCATTCCTCACCGCTTTTTCAAGTTCGGTTTCGAGAGTTAATTTTTCTAATAACGTTTCACAAGTTTGACCTTCGACTAGTAGTCCTCTTTCTTCAAGAGCCTTTAAACCGTCATTTTCGGTTACAGATTTAGAATCAATTAATGGCATTCCATTTTTCATTAAATCTGCAGCTTTATTTAGGATAATCATGTTAATATCATTAAGAACTACATTTTCAAAACCAGCCATTAAAGCAACTTGACAAATGGCATGTCCTTGAACACCTGCTCCAACAATACCTATTGTTTTTATTTTATTAATCTCAACCATTTTTTAAACACTTAAGTTTATATCGTTTATATTAAAGCTTTTTTTTGGATTTAGGAAAAGACAAGAAAACTTAATTTAAAAAATCTTTGGCTATATCTAACACTTTTCAAAGCAATTTTCATTGAAATCAGACTCTGAATTTACCTTTCTAACCCAATTTCACAGAAAATTGGGACGAAATTTAGAAAAGTTCTAATCTTGTATCTCTTATTATTATTTGATTATAGATCCTGGAGCATCTCTGAAGCCATAAACTTCCAGTGCTTTTTGAGAATCCACTAGTTGAAATTACCCCCTTTGACATAAAGTCGAAAATTTTAAAAAGATTGGAAAAAAAAATCTATTGAAAAGTAAAAAATCCTTCACCAATAATAATATCTAACTTTAGTAAAATCTATGACTTAAAAATTATTAACGAATTTTATTTATAGTGCAAATTTATATTTTGTATTAGAAATTACTGTAAAAAATTAAACTTGGGAAAGTATTCATGAGCTTTAGAATTGAAAGTAAAGAACAATTTGTCGAATTATGGACTAATATTTACAAGACCGAAGGTAAACCTGATTGGTCGCATATCCTCCCATATTATGACGATAAGATATATTTTCATGATTCTATTCAAGAAATTCGAGGTATAAAAGAATTTAAAGCTATGACTGTACGATTAATTGAGCGATCTAAAGATT